>Ga0134121_10001239_pt1 | contig 24324 bp, 18 predicted proteins | sample KB301_FD_96463 | JGI IMG/M metagenome (GOLD analysis project Ga0134121, IMG submission 96463) | Terrestrial soil microbial communities without Nitrogen fertilizer from Kellogg Biological Station, Michigan, USA - KB3-0-1 | ecosystem: Environmental > Terrestrial > Soil > Unclassified ... | reverse complement strand
GATCGGGCGCGACGTCTCGCTCCTGATGCAGCCGGAAGTGGGCGAAGCGGCGGAAGGCGCCAAGTCAGGCCGCGGGGGTTCCTCGAGCATGCCGCACAAGCGCAATCCGGCGCTGTCCATGCTCGCGCTCGAGGCGGCGCAGCGCGCGCCGGGCCTCGCCGCGACGCTTCTCGCCCAACTCACGCCGGAGCACGAGCGCGGTCTCGGTCAGTGGCAAAGCCAGTGGTTCACCTTGCGCGAGCTGGTGTGCGCGACCGCGAGCGGCACGGCGGCGATGGCCGACGCGCTGGAAAGTCTCGAGGTCAACGAGAAAGCAATGCTCGCGAGCCTTGAATCGCTGTTACCGGGCCAACGTCTGGAGTTCGGCTCCGCTGCGGCGATGATCGATGCCGCGCTCGCGGAATGGGCTGCTACTTCGCGCGAAAGAGGTCCCTGACTTCGTCCGGGATCGGCTGGCTCTTGATCGGCGTGCCCGGGCCGTTGACGTAGCGCGCCCAAACGCGCGTCTCAGTCCCGTGAGCGAGCCGGCTCCCGTCCCCCCGCGCGATCTCATGGGCGACGACGAACGACGCGCCACCGAAGCGGCTGATACGCGAGCGCACCTCGCAGCGGTCGCCATGCTGCGCCGGGGCGACGAACTTGCACTCCGCGCCGATCAGCGGCATCGACAGATGCTCCTCACGCATGCGCTTTGGGCTGTACCCCACGGAGGCCATGAAGGCCCAGGTTGCAGCATCCATCCACCGAAAATACGTCGGGTAGAAAATGATCCCCGCCGGATCGCAGTCCCCCCAGTAAACCTCGCTTGGAAAGCGCCCGACGATCGAAGCAAATTCATCCATCGATCGATTATAAGCCGTTGACACAACAGGCATTGATGGGCAGAATCCCACCCTCGCGCCGATTTGATTGCTCAGCTTGCGGGCGCGTTACAAATACTGCTAAAGAGACGCGCGACAAAGCCCGTTTCTGGCACAAGCCGAGCGGGCTTTTTCTTTTTGTTTTGGACCGATGAACCTCGAAGCGCTGCTGCGCGAACGGATCCTGCTGCTGGATGGCGCCATGGGCACCATGATCCAGCGCGCGCGCCTGGCGGAAGAGGACTATCGCGGCGCGCGCTTCCGCGACTGGGCGCGCGAGTTGCGCGGCAACAACGACCTGCTTTCACTCACGCAGCCGCATCTGGTGCGCGACATTCATACTCAATACCTCGCGGCCGGCGCCGACATCATCGAGACCAATACCTTCAACTCGACCTCGGTCGCGATGGCGGACTACGGCATGGAGACGCTCGCGCGCGAGCTGAATCGCGCATCCGCGCGCCTCGCCACCGAAGCCGCGCGCGAGTGGCAGGCGCGCACCGGGCAGGCGCGCTTCGTCGCCGGCGTGCTCGGACCGACCAACAAGACCGCATCCCTCTCACCCGACGTGAACGACCCGGGATTCCGCGCCATCGGCTTCGACGAGCTGGTCGGCGCGTACAGCGAGGCGCTCGGCGGGTTGATCGAAGGGGGGATCGACCTCGTCCTGGTCGAGACCATTTTCGACACCCTGAACGCGAAGGCTGCGCTGTTCGCGCTCGAGCAGACCTTCGCCGCGCGCGGCGCGCGCCTGCCGGTGATCATTTCCGGGACTATCACCGACGCTTCGGGCCGCACCTTGTCCGGCCAGACGGCGGAAGCGTTCTATAACTCGGTGCGCCACGCGCGGCCGCTCGCCGTCGGACTGAATTGCGCGCTCGGCGCGAAAGAGCTGAGGCCGTACGTCGAGGAGCTCGCCGGAATTGCCGATAGCTACGTCTCCTGCCATCCGAACGCCGGGCTGCCCAACGCCTTCGGCGAATACGACGACACGCCCGAGTCGATGGCCGCCCATGCCGCCGAGTGGGCGCGCGCCGGGTGGCTGAACCTCGCCGGCGGCTGCTGCGGCACTACGCCCGAACATATCCGGGCCATCGGCGAAGCACTGCGGCCGATCGCGCCACGGCGCATCGCGCGGCGCCCAAGCGCGCTACGGCTGGCCGGCATGGAGCCCTTCAACGTCGACGACAAGTCGCTGTTCGTCAACATCGGCGAGCGCACCAACGTCACCGGGTCGAAGGCGTTCGCCCGCCTGATCCTCGCCGGCGACTACGCCGGTGCGCTGGCGGTGGCGCGCCAGCAAGTGGAGAACGGTGCGCAGGTGATCGACGTGAACATGGACGAGGCCATGCTCGACTCGGAAAAGGCCATGACCACGTTCCTGCGCCTGGTCGCGGCCGAGCCCGACATCGCGCGCGTCCCCATCATGATCGACAGCTCGAAATGGAGCGTGATCGAGGCCGGCTTGAAGTGCGTGCAGGGCAAGGCGATCGTCAACTCGATCTCCATGAAGGAGGGCGAGGCCGAGTTCCTGCGCCAGGCGCGCCTCTGCCGCCAGTACGGCGCGGCGGCGGTGGTGATGGCGTTCGACGAGAAGGGGCAGGCCGACACGCTCGAGCGCCGCACCGCGGTGTGCCGGCGCGCCTACGACCTGCTGGTCCAGCAGGCGGACTTCCCGCCCGAGGACATCATCTTCGATCCGAACATCTTCGCCGTGGCGACGGGTCTCGAGGAGCACGCGCGCTATGGCATCGACTACATCGAAGCGGTGCGCTGGATCCGCGCCAACCTGCCCGGCGCGCGCGTTTCGGGCGGCGTCTCCAACCTGTCGTTCTCGTTCCGCGGCAACGACCCGGTGCGCGAAGCGATGCACACCGCTTTCCTGTACCACGCGATCGGCGCGGGAATGTCGATGGGCATCGTCAACGCCGGCCAGCTCGGCGTCTACGAGCAGCTCGACCCCGAGCTTAAGCTGCGCGTGGAGGACGTGCTGTTCGACCGGCGGCCGGACGCCACGGAGCGGCTGGTCGAGTTTGCCGGTACGGTCAAAGCCGGCGCGCGCGAGAACGCCAAGGACGAAGCCTGGCGTGCAGCTAGCGTCGAGCAGCGCCTGACGCACGCGCTGGTGAATGGCATTTCGACGCACATCGTTGCCGACACCGAGGAGGCGCGGCGCAAGCTGCCGCAGCCGATCCAGGTGATCGAGGGACCGCTGATGGACGGCATGAACGTGGTCGGCGACCTGTTCGGCGCCGGGAAGATGTTCCTGCCGCAAGTGGTGAAGTCGGCACGCGTCATGAAGCAGGCGGTGGCGCATCTCATTCCGTACATCGAAGCGGAAAAGGCGAAGAGCGGCCAGGCCGGCCGCGCCAAGGGCAAGCTGGTCCTCGCCACCGTGAAAGGCGACGTGCACGACATCGGCAAGAACATCGTCGCCGTGGTGCTCCAGTGCAACAACTACGACGTGGTGAACCTCGGCGTCATGGTGCCGGCCGAGACCATCCTCGAGACCGCGCGCAAGGAAAACGCCGACGCCATCGGCCTTTCGGGCCTGATCACGCCGTCGCTCGAAGAGATGCAGCATGTCGCGCGCGAAATGGAACGCGCGCGCTTGAAATTGCCGCTCCTCATCGGCGGTGCGACCACTTCGCGTGCACATACCGCAGTCAAGATCGCGCCCAACTACTCGGGCCCGGTGGTCTACGTGCCGGATGCCTCGCGTAGCGTCCCGGCCGTGCAGAGCCTGCTTTCTTCCAATGCCGCGGCCTATGTAACCGAAGTGCGCGCTGACTATGAGCGGGTGCGCGCCCAGCATCGAGACAAGAAGGGGCCTGGGCCGTTGCATCCCATCGGCCGCGCGCGTGAGCTCGGACACAAGACCGACTGGTCGCGCTACGTGCCGCCCGTCCCCGCCAAGCCGGGCATCACGGTGCTGAAGCGCTATCCGTTGGCCGAGCTTGTCGACCATATCGACTGGGGACCGTTCTTCCAGGCCTGGGAGCTGTCAGGCCCGTACCCCAAGATTCTCGAGGATCCGGTGGTCGGCGAAGCGGCGCGCAAGCTGTTCGCCGAGGCGCGGGAAACGCTCGCACGCATCGTGCGCGACAACCTGGTCGAGGCAAACGGCGTGCTGGCGCTCTATCCCGCTGCCCAGGTGAATGGCGACGACGTCGAGATCTACGCCGGCGAGAGCCGGCGCGATGTGCTCATGACCTGGCGCAACCTGCGCCAGCAGAACCACAAGCCAGAAGGTCGCGCCAACCTGTGCCTCGCCGACTTCGTCGCGCCGAAGGCAAGCGGCGTACGCGACTGGGTTGGCGCCTTTGCGGTCAGCGCCGGTGGCTTCGATGCGCGGGTGCGCGAGCTCGAAGCGCGCGGCGACGACTACAACGCCATCATGCTGAAGGTCCTCGCCGACCGCCTGGCCGAGGCCTTCGCCGAGCGGCTGCATGAGCGCGTGCGGCGCGAGTACTGGGGTTACGCCTCCGACGAGCGTCTCAGCAGCTCCGAGCTGATCGCCGAGCGCTATCGCGGCATCCGACCCGCGCCCGGCTATCCGGCGTGTCCCGACCACACCGCAAAGGGACCGCTTTTCCATCTGCTGCGCGCCGAGCAGAACGCCGGGATGCGACTCACCGAATCGTTCGCCATGCTGCCGGCGTCTTCGGTCTCGGGCTTCTACCTGTCGCACCCGGATTCGAGCTACTTCGCGGTGGGCAAAATCGGTCGCGATCAGGTCGAGGACTACGCGCGCCGCGCGGGCACCAGCATGGCCGAGGCGGAGAAGTGGCTGGCGCCGAACCTCGCCTACGAAGTGGAGACCGCGCCGTTATAATTCCTCCATGGGAAAAGGCGACAAACGCACCAAAAAAGGCAAGATCTACAAGGGTAGCTACGGCAAGAAGCGGCCGCACCGCCTGAAGAAGAAGCCGAAGAAGAGCTAGCTTTCCTCGCGCCGGCCGACCGGCAGGCCGAGCGCCTTGAGCTTGCGGTAGAGATGCGTGCGCTCGAGCCCTGAGCGCTCGGCGACGCGCGACATGCTGCCGTGCTCGCGGGCGAGCAAATGCTCGAAATACACGCGCTCGAAAGCCTCGCGCGCCTCCCGGTAGGGGCGGTCGAAAGCGACCTCGGGTAGCGCTCCCGGAGAAGCGCGCGCCGCGAGCACGCGCTCCACTTCTTCCAGGCGGACCTCCTCTTCGAGCGCGCTCAGCGCCAGGTCCTTGACCACGCTTTCCAGCTCGGCAAGGTTACCCGGCCACGTGTAGTGGCGCAGCGCGTTCAGTGCGGCGATGGCGAAGCGCCGCGGCGGACAGGCGCGGGCCTCGACCAGTTGCGCAAGCATGAGCGACGCGAGGTCGGGCACGTCCTCCGCGAAGTCGCGCACCGACGGCAGCTTCAGCGTGAGCTCGCCGAGCCGCGCCGCCAGCTCCGGGTCGAAGGCGCACTTCTCGGCGAGGCCGCGCGCGTCGAGCGGCGAGAACGAGACCAGCCGTACGCGGTGCTTCTCGGCGCGCGGCAGCAGAAACTCCAGGTTGCGTTGCTCGGCATGACCGAGGCGTGAGAGATCGGCGATGAACAGGATGCCACCCGCGGCCTTCCCCAGCAGCTCCGAAGGCGGTTGCGACAACATCTCGCTGCCAGCCAGAAACGGCGCGCCGGGGGCAGCGAGCAGCCGCGCGAACAGATCCGCGCGCATGCCGCGCTCGCCGCGCAGCAGCAGGGGCGCGCCCGAGCCGGCGAGCTGGCCGAGGCGCTTCTTGGCGTCGGCCAGGCTGTTCGAGCGTCCGAGCGCGGCGATCGAAAGCTCCGGCGTCGCGGCGGTCTCGGGATTCCGCAGCGCGCGCTTGACGGTCGCGAGCAGGCGCTGCAGCGCGATCGGCTTCTCCAGGAAGTCGAGCGCGCCGATGCGCGTCGCCTCCACCGCGGTCTCGATGGTGGCGTGCCCGGACATCATGACGACCGGCATGGTGAGCTGCCCGCTCGCCGCCCATTCCTTGAGCAGCGTGATGCCGTCGGCGTCGGGCATCCAGATGTCGAGCAGCACCAGGTCCGGGCGCGCGCGCTCGCGCAGGCGGCGCGCTTCGCCGGCGCTTTCGGCGACCATCACCTGGTGACCCTCGTCGGCGAGGATCTCCGACAGCAGCTCGCGGATGCCGACTTCGTCGTCAACGACCAGAATCTGCGCCATGGCTAGGCCGCCTTCGCGAGCGGCAGCAGCACGCTCACCGAAGCGCCGCTGCTTGGCCGGTTCTCGATCGTCACCGCGCCATGGTGTTCGTCGACGATCTTCTTCACGATCGCGAGGCCCAGCCCGGTACCGCGCGGCTTGGTGGTGACATAGGGTTCAAAGATGCGTGCCATCAGTTCCTCGGGGAATCCGGCGCCGTTGTCGGACACGGCGAGCCGGACCCGGTCGCCGGCGAGCTCCGTGCGCACCTCGATCGCTGGGCTCGCGCCGCGTGCGGCGAGGCTTTCGAGAGCGTCCTGCGCGTTCTGCACCAGATTGTGGATCACTTGGCGGATCTGCGCGCCGTCGGCCCACACGGGCGGCAACGGCTCGGCCAGATGCTTGGCGATCGGCACGCTGGAATTCTCGTAGAGCGCAAGCACCTGGCGTACCAGGCGATTCAGGTCGAGCGGCGCGGGTTCGGGCGCAGGCAGGCGCGCGTAGTCGCGGAAGTCGTCGACCATCGCCTTCAGCGCCGCCACCTGATTGACGATGGTCTCGGTGGCGCGGCGCAGCGTCTCGGCGTCCTCGCGCGGCAGGCGCTCGCCGAGCTTCATTTCCAGGCGCTCCGCGGAGAGCTGGATCGGGGTGAGCGGGTTCTTGATCTCGTGCGCCAGCCTGCGCGCAACTTCGGCCCAGGCGGTGGCGCGCTGCGCCTGGACGAGCTGTGTGATGTCGTCGAACACCACCACCGCACCGCCGCCGGTGGCCTGCGGCAGGCGCGCACCGCGCGCGTGCACCGTCTTGCCGGTGCCCTTCAGCGGCAGCTCGAGCTGCCAGTTGCGCTCGCCGTGCTCTGCGAACTGCGCGCGCATGCGAGCGGCGAACTCGTCGAGCTCGTGGCCGAGGATGGCGCCGGCACCATGATTGGAGATCGAGAGCCGCTGCTCGTGATCGAACACCAGCACGCCCGCCGAGAGGTTGGCGAGGATGTTTTCCAGCCGCGCCTTGGCGGCCTCGAGCGCAAGCCGGTTCGATTCGACGCCGCGACGCGCTTCCTCCAGCTGGCCGGTCATCGAGTTGAACGACTCGGTCAGCACGCCCAGCTCATCGCGGCTGGTGACCGGCGCGCGCCGCGAGAAATCGCCGCGCGCGACGGCTTGGGTGGCCTGGGCAAGATTGGCTAGCGGCTCGGCCAGCAGCCCCGACTGCGTCGCCGCCACCGCCACTGCGACGAATAGGGCCATGAGAAGCGCAAAGCTCAGGGTCACGATATAGACGCGTTTCAGTCCGTCGCGCGAGATCGCGAGCTCGCGGTAGTCGCGATAGGCGGCCTCGACCGCTTCGGCGCTGCGCGCGAGCGACGCCGGTACGCTTTGCCGTACCTGCAGGAAACGCGCCTCGGAACCCACGCCCCCCATGTCGAGCGGCACTACGACGCGCAACGCGAGCGCGGTCCCGCCAGCGGCATCGACAACGGTATAGATGCGCTTGGCCCGCGCCTGCCGCAATGCCTGGGCCGCCGGCAACTCGGGAACCAGGCGGGTGACGTCCTGTCCCGCGCTCGCCAGCAGCCGGCCGCTGGCAGTGACAACTACCGCTTCCTCGATGCCGAGTTGCCCCCGCAGGCGCTCGAGCTGCGCGACAAGCTGCGGCGGCGGGCGGTCAGCAAGATCGAGCGCCATCGCGTTTGCCTTGGCTTGGAGATCACCCGTCATCTGCTCGATCACCTGCTGGCCGAGATTGATGCCGCCCTCCAGCGCCGCATCGACCTTCACGTCGAACCACGACTCGATCGAGCGCGTGATGAAGACGACCGACACGGCATAGACGATGAGACCGGGGACGACCGCGAGCGCCGCAAAGCGCACCAGGAGCCGCAGGGTGAGGCGCGCGCCGAACACGCGCGCGCGATGCCGCCGCGCGAGGATCATGAGTTGCGTGACCACCAGCGCGGCAAGCAGCGCGGCGAGCGCCGCATTCAGGCCGAGGAGTAGCGGATAGTGGCGCGCGAAGATCGCGGTGTCGCCGCTCGCCGTTGCCAACAGGAACAAGCCGACCGCTGCCACCGCGCCGCCGATGAGCACCAGCCACCTCATCCCGGCTTCTCCTGCGCGCGCACGATGAACCGCTTCCACGACGACTCGAGTTGCAGGTCGCGCCCGGTCAGTGCGGAGAGCTGGAAGGGCTTCGGCAACAGCGCAGTGTCGAGGCGCATGCGCACGGCAGCGTCGTAGTCCGCATCCGCGAGCCGCGTGCCGCGCTCCACCACCAGCCAGTTACGCACGCGCTTGAGCACGTCGAGCGCCTCCTCGAGGTTCGGAAAGCTCTGCTGCAGCGCTCCGGTCGAAAGCCGGTACTGCCGCGACAGCGCATGATAGGACAGGCGCAGCTGCAGGCGGCTCGATGCCGCGGTCTCGTCGAACCAGTACCAGCGGCTGCGGGTAAGCTCGAACTCGACGCGGAAGTAGAGCGGCACGCCATTCGCCACCACTTCCGCCAGGCGCGGCGTGAGCTCGAAGGCGAAATCGGCATCCAGCACCATGCCCCCCTCCGCTTTGCGCAGCGCCACGTCGCGCACCTCGATGTCGTCGGCGCGTGCGAATTCGAAAGGCGCGGCGGCGAGCATCGCAGCGACGAGGAAGGCGATGCCGCGCATAGCGCGTTGCTTAGGCTGGCTTGCGGATCAGGGCGTAGTAGAAGCCGTCGCGCTCGGCGTCGGGCAGCCCCTGCGCCGCTCCGCCGTCCGGCAGCGGTACGCGAACAGCCCCCGGCGTGCGGGCGAGAAACGCGTCGATCACCGCGTCGTTCTCCTGCGGAAACACCGAGCAGGTGGCATACAGCAATTTACCATCGGCGCCGAGCACCTGCCACAGACTGTCGAGAATCGTGGCCTGACGTGCGGCGAACGCCGCCACATCGTCGGCGCGACGCAACCACTTGATGTCCGGATGGCGTCGCGCGATGCTCGAAGCCGAGCATGGCACGTCCGCGAGGATGCGATCGAAGGACGTGCCATCGAACCATTCCGCGGGACGGGTGCAGTCGGCGCGCATGACGCGCGCCACAAGCCCCAGGCGCACGAGGTTACGCTCGAGACGCGCGCAGCGCGTTGCGTCTGCGTCGAGCGCGGTCAGCGCGACCTGCGCGCGTTCGAGAATGTGCCCGCTTTTTCCGCCCGGCGCGGCGCACGCGTCCAGGACCTGCTGGCCGTCGGCGAGATCGAGGCAGTCCGCAGCCCGCTGCGCGCCGGCGTCCTGCACCGAGACCTCGCCCTGTTCGAATCCCGCCAGGCGCTCGAGCGGCACCGGCCGCTCGAGCAGTAGCGCTTCGTTGCCCAGCGCCCGCGTGCCAATTCCGGCCTGGCGTAGCTGCTCCTGATATTGCGCCACGCTCACACGCCGCCGGTTGACGCGCAGGCACATTGGCGGATGCGAATTGCCCGCCTCGAGCGTTGCATCGGCTTCAGCCGGGCAGGCATGGCGCAGGATTTCGATCCACCAGCGCGGGTGCTGGTAGCGCGCTTCGGGGTCGGCCTGGATACGCGTTTCCAGCGAGCCACGCTCGCGCAGGTAGCCGCGCAGCAATGCGTTGACATAACCCTTCGCGTTCCAGCGCTCCAGCATGCCGCAAGCGCGCACCGCCTGATCGACCACGGTGTATTCGGCGTAGCGCCCGGAGTCGAGCGCATATAACGAGCACCACAGCAGCGCTTCCACCAGAGAATCGCCATGGTCCCGGCGCGACAGTTGCCGCACGATGGCTTGCACGCGTCCGTAGCGGCGCAACGTGCCGTGTGTCAGGTCGATCAGCGCTCCGCGCGGCGTGTCCAGACCTTCCTCGGCAACGCGGTCGAACTCGGCGCTCAGGCTCGCGCCGGCGGCGACCCGCTCCACCATCGGCGCTGCATCGCGCAACGCCGCGGCAAGAGCACTCATGAGAATCGCGCGCCGGCCGAGAGGCGGTGGCCGCGCAGAAACTCTTTGGCGCTCAGCCGCCTTCCGCCGGCACGCTGCAATTCCGACACTGCAAGCGCAGCGTCACCACAAGCAATAAGGATGTCGTCGCCGCTGTGCAGCACGCTGCCGGGTTCTCCCGCTTTCTCGACCACCCTGGCGCGCCAGATTTTGACCGGCTCACCGTCCAGCAGTCCGTACGCACCGGGCAGCGGGCGGAAGGCGCGTACCGCGCGCTCGAGCGCCACGGCGGGTTGCTTCCAATCCAGCCGCGTGTCGGCTTTTTCGATCTTGGCCGCGTAGGTCTCGCCGCTCGGCGGCTGCGGGACCGGGCATGCGCGGCCGGCCTCGACGTCGGCGAGCGCCGCGACGATCGCATCGGCGCCGAGCGCGGCGAGCTTGTCGTGCAGCGTGCCTGCGTCGTCGTCGGGCGTGATGGGTGCCGGGTGGCGGGAAAGCACCGGGCCGGTGTCGAGGCCTGCATCCATCTGCATGATCGATACGCCGCTTTCGCGATCCCCCGCAAGCAGAGCGCGCTGGATCGGCGCGGCGCCGCGCCAGCGCGGCAACAGCGAGGCGTGGATATTGAAGGCGCCATGCCGCCCGGCTTGAAGCGCAGCCGGCGGCAGCATCAGGCCATAGGCAGCCACCACCAATGCGTCCGCGCTCGCGGCGGCGACACGGGCGATGTCTTGCGGCGACCTGAGATTAGCGGGCTGAAACACGGCAAGCCCGCGCTCTACTGCCAAGCGCTTCACCGCGCTGGGTGTCGGCTGCAGACCGCGACCGGCGGGGCGGTCGGGTTGAGTAAGGACTAGCGCTACGTCGTGCCCGGCATCCAGCAGACGCGCCAGCGCGCGCTCAGCGAAGGGCGCGGTGCCGGCGAAGACGAGACGCAGGAAAGTGTTAGGCGGTCTTGCGCAGCTGCTTGGCGAGCTTCGCGCGGATGCGCTGCTGCTTGAGCTGCGAAAGATGCTCGACGAAGACCTTGCCCTTGAGGTGATCCATCTCGTGCTGGATGCACACTGCGAGCAGACCCTGCGCTTCGAGCGTGAAGGGATTGCCGTTCTGATCGTGGGCGCGCACTTTCACGCGCTCGGCGCGCTCGACCAGCTCGTAGATTCCGGGCACCGACAGGCAGCCTTCCTCGATATCGGACACGCCGGTGGCTTCGACGATCTCCGGATTGACCAGCACGACCAGCGAGTCGCGCCGCTCGGAGACATCGACCACGATGACTTGCTTCGGTACGTCGACCTGGATCGCAGCGAGGCCGATCCCGGGCGCCGCGTACATGGTCTCCGCCATGTCGGCGACGAGCTTCTTCAGCGCCTCATCGAAAACAGTTACGGGGGCGGCGACTTTGTGGAGCCGGGCGTCGGGGTAGCGGAGGATGTTCAGGCTGGCCATCAGGACAATTTCACTTGCAAATTGAATGGATTATATGGAGAATCTCAGGCAGTGCGTAAGAAAAACCACCTTTGTGCTACATTGGGGTAGAAAATTCGATTTCCAGCCGGTCCAGGAACCGAAAAAGGGACGGATCGCCATGGTCCAGCAAGTCCGTAAGTCTATCATAGCGCTCGCTTTCTTGCTCCCCGGGCCCCTTCTAGCGCAGGCGCCCAGCGCTCCTCTCACGATCAAGCCCGATGCTCCCGACCGGTACACCGTGGTGCCGGGCGATACGCTCTGGGGCATCTCGCAGCGCTACACCGACTCGCCTTGGCGCTGGCCGGAGCTCTGGAACCTCAACCGCGACCAGATCCGCAACCCGCACCTGATCTATCCGGGATACGTGATCGTCCTCGACCGTGAACGCGGCCAGCTGACGATCGGTGCAGGCGCTGAACGCGCGCCAGGCACCAGCACCCCGCCGGCGCCTGGTACCACCACCCCGCCCGCGCCCGATACGGCTGCCGCACCAAGCACCCCACCCGCCCCGCCGACTACGGCTTCAGGCCCCGCGGGCACCGTGAAGATCGGACCGCGCATTCGCGCCGAGTCGCTGGCGCGCCAGGAAATTCCGAGCATTCCGCCTTCGGTGATCGAGCCGTTTCTGTCGCGCCCGTTGGTGATCGAGCCCGATGGGCTGGAAAAGGGTCCGACCATCATCGGTACGCAGTCGGACCGGGTGATGCTTGCCACGGGCAACACGGCCTACGTGCGGGGTATCGGCAAGTCCAAGGACGACAGCTGGTACGTGTACCGCAAAGGCAACCCACTGATCGATCCCGATACCAACAGGACGCTCGCCTACGAGGCGGTGTACCTGGGAACGGCGCAGCTTACGCGTCCGGGCGACCCGGCCACCGTCACGCTCACCGACACGGTGCTCGAGGTCGGCGCTGGCGACAAGCTGGTGGCCGCCGGGCGTCCGCAACCGGTGAATTACGCGCCGCGCGCTCCGAGCTCGCAGATCAAAGGCCGCGTGATCGCCATCTATGGCGTCGGCGTCGGCAATGTCGGTGAGGCGGGGCCGCAGCAGGTCATCAGCATCAACCGGGGCAAGGCCAACGGCGTTGAAGTCGGGCACGTCCTCGCGCTGTACAACCTCGGCGGCACGGTTCGCGACACCAGCAAGGGCGCGAACGATTCGAGCGCAAGAATCCAGTTGCCCGACGAGCGCGCCGGACTCGCGTTTGTGTTCCGCGTTTTCGACCGGGTATCCTACGCACTGATCATGCAAATCTCGAAGCCGGTCGCTCCGCTCGATGTGGTACAGACGCCGTAAGAAAAACGAGCGGTGACCCAGGACCCGGGGCTCGCGAGCTGGCTGCAGCTCTCGCTTACTCCCGGGCTCAGTCCCGCCAGCCTCCGCAAGCTTCTCCAGCAGTTCGGTCTCCCCCAGGCCGTGCTCGCGCGCAAGCGCAGCGAACTCGCGGCGCTCGTCCCGCCGGCGGCGCTCGCCGCGCTCGATTCCGAACCGGTGGCTTCAGCGGTCGCTCGCGGACTCGAATGGTCCGCCCAAGTCGGCCATGCGCTGGTCACGCTCGCCGATGAAACGTATCCCAAGCTCCTGCTCGAGATCACGGATCCACCGCCGCTGCTCTACGCCCGCGGCCGCGTCGAGCTGCTGGCGCGCTCCGCCCTCGCTATCGTCGGTAGCCGCAACGCCACCCAGCAAGGCAGCGCAAACGCCGAGGCGTTCGCACGCACGCTGAGCGAATCGGGCTTAACCATCGTTTCCGGTCTCGCGCTCGGCATAGACGCGGCGGCGCATCGCGGTGGCCTGCAGGGACCGGGCTCGACCATCGCGGTGCTTGGCACCGGCATCGACGTCATCTATCCGCAGCGCAATGCCGCGCTTGCCGGCGAGATCGCGCAGCGCGGGCTGCTGATCTCGGAATTTCCGCTCGGAACTGCCCCGGCCGCGCACAATTTCCCGCGGCGCAATCGCCTGATCAGCGGGCTAGCGCGCGGCTGCCTGGTGGTGGAAGCCGCCGTCGCTTCGGGCTCGCTCATCACCGCGCGCGCAGCGGCGGAGCAGGGACGCGACGTCTTTGCGGTCCCCGGGTCGATCCACTCGCCTCTCGCCAAGGGCTGCCATGCGCTCATCAAGTCGGGCGCCAAGCTGGTGGAATCCGCCGAGGACGTGCTCACCGAGCTGTCCGGATTCCGCCCCAGCGGCTATGCGTCGACGCGCGAGGCGCCGCGCCGCGAGCCCGCGGTCGCCGACACCGGCCTGCTGGCGCACATGGGCCACGACCCGGTGGACGTCGATTCTCTCTGCTCGCGCGCCGGGCTGACGGCCGAGCAGGTGTCGTCCGAATTGCTGCGTCTGGAGCTTGACGGCCGGGTGGCCGCGCTGCCGGGCGGCCTGTACCAGCGGCTGGAGAAGGAAGGACGCCGGTAAACCCAATCCCCAACGTCGCGTTATAAGAAGGGAGGCCCCATGTACGACATCCTCGTGTTCCTGTTCGAAAACTGTCAGCAGGCGGAGCTCGCCTACGACAGCGACCGCGTGGCGAAAAAGCTGTCCGCCGCCGGCTTCGAGGACTCGGACATCAGTGAGGCCATGCACTGGCTGGACGGCATGCTGCACGCGCCGCAAGGCGTGCGCGAAGCGTTGCCCGACTTGAGCGCCAGCTTCCGCGCCTACGCGCCGCGCGAGCTCGCCAAGCTCGACGCTGCCTGCCGCGGCTTCCTGATGACGCTCGAGCAATCGGGCATCCTGAGCGCCGAAACGCGCGAGCTGGTGATCGACCGCGCGCTCGCCGCTACCGGCGATGCGCTGAGCCTGGAGCAGCTCAAATTGGTGGTGCTGATGGTGGTCTGGAACCAGCAAATGCCGACCAGCCGGCTGCTCGCCGAAGACCTGTTCAGCGCGCCACAGGCACGGCTGCCAAGCTAGTCATGCTTTGACCGCGGGGACGGTCGGGTTGAACCGGCCGCGCCTTTGCACTTATCATCTGCGGCCTTTCGCGCCGCATGGCCAAAAAACTCATCATTGCAGAGAAACCGTCGGTCGCGGCCGACATCGCTCGCTCGCTCGGCGGCTTCACGCGCAAGGGCGACTACTTCGAGAGCGACAAGTACGTACTCTCGTCCGCGGTCGGACATCTGCTCGAGCTGACGCTGCCGGAGAAGTACGACGTCAAGCGCGGCAAGTGGTCCTTCAGCCGCCTGCCGGTGATTCCGCCGCACTTCGACCTCGCGCCGATCGAGAAGAGCGAGACGCGCCTCAACCTGCTGCTGCGCCTGATGAAGCGCAAGGACGTGACCGCGTTGATCAACGCCTGCGATGCCGGCCGCGAAGGCGAGCTCATCTTCCGCTACATCGTGCAGCACGCGCGCAACAAGAAGCCGATCGAGAGGCTGTGGCTGCAGTCGATGACCCCCGCTTCGATCCGCGAAGGCTTCAGCGTGCTGCGCGCAGACAAGGAACTGCTGCCGCTCGCCGACGCCGCGAAGAGCCGCTCCGAGGCCGACTGGCTGATCGGCATCAACGGCACGCGCGCCATGACGGCGTTCAATTCGAAGGAGGGCGGGTTCTATCTAACGACCGTGGGCCGCGTGCAAACCCCCACGCTCGCCATCCTGGTCGAGCGCGAGGAGCGCATCCGCGCCTTCACGTCGCGCGATTACTGGGAAGTGCACGCGCGTTTCGGCGCCAAGGCAGGCGAATACCCGGCACGCTGGTTCGATACCGGCTTCAAGAAGGACGACGACGGCGAGCGCAAGGCCGAGCGCCTCTGGGAGAAGGCCAAGGCTGAAACGATCGTCGCCTCGTGTCGCGGCAAGAGCGGCATCGCGAGCGAGGAGACCAAGCCGTCGACGCAGCTCTCGCCGCTGCTCTACGACCTTACCAGCCTGCAACGCGAAGCGAACGGCCGCTTCGGCTTCCCGGCGCGCATGACGCTGTCGCTCGCGCAGGCGTTGTACGAGCGGCACAAAGTGCTCACCTATCCGCGGACCGACTCGCGCGCGCTGCCCGAGGACTATCTCGGCACGGTGAAGAAGACGCTGGAAGAGCTGGGTGACACGCGCGAGTTCGCGCCGTTCGCCAAGCAGATTCTCAAGCAGGGCTGGGTGAAGCCGAACAAGCGCATCTTCGACAACAGCAAGATCTCGGACCACTTCGCGATCATTCCCACGCTGCAGACGCCGCGCAACCTGAACGAAGCCGAGCAGAAGCTCTACGATATGGTGGTGCGGCGCTTCCTCGCCGTGTTCTATCCCGCGGCAGAATACCTGCAGACCACGCGCATCACGCGAGTCGGCGAGCATCAGTTCAAGACCGAAGGCAAGGTGCTGGAAAACCCCGGCTGGCTGGCGGTTTACGGCCGCGCCGGCGGTGAGGAGAACGAGAATCTGCCGCCGATCACACCGGATGAGAAGGTCGCGGTGCGCGAGATCGATGCCCAGGCGAACCAGACCAAGCCGCCGCCCCGCTACACCGAGGCGACGCTGCTCTCGGCGATGGAAGGTGCGGGCAAGCTGGTCGAGGACGACGAGCTGCGCGCCGCCATGGGAGCGAAGGGCCTTGGCACGCCGGCGACGCGCGCCGCGATCATCGAAGGGCTGATCCGGGAGCAGTACGTGATTCGCGAGGGCCGCGAGCTGGTGCCGACGCCTAAGGCTTTCTCACTCATGTTCGCGCTGCACATGCTGCACATCGTCGAGCTCGGCTCGCCCGAGCTCACCGGCGAGTGGGAGCACAAGCTCAAGCTGATCGAGGCCGGCAAGCTCACGCGCGACGAGTTCATGAAGGGGATCAACGATCTGGTGAAAAACGTGGTCGGGGTGATCAAGAACGGCGAGATCCCCGATGTCGTGTATGCCACCGTGCCGGCGCCATGCCCCAAGTGCGGCGGCAAGGTGCAGGAAAACTACCGCAAGGTGCAATGCCAGAAGTGCGACTTCACCCTCTGGCGAGTCATCTCCGGACGTGAATGGGCGCCGGAGGAGCTGGCCGAGCTGTTCACCAAGCGCTTCGTCGGCCCGCTGACCGGCTTCCGCAGCAAGCAGGGGCGACCGTTCAGCGCCGGCATCCGCCTCAACAACGAGATGCGCCTGGAATTCGACTTCGGCCAAGGCACGGGCGAGGGCGACGAAGCCCCCGACTTCTCAGGCCAGGAGCCGCTCGGCAAGTGCCCGAAATGCGGTGCGCGCGTGTTCGAGCACGGCGTGGCCTACGTGTGCGAGAAGGCGGTCGGGGCGGCACGGACCTGCGACTTCCGTTCCGGTCGCCTCATCCTGCAGCAGCCGATCGAGCGCGAGCAGATGAAGAAGCTGCTCGAGAGCGGGCGCACCGATCTGCTGACCGGCTTCGTCTCGAAGAAGAACCGCAAGTTCAAGGCCTTCCTGGTCAAGCAGCCCGACGGCAAAGTGGGTTTCGAGTTCCAGCCGCGGGCACCGAAAGAGCCCAAGGACGCCAAGGACAAGGCGCCCGAGGAAAAAGCTACACGTCCAGGTTCCGCACGCCGAGCGCGTTAGATTCGATGAACGCGCGGCGCGGCTCGACCTCGTCGCCCATCAGCTTGGTAAAGATCTCGTCGGCGGCGATGCCGTCCTCGATCTGCACCTTCAGCAGCCGGCGGCTCGCCGGGTCCATCGTCGTCTCCCAGAGCTGCGCCGGGTTCATCTCGCCCAGGCCCTTGTAGCGCTGCAGGGTCATCGAGCGCTCGACCTCGCCGAGCAGCCATTTCATCGCCTCGGCGAAGTCCTTCACCGGCTGGCGCTTGTCGCCGCGCTGCACGGCTGCGCCGGTGCCCACCAATCCGCGCAGCAGCTCGGCGGTGCTGCGGATCTGCGCGTAGTCGCCGGAGTGCACGAACTCGGTGTCGATCGTGCTCAGACGCACGTTGCCGTGCCGGGTTCGCTCGACGCGCACCTGATGACGCTCGGTTTTCTGATCGAAATGCGGCGCCACCGCGAAACCTTGCGGGGCAAGCGCGGCCTCGAGCGCTTCTGCCGAAGCTTCCGCGGTTTCGCGCCGTGACAGGTCGACCCGCACGCCCCTTAGCATTGCCTGCAACACCTCACGGTCGACCAGGCGCGAGACGCGGTCGATCACCGCCTCCGACAGCAGGTACGACTTGGCGAGCTCGGCGAGCGCCTCGCCGCTGATCGGCTCGCGTCCGTCGCCAGGGTGCAGCGCGGCGTCGACCAGCGCCTGCTTCAGCATGAACGCGTTCAGCTCGTGCTCGTCCTTGAGATAACGCTCTTCCTTGCCGAGCTTGGCCTTGTAGAGCGGCGGCTGGGCGATATAGATATGCCCGCGCTCGACCAGCTCGCGCATCTGGCGGTAGAAGAAAGTGAGCAGCAGCGTGCGGATGTGCGAGCCGTCGACGTCGGCGTCGGTCATCACGATGATGCGGTGGTAGCGCAGCTTGTCGGGGTTGTATTCCTCGGTGCCGATGCCGCAGCCGAGCGCCGTGATCAGCGTCGCGATCTCCTGCGAAGACAGCAGCTTTTCGAAGCGCGCACGTTCGACGTTCAGGATCTTGCCCTTGAGCGGCAGGATCGCCTGGAACTTGCGATCGCGCCCCTGTTTGGCCGATCCGCCGGCGGAATCGCCCTCCACCAGATAGAGCTCGCACAGCGCCGGGTCGCGTTCCTGGCAGTCCGCCAGCTTGCCGGGCAGGCCCATGCCGTCGAGCACGCCCTTGCGCCGCGTCATCTCGCGCGCCTTGCGCGCCGCTTCGCGTGCCGCGGCCGCTTCGACGATCTTGACGGTGATGGTGCGCGCGTCGGTCGGCCGCTCGTCGAGGAACTCGCGCAGCCGTTCGGCGACAATCTCCTCGACCACCGGGCGCACTTCCGAGGAGACCAGCTTCTCCTTGGTCTGCGAGGAAAACTTGGGCTCGGGCACCTTCACCGACAGGACGCAAGCCAAGCCTTCGCGCATGTCGTCGCCGGTGGTCTCCACCTTTGCGCGCTTCGCGATCTCCTTCTCCTCGATGTACTTGTTCAGCACGCGGGTCATTGCCGCGCGCAAACCGGTGAGATGGGTGCCGCCATCCTTCTGCGGAATGTTGTTGGTGAAGCACAGCACCGACTCCTGGTAGGAGTCGTTCCACTGCATCGCCACCTCGACCGTGATGCCGTCCTTCTCGCCGAGGCCGAGAAACACGTTGGGATGGAGGATGGTCTTCGCGCGGTTCATGTATTCGACGAAGCCCTTCACCCCGCCGGAGAAGGCGAAGTTCTCCTCCTTGCCGGCGCGCTGGTCGATCATCACGATTTTCACGCCGTTGTTGAGGAACGAGAGCTCGCGCAGGCGGCGCGCCAGGATGTCGTAGTGATAGTCGATGTTGCCGAAGGTCACTTTCGACGCCAGGAAATGCACTTCGGTGCCGCGCCGCTCGCTGCCGCCGCCGTGCTTGAGCGGCGCGGTGGCGACGCCATCGCGGAATTCCATCTGGTGGACCGCGCCGTCGCGCCAGATCGTGAGCCGCAGCCATTCCGAAAGCGCGTTCACCACCGAGACGCCCACACCATGCAGGCCGCCGGACACCTTGTAGCTGTTGGAATCGAACTTGCCGCCGGCGTGCAGCTCGGTCATCACGATCTCGGCCGCCGAGCGCTTGAGCTCGTCGTCGTCCTTGATGCCGGTGGGGATGCCGCGGCCGTTGTCCAGCACCGAGATCGAGTTGTCGGTGTGGATGGTAACGATGATCTCGTCGCAGAATCCGGCCAGCGCTTCGTCGACTGCGTTGTCGACCACCTCGAACACCATGTGGTGCAGTCCGGTGCCGTCCGAGGTGTCGCCGATGTACATGCCCGGGCGCTTGCGCACCGCCTCAAGGCCCTTCAGGACCTTGATCGAATCGGAGCCGTAGTCGCCGCTCTCGCCGTTGCCTTTGTGTTCGGACATTCCTTGCTCAGATCCTCATCGGCATGACGACGTACTTGAAGTCCTTCTCGGTCGCGTAGGTGATGAGCGCGCTCGAGGCGGAATCGCCGAAGGCGCACTCGATACCGTCGCCGCCGACGTTGTTCAGCACATCCAGCAGGTAATTGACGTTGAAGCCGATGTCGAGCGAGTCGCCGGCGTACTTCACTTCCAGCTCCTCGTTCGCCTCCTCCTGCTCGGCGTTGGACGAAACGATCTTCAGACTTCCTTCGGCGATTACCCAGCGCACGCCGCGGAACTTCTCGTTCGACAGGATGGCGGCGCGCTGCAACGCCTGGCGCAGCGGCTCGCGCTCGGCGTGCAGCTTGTTCTTGTGGCCGGTCGGGATGACGCGCGTGTAGTCCGGGAACTTGCCATCGATCAGCTTGGACACCAGCTCGATGGTGCCGAAGCTGAACGCAGCCTGGGTGGCCGAGAGCTCGATGTTGACCGGGTCGTCGCTCTCCGCAAGCAGCTTGGTGAGCTCGAGCACGGTCTTGCGCGGCACGATCACTTCCTGGCGCGGCAGATTGCCGCCGAGCTTCATCGCGGCATAGGCCAGCCGGTGGCCGTCGGTCGCCACCAGCTTCAGGCTGCCTTCCTCGACCACCATCAGCAGGCCGTTCAGGTAGTAGCGGATGTCCTGCTGCGCCATCGCGTACTGCACCAGCGAGAGCAGGCGGCGCAGCGCCTTTTGCTCGAGCTTGAACTTTGCCGACTCGCCGGCCGGCTTGGCGAGGCGCGGAAAGTCTTCGGCGGCAAGGGTCTGGAGGGCGAAGCGGCTCTTTCCTGCCTTGACCTGCAGGCGCTTGTCCTGCTGCTGCAAGGTGACCTCGGCGCCGTCGGGCAGCGCGCGCAGGATATCGAGCAGCTTGCGGGCGCCCACGGTGACCGAGCGCGTCTCTCCGCTGGCAGGAACGGCACTGCGCGCCGCGATCTGGATCTCGATGTCGGTGGCGAGGAAGCCGAGCGCATCCCCGCTGCGCTCGATCAGCACGTTGGACAGGATCGGCAGCGTATGGCGGCGCTCGATGATTCCGCTCACCGCAGAAAGCGGTGCGAGCAGGTCGTCCCGTTTTGCTTTTGCCAGAATCATTGTTATTTACCTTAGTAGTAACTAATAGAGCAGGCTTGAACGCTGTATAAGCTCGCAAGTCCTTGCTTTGCTGATCCTTGTCGCACCTCGCCGCCAGCCCGAAACCTGTGGAGCGAAGTTGCGGCAATGTGGATCGTTTTCGTCGCTGCTCCCCATGGCGCGGTTATCCACAATTCATCCAACGGTCCCCCACAGCTCCCTTCAACCCTTCAGCACCTGCTCCAGCACCACGTAGTCGCGGTTCAGGGCGGTGTCGTGCTTGCGCAGGCTGGCGATGGTGCGGCAGGCGTGCAGCACCGTGGTGTGGTCACGGTTGCCGAACGCTTCGCCGATCTCCGGCAGGCTCATCTGCGTCAGATCCTTGGCGAGCGCCATCGCCACCTGCCGCGGCCGTGCCACGTTGCGGCTGCGCTTTTTCGAGTGCATGTCGGAGATCTTGAGCTTGAAGTACTCGGCCACGGTCTTCTGGATGCCTTCGACGCTCACCTGGCGGCTGGCGACGTTGAGGATGTCCTGCAGCGCCTCCTTGGCGAGCTCCATCGACAGCTCGCGGCCGCTGAAGCGCGAGAAAGCGAGCACTTTCTTCAGCGCGCCCTCGAGCTCGCGCACGTTGGAGCGCAGGTGCTTGGCGATGAAGAAGGCAATGTCCTCGGACAGCGCCACCGACTCGGCTTCCGCTTTTTTCAGCACGATGGCGACGCGCATCTCCAGCTCCGGCGGCTCGATCGCCACCGTCAGGCCCCAGCCGAAACGCGAGATCAGCCGCTCCTCCATGCCGGCGATTTCCTTCGGGTAGGTGTCGCAGGTGATCACGATCTGCTTGTGCGCTTCGACCAGCGCATTGAAGGCGTAGAAGAACTCCTCCTGGGTGCGGCCCTTGTTGGAGAAGAACTGGATGTCGTCGATCAGCAAGAGATCCAGCGAGTGGTAATAGCGCTTGAACTCGTCGAACGACTTTTGCTGGTAGGCGCGCACCACGTCGGTGACGTACGCCTCGGCGTGGATGTAGCGGATGCGCGCCTGGGGGTTACGGTCGGCGAGCTGGTTGCCGATGGCCTGTACCAGGTGGGTCTTGCCGAGGCCGACCCCGCCGTAGACGAACAGCGGGTTGTACGAGACGCCCGGGTTCTCCGCGACCTGCAACGCGGCAGCACGTGCGAGCTGGTTGGCCTTGCCGGTGACGAAGCTGTCGAATGAAAACGCCGGATTCAGGCGCGCGCGCTCGAGTACCGAAGGCGTTTCCACCGCACGCGGCGCAGCGGCTGCGGCAGGGCGGACGGCGGGTTCGGCGACCCGGGCGAGGACCAGGCGCACCCCGAGCTCGCGACCGCTCGTCTCGGTGGCGAGGCGTTCAATGCGCGCGAAAAAGCGCTCGCGGACGAGCTCGAGCACGAATCGGTTCGGTGCGGCGAGGATCAGCGTATCGGCGGCATCGCCCGCTTCGGGCGCCAGCGGCCGGATCCAGGTGTTGAACTGCTGCGCGGGTAGCTCCTGCTCAAGCCGCCGCAGGCATGCGTCCCAGAGGTTTTGCATCTTCTCGGTGGCCTAAACGAGTCGAAATTTTACCCGCTTCGATATGCGTTATCCACAGCCGCGCGCATCAAAAAACGCCTGCGCGTGAATGCTTTTTCGAGTTGACAATGCGTCAAAGCGCACGCTCTAATACCGCCCTTTTTCGGATCAGCAGAAATGGCGACCAAGCGGACCTACCAACCTTCCAAGACGCGGCGCGCGCGGCGTCACGGTTTCCTGGTGCGCAGTCGCACGCCTGGTGGACGCAAAGTACTGCGCAACCGGCGCGCGCGCGGCCGGCGGCGCATCGGGCTGTAGCCGCGACCGCCAAGCGCTTCGGGCTGGATGCGGCGCGGCGGCTGAGGCGAAAAGCCGAGTTCGAGCACCTGCTGCGACAAGGCGCGCGCCGCAGCCTCGGTGGCTATACCTTCTACCTGGCGCGACGCGATGCCGGCAGCGCGCGGCTCGGCATGCTGGTGTCGCGCCGGCACGCTGCGCTCGCGGTCGAGCGCAATCGCATCAAGCGCTGCATTCGCGAAGCGTTCCGGCTGGAGCGCGAAGCCCTCGGCGCGCTGGACCTGCTGATACGACCGCCCTATGGGATCAAGGCTTCACCTGAGATGATTTCCCGATTGCGTCAACTTCTAGTCAGCCTCAAGCCGTGATCGGCAACGCCTTGCGCGCCGCGGTGCGCGGCTATCAATGGTTCCTGCGGCCTCTCCTGCCGCCGGCCTGCCGCTTCCACCCGAGCTGCTCGGAATACGCCGACGAGGCGCTCGCGCGCCACGGTGCCTTGCGGGGCGGCTGGCTCGCCGCGCGCCGCGTCTGCCGATGCGGGCCCTGGCATGCTGGCGGCTACGATCCGGTACCGAACAAGAAATAAGACATGGATACGCAGCGCCTAATTTTGTTGGTGATCTTCAGTTTTTCGTTGCTCATGCTCTGGGAGGCGTGGGAGAAGGAGAACCGACCCAAACCGCCGCCGGCACCGCCAGCGGCGCATCAAGGCGTTCCCGCGCCGATCAAACCCGCTGCCCCTGGCGCCCCCACCACCCAGGCACCCTCGGCAACGCCCGCGGGGGCGGTGCCGGCCGCCACGGCGCCGGCGCAAGGCGAGCTGGTGCGCGTGAGCACCGACCTCATGATCGCCGAGGTCGATACCCTGGGCGCCACGCTGAAGCACGTAGAGCTCCTGCACCACAAGGACTCGAAGGACCTCAGCAAGAATCTGACTCTGCTCGGTGCCGCGCACCACTACGAAGCGCAGAGCGGCCTGGCGGGCGAAAGCGGACCCAACCACCGCACGTTGTGGCGCGCGCAGCCGGGCGCGCGAGAGCTCGCACCCGGCCAGGATTCTCTCGAGCTGCGTTTCGCCGCCAGCGGCAAGGACGGCCTCGAGGTTCAGAAGGTCTACACCTTCCGTCGCGGCAGCTACGTGGTCGACGTGACGCTCGAGTTGCACAACCGCGGCAGCGCGCCGCTCGCCACCTACTCGTACTTCCAGCTCACGCACGACGGCAAGCCAGACCTCAACCCGAACACCGTGGCGGAGACCTTCGGCGCGCAGAGCTTCATCGGCTTCGCGGTGTACACCGACGAGCACAAGTACCAGAAGGTGCACGGTGCGGACATCGACAAGGGCAAGGCGGAGTACGCCAAGCAGGCGAATAACGGCTGGCTCGCCTTCGTGCAGCACTATTTCGTCTCGGCGTGGTTGCCGCCGCAGGGCGTCACGCGCGACTACATCACGGAGAAACGGCAGGATGGCACCTACGCCGGACGCGTGATGGTGCCCCTGAGCGTCGAAGCGGGAGCCGCCACCAAGCTCACGGTACCGCTGTATACGGGGCCGCAGGAGCAGCGCCAGCTGCAGGCTGCCGCCCCGGGCCTGGACCTGGTGGTCGATTACGGCTGGCTGGCGATCATCGCCTGGCCGCTGTTCTGGCTGCTGGGGAAGTTCTATGCGCTGGCAGGCAACTGGGGCGTGGCGATTATTCTCCTCACTGTGCTGATCAAGCTGGTGTTCTTTCCGCTGTCCGCGGCGAGCTACAAGTCGATGGCGAAGATGAAGCTGATCACGCCGCGCCTCACCAAGATTCGCGAGATGTACGCGCACGACCGCAACAAGATGAATCAGGCGATGATGGAGATGTACAAGACCGAGAAGATCAACCCGCTCGGCGGGTGCTTCCCGATCCTGGTGCAGATCCCGGTGTTCATCGCGCTCTACTGGGTGCTGCTCGCGGCGATCGAGCTGCGCCATGCGCCGTTCATGCTGTGGATCCACGACCTGTCCGCTCTCGATCCGTACTACGTGCTGCCGATCCTGATGACCTGCACCATGGTGCTGCAGACGCGCATGAATCCGACGCCGCCCGATCCGGTGCAGGCCAAGG
>Ga0134121_10001237_pt1 | contig 24373 bp, 23 predicted proteins | sample KB301_FD_96463 | JGI IMG/M metagenome (GOLD analysis project Ga0134121, IMG submission 96463) | Terrestrial soil microbial communities without Nitrogen fertilizer from Kellogg Biological Station, Michigan, USA - KB3-0-1 | ecosystem: Environmental > Terrestrial > Soil > Unclassified ... | reverse complement strand
TTCGTCGCCGACCGGGCCCGCGCGCAGATCGTGCGCGACAAGCTCGAAGCGGCGCGCGCCGCGCTCACGCGCGCCGAGGAGCGCGCGGGCGACACCATCGTGCGCGCGCGGGCCGATGGCGTGTTCTTCGTGCCGCAGGCGGTGGATCTGCCGGGGCGGCATTTCCGCAAGGGCGAGCTGATCGGCTATGTGATCGGCAACGAGCCCGTGCTCGTGCGCGTCGTGGTGCCGCAGGATGCCGTGGACCCGGTGCGCCTCGGCACCGACCGCATCCGGGTGCGGATGGTCGATCGTCCCGACGTCGTCGCCGACGGTCGCATCGTGCGGCAGGTGCCGGCGGGCGAGGTCTACCTTCCCAGCCGTGCCCTCTCAACCGAGGGCGGCGGCACGATCGCGGTCGATCCGCGCGACTCGAGCGGTCCCAAGGCGCTGGAGCGCATGTTCCAGTTCGACGTCGCGCTCGCGGACACGCCGCACCTCGGCGTGTTCGGCGAGCGCGCGTATGTGCGCTTCGAGCACAAGCTCGAGCCTCTGGCGCTGCGCTGGTACCGCGACGTGCGGCGCCTCTTCCTGTCCCGCTTCGGTGTCTAGGGCCTCGCTCCTGCTCGACGCGACGCAGCTCGCGGCGGCGCGACCCTACGCCGAGCGATCGGAAGAACAGGCGGGGTGGCACGATCGCCTGGCCGAGTTTCTGCTTGCCGCCGGCGTGCGCCCGCTGTGGGCGAGATTGCGCGATCCGGCGCGCGCGCTGCGCGGCATCGTGGCAGCCGTCGCGGCGCACGAGCAGCGCATGCGCGCTGCCGACGACGCGGCACTCGCCGAAATGGCGGCGAGACTGCGCGCGCGCTTCCGCCGCGAGGGCTTCGCCGTCGGGCCGGCCGGAGAATGCTTCGCTCTCGTGCGCGAGGCGGCGGCGCGCACCCTGGGCAAGCGGCACTACGAATCGCAGCTGCTCGCCGGCTGGGCGCTGCTGCAGGGCCGGCTGGTCGAGATGGAGACCGGCGAAGGCAAGACCTTCGCCGCGACGCTCGCAGCCTCGGCGGCGGCGCTCGCCGGCTACCCCGTGCACGTCATCACGGTGAACGACTATCTTGCCGCGCGCGACGCCGAAGAGATGGGCCCGCTCTATCGCTTCCTCGGGCTGAGCGTGGGCGTGGTGGTGCAGGGCCTCGCGCGGAGCGAACGCCGCGCCGCCTACGCGTGCGCCGTCACCTATTGCACGAACAAGGAGCTGGCGTTCGATTACCTGCGCGACCGCGTCGCGCTCGCGCGGCGCGCGAGCCGGCTGCACCTGGCGCTCGAGCGCCTGCGCGACGATGCCACGCGCGAGACCGACCTCGTCCTGCGCGGGCTGTACTTCGGCATCGTCGACGAGGCGGACAGCGTCTTCATCGACGAGGCGCGCACGCCGCTCATCCTGTCGGCGAGCGGCCGGGCGCTCGGCGCCCAGGAAGACTGCCTCCGCGCCCTCAGCTTCGCGCGCGGCCTTGCGCAGGGCGAGGACTACGCCGCCGACCTCGCGGAGCGCAGCATCTCGCTGCACGATGCAGCGAAGGCCAAGCTTGCCGCGCACGCCGGCGGGCTCGACGGCGTGTGGCGCTCCGTGCGCGCGCGCGAGGAGCTGGTGACCCAGGCGCTGACCGCCCTGCTGCTGTTCAGGCGCGACCAGCATTACGTCGTCACCGACGACAAGGTACAGATCGTCGACGAGTCCACCGGTCGCGTCATGCCCGACCGGTCCTGGGAGCATGGCCTGCACCAGATGATCGAGGCGAAGGAGGGCGTGCCGCCCACCGAGGCGCGCGAGACCCTTGCGCGCCTGACCTACCAGAGGCTCTTTCGCCGCTACCTGCGGCTCTCGGGCATGACCGGCACGGCGAAGGAGGTGGCGCTCGAGATCGCCTCGGTCTACCGCTTGCGCGTGGTGCGCGTTCCGTTGCATCGGCCGTCGCGGCGCACCTTCGCCGGCACGACCTTCCATGCGACGCTCGCCGGGAAATGGGCCGCCGTGGCCGAGAGCGTGGAGCGCGTCGCCTGCATCGCCCGCCGGCCCGTCCTGATCGGCACGCGCTCGGTGAAAGCCTCGGAGGAGCTGAGCCAAGTCCTGCAGGCGCGCGGCATCGAGCACGCGCTGCTCAACGCCAAGCAGGACCGCGCCGAGGCGGAGATCGTCGCGCTCGCCGGGCAGGCCGGCCGCGTTACCGTGGCGACGAACATGGCCGGGCGCGGCACCGACATATCCCTGGGGCCCGGCGTTGCGGAGAGCGGCGGGCTGCACGTCATCCTCACGGAATATCACGAGTCGCGGCGCATCGACCGCCAGCTGATCGGGCGCTGTGCCCGGCAGGGCGACCCGGGGAGCTGGGAAGCCATCGTCTCGCTCGAGGACGAGATCTTCGCCGTGCAGTTGCCCGACGCCTCGCGCCGGGCGGCGTGGCTGCGGCAAAATGAGAGCTGGCTCGGGCGCGCCGCGCAGCGCGGCCTGCGCGCAGCGGCGCAGTTCGCTGCCGAGCGGCGCAGCCGCGCAGTGCGCGTGCAGAACCTGAAGCTCGACCAGCGCCTCGAGCAGCTGCTGGCATTTTCGGGAAGGGGTGAGTGATGCGGAAGCGAATGCTGTGCGCGGTCGCCTGCGGTGCGGCGCTCGCCACGTCGGGTGCGCGCGGCGCTTCGTTCGAGTGCCTCATCCAGCCCAACCAGATCGTCGAGGTGCGCAGCGCGGTCCAGGGACTGATCGACAAGGTCCATGTGCAGCGAGGCGACTGGGTGAGGTCCGGCCAGGTCATCGTCGAGCTGGAGTCGAGCGTGGAGCGCTCGACGGTCGCGAGCGCCAAGTACCGCGCCGAGATGGGCGGGCGCCTCAAGGCCGCGCGCGAGCGGGTCGAGTACGCCACCGCCAAGGCCGGCCGCGCCACCGAGCTGCGCAAGCAGAACTTCGTCGCGGCGCAGGCGCACGACGATGCGCAGGCGGAGATGCGCGTCGCCGAAGCCGAGCTGCAGGATGCGAAGGAGAACCAGCAACTCGCCAAGCTCGACTACCTGCACGCCGTCGACCTGCTCAACCTGCGCATCCTGCGCTCGCCGTTCGAGGGCGTGGTGATGGACCGGATGCTCAATCCCGGCGACCTCACGCTGTACGGCACCGAGACGAAGCCGATCCTCAAGCTCGCGCAGATCAATCCGCTGCGCGTCGAGGTGGTGCTGCCGATCGACTACTACCGCAAGCTCAGCCTCGACATGGAGGCCGACATCATTCCCGAGCGCCTCGGCGGCCGCTATCCGGCGCGGGTCAAGGTGATCGACCGCGTGTTCGACGCCGCGAGCGGCACCTTCGGCGTGCGCCTGGAGCTGCCGAACCCGAAAGGCGCGGTGCCGGGCGGTATCCGCTGCCAGGCCGATTTCGCGCAGCTCAAGGCGCCCGAGCGCAAGGCTCCCGCGCCGGCGCAGTAGGGGCGTGAGCGGCGGCGCGGCATGAGCTACGTGGTCGCCGTCGCGGGCCCCACGGGCGGCGGCAAGAGTGCGCTCGTGCAGGCGCTCGTCGCCGGGCTCGGCGACGCCTGCGCGCTGCACATGGACGACTACGAGCGCATGACGCGCCGGCCGATCGCCGAGGTCGCGCGCTGGGCCGAGCGGGGCGCCGACCTCGACGAGCTCGAGGTGCCGCTGCTCGGCGAGCACCTGCGCCGGCTGAAGGACGGTGAGCCCGTGGTAACGCCGGCCGGCGGCCGGCACATCGTGCCGCGCAAGTACATCGTCTTCGAGACCCAGTTCGGGCGCGCCCACCGCGCGACCGGCACGCTGATCGACCTCCTGGTCTGGATCGACGTCGCGCCCGAGGTCGCGCTGGCGCGCAAGCTCAGGGCGTTCACCGCCGAGGCGCTGCGCGATGGGGGCGAGCTCGCCGCGCGCGACCGGCTGGCCTGGCTCGACGGCTATCTCGCGAACTACCTCACCCTGGTCCGGCGCCTGTGGCAGGCCCAGGCGGAGCGTGTGCGCCCGCAGGCCGACGTGGTGATCGACGGCAACGGCGAGCTTGAGCCGATGGTCGCCCGTGCGCGAGACCAGGTATTGCGGCGCCTGTCCTGAGCGATGAGCGAAGCGCACGCGCCGCAGGCCCAGACGCTCGTCCGCGAGAGCGTGCGCGAGCACCGGCGCGGCGACGCGGAGCGGGCGCACGAGCTTGTCAACCGGGCGCTGGCGCTCGATCCGGCGTGCTACGAGGCGCTCGTGCACCGCGGCGTGCTGCTGGGCGAGCTGGGCCGGCATGCGCAGGCGCTCGCCAGCTACGACGCCGCGCTCGCGCTGCGGCCTGATTCCGTGCACGCGCTCTACAACCGGGCGACGTCCCTGCAGTCGCTCGGCCGCCATGCCGAGGCGCTGACGAGCTACGAGCGGCTGCTCGCGCACGAGCCCGGCGACGCCGAGGCGCTGAACAATCTCGGCGTGTGCCTGCTCGAGGCAAAGCGCCCGGTCGAGGCGCTGTCGGCTTTCGAGCGCGCGCTCGCCGCGCGGCCGGACTACGCCGAGGCCCTCAACAATTGCGGCAATGCCCTGCAGCGGCTCGACCGCCACAGCGAATCGCTCGCCTGCTACGGCAAGTCGCTCGCCCTGCGCCCCGACCATCCCCAGACGCTCAACAACCGCGGCAACGCGCTCCGCGCCCTCGGCCGTTACGAGGAGGCGGTGACGAGCTTCGACCGGGCGCTCGCCTTGCGCCCGGCGTATCCGGAGGCCCTCTGCAACCGGGCGGAGGCGCTGCTCGCGCTCGGCCGGCGGCGCGAAGCGCTGGCGAGCTGCGATCGGGCGCTCGCGATACGGCCCGATGCCGGCGACACCCTCTACGGCCGCGGCAGGGTGCTCGCCGCCATGGGGCGCGAAGCCGAGGCGCTGCAATGCTACGACCGCGCGCTCGCCTTGCAGCCCGGGGACGCGCGCCTGCTGCACGCCCGCGGCCGCGCGCTCGAAGCCCAGGGGCGTCACCGCGAAGCGCTGGAAGGCTACAACGCCGCGCTCGAAGCGGGCGAGGGCGACGCGGAAATGCGCTGGCATCGCGACTTGGCGGCGCGCCGGCTCGCGGCGCCGGCCGGCCTGCACAGCGTCCTCGACGCCTGGAGCCGCGGCAGCTCCGGCGAAGCGGCGCGCCTATGCGGCGAGTTCCTCGAGGCAAGCCCCGGCCATGTCGACGCGCTCCTGCTCCTCGCCGTGCTGCGCCACGAGCAGCATGCGCTCGGCGATGCCCTCGAGCTCGTGCGGCGCGCGCTCGCCGCAGACCCGAAGTGCCACGACGCTCATGTGCACCATGCCGCGCTCCTGCTTGCGCTGCGGCGGCCGGACGAGGCGCTCGCCGCCTGCGAGAGCGCGCTCGAAGTGCGCCCGCAGGCGGCAAGCGCATTGCATCTGCGCGGCAGGGTGTTGCACGCCCAGGAGCGCTATGCGGACGCCGTGGCGAGTTTCGAGCGGGCGCTCGCCCTGCGCCCGCGGTTCGCAGAAGCGCTGAACAGCAAGGGCGATGCGCTGCGCGCCCTCGGCCGCGAGCGCGAGGCGCTGGAGAACTACCAGCGGGCACTCGCCCTGCGGCCAGATTACCGCGAGGCGCTGCACAACCGCGCCGCCGCCTCCGACGCCATGGCGCCTAGCGTCGGGCTGGAGGCGAGCCCGGCGTCGGCCGACGCGCTGTGCATCCGCGCCCACACGCTCGAAGCCCTCGACCGGCCCGAGGAAGCGCTCGCGGCGTACGAGCGCGCGCTCGCCCTGCGGCCGCAGCATGCCGAGGCGCTGAGCAACCTGCCGAACACGCTGTGCCAGCTCGGCCGCATCGACGAGGCGCTCGGCGCGTTCGAGCGCTTGCTGCGCCTGCGGCCGGACGACCCGGAGGCGCATTTCAATTCGAGCTTTGCCTACCTCGCGGCGGGTGATTACGAGCGTGGCTGGAAGGAATACGAATGGCGCTGGGAAGCGCTGCGCGGCAGGCTGCCGCCCGAGGCGGCCGACAAGCCACTGTGGCTCGGCGGCGAAGACATCTCCGGCAAGACGGTGATCGTCTATGCCGAGCAGGGTTTCGGCGACGCCATCCAGATGGCGCGCTATGTCCCGCTGCTCGCCGCTCGCGGCGCCGAGCCCGTGATCGCCTGCGCGCCGGCGCTCGAGGACCTGCTCGGCAGCGTGCCCGGCGTGCGCAGGGTCTTCAGCTCGCGCGAGCCTCCGCTCGCGTTCGACTACCACGTGCCGATCATGAGCCTGCCGCGCGCCTTCGGCACTACGTTCGCCAGCATCCCGTCCCAGGTGCCCTATGTGCATGCGCCGAAGGCGGCGACCAGCGCCTGGCGAGCGCGCCTCGCTGCGCTCGGCACGCAACGCAAGGTCGGGCTGGCGTGGGCCGGCAATCCAAAGCACAAGCGCGACCGCGCGCGCTCCCTGCCCGTCGAGCTCCTTGCGCCGCTCCTCGCGGCGCCGGGATGCGTCTTCTTCAGCCTGCAGAAGGGCGACGCCGCCGGCTCGCTCGTCGACCTGGATCCGCGCGGCGAGCGGATCGTGGACTACACCGCGGAGCTTGAAACTTTCGCGGATACCGCGGCGCTCGTTTCCGCGCTCGATGCCGTCATCACGGTGGATACAGCGGTCGCCCACCTGGCGGGGGCGCTCGGCAAGCCGGTATGGGTTCTGCTGCCCTTCGCCCCCGACTGGCGGTGGATGAGAAACCGCCCGGATAGCCCCTGGTATCCAAGCGCACGCCTATTCAGGCAACCGAGACCCGGCGACTGGAAATCGGCAATCGACGCAGTCCGGGCCGAGTTGGAGCGCGTCGCTTGGCGACCGTAGATCCTCCGGGAGCATCCATTCGGCCCCGGACGACGGGACCCGATCTTGCTTTTGCCCACCGCATGGACGCGACGCACATCTACTGCGCGGCGTGCCGCGCCATCCGGCCGGTCGAATTCGAGCGCCTTTTGCTCGATGAGCCTTCCCTTGGCACCGCCGCCCGCTGCGCGCGCTGTGGCTGGCTGGCGTTGACCATGATCGGCGAGGCGAAGGTGTACTGCGACGTCTGCGACGAGATCCGGCCCGCGCTGCTCCACGAATACCGTCCTGCGGGCCTCCTCTCGGGGGGTCTTGTGCGCTGCGCCGTGTGCTACGCGAGCCGGGCGCGCCTCTACGGCACCAAAGTCTCGGCGCGCTAGGCGCGCCGCCGCGGCACCATCAAGCTGCCGACGTTGATCTGAACGGCCTCGTTCTTCTGGTTGTAGGTCGTCGTCCGGATTTTCACGATGCCGACCTCGGGGCGCGACTTGGAGGGCCGCACTTCCAGCACTTCCGTCTCGACCCTGAGCTCGTCGCCCGGCCGTACCGGCGCCGGCCAGCGAAATTCGTCGAATCCGGCGCCCACGATCCCGCCGGCGGGCTGTAGCTCGCTCGCTACGAGCAATCGCATCGTTATCGCCGCGGTATGCCAGCCGCTCGCCGCGAGGCCGCGGAATATCGAGCTTTGGGCGGCGTTCTCGTCCAGATGGAAGGGTTGCGGGTCGAACTCCGCGGCAAAGCTCTTGATGCGCGCGGCATCGACGCGCGTGCGTTCCGCACCGCCGAATTTCTGACCCACGGCGAAATCCTCGAGATAGTTCACGCGCGAGCGACTATACGCCACGGCGCTGCTACACTAAAAACCGCCCGCCCATGAGAAGACGCAACGTCGTCTACAGCGGCTCAAGGCCGGTGCCGCAGCCGAGCGCGGCGCCGAAGCCCACCGTTGCAAAGCCGCATCCGAAGAAACGCTTCGCGTGGCGCCGGGCGCTGGTCCCCGGATGCATCGCCATCGTCGCCTTCGCGGCGCTGACGCTGTGGCTTTCCCAGCCGCCCGCGGTGACGCAGGCGCAGGTCGCGGCGCTCGTGCACAAGGCGATCGAAGACATCCCGGCGAAGCCGACGGCCACCGATGCCTTCGAGAAGATCCTGCCTTCCGTGGTCGCGGTGCGCGCGACGCCCGACGACGGCGAGGAGGGCACCCAAGGGATGGAGACCGGCAAGCAGGACGTGCAGCGCGGCACGGGCGTGGTCATCGTCGAGAGCGGCATCATCCTCACCAACCTGCACGTCGTGAACGGCATGCGGCGCATCCACGTCACCTTCTCCGACGGCACCGACGCGGAAGCGGAGGTGATCGGCCAGCGCGCCGAGCAGGATCTCGCCGTGCTGCAGGCGAAGACGCTGCCCGACGACATCATGCCGGCGACGATGCGCTCGACCGCCGGCCTGCGGCCGGGCGACGAAGTCGTCGCCGTGGGCTATCCGTTCGGCATCGGCCCGTCGGCCTCGGCCGGCGTGATCTCGGGACTGAAGCGCGACTACGTCTCGCCCGAGGGCAAGCGCGTCCTCTCGAACCTCATCCAGTTCGACGCCGCGGTGAATCCGGGCAATTCCGGCGGACCGCTCGTCACGCTCGAGGGCGAAGTCGTCGGCATCGTCACCGGATTGCTCAACCCGACCGAGCAGCGCGTCTTCATCGGCATCGGCTTCGCGGTACCGATCGAGAACGCTGCCTCCGCGATCGGCCTGTCACCCTTCTAGAAGGAACGCTTCATGGAACAGCCCGCCACCCTCATGGAGCGAGTGCTCTACGAGGTCAAGAAGACCGTCGTCGGACAGGACCATTTCCTCGAGCGCGTGCTCGTCGCGATGCTGGCCAACGGGCACCTGCTGGTCGAGGGCGTGCCGGGGCTCGCGAAGACGCTCACGGTCAAAACGCTCGCCGCGACGGTGCGCGGCTCGTTCCGGCGCATCCAGTTCACGCCGGACCTGGTGCCCGCGGACCTGGTCGGCACGCGCATCTACAACCAGAAGACCGGGGAGTTCGCCACATCGCTCGGCCCGGTGTTCTGCAACCTGCTGCTCGCCGACGAGATCAACCGCGCGCCGGCCAAGGTGCAGAGCGCCCTCCTCGAGGTGATGCAGGAGCACCAGGTCACGATCGCCGGCGAGACGCACAAGGTGCCGACGCCGTTCCTCGTGATGGCAACGCAGAACCCGATCGAGACCGAAGGCACGTACGCCCTGCCCGAGGCCCAGGTCGACCGCTTCCTCATGAAGGTGCTGGTCGGCTATCCGAGCGAGGAAGAAGAGTTCGTGATCGTCGAGCGCGTTACCGGCACCTCGTACGAACCGCTCGCGGTCGCCGACACCGACCAGCTGCTCGAGCTGCAGCGCCAGTGCCGCAAGACCTACGTCGAGCCGGCGCTGATCCAGTATGCCGTGCGCCTCGCGGCGACGACGCGCCAGCCGGACAAGTACCTCACCTACGGCGCGAGCCCGCGCGCGTCGATCCACATGATCGAGTGCGCGCGCGCGCTCGCCTTCCTGCGCGGACGCGACTACGCGCTGCCGCAGGACGTGGTCGATATCGTGCCGGACGTGCTGCGCCATCGCCTCGTTCTTTCGTACGAGGCGCTCGCCGAGGGCCTCACCCCCGACGAGCTGATCAAGCGGCTCATGCAGAAGGTGCGTCCGCCCGAAAAGCCGATGCAGGCCCATGTCCGAGTCCAAGCCGAACCTCAAAGCCGCGCCCCCGCGCAATCCTGAGGCGGTGCTGCGCCGTCTCGAGTGGACGGTGCTGCGCCGTCTCGACGGGCTGCTGCATGGCGACTACCGCACGCTCTTCCGCGGCTTCGGGCTCGACCTCGCCGACATCCGCGAATACCAGTACGGCGACGACGTGCGCCACATCGACTGGAACGTGACCGCACGCCTGCAGACGCCGTACGTGCGCGAGTACCACGAGGACCGCGAGATCACGGCGTGGTTCCTGCTCGATCTTTCGCGCTCGGTCGACTTCGGCTCGCGCGACGTGCAGAAGCGCGCGGTGGCGGCGGATTTCACGGCGATGCTCGCGCGCCTGCTGACCCGGCACGGCAACCGCGTCGGCGCCATCTTCTACGGGCTCGACGTCGACCGCGTGATCACGCCGGGCTCCGGCCGCCGGCAAGTGCTCGCCATCCTCCACGCGCTCGAGCAGAGGAAGCCCCTGCCGGAAGGCCGCGGCACTCAGCTCGACGTGCTTCTGAAGAGCGCGTTCAACTTCATCCATCGCCGCTCGCTCGTCTTCATCGTCTCCGACTTCATCAGCGCGCCGGGCTGGGAGCGGCCGCTGATGCAGCTCGCGCAGCGCCATGAGGTGGTGGCGGTACGGCTCTACGACCCCCTCGAGACCGAGCTGCCGGACCTGGGATTGCTCGTGTTCCAGGACGCCGAGACCGGCGAGCAGCTCTTCGTCGACACGCACGACGGGCGCTTTCGCCAGCGTTTCATGGACGCGGCCGAGCGCCGCGAGGCGGCGGTGCGCGGCGCGCTCGCCAATTCCGGCGTCGATGCGCTCGAGCTCTCGACCGACGCCGATCTCGTCGACACGGTGATGCGCTTCGCCGACCTGAGGAAGCGCAAGCGTGCGGTGAAACTGCATGACGTTCCAGTGGGCTGAGTTCCTCTGGCTGCTCGCGGGGCTGCCGCTCCTCGCGATGCTGTACTTCTACGTCCTGCGCCTGCGCAAGAAATTCGCGCTGCGCTATTCCAATCTCCCGCTCGTCAAGGAAGCGATGCGCGGCGCGGGCTGGCGCCGGCACGTGCCGCCGGCCCTCATCGCCACGGCGCTCGCTTTGCTGATCGTGGCGGTGGCGAGGCCCAGTGCCGTGATGACCCTGCCGTCGTCGCACGAGACCGTGATCCTGGCGATGGACGTCTCGGGCAGCATGCGCGCGAGCGACGTCGAGCCGAACCGCCTCGTCGCCGCGCAGAACGCGGCCAAGGCTTTCATCGCCGACCAGCCCGACAGCGTGCGCGTCGGCATCGTCGCCTTCGCCGGCACGGCGACCGTGGCGCAGGCGCCGACGCGCAACAAGGAAGACCTCTACGCGGCGATCGACCGCTTCCAGCTGCAGCGCGCCACCGCCATCGGCAGCGCGATCATCGTCTCGCTCGCCACGCTCTTCCCGGACGGCGGCTACGACGTCGCCGCCTTCTCCTATAGCGCGGAGAAGCGCAAGCCGCCGGCGAACTTCAAGCCGGTGCCGCCCGGATCGTATGGCTCGGCGGTGATCATTCTCCTCACCGACGGGCAGCGCACCACCGGCCCGGACTCGGTCATGGCGGCGCGCCTCGCGGCGGAGCGGGGCGTGCGCATCTTCACCGTCGGCGTCGGCACGCCCGAGGGCAAGATCGTCGGCTTCGACGGCTGGTCGATGCACGTGCGCCTGGACGAGGAGACGCTGCGCGCGATCGCGGACCTCACGCGCGGCGAATACTTCTACGCCGGCAATGCGGTGGACCTGAAGAAGATCTACCAGACGATGAACACGCGGCTCGTGATGGAGACGAAGAAGACCGAGGTGGGCGCCTTCTTCTCCGCCGCCGCGGCCTGCCTCGTGCTGGTCGCAGGCTTGCTTTCGCTCGCCTGGTTCAACCGCATCCTCTGACTTCCGGGCCGATTTTGTTGCCGGCGGGTAACCGTCAGGTAATTCCGCAGCCATTCCCTTGTCCTCGCCCGGCGCCACGGGCAATATCGGTGCACCCATGAACAAGACCTTCGTCGGCCTGGTCCTCGCGGCCGGATCCATCTTCGCCCTGGCGCTCGGCATCCGCAGCGCGCAGCCGCTTTTCATCAGCTCGATCAATTCCGCCACGGGCATCGGCTATGCCACCATCAGCCTCGCCTTCGCCGTCGCGCAGCTCGTGTGGGGCATCGGGCAGCCGGTCACCGGGGCGATCGGCGACCGCTGGGGCCCGCGCCCGGTGATGCTGGCGGGCGCCGTGCTTCTCGCCCTCGGCACCGCGCTCACCGCCTTTGCGCAGACGCCCTTCACGCTGATCGTTGCCATCGGCCTCGTCGCCGCGGCCGGCGCCGGCGCGTTCGGCCCCGCGCAGCTCGCCTCGGCGGTGAGCCAATGGATCCCGGAAGCGAAGCGCTCGGTGGCGAACGGCATCATCGGCGCGGGCGGCTCGTTCGGCCAGTTCGTCATCGTGCCGCTCGCCCAGCTCTGCATCGGCCTCGCCGGCTGGCAGCCCGCGCTCGTCATCGTGGGCGTCGCGGGGTTGATCGCCGTGCCGATGGTTCTCTACATCACGGACGCCTCATCCCTGCACGCGCATCCGCACGCGCAGGCCGGCACGATGAGCCAGGCGGTGCACGACGCGGTGCGCGATCCGAGCTTCCTGCTCCTGACGGCCGGTTTCTTCACCTGCGGCTTCCACATCGCGTTCATCGCCACGCACTTGCCGGGTTACGTCGCGCTCTGCCAGCTGCCTGCCACGGTGAGCGCCTGGTCGCTCTCCATCATCGGCCTGTTCAACATCGCGGGAAGCCTCTGGGTCGGACGGCACATCCAGACCCGGCGCATGAAGCTCACGCTCGCCGGCGTGTATTTCGCGCGCGCGGTCGCCATCCTCATCTTCTTCTTCGCGCCGAAGACAACGCTCGTGTTCTTCATCTTCGCCGCAGTCGTCGGCTTCACCTACCTCTCGACGGTGCCGCCGACCATTGGCCTGGTGGCGAAGCTGCACGGCCCGCGCTATCTCGCGACGCTCTTCGGCCTGGTAATCCTCTCGCACCAGGTGGGCGGCTTCCTCGGCGCCTGGCTGGGCGGCAAGGCGTTCGAGGCGACCGGCAGCTACGACTGGATGTGGTGGGCGGACATCGCGCTCTGCGTCTTCGCTGCCATCGTCCACCTGCCGATCCGCGAAGGACGGCCGCAGCTTGCCGCCGCCGCCGCTTGAGAGCTTTCCTGATCGTGCTGGATTGGTGGCGGCGCCCGCCGGCGCGCAGAACGCCATCAAAGGCATCGTCACCAATGGCAAGACGGCCGAGGCCGGCGTCTGGGTGATCGCCGAGACCGACGAGCTGCCGACCAGGTTCGCGCGCATCGTGGTCACCGACGAGCGGGGACGCTTCGTGATCCCCGAGCTGCCGAAGGCGAGCTACCAGGTCTGGGTGCGCGGCTACGGCCTCGTCGACTCGAAGAAAGTGAAGGCGACGCCGGGACGCGCGCCGCTGCGGCTCAAGGCAAGCATCGCGCCGAACCAAGGCTCGGCCGCGCAGTACTACCCGCCGATTTACTGGTATTCGATGCTCTCGATCCCGGGAAAAACCGAGTTCCCGATCGGTAGAGCGGCGAGCCAGGCCGAATGGCTCGACACGGTGAAGACGAACGGCTGCATCGGCTGCCACGCGCTCGGCACCGCCGCCACGCGCACCGTGCCGAACGCGCTCGGCCACTTCGCGAGCTCGCAGGAAGCCTGGGCGCGGCGCATCACCTCGGGCCAGGCGATGACGTCCATGGTGAACATCATCGCGCGCACCGACAGCGAGCGGATGCTGCGGCAGTTCGCCGACTGGACCGATCGAGTGGCGACCGGCGAGCTCCCCGCCGAGCGGCCGCCGCGGCCGCAGGGTGTGGAGCGCAACGTGGTCATCACGCTCTGGGACTGGAGCAACGCAAGAGCGTACCTGCACGACGAAGTCTCCACCGACAAGCGCAACCCGCGTCTCAACGCGAACGGCAAGCTCTACGGCGCGACGGAAGAGAGCACCGACTTCCTGCCGGTGCTGGATCCGGTGAAAAGCGTCGCCACCGAGATGCAGCACCCGGTGCGCGATCCGCAGACGCCGTCGTCGAAGGATGCGCCGATGGCGCCGTCGCCGTACTGGGGCAAGCAGCCGATCTGGGACAGCCATACCAGCACGCACAATCCGATGTTCGACGAGCGCGGGCGCGTCTGGTACACGGCGCGCATCCGCTCGCCGCAGAACCCGGGCTATTGCAGCAAGGGCCATCCGTCGGCCGACGTGTTCCCGCTGAAGAGCGCGAACCGGCACCTTTCGATGTTCGATCCCGCGACCGGCAAGTTCACGCTGATCAGCACCTGCTTCAGCACGCACCACCTCGTCTTCGCCGAGGATGCGAACAACACGCTCTGGACGAGCGCCGGCGGCGCGAACAACCCGGTAATCGGCTGGCTCGATCGCAAGGTATTCGACGAGACGGGCGACGAGGAGAAGGCGCAGGGCTGGGCGCCGTTCGTGCTCGACACCAACGGCAACGGCAAGCGCGACGACTGGGTCGAGCCTGGCCAGCCGATCGACTCGACGAAGGACAGGCGCGTGGTCACCGGCCTCTATTCCGTCGCGGTGAATCCCGTCGACGGCACCCTCTGGGGCACCTCGCGCAGCTTCCCCGGCTACGTCGTGCGCGTGAATCCTGGTGCCGATCCCGCGCGCACCGCGCTCACGGAGATCTACGAGCCGCCCATGCCCGGGTACGGCCCGCGCGGCGGCGACATCGATCGCGACGGCGTCTACTGGTCATCGCTCGCGAGTGGGCACCTGGCGAGCTTCGATCGCCGCAAGTGCAAGAGTCCGCTCAACGGGCCGGATGCGACCGGTAAGCATTGCCCCGAAGGCTGGACGCTCTATCCATTCCCGGGACCGCAGTTCAAGGGCGTCTCGGAGTCGGGCAGCGTCGAGTCGAGCTACTACACCTGGGTCGATCAGTTCGACACCTTCGGCCTGGGCAAGAACGTGCCGATCGCCACCGGCAACCTGAACGACGGCCTGCTCGCGCTGGTCGACGGCAAGTTCGTGGTCCTGCGCGTGCCCTATCCGATGGGCTATTACACGAAGTGGCTCGACGGCCGCATCGACGATGAGAAGAAGGGCTGGAAGGGCCGCGGCCTCTGGTCCACCACTTCGACGCGCGCGCCCTTCCACATGGAAGGCGGCAAGGGGACGCGGCCGAAGGTGGTGCGCTTCCAGCTGCGGCCGAATCCCACCGCCGAATAGTCAGTCGACGACCGCGACGACCTGAATCTCGACAAGCTGCTCCGGCTCGCCGAGCTCGAGCACCGCGAGGTTGGTGGTCGCCGGCTTGTGGTTGTACGGCGCGAAGTAGGAGTTCACCACCGCGCTCGCCTTGCCGATGTCGCCCATGCGCGGCCGCGCGCGGAAGATGAAGACGTGGATCACGTCTTTGGGCGACGCCCCCGCTGCCTTGAGCGTCTCCATGATGCCGTCCATCGTTCGCTTGACCTGCGCCTCCAGATCGTTGTTGAGGTACTGCAAGATCTGCTCGCGCTTATGCGGATGGTCGTGGTAGACGGGAAGCGCCGTGCCGCCCGCGAGCCACAGCAGCTTGCCGCTCTTCACCTTGATCGCGGGTGAAAACGGCATGAACACGGTTTTGTCGTAGTTCGGGTGGTTGACGACTTCGAGATGATTGCCGCTCTGCGCGAAGGCTGAGCCGGCGACGGCGAGTGCAAGCAGGAAGAAGGCAGTACGCATGGACGTCCCCTTTGGTTGATGGGACGTCCAGCGTACTCCTACGTTGCAGTTCTAAGCTGCCGCGAGCGTGCCGGCCTGGTAATCGCGGATCGCCTGCTCGATTTCTTCGCGTGTATTCATCACGAAGGGACCGTACTGCACCACCGGCTCGCCGATCGGTCTTCCGGCGAGCAGGATGAAGCGCGCGCCGTCCTTGGCGGCTTTCACCTCGACGTCGCCCTCGGTGGTGAACACCGCGGCGCTCCTCTCCGGGATGCCTTCCAGCGCGCCTTCGTACACGTAGGCGAAGGCGTTGTAGCCATCCTTCACCGGCTGGCGGAACGTCGTGCCCGCCGGCAGGTGCACATCCAGGTAGGTCGCATCCGTCGCGCCCGCCTTCACCGGCGCCGCGGTGCCGGCGTAGCTACCGGCGATGACCCGGACTTTCCCTTCCCCAATCTTCACTTCAGGGATGTCGGAGGCCTCGAGATCGCGATAGCTCGCCGGCTTCATCTTGTCCTTCGCCGGCAGGTTGATCCAGAGCTGGAAGCCGCGCATGCGGCCGCGGTCCTGCTGCGGCATCTCGGAGTGGATGATGCCGCGGCCGGCCGTCATCCACTGCACGCCGCCCGACTTCAGGTTGCCCTTATTGCCGAGGTGGTCCTCGTGCAGCATGTGGCCGTCGAGGATGTAGGTCACCGTCTCGAAGCCGCGGTGCGGATGCGCCGGAAAGCCGGCGATGTAGTCCGCCGCGTCGTCAGACGAGAACTCGTCCAGCATGAGGAACGGATCGAGCCGGGCGAAGTTGGATTGGCCGAGGCTGCGGCGCAGCTTCACGCCCGCGCCGTCGGAGGCGGGCATGGACTTGATGATGCGATGCACGGTGCGAGTGGTCATGGTCGTCCTTAGATGGGGGCGATTATCGATCGCTTCAACTCAAGCGGCCAGGCGCTCGGGCGCAAACAGGCGATCGACCTGGGCGTGCGCGCTGCCGATGCTCTGCGCCTTCGATTTCGGGCTGACGGCAAGGCCTTCGGCGTAGACGAACTCGACCGCGCTCATGCCGAGGAAGCCGAGGAACTCGCGCATATAGGCGGTCTGCGTGTCCTTCGGCGTGCCGGCGTACAGGCCGCCGCGCGCCGCGAAGACATAGACCTCCTTGCCCGTGAGAAGACCGACCGGGCCGTTCTGCGTGTACTTGAAGGTGACGCCGGCTCGCGCAATATGGTCGAAGTACGCCTTGAGCGTCGACGGGATGCCGAAGTTGTACATCGGCAGGCCAAGCACCACTACGTCGGCTCGCTTGAGCTCGTCGATGAGTGCATCTGACTCGCGCACCACTTCAGCCTGCGCCGCCGTGTGCTCGCCGGGTTTCGCGAGGAAGGCGCCGAAGCGCGCCGCGTCGATATGCGGGACCGGCTCGAGCGCGAGGTCGCGCACGATCACCTGGCCCGCAGGATTTGCCGCCCGCCATTTTTCGATGAAACGGTTCGCGAGCTGAGTCGATTGGCCGTTGTCGACAAAGATGCTGGAGCGGATCTGCAGAAGCGTCTTCATTCGTGGGTCCCTTTCAGATGGTTTGGCTGCTTTCATGCGGACCACTTTCGCATTGATCCAGTCGATTAAAAAGCCCAAAATCTTGCCCATACCCATCGATTGAGAAGATATGTCCCTACCGAAAATCACGCTGGATCAATGGGCTGCGCTCGCGGCGGTCGTCGACGCCGGGGGATACGCCAAGGCGGCGGAGCAACTCCATAAAAGCCAGTCCTCCGTGACCTACGCCGTCCAGCAGCTCGAGTCGCTACTCGGCGTGAAGGCATTCGAGATCAAGGGCCGCAAAGCGGCGCTCACTTCGAGCGGGCAACTCCTTTACCGGCGCGCGCGCGTGCTGCTCGACGAAGCGCTCAGCCTCGAGAAGGTGGCGAATAGCGCGTCGGCGGGCTGGGAAGCGGAGATCCGCATCGCGGCGGAGATGATTTTTCCGGCGTGGCTGCTGCTCATGTGCTTCGACAAGCTGAACAAGGAGAGCGCGCACACGCGCATCGAGTACTACGAGACGGTGATCGCCGGCACGAGCGAGATGCTGGTTGCGGGTCGCGCGGACCTCGCCATCTCGCCGCTCATCCCGCAGGGATTCACCGGCGCGCCGCTCATGCCGCTGCGCATGCTGCTCGTCGCGCATCCCGAGCACCCGCTGCACAAGCTCGGCCGGCCGCTCACGCTGCGCGACCTTCGGGCGCACCGCCAGCTCGTCGTGCGCGAGACCGGCCTGCAGCGGCCTACGAAGCCGACGATCGAAGCGACTGAGCGCTGGACCGTGAGCCATATGTCGACGGCGATCTTCGCCGCGTCGATGAGGTTCGGCTACGGCTGGTATCCGGAGGAGCGCATCCGCGGCGAGCTGCACCAGGGATCGCTCAAGCCGCTCAAGCTACGCGACGGCGGCGAAGAGCGGATGGGGCAGTTCTACCTGATCTACGCCGATGCGGAGGACGCCGGACCCGGCACGAAGCGGCTGGGAGAGATCATTCACCAGACGGTGCGGGAGGAATGCGCTAGCGCGGCCGGCGGAACCACTTAGTGATGATCGCCTTGTAGCCGGCCTTGACCGGCGTGCCGTGGTGCAGGGTGTCGTAGTTCGGCGTGCCGTCGGATTTCAGGTTGTTCCACAGCACCGCCATGCCGGTCTTCGGCGGGATCTTCAGGCCGATGTTGACGAACTCGGTCTCGCCGCCCGACTCGACGTCGTTGAGATAAATCATGAAGGTCCAGGTGCGCTGGCCAAGGGTGCGGGTCGAGTTCCGCTCGAGCTCATAGGGCTCGAAGTAGTCGGTGTGCGGCTTGAACTCCTGGGTGATCTCGTAGTACTGGCCCTGGCTCGGCTCGGCCATCCTGGGATCGATGCCCATGGCGCCGCAGATGCGCTCATCCAGCGCCCGGACGGCCGGCTCGCCGCCCAGGAGGTCGCAGGTGCGGCTGGTCCGAAAGGACGAGTCGGCGGTGCCGTCGTGGCTGATGGTCGACGGGCGCAGGCTGTCCTTGACGATGTCGATCAGCTCCTCGCACTCCGGAGGCGCCAGGAAGCCCTCGGCGGTGTAGAGCTCGATGCGCTCGGAAGGGAAACGCCTGAGCGCCACGCGCCGGATGTTCAGCGCCCGCTCGGCGACCTCGGGGGCGAAGCCTTCCTTGACCAGCGTGTTGAAGATCTCGGCAGCTGAGCAGCCGCGTGCCACGTTCTGCGCCACCCACTCCCGCCATTCCCGCGGAAAATCTGTGCGCGGCATGCAACATGGACCGGTCAGGCAGGCGCAAGTTCTGCGTAATCATTCGACACGCTGTGACATGTCGCCTATGCTTCGCTCTTGGCGCGCTCGCGGAGCGTGTCCCTAACGACAGGGAGGACCTGTGGCGAAGAAGCGTAAAGCCAAGAAGTCGAAGAAGAAGTAACTGCTCTAAGGCTGACCCGCTCGCGCTACGCGCGGCGGGTCGGTCTCAAACCTTGCTGCCCTTCCACCCGTTCGCGGTGATGTCGAACGCGATGCCTTCGGGATCGAAGTACTTCACCTCGTAGAAGCCGCCGCCTTCGGCGGGCTCGCCCATCCAGTGGCGGCCGCCGGCGGATTCGATCGCCTGGCCGGTCGAGCCGACGTCCTGGACGATGAATCCGAAGTGGTGCACGCCGACGTGCCCGGCGCCGAGCTTCCCGGCGTATTCCTCCTTCCGGTAGTGCAGCAGCGCGAGGTTCATGACGCCGTCCGAGAGATACACGCCGTGCGCGCCTTCCCAGTCGGTGGTGCCGACCCGCTTGAGGCCCAGGGCGCGCTCGTAGAAGGCGGCGGCTTTCTCCGGGTCAGGCACGGTGAGCGCGATGTGGCGCAGCTTGGCCATTTACTGGATCGAGCAGGCGGCGGTATTCACGCCCAGGTACACCTCGCGCATGAAGAGGGCGAGGCTGCCGATGAGGGCCAGCATGGCGAGCATGAAGAGGATGGCGATGGTTTGCGCGAGATCGGCGGCGATGAGCGAGTCGAGGAAGGCAAGGGCGATCAGCAGGCAGATGAGGAGCGCGGTGCTCACCGCAAGGAAGATCGCGGTATAGATCAGGCGCACGCGGCGCTCGACGTAGTCGAGCTCGCGATGCACCTCGCCCGCCAGCACTGCGTCGAGCGCGGGCAGGGCAGCCACCAGCACGCGGCGCCGGTCGACCGCCCGGCCGAGGCGGCTGACCAGCACGTTGAGCATCGTGCCGACCGCGGTCAGCAGGAACACCGGCGCGATGGCGAGCTGGATGACGTGCGTGACGTCGCCGGTCGGCAGGGTGAGCGCCATAGCGGTCGTTACGATACATTGTCCCGATGCTCGACGCGGTGATCGTTCCCCGGACGCGGGACCTGGGCGATGGCTTCACGGTGCGCCGGGCGCTGCCCGCGGCCGAGCGGCGGAGCGTCGGGCCGTTCGTCTTCTTCGACCAGATGGGGCCGGTCGCGCTCGCGCCCGGCAAAGGTCTCGATGTGCGGCCGCATCCGCACATCGGCCTCGCCACCGTCACCTACCTCTTCGAAGGCGAGATCGTGCACCGCGACAGCCTCGGCACGGTGCAGCCGATCCGGCCGGGCGACGTCAACTGGATGACCGCGGGACGCGGCATCGCGCACTCCGAGCGCACGCCGCCTGAGCTGCGTGCACCCGGCTCGCGCGTCTCGGGCATCCAGCTGTGGGTCGGGCTGCCCTCGGGCGACGAGGAGAGGGCGCCCGACTTCGTGCACGTACCCGGCGCCGAGCTCCCGGTGATGCAAGAGGCGCGCATGCGTCTTCGCGTCATCCTCGGCGACTGGGAAGGGGAGCGCTCGCCGGTGGAGACGCGCAGTCCCATGCTCTACGCCGATGCGCAGCTCGACGCGGGCACTCGACTCGTCGCTCCGGCGGATTACGCCGAGCGCGCCGCATACGTCATCGATGGCACGATCGAGCACGACGGCAAGAGCTTCGTCGCCGGACAGATGCTCTTGTTCCGCGCGCTCGGCGATGCGGACGTCACCGCACGCTCGCACGCGCGTGTGCTCTTCCTCGGCGGCGAGCCGCTCGACGGTCCGCGCCACCTGTGGTGGAACTTCGTCTCGAGCCGCAAGAAACGTCTCGCCCAGGCAGCCGAAGATTGGCGAGCGAACCGCTTCGCTCCGATTCCCGGCGAGACGGAATTCATTCCGCTTCCTGACAACGCGCCTCGCGTCGCCGACTACCCGTAGCAGCGACCTTCCCGTTACGCAAGGTGCGGGACTTGCTACCGACTGGCTTATGGTTCGCGCGCCTTGCGCCTGTACGGATGCTGGCATGCGCGGCGGAGACTATGCGCATGAAGAAGGGCTTTTACAGCGCGGCGAAGATGCAGAAGCCGGCCGAGACCAAGGGGGCGGTCGAATCCCCGCGACGCGGGTGGCGCGATCGCTACAAGCGCTATGAAAAACCCTGCCTATTCGCCGCTGGCGCCGTACTCGCTACCGCGCTGGTGACTTTGCATGCCGGCCTCGCGCCGGCGCCGCGCGAGATCACGCAGGAAGACATCGACCAGGCGGTCGCGCGCACGCTCGAGGCGAAGCCCGTGCCCTCGCCCGCGGTGAAGGCATACCAGGCCGTGCGCAGCTCTATCGTCCGCGTGCGTGCCCTGAGCGCCGCGGGCGACCCGCTCGAGCTCGATGAGTACGGCGGCGCGGCAGCCACACCGAGCGCGACCGGAAGCGGCGTGGTGATCATCGATCGCGGCGTGATCCTGACGAGCCTGCATGTCGTCGCCGGCGCGGCACGGGTGCGCGTCGAGTTCGAGGACGGGCTCGAAGCCGACGCCGCCATCCTCAGCGCGCAGCCGGAGAACGATCTTGCCGTGCTGCAGGCGAGCAGGATTCCCGACGACCTGCGCGCGGCGACGCTGCGCTCGGCAAGGCACCTGGTCGAAGGCGAGCATGTCACCGCGGTCGGCTTTCCGTTCGGCATCGGGCCTTCGGTCTCGCACGGCGTCATCTCGGGCCTGCGGCGCGAGTACCGGTCGCCCGACGGCGAGCAGCGCCTCTCGAATCTGATCCAGTTCGATGCCGCCGCGAATCCCGGCAGCTCCGGCGGGCCGCTGGTGAACGCCGCGGGCGAAGTGGTCGGCATCATCACCGCTATCCTCAGCACCGCGGAGAAGGGCGGCAGCTTCTCCGGTATCGGCTTTGCCGTGCCGATCGAAACGGCGGCGGGAGCGGCGGGGCTCCCGCCCTTCTGACATGAGTTTTCTCTGGCCCGAGGGCCTGTGGATGCTGGCGCTCGTGCCGATGATGGTGGCGATCTACGTCGGCATCCTGCGCCGGCGCAAGAAGACCGCGCTCGCTTTCTCCAACTTCGCCCTGGTCCGTGAGGCGCTCGGCACGAGCGTCGGCATCAGGCGCCACGTGCCGCCGCTTCTTCTCCTCGGCGCGCTCACGCTCATGCTGCTGGCGCTCGCCCGGCCGGCGACGACGATCACGCTGCCTTCGCAGCACGAGACCGTGATCCTCGCCATCGACGTCTCCGGCAGCATGCGTGCGGACGACGTGAAGCCGACGCGCCTCGCGGCGGCCCAGTCCGCCGCTCGCGCCTTCATCAGGGAGACGGCGTCGAGCACCCGCATCGGCGTGGTGAGCTTCGCCGGCAGCGCCGCGCTGGTGCAGCCGCCGACGCGCAACCGCGAGGAAGTATTGAACGCGATCGACCAGCTCCAGCTGCAGAACGCCACGGCGGTCGGCAGCGGGATCCTGGTTTCGCTCAAGGCGCTGTTCCCCGACCAGGACTTCGACACCAAGGCGCCGCAGTTGCGCGCCGCCCTCGGTTCGGCGGCCGCCGGGGGTAGCGCCCGCCCGCTGGGTGCGCCCGAGAAGCCGGAGCCGAAGCCGGTAGCCCCCGGCTCGTACAAATCTGCAGTGGTCATCCTGCTGACCGACGGCCAGACGACGACCGGCCCGGACCCGGTCGATGCGGCGCGCCTCGCCGCGGCGCGCGGCGTGCGGGTTTTCACCGTCGGCGTCGGCACGCCCGACGGACAAATACTCACCGGCGAAGGCTGGTCGATCCGCGTGCGGCTCGACGAGGACGCGCTCAAGGTGATCGCCGACATGACGCGCGCCGAGTACTTCTTCGCCGGCAACGCGCCCGACCTGAAGAAGATCTACCAGGGACTCAACTCGAAGCTGGTGATGGAGCGCAAGCAAACCGAGGTCACCGCGCTCTTCACCGCGCTCGCGGCATCGCTCACGCTGCTCGCGGCGTCGCTTTCGCTCATGTGGTTCAACCGCATCTTGTAGAATCCGCGCTTTTCGCGCGGTAAGAACCTCTGCAGTGGAATTGCTGACCGACCCGCAGGCGTGGCTCGCCTTCGTCACGCTGACGGCGCTCGAGCTGGTCCTTGGCGTCGACAACATCATCTTCATCTCGATCCTGGTGGAGAGGCTCGACGAGCGCCGGCGCGAGCGCGCGCGCAAGCTCGGCCTGTTCCTCGCCATGTTCATGCGCATCGCCCTGCTGGCGATGCTTGCGTGGCTCGCCGGGCTGACGACGCCGCTCTTCACGCTCGTCGGCCAGGAGATCTCGGGCCGCTACCTGATCCTCATCGCCGGCGGGCTCTTCCTCCTCTACAAGAGCACCCTCGAGATCCACCAGCTGCTCGAGGGAGAAGAGGGCGCGGCGTCGGCCGCCGTAGGCGCGAGCTTCGCGGCGGTGATCGGCCAGATCATGATCATCGACCTCGTTTTCTCGCTGGACTCGATCATTACCGCGGTCGGCATGGTCCGCGAGCTGACGATCATGGTCGCCGCGGTGATGGTCTCGGTGCTCCTGATGATGGCCTTCGCCGGCGTCCTCGGGCGCTTCATCGCCGGCCGGCCGACGATCAAGATGCTGGCGCTCGCGTTCCTTTTCATGATCGGCCTCGTGCTGATCGCCGACGGCTTCGATCACCACGTGCCGAAGGGCTACGTGTACTTCGCGATGGCGTTCTCGGTGCTGGTGGAGATGCTGAACTCGCGCCTGCGGCGCAAGCGCGATGCAGTCCGGTTGCGAGAGCCCTACCGTTAGACGACTCGGTAGAATCGCCAGCTTGTCTCTGATCGTGCAAAAATTCGGCGGCACCTCGGTCGGCTCGGTCGAGCGGATCAGGAACGTCGCGCGCCGCATCGCCAAGTGGCGCGCCGCCGGCCACGACATCGTCGTCGTGCCCTCGGCGATGGCCGGCGAGACCAACCGCCTGATCGCGCTCGCCAGGGAAATCCAGGCGCATCCGGACCCGCGCGAGCTCGACGTCGTCGCCGCCACCGGCGAGCAGGTGACGATCGGCCTCCTTGCGATGGCGCTCCTCGAGCTCGGCGTGAAGGCGAAGAGCTACAGCGGCTGGCAGGTCAAGGTCCTCACCGACTCGGCATTCACCAGGGCGCGCATTACGTCGATCGACGACGAGGCGATTCGCGCCGATTTGAAGAGCGGCATAGTGGTCATCGTCGCCGGCTTCCAGGGCGTCGACTCGAAGGGCAGCGTCACGACGCTGGGGCGCGGCGGCTCCGACACCTCGGCCGTCGCGCTGGCCGCGGCGCTGAAGGCCGACGAGTGCCACATCTACACCGACGTCGACGGCGTCTACACCACGGATCCGCGCATCGTCCCGGAGGCGCAGCGCCTGCGCACCGTCACCTTCGAGGAGATGCTGGAGATGGCGGGCGCCGGCTCCAAGGTGCTGCAGATCCGTTCGGTGGAGTTCGCCGGCAAGTACAAGGTGCCGACGCGCGTGCTGTCGAGCCTCACCGATCCCATGCTGCCGGTCGCCGAGGAGGCGAAGGCCGGCACGCTGATCACTTTCGAGGAAGATCCGCATATGGCCATGGAAAAGGCAGTGATTTCCGGCGTCGCCTTCAACCGCGACGAGGCGAAGATCACGGTGCACGACGTGCCCGACCGTCCCGGCATCGCCTACGCCATTCTCGGGCCGATCGCCGACGCCAACATCGACGTCGACGTCATCGTGCAGAACGTCGGCCACGACGGCATGACCGACATGACCTTCACCGTGCATCGCAACGACTA
>Ga0134121_10001235_pt1 | contig 24387 bp, 18 predicted proteins | sample KB301_FD_96463 | JGI IMG/M metagenome (GOLD analysis project Ga0134121, IMG submission 96463) | Terrestrial soil microbial communities without Nitrogen fertilizer from Kellogg Biological Station, Michigan, USA - KB3-0-1 | ecosystem: Environmental > Terrestrial > Soil > Unclassified ... | reverse complement strand
TGAACGTTTGTGTAGATCTTGCCCTTCTGAGCTTCCCAAACGCGGGCCAGATCCTGAGCGTCCTTGTGAGCATAACGCAACTGATGTTGGGGAGGCATCATTGGAATCTTGGAGACGCCGACTGCGACATAGTGAAGGTCGACATTATTGCCTTCGGCGCGGGCTTGAGCCGTCGCCGCGGTCATCAACGCCACAACTGCCGTGGCGATTAGCAGGTTTTTAGAGGTGCGGATGAAAGTATTCATTATCGATTCCCAGCCGAAGGATTTTTTCAATTTGTCAAGGACTAATAAAGTTGTCAGTCCTGTCACCTTCCTGTACGGAACCGAAGGGGCGCTGTGACAAAGCCGCTTGCGGCTTAGCGCATTTAGGGGGATTAGAACCGCTATAATGCCCGTATGAGCAACGCACTTGCACTCCCCGCCGCCACCGATGTTGTGTCACCCGAGGTCAAGCGCTACCAGCGCCAAAAATTGACCATCCGCCTAATCAGCCTGGTGCTGAGCCTGTCGTTCCTGGCCTTTATTGCACTCTGGGCCGGACCACGGATTGACCAAGCGCTTCGCCAGCTTGTTGGCGATTCGCCCTGGCTACGGCTGTTGGGCATTCTGATCGTTTGTGGAGCCGGCATGGAATTGCTGACCCTGCCGCTCGACTTCTGGTCGAGCTATGTGCTGGAGCACCGCTATCAGCTCAGCAACCAAACGCTGCTGGGATGGACAAAGAAACACCTCACGGGCTGGCTCGTCGGTGGCTTGATTGGCGTGCCGTTGATGTTTGGCCTGTTCGCACTGCTGCGTTTCACTGAGCCGTGGTGGCTATGGGCGACGGTGGGCTGGTTGGCGGTAACGCTGGTGCTGGGCCGATTGGCGCCGGTGCTGATCTTGCCGCTCTTTTACAAGGTGACGCCGCTGGACGACCCGGCTTTGCGCGAGCGTTTAACTCAATTGGTCGAGAAAACAGGGCTGACGCTTGAGGGCGTGTATCGCCTGCATCTCAGCGCCGAGACGCGCAAGGCCAACGCGGCGCTCACCGGCCTGGGCCGGAGCCGACGGGTTTTGCTCGGCGACACGCTCCTGGAGCAATTCACGCCGGATGAAATCGAAGTGGTCTTCGCCCACGAAGTCGGGCATCACGTTCATCACCACTTGCCGAAGATGGTCGCCATCAGTGTCGTGCTGTCGACGGTTGGGTTTTGGCTAATAGATCTCGTGCTGCGCGGTTTAGCGAAGCCCTTGGGATATGAAGCGTTCAACGATCCGGCCGCGTTGCCTTTGGCATTGCTGGTGTTAACGGTATCCGGTTTGACATTGGGGCCTGCCCAAAACGCGCTGAGCCGGTTCTTCGAACGCCAGTGCGATCGCTACGCCCTGGATCGCACCGGGCTGCGCGACGCCTATCGCTCCGCTTTTTCCAAGCTGGCCACGATCAACAAATCGGACCCCGATCCGAATCCGTGGGTGGTGTGGTTGTTTTACGATCATCCGCCGATCAAGGAACGGATTGCGATGGCGGGGGAGTAGGACGAGGATTTACAATGGGTGAAAGGAGGGAAGCAACATGCCAATTCACGACTGGTCCATCGTTGATGCTGGGTTGTTCCACGACTTTCATCAAACGTGGACCATTAACATTCGCAATGCGCTGAATGCGGGATTGTTGCCAAAAGGCTATTCTGCCCTGGCTGAGCAACATGCTGATGGTCTAATTCCCGATGTAATCGCCGTGCAACGTAGGGCCAAAGCCAGTCGTCCCCCCGAGCCCAAAGGCGGCGGCGTCATCACCGCTTCTCCGCCCCAGACCCGCCACGTCATTCTGGCAGAGCAAGAGGTATACGCTCAAAAGGCTAACCGCATCACGATCCGGCATCGTTTGGGCCAGGTGGTCTGCGTGATTGAAATCGTTTCACCTGGAAACAAGTCCAGCAAATCGGCTTTGCGCGCTTTCGTCAAGAAAACCATCAATTTCCTCCGCCATGGTGTGCATTTGCTGGTTGTTGATTTGTATCCGCCAAGCAAGCGCGATCCATTTGGCATACATAAGGTCATCTGGGATGAGATTGAAGAAAAGCCATTCGACCTGGCGGACAAGCCACTGACCTTGGCGGCGTACGTCGCTGGTTTGCCCAAGAAGGCATTTGTAGAGTTGGTCGGCGTCGGCGACGTTTTGCCGGATATGCCTGCTTATTTGGATAATGACAGCTATGTTCCCGTTCCGCTGGAAGCTACTTATCAAACGACGTGGGCCAGCTGTCCGGACGACATGCGGGAAGTTGTCGAAGGACGCGAGCGGTTGGACGATGAGCAGGAGCAATGAATGAGAAGCGGGACCGAATGGCATCCGTCAACCAAATCGCGGTGTCCCATGAAACGTGGTCGCATCATCCCTGCCGTATTGACCGCTTTAACCGCCATTGTAAGTTCGGTAGCGTACTTTTATTGGGTTAATGGAGCCGATATCTCAGCGCGAGCCGAAGTGGCTGCGTGTGAAAAACTTCTTCCAGACGGATTAAGACTTAGTTCCGTGCTGAATGCTGAGTTCGGATTCCACGAAACAGTTAAAGAAATACTCCACAAACATGGCGCACACAGTAGAGACGGCGTGATTCACGATCGCAATGAGAAGCAAATCATTTTCGTGAAAGTACAGTGCGAAGGCCCTCGTCCCGAACCAGAGAATGACCCGATGCATTGGTTCAAGGTCCAAGGTAGGCGGTTAGCAAAACTCGGCGAGCAATACACTGTGATCACATATTGCAGCTATCGGCGATGAGAAACGGTTCCGCTGAATGCCCGATAAACAATCACCGCCCTATGCCTCTTCCCGCGAAATATTGTACTTCTTGATCTTCTGCGCCAACGTCTCCCGCGAAATGTCCAGCGTTCGAGCCGCCGCGCTGATGTTGCCCTTCTGCCGCTTTAGCGCTTCTCGGATTGCCCAAAGCTCAACGTCCTCCAGCTTCAAACTCACCGGCTGATCTGCCCCCGTGGCGCCTTGCAACCACAAATCGTCCACGTCGATCTCGGCGGCGTCGGTCAGCATGACGGCGCTTTCCAGCACGGTTCGCAATTCGCGAACATTGCCGGGCCAGGCATATTCGCGCATCCGCCGCATGGCCGCGGGAGTCAGACGTTTGCGCCGTCCCGCGTCGGCGGCGAATTTGTCCAGGAATTTTTCCACGAGCACCGGCAAATCGTCAAGGTGGTCCCGCAACGGCGGCACGGTCAAGCAGATCACACGCAAGCGGTAAAACAGATCCTGGCGAAAACGGCCGGCGCTCATTTCACGGGCCAAATCCTTATGGCTGGCCGCTACCACGCGCACGTCCACCTTTACTTCGCTTTTGCCACCGACTGGGCGGATGGTCTTGGCTTCCAGCACGCGCAACACCTTGACCTGGCAATCGAGCGACATGTCGCCGATCTCGTCCAGGAACAGCGTGCCCTCGTCGGCTTGCTCGAAATAACCCTGATGGTAGCGGTCGGCCCCGGTGAAAGCGCCTGGCACAAAGCCAAACAATTCGGCCTCCAAAAGCGTCGGTGCGATGGCGCCGCAGTTAGCGACGACGAACGGGCCGCGATGGCGATCGCTGTGTTGGTGCAATGCGTGAGCTACCAGTTCCTTGCCGGAGCCGGTTTCGCCCTGGATCAGCACCGTGGACGGGCAGGCCGCCGCCTTGCCAATCAATTGCTTGAGATGAACAATGGACGGGCTGTCGCCAATTAACTCGGTGGACACCGGAGCGCGGCGTTTGAGGCGGACATTTTCCGCCTCCAAACTGCGGAACTGGCGCAGCCTGGCCAGCACATTGGCGAGGTGGCTGGCGATCAACTCGCAGAAGCGGACTTCGCGCTCGCCGAAGGCTTGCGTGGAGCGGTAAACGTGCAAAGCCCCAAACGGCGCTCCCTCCGCTCGCAGCGGCACGCAAACGGCGTCGTCAAACGGCATCAAGCTGTCGCTCTGATCGATTTCGCCCTCGTCAGCGCCGGCCAGCCAGATGGTCTTGCCTTCCTGCTTGACGCTTTGGATCAACTGCTTGCTGAGGACCGCGTCCACGGAGGCTGTCTCGGGCAATATAAGGCGCGGCAGAGGGTTGTTATCTTCGTCCAGGCCGATGAAGCCGGTGACATCGGCGCGCGTTTGCCGCAGCACGGTTTGCAAGGCGTTGAGAATGACCTCGCGCGGCTCATTGGTTTCGGCGGCCTTGGTCATGAAGCCGTGTAGCACGGCCAGTTCGTCCGCGTCCCAGATGGTGCTGATTTCGTTGGTAGTTTGTTTGGCCGTGGCGGCGGCCGCCATGACGGTGTTGGCCAGGTCGCTGCCGGGAATGTTGAAACGCAGCCGCGTGTCAGCGATGTCGAACTCCATGCCATCGTGCAGCACCAACGGTTCAATGACCCGCGAGGTGCCGATGCGCGTACCGTTGAGGGTTTTGTTGTCGACCAGAATCCACAGGCCGTTTTCATTGTAAATACGACAGTGCAAGCGCGAGGAGCGCTCATCGTGGAGGATCATGGTGTTATCTCGGCTGCGGCCGACGGTAATCGGCTTGGCCGGATCTAGCTCGCAAATCCGCGGCGAGCCTTCACCCTTGATGATGCTCAATAACGCTTGCATGGGGCACCCGGTTCTTCTTTTGCTCCTCGTTGCCGGACATGTATTAAGGTTATCTGATTGGGGAGCGTTTCGCAAAGGGTCAACAGCACAAGTTACACGGTCGTCATTTTCGGCATAACCGGCCTGGTTGATATGTTGGCAGGCCCGCCCGCCCCGATTATCCTTGCCGGACTTCCCAGTTTAACGTTATCGTGAATGGTAAGCGCTCGTAAAAGTCCCCTTTCAGTTGGCAGGGAGCATCCTATCATGGTGATCGATTTTCGCTGCAACTGTGGCAAGAGGTTCCATGCCAAGGAAGAATTTGCCGGGCGCAGCCTGAAATGTCCGCGCTGCCATGACATCTTAGCGATTCCCCGGCAGACGGCCGCGCCGGGATTCGTGCATTTCAGCTGCGGCTGCGGCAAGAAGATGAAGGCCCACCGCTCCGACGCCGGCAATCTGGTGGACTGTCCGCGTTGCGGCCGGGAGCAATTGATTCCCGCGCGCAATCAGGGACCGCTGCCCGTGGTCACGCCGCATTCGTTTCCGCCGGCGCGCAGCGGCCGGTCCGCGTTTGCCGGGCCGCTGTCGCCGCCGCACGTCGGTCCCCGCAAGGCCGAGGACACGCTGACCACGCAGTATCTTTCCCCCTGGCTCAATGACGCTGTTCGCCAGCAAAGCGGCCGTCCGCCGGCGGAGCCGCGCGTGAATCCGCTGCCGTGGGTGCCTGCCTTGATCTTGCTCCTCATTGTCGGCTTGATCGCCTATGGAGCGATCGTTGCTGCCGATGTGCCGGTCGCCAGGACGGCAACGGTCGAGTTGGACGAACTGACGTTGATTCCTGCGGACAGCGTAGAGATGGTCACCATCCGATTTCGCGAGTTGTGGAACGATGACCGACGGCGCAGCGACAGCAAGGCGCTGGAGCTTGCCAGGAAACTGGTCAAAGACCTGAGTTGCCGCGAAAGCGACATCGAACGCGTGACCTTGCTCTGGCTGCCGCCGCATGAGCTTGCGATCAAAGCACTGAAACCGCCGACCGCGCTCAGCAACGACATTTGTCTGATTGTTCACACGCGCTCGCCATTGGATCCCGGGAAACACCAGCCGCTCAAACCCACACTGGATGCCAAGACCAAGGAACCGCTGAAACCTCAGTTCGAACGCTTCAGGCATTTCAGCTATTACAAAGCTGCAACAGGCGACAGGGCCTGGTTCTATCCAAGCGATAAAATCGTCGTCGTGTCCAACAAGGCCGGCATTGAGCATTTTCTGCGTTCGCAGCCCATTTCTGGCCAAACCCATCCGCTTGCCGAGAGCTTGCATGCCGCACGCCGGCACGACCTGGTGATCGGCGTCAACTTCACCAAGGATTTTCTGGTGATCAATCGCGACGGCAAAAACCCCTATGATTGGATGACGTTTCGCAAGGCCATCATGACCGTGGATGAAGACCGCGGCCCGGCCGACCGCAACGTGGCCGTCAAGTTGCGCATGGATTTCCACGCGCAAGTCGATCTCGACAAGGTGAAACGTGCCAAGGATGACGAAAACAAGGCCAGAAAACAGAAGTTGCCGGCCGATTGGTATAGGTTTGAAACGAGCGGCAACACCGGCGCCATCTATTATCAATCCAAGGGCGGCGATGCCGCGGCCGTGCGATTGGTCGATGACATGTGGATGTTTCTTGCAACCATGCCCGAAAACAATCCGCCTCTGCGTTAGCCAGCGAAAACTCTATGTGTGGCACAAGCTGTCTGCTTGCGTTTTGCTCATTTACCCTTGTCTTTCTTGGGCTGCTGACGGGCCTGCTCCAGACGTGTCTTCCACATGTCAAATAGCCCTCGTCGCTCCTGGGCACGCAGGCTTTTTTCGTCATAGTCGTCTCGAGAATTTCGCACCTTCATCGTCATATCAGGCATCAATAACAGTGCTTGAAATTCACTGTCGGCTGATCCCAGAGGAACACCGGCTGGGCTTTTGAACGTTTGGCCGTGGCCGCCGGTGAAGTCCAATAGCACCACGGCGGGGTTGACGCGCATATCCACCTTGAGGCCCTTGGGGCCGCCGGCGGACTCCCGCGTGGTGCGGAGCTTTTGCCAGTACGCGACTTCCAGCTCGCATTCCCTGCCAATCGGTTCTCCGCGCGCCACCAACAGGCGCTCGGCCACCACCCAGTCGGCCACTTCTTGGCCCGCCACGATGTCCACGAACTTGAACACCTGGAACGGCACACTGTTATCCCCGGCGTTTTTGCTGAAATCGATTAATTGCTTTCCTTGCGTTGCCTTGCTGACGAAATACTTGGATTCGCCCACTTGGTGCGTGATGTAAAAGCGGTAGTCCGCCTCGGTGGTGGGGATGACGACGACAATGGGCGGCCGCTCGTGCCAATCGGACAGCAACTCTTTCTGCTCCGCCAGGCCGCTGTGGGCCAGGAGCTTGACGTTCTGTTTGTAATTCGGATTGGCGAACCGCAGCTGGACCTTGTACTGGTAAGCGGCGCCCGGCGCCACATCGACGTCGAAGAAGCGGACCAGCGCCTTGTCGTTGGTCGGTGGGTACATGCGGGACTTGAAGTTGTAGGTATAGTCTTTTTCCTTGGCCTCTTCCTCGGGGGTCTTGAAACCGGCAGGCAAGTCGGTTTTGAAGGCTTTCGAGGGATCATCGGTGAAGCTGCCATAAGGGCTGAACCAGTTGATTTTGCCGACGAGCTGGTCCTTGAGGTTGACGTCGGCCAGGTCCGCGAAACTGAAATTGTCGGTGGTGGCGGCCTTGTCGCTGGCCTTGGGGTGCAATCTGAGAGGCTGCTTGCCCAACGGCCGGTAGTCGGGGCCTGATTTCGCCTGCGGCTGCTCGTCCTTCTTGTCTTTGGGTGGAATGGGCGGCGCTTGTTTCTGGCGATTGGCAATGCCCGGCAACTCAACGGCACGATACGGGGTGCCGTCGGTCAGCTTGGGCAGCGGCGTCACTGACATGCCGTGGATGACATCGCGGTAAAGATCGCCCTGGCCATCGTCGACAACCGCGGTTTTCCAGAACTTCTCGAGCCACGGGGCCACGGTAAGCTTTTCCGCATCAGGGTCCCACATGTAAAGCGTTTCCCATTTCTCTTCCCATTTGCCCTCCTTGGCGTTGTACTTGCGGCGCTCGATGTTCATGCCCTCGAAAGTGGGAGCGTAGCCTTTGCCGTAGAGGTCTTCGATCTTGTCCAGCCGCAGAGCCTTGCGATAAAGCTCGGCTTGCTCGGCATAGGAAAAAGTCGCACTGATCACGACCATGCGTTTGGCGCCGGCCAAGTAGCATGGTTGGCCGGCGACAGCGCCGGCGCCGGAAAAGGTCAGGATTTTGTCTTGTGTTCCGTTCAGCTCATACGAGTGAACGCCGTGGAAGATGGGATCAACCTGCAAGCCCTCGCCGTTTTCACCGATGTCCAGCCCCAGAATCCGCGGATTGAGCCGGCCGGAGGAATCGCCGGCGCCGGTTTCGTACCAATCGCGCAATAGCAGCTTGGCCTGGCCCTTGGTAACTGCCGGCCAGCCGATATCCAGCTTGTCCTTGGTAATTTTGCCCGCCGGCGGATTCTGTTTGCTCTTGGCTTCCAGCTCGGCCTTGGTTTTCATCATGTCATCCACGGGCGAACTGGCGCCCATCAGGATGCTGACGCCCCACACCAGGCAAACCACCACCAGCACAGCGGCGATGCCCACGGCAAGGATTTCGTAGCGCGAGGTGAAGATCTCCTTGATTTTTTTGCCGTCTATCTTCATCTTTGCCATGACTCAATCCTCCGACTTGCGTTGGGGGCCACGCCCTTGCGGGGCTTGCTACCTGGCCATTACTTTGCAAGATTCGCAAACGACGGGCGGCCGGGTCGCTGGTAAATCGTCACCACACCATATACGGACAATTCAAAGTTTTCTTGGGTTTTGCCGCCGGCCGCGAACGGCTTGGCCAAATCGGGGCCCGGCAGCGTCAGTTGACAGCGCTGCCATAACACCTGCGTCGGGAAAAAACGCAAAGGCGAACTTACCAGGGACGCTTGCACCAGGCTGATGTGCTCAGGCCCAACGACCAGCACCAAATTGACAGGCAGCTTGCGCGATTCGGCCGTGGGCAACTCCAGATACCGATCCAGGGGGAAACCATACCTGCTCATCCTTCCCGTCGTGTCGGGCGGCAGCGGCGGCGGAGCGTTGGGGTCGTTGGGATCGACATCGACAGGCGTCGGGGCGGGCTTTTGTTTCGACTTGTCGAAGGGAAACAGCGCCTTGGTCGACTGCCGCTGACTCACCGCCATGTCGCCATTGGCCCCCGTGCCAACCGCCACCACGTCGATGCGTTTGACGGCCGCGGTTTCGACGGTCAACACCTGGTCCACCGAAAAAATCTCGGTTGCTGATCCGTCGCCCACCGTGATCGGTTTTTTGGTGGTGAAAGTGCTTTTGGCGCCGCCGGCAGGCGCGACGGGATTATCCTTGAGCGGCCTTTCCTTGGGTGGGAACAGAACTGGAGCACCTGGTTTGCCGTCCTTGTCCTTGAAACGCAATATGAAATGCAGACCGTCGATGGCTTGCTCGTGCGGCCTCAGATTCTTGAGCGTGGCAGACACGCCTTCGTCCGAGAGCGCGAAGTCAATCTCCCAGTAGAAATTGTGAAAGCTGTTGGGTTTTGCCGTTTTTTTGTCAATCATTACCGGCTCGAAGTGCGCCAGCACATCATTGGCGGCCTTGAGCTGCTTGAACAACTCGCGGCGGACCCAGATGTCCTCCTGGGCGGCCCAAATCTCCTCCGAGGTGATTTCCTTGGGGTTGTTAGACCAAGCCTTGACATAAGGGAAAAAGCGGTTGTCATGCGGTGGCAGCCTATCTTTTTCGTAAATCCAGACCTCGCTGTCGACCTTGAACTCGTCTTTTTTCTTGGGATCGACGGGACCCAGCCTCGGATCGCGGACATAGCGGAACAGGATCGTGGGCTTGTCCGCGTCGTTGAGCGGCTTCAGTTCGGCCAGAGCGTCGCTTAGCTGTTGCTTGTGGTAATGTTCGCGGTACTTGTCCTTTTCGGTCTCGGTAAACTCCTCGATGCCGAAGAACTTGCCTTTCACATAGCTGACCGTCACCATGCGCCCCTCGAAGCTGCCCAGCGGACCGAAGTTGCGTTCAAATTTTTTGTTCGGGTCCTGTTTGTCAATCACCTTGGGGACGATCGAGCGCAGGAACCGCACCGGGTTGTTCTTGGAATCCTCGATATCAAAGTACTCCTGCGACGAACCGATGAGCTTGCCGCTGTGCTTGGTTTCGGTGTCGGGCGGCAACGATTTCAGGCTGGTCTTGGGCGGATGGACCTCGATTTCAAAGGCGAATTTGCCTTCCTTCATGTCAAAGCCGCTGGTTTTCAGCGTTTTGGGCCAGGACATTAAATCGGTGGCCGCCGTTTGCTGGGCATAGAGTTTGCCGTGAATCGAGGCCCCATCGCTTTTCAGCCCTTCGGCCTCCTTGCGCATTTCCTCAATCCAGCCCGGGTGCTTGAAGTCCTTGGCATTCTTCCAGCCTTTCCAGTTGTTCTTGGTTTTGACGCTGTCTCCGGCGGCGCTCGACGGGCCGGTGACCAACACCAAAACCCAGCTGGCCAGCGCCAGCACGGCGGCCACGATCGCGAGAATCCAAAAGTGATTCTTTAGAAGCTTATCTTTATCCATGGGAGGCACGAGCCTTTCTCAATCAGTGTGCGCCATCCTCCAGCCTTCGTAGGACAGGATTCCGATCCTGTCCCGCCAAATTGGACAGGATCGGAATCCTGTCCTACGCACCACCATGCCGCGTAATGGCCACATTGCGGCACTCAACGCCCCGGCACATCTTCAAGCCAAAGGAACATCACGACAAACTCCGTACGCGTGGCCCGGTTGGCGGAATCCGTCGGGGCCGTTTTCGAGGTATCGGCCGTCGCCGGCGGCAGTTTGGTGGCGCCGGTGTCAGGTTGTCGGCCGCCAAACGTGGTAAAGCTGTCGCCGATGACCGAGCCCAACGCCGGTCGCCACTGCTTTGGCGGAGGTCCCGCCGGCGCGGCGATCTTCGCATCCACCTCCTTGCCTTCTTCCTTGGCTTTGGCAATGGCGGCTTCCGCGGCTTCCTTTTTGCGGTATTCTTCGGAACTCATGATGACCGCGCCGCCGACTCCGAGTTTGGCGCCGAAATAGCCCAACTTGACCCCAAGCTCACTGTGGCCGATTTTCTGATAACGCCCAGGCTTGGGGTTCGGATCGGAATAGAATTCATAGAGGAACACAAAACACAGCCGCGGCTGTTCTTCTTCCCTGTCCTTGAACTTGATCCGCAGCACCTTCTCGGTGTCGGGATGCAGGTCATATTTAATCTGCCGGTTTTCGTCCTTCTGCTTGTGGTCATCGCGTTTGACGATGTCCACAAGGTTCTCAACCAGGGTACTGAGCACAAAATTCTGTTTGGCCCAGTGGAAGGTGTAGCCGCGCAATTCGACGATCCAGCCCGCCTTGGGAACATTTTTTTTCCGCACGGCATCCTTTTGCAGATCGGTCATGCCATAGAGGATGGCCGGATTTCCGCCAGTTGTAAGGACTGGAGTAAAGAAGTCTACCGGGAGATTGTCTGAATAAAGGGCTGCCATGCCTTCGATGTTTACCTGCACGAGATGTTTCTTGACCTCTTCCTCGGAGATCACCTCCTGGCCCGATTCGCTGTCCGGCGCCGCCAGGCCGTGCAGGATTTGCCATTGCTTGTAGGCCTTCTGCCCGGGCATTTTTTGCTCGAGAGAGGCTAGGAAGTAGTCGTTGTAAACGCGGCCGCCGTTGCGGGCCTTTGGGACCAGGCGCGTGCCGTCGGGTCGCGGCAGGGCTTCGTTGATGATGTTGTTGAGGTGAATCCAGCTCAGCCGATCACCGGAACTGCCGGCCAGGTCCAGCAGTTTTTTGCGGCTTTGGGCGGCCTCTTGCTCTAGCCTGGAGAATTCATTGACGTCCTTCTTGCCGGCCTCGACGACTTTTTTGATGCTGTCGGCCGCGGCGGCGACATTGGGATTGCTCCAGGAACTTTTGGTGGCGGCGTAACCCAATAGCAACGGCGGCGTCAGCAAGAGCAACACAGCGGCGGCTGCCACCACCCACGGCTTTTTGGCGCGCACAGCCCGTTCCGCGGCGATTTCCGGCGGCAGCAGATTGGTGTGAATCCGCGTCGCGCCCAGGCCTTGCAGGGCCAATCCGTGGGCCACACCGAAACTCGGCACATTCTCGACATATTGCGGCGCTGCCGTCACCTCGTCCTCGCCGTGAAGGCGTTCGACTTTTTGCAGCTTGCGAACTTCCAGCTGGAGCTTGTCTTGCAGGTAGCGCTGCAAGCCCGGCAGGCGGAAGGCGTTGCCCATGCCCAGCATGTATTGGATGGTGGCGTCACGGTGGGTGTTGGTGAAGTATCCCAGCGAACGCTGCACTTCGCTGACGAAATCATTGAGCACTGGCTTCAAGGCCCCCAAAATTTTCTTGAGGTCCGGCGACTTGACGGCGTTGCGTTTTAGGTGCTCGGCCTTGGCGAAAGTGAGCTTGAGATCCTTGGAAAGGGCGCGGGTGAAATGATTGCCGCCGAGTGGAATCGGCCGTTGCCAGATAATTTTTTCGCCGTCCGTGATGACCAGGTTGGAATTGTCGGTGCCGATGTCCAGGCCCACGACGCAGCTCTTGTCGCTTTCCTCTTCTTCGCCGTCAGCGCCCGTGCCGGCCGCGCCTTTGCCGAGCCGATCATGGGCCAGGAAATTGCACAGCGCCAGCGGGGCCATCTGAATGTAGTGGATCTCAACGTCGACATCCTTGAAATGTTGCAAATAGCGATTGACCATGTCGCGTTTCATTGCAAACAGGCCGACTTCGGCATCCAGCACCATGTTGTCACTGGTCGTGCCCTTGCCCAGCCGTTGAAAGCCCCAGACGACTTCGTGCAGCGGAAAGGGAATCTGCTGCTTGGCTTCGAACTTGACGATGTCGGGGATTTTCTTTTCGTCCACCGGCGGCAACTTGACGAAGCGAGCAAGGCCGCTCTGGCCGGGCACGCTGATTGAAACCAAGTCGCCGTGAATGTCGTTGTTCGACAGGAACTTCTCCAGCGCCTCGCGGGTAAGCTGGTCGGGGTCGGCATCGGGCTGGCTGAGAATCTTGGGATGCTCGATGTAATCGAAGGCGGTGGCCTTGATTTCACCGTCGATTTCTTCAAGGCGGATCGCCTTGAGGGCGCACTGGCCAAGATCGATGCCCCAAACGCCGTGTTGCTTCACGTTTGCCATAGGATGGGTTTCCGTTCAGCGCCCCTGGGCGGCGGCGCCAAGTATGGAAGTGATTGCGGAGATGTCTTTTACGTTCGCACTCATTGACGTTAGCGTAACATGTCACGAAAGGAGTTGTCAACATGCCGCGGCCGCTTCACTAAGTATATGGAGCGGCCTGCGGGCGGGGCGGTTTCATTAAATGTGTTATTGGTTGCCAGTTGTCAGTCGGCAGAATCTTGTTTTCTGACAACTGCCAACTGACAACTAGGTGATTAAACTCCCAGCGCCTTTCGTTTTTCGTCGATGAACTGGACATGATGCGTAATGTGATTGGTGGCGCTGGCTAACATTTGTTCCAGTGTCAGCGGCCCGCGTTCGTTATGGATGCCGGTGCGGCTCAGAGTTTCTTGCGGCAAAGTTCGCAAGATGCGGGCCATTTGGCGGCGGGTATTGTCGATAATCGCCAGCTCTTCTTCCATATCGCGCTGGTGATACGCCAGGGCGGCGGCGAACTTCACTTCGTTGGCGCCCAAAAGTTGCGGTTTGTCCTCGGCGATAATCCTCTTCATGCGGTCGGCCATGATGGGGTCAAAGTCGGTTAGATGACAGACCACTTCGAGCGTGCTCCATTTGCCGGCGACGGGCCGGGCCGTCTGTTGCTCACGGGTCAATCCGCGGACGGCTTGACGCAAGGTCTTGGGACCCGCAAGATACGCATCAATCATCTCAGGCAGCGTTGCCATGTCGCACCTCCCAGGGATGGAAAATCGCCAATGTCGGCGGGCAGTCATCCTAAAGCGCCCGGCCGCAAAGGAACAGGACCAACCCAGGATGATTCATGTCGCCAACCTGACCAAAAGCTTCCGCGATTTGCGCCGCGGCCAAGTGATGGCGGTCGATAACATCTCCTTTGACGCGGTCGCCGGCGAGATCTTTGGCCTCATCGGCCCCAACGGCGCCGGCAAGACCACAACCATGCGCGTGCTCTGCACGGTATTGAGACCGACCTCGGGCGTGGTGACCCTCGCCGGACATAACGTTGTCACCGAGCCCAACGAGGTCCGCCGCAACATCGGCTTCCTGTCGGCCAGCACTGCGATTTACGACCGCATGACCGCCTGGGAACTGGTCGAGTACTTCGCGCGGCTCTACGGCCTGGAAGGCGAGCCGCTCAAGGCGCGCATGGAAGAAGTGTTCGCCATGCTGCGGATGAATGATTTCCGTGACATTCTGGGAGCCAAGATGAGCACGGGCATGCGGCAAAAGGCGTCGATTGCCCGCGCCATTGTGCACGATCCGCCGATCCTGATATTTGATGAGCCGACGCTGGGGCTGGACGTGCTGGTGGCTCGCGCCGTGCTGGAAAACGTTCAACGGCTGCGCGATTTGGGCAAGTGCATTGTGTATTCGACGCACATTATGCGCGAGGTGGAAAAGATCTGCGACCGCGTGGCGATTGTCAGCCGCGGCCAGATTCGGGCGTCTGGAACCCTGGAGCAGCTGCGGGAAACCCATGGCCAGAGTGATCTGGAAGAGCTGTTTTTCGCACTGGTCTCGTAAAAAAACCAGACCCACGGGAATGATCCCATGGGCCTGCGGGGGGAGTCGTGATTTGAAAAGGCTGGTGCTAATACGGGAATGGTGAGCTGCCCAACCCGCCAAAACCGGGGTAGCCGCCGAGGCCGCCATAGCCGCCCAGGCCTGGATAGCCACTGGCGCCAGGGTAGCCGCCAAGGCCAGGATAGCCGCCGGCGCCAGGGTAGCCGCCGAGGCCAGGAAAGCCGCCGGGGCCGTAGCCGCCAACGCCGCCGTAGCCATAGCCAGCACCAGGATAGCCGCCAAGGCCATAGCCGCCGAGGCCGCCATAAACGCCCGGACCATAAGCCGGAGGATAACCGCCAAGACCGGCGGGATAGCCGCCGTAGCCTGGATAGCCACCAATGTTCCCAGGGTAGCCGCCAACACCCGGATAAGCCCCCAACCCATTGGGGTAGCCGTACATGTTGCCAAGGCCGTTCACGACAGGCGCGCCCCGGCTATTGAGCTGCGGCGCAATGACGCCGGGGCCGGTCATTCCCGGATAGGCGCCGATGTTCGGATAACCCGAGATACCAGGATAACCGGGGATAGCCCCCGGATAGCCGGGGACTGCGCCGGGATAGCTCGGTACTCCAGGATAGCCGCCGTAATTGCTTGGTCCGTAGAGATTATTGATCGGTAAGCCCGTGGCCGGATCAATGTAACCGGGATTGCCCACCGCAAAACCTGAGCCAGCGCTGGTTGTAGTGGTGCTGGTGGTGGTGCTGGACGAACTGGTCCCGGTCGGCAGTAGCGCGGAGCCAGGGCTGGGGATTGGCGCCGGCCGTGGCAGCGCAGGGGACGGAGGCGTCGGCGGACGCACAAAGGTGCCCCGCAGATTGGGAGGTTGGGCGGTCGCCTGGTTCAGCGCCGGCCCGCACCAAAGTAGGCCGAGCACTGCCGCAGCGCAGCCAAATTTCAACATGGAAACCCAATTGTTCATGTGTGGCACCTCACAAGGAAAAAGATCTTCCCCGGATAAGGCAGGCGAAGAAGCTCGCCGCCTTGTTGCACCCTTGAGACTTGATCCGCCCCGCTGGCTTTCCGGTGCCACTGATTTGGAGTATCCGACCCTGCGGTGAAATGTCTGATTTGATTGTTGCGGCAGCCTGCCCACCTCGTCAATGACAACTTTGCGCAAAACCCCGCTGTTGCCCAGCTGTCATAGCGTGGCTGTCGTTACGGCAAGCGCATTGCGCTTATTCGGAACTCTGTGGCGTCCGCGCTGAGATGAGCCGAGCAATACAGTGTCCCAAAAGCACAAAGCTCGCACCTCTCAAGAAAGGTGCGAGCTTTGTGTAGTGAGTTAGCATAAACGATAATCTGCGAGATAGTGTAACAGATTAAAACGGAAAGCCAATGCCGCCAATGGGGCTGCCGTATCCGCCAATGCCGCCGCCGATGCCGGGGATGCCACCGATACCGCCGCCGACGCCAGGATAGCCACCAATACCGCCTCCAATGCCATAGCCGCCAATACCGCCACCAATGCCGCCAATGCCACCACCATAGCCGGTCATGCCGACGCCACCAATACCCCGCCCACCAAGGCCGCCGCCATAAAGGCCGCCCACACCACCAGCGCCACCATAGGCGCCGCCAATGCCGCCGTAGCCGGTCCCGCCGATGCTGCCGTTGATGCCGACGCTGCCGTTAATGCCGCCATATGCGCCCCCGATGCCGCTTCCGATACCACCGATACCTGAACCGATACCACCGATGCCCCCAATTCCTCCAATTCCGCCAAGCCCTCCACCAAGGCCGCCGATACCTCCAATTCCGCCAAGCCCGCCACCGATGCCCCCTAGTGAACTAATTGCACCGCCGGCGCCACCTGCCAGGCTCGTGGTACTAACCAGGGAGACAGGGCCAGACTGTCCAATGTAGTTGGGACCGGTTTGGACAATGACCTGTCCAGCAATTTGTTGCCCGGTTGGTGCTGGCCTGTTGATCGTCGGAGTTGGCGGCCGGAAAGTGGCCGAACTTGAGTTAACCCGTAGGCTGGGTTGCAGCTGGGCCGACGCAGGCTCAACCGTCATCGCCCACGCTGCCAAGGCGAGCGCGCCGGCGACATGCTCGATCTTGAGCCGATTCAAAAACGTTTTCATCCCATTGCTCCCTTTCAAAGAGAACCCCGGAAACGCTAACCGCTCTTCACCCACGGGCCGAGGTTATTGCCTGAATCTGCTGGCGGCATGCACCACTAAAAAAGCCGCCGCCTTTCCTGTTCCCATCAACTTGCCATTGTGAACCGGCCACCGAGGCATGTCAAGAATAATCTGCGGCCGATGAACCGTGGAAACGTGGCGCCTGGATAGGCCTGGAAGGAATTATAGGCTGGGCAACGCCCATGCTCAACAACAAGTGCCAAAAAAATCCAAAAAAACCGCCGTCCTCAGCATATTTGGGCTTGACCCCCCTGCATCATTTGCTATTGTCCCGGCCCTTGCATATCGCAAATAGCACGTGCGTCTGTGCGCCAAGCGCCGCACGATCAAGGCAACGGCCAGCTGACCTCTCGGGGGAAACGTGAGGGTCAGCTGAAACGCCCTTCGATAGGGAGGAGACGGGGGTCACACATGCGCAAACACATCCGCTGGCTGACAGTGCTAACATTGATCGGGATCGCGGCGGCGCCGCGCGTGGCAACGGCGCAAAGCGCCACCGACGTGCCGCCCTTCCAAAGTCCGCCCGGCGGTCCCGAGATCGCTTGGCCTTTCGGCCGGCCGCATCCCGAGCAGGGCGGCTTTTACACCGGCTTCGAGTTCATGTATTGGCTGCAGACCAACCCGCTCAAAAGCGAACCGATCGGCTTTCGCGGCGTCCAGGATGCGGACGGCTCAATTGCCACCGCGCTGGGCATCACTCCGGCGTTCCCTGGACAGTGGATCGGCAGTAAAGCCGTCGCGCTGGACACCAACTACATTTCTGGCCCGCAGAATTATCAGCCCGGCTTCAACTTCACGTTTGGCTATCGCTTCGAGAGCGGCCTCGCCGTGGAGATGCGCTGGATTCATCTTTTCGATGTGCGCTACTCCGCCACGGCGAGCTTGCTGCCACCCACGTCCATCGGTGGCAATGCCGCGGAGACTTTCATCACGTCGCCCGTCTACAATTTCTCGCCTCCCTATTTCGGTCCCGGCAACACCACGGGCCAAGGCTCGGCCATTGGCCTGTTTGGATTGTGGGATGGCACTGATCTGCAAACGATCAGCTTTGTCCAGCGTTTCGACCTGTGGGAAATGACCTTCCGCGTGCCAATGCAAGAGTCGGAGTGCTGGCGAACTTACGGCATTATCGGCCCCAGGATCGTGTCAATGTGGGAGCGTTTCACGTGGACCGCCACCCATCCGGAGGCCGATGGCACTATTCCGTCCATTGATGTGGCCAATTACACCAATGTAACCTCCAACCGGCTTTACGGCGTGCACGGAGGCGTCGGCAATGAATGGTTTCTGGGCGACTCCCCTGCCGGCGCCTTTTCACTCAGCTTGGATTTGCAGGCCTCTATTTTCTTCGATTTCATGAAAGGCTTGCCGAAATACGAGCTGGGCGACAGAAGCACCGCTGCCCAGCACGCACGGCGTTTGTCGGCTTTTGTCCCCGAAGTCGAAGGCCAACTGAACTTGTGGTGGTATCCCATCCACGGATTCGTGTGCCGCGTCGGTTACGAGGCCAGTGCGTATTTCAACACTTTCTCCTCGCCCCGGCCAGTTGATTTCAACTTCGGCTCAATCACGCCGGCCTACGAACGGACCATGCGGGTGTTTGACGGCTTCAATTTTGGGTTTGGCGTCCAATTCTAGTGGTCAGTGGTGTGTAATGATGGAAACACTTTAAGCCCGCGGGTCAGATCCGCGGGCTTTTTTTCACCACTAAACAGATGTGGTCTGTCGTCTCCCGCCACTTGCCACTCGTCACTCACCACTCGCCACTGACCACTCCCGGCATATAATCCCCACTTTACCCAAAACCAGTGCGTTCCTTGGACCGCAGCGCGGCCGCGGGAACGGGGGTTGTTCAGCAGTTGAAGGGAGCTTGGCATGGCCGAGGAGCAATTCGGAACGCGCAGGGACACTCTGAAGGATCTGGCCCCGTGGACGAAGCTGTTCACCGCATTCAAGATTGCCCTGGACCCCAAGAAGCTCGTGCTGGCAGGCGCTGGCCTGCTGGTGATGTCATTGGGATGGTGGGTGCTGTCGGCTGTTTTTTTCAGCATGAACGCCGACAGGCCGATGTGGGATTCCAAGCAATACCCTGACAGCGCCAGCACGGACAAAGTCAAAAGAGACGAGGCCTGGAAGGAATTCAAACGTGATCGCCACCGCTGGTATTTGACTTATCAGATGGCGGGAACGCCGACGATGGTCGAGAGCAGCGATGAAGTGGCGGGCAAGAAAATCCAGGTTCCCAAGGAGCGCAAGGACGTGGCCGACCTGGCCAATTCTCCCGAGGAATACGACGAATTAACGAGGAATCCGGCGCTTGCCAAATACAAAGGTGATTTCAAGCCCTATGGGCGTTTCAAGACTTTGCCCTGGTTCGAATACCGTGGTCCCAATCCCGTTTTGCTGGTAGCTGACGCCACCGAGGGACCCGAGGTGCATGCCAGCGCTACACCAGCTGGGAAAAGCGAGGGGCCCGGGTTTTTGACCTGGCTCCGCCAAGACCAGGCGCCCGTGTTGCTGGAACCGCTCTTCAAATTCTTTGAGCCGATTCGGTTCATGTTCGACGCCCAGGCCGGTTTCTGGAACCGCGTTTATTTGATTTTGATTATCGTCTGGTCGCTTGCGACCTGGGCCTTCTTTGGAGGGGCCATCACGCGCATCGCGGCTGTGCAGGTGGCCCGCAGTAATGAGCGCATCAGTTTGAAGGATGCGGTCAAGTTCGTGTGGATCCGCTACAAGGCATATTTGACGGCGCCTATCTTTCCGCTGTTGTTTTTGGCCGCTCTGACTTTCGTGCTGTTCTTTTTTGGCATATTGGAAGCTAACACCTACGCCGTCGGGGACATCCTCGGCCCGCTGTTCTGGCCGCTGGTGCTGCTGGTCGGCCTTATCATGGCGGTGGTGTTGGTGGGCCTGGTGGGGTGGCCGCTGATGTACACGACGATCAGCGCCGAAGGCAGCGATAGCTTTGACGCCATCAGCCGTTCGTACAGCTATGTCTATCAGGCCCCCTGGCATTACTTGTGGTATGCGTTTGTCGCCGTCGTTTACGGCGCGGTGCTGGTCTTTTTCGTCGGCTTCATGGGCTCCTTGGTGGTTTACACCAGCAAGTGGGCTGTCAGTCTGGCGCCGTCGGCCGATTCGCGCGAACCCACCTATTTGTTCCGCTGGGCGCCGACATCGTTTGGCTGGCGCGATTTGCTGTTGCACAAAAGCACGCATGCCGAGTTGCGTGAGGTGGTCAACACACGCGGGCATCGGCAAATGGTTGCCGAAGCCAAGGTGGATTCCGGGTCGTATGAGTCCAACGCACACAACAACATCGGCGCCTTTATCGTGTCGGTCTGGCTCTACTTGTTTTTCCTCGTAATCGTCGGTTTCGGCTACAGTTATTTCTGGACGGCCAGCACCATCATTTATCTGCTGATGCGGCAAAAGGTGGACGACACCGAACTGGACGAGATCCACCTTGAAGAGGAGCCGGAGCAGCCGTTCCCGCCGCCGGGAATGCCGCCGCCGGGTGGAACGGAACCGCCTAAACCTGCACCGTCGCCGCTCAACATGGTGGAGCCGCCGCAGATGCGGATGCCGGCGCCTACACCGGCCGCGCCCAGCCAACCCACGCCGAACGAGCCACCGCCACGCACCGATGGCCCCACGCCCGGCGGCATGATGTAATCTGGTTTTGCCGCTTGCAGCTTAGCAATGGCCCAAAGGATGCCCCATGCCCAGGCCGGTTCTCTTATTCAGCGGTCAATGGACCGACGTGCCCCTCGAAGAGCTGGCGCCAAAGCTCTCTGAGTGGGGCTACCAGGGCGTGGAACTTGCGTGCTGGGGCGATCACTTCGAAATCCAGCGCGCCCTCAGCGAACCCGACTACTGCCAGAAAAAGCTCGACCTTTTGGCCAAGTACGATCTGTCAACGGTTGTCCTTGGTAACCATCGCACCAGCACCGCGGTTTGTGACCGAATCGACGAACGCCACGGCGACCTCTTAGCCGATTACGTGTGGGGCGACGGCGATCCCGACGGCGTTCGCCAGCGCGCCCAGGAAGAAATGGTCGCCACCGTACAGGCCGCACAGAAGCTCGGCGTAAGCGTATTGACCGGTTTCACTGGCTCTCCGATTTGGCATTATGTAAACTGCTATCCCACCGCCGATGCGCGTTTGATCGCCGAGGGTTTCAAGGACTTTGCCGTCCGCTGGAAACCGATCCTCGACGCGTGCCAGGCCGCCGGCATCAAGTTCGCGTTGGAGGTTCATCCCGGACAAATTGCTTTTGACCTCTACAGCGCCGAACGCACCCTGGAAGCGCTCGACGGTCGCGAAGAGTTTGGTTTTTTGTTCGACCCAAGCCATTTTCACTGGCAGGGGCTGGATCCTGTTGAGTTTCTGCGCCGCTTCCCTGACCGTATCTTTCACGTTCACATCAAAGACACCGCGCTGACGCTCAACGGCCGCACCAGCGTTCTCAACTCCTATTTGCCCTACGGCGATCCGCGGCGTGGTTGGGACTTCCGCGCACCCGGGCGTGGCGGCATCGACTGGGAAGCGGTGATTCGTGCTCTCAACGAAATCGGCTATGAAGGGCCGCTGGCGGTGGAATTCAAGGACGCAGCTGTCGAGCGCGAGTATGGGGCGGAGGAAGCTTGCCAGTTTGTCAAGCGGCTTGATTTTGAGCCGTCTCGTCGAGGCGGCAATTCTGCATTTCACGCTCGATAACCAAGAATTTTTGCCGATTACGCCGCCAGGGCAGCCACATCCAGCTCAGTAGCCCCGCCCCAAGGATCGGCCAGAACCCCGGCGCCATATGCCCATCCCACGGCCCTTGCAACCATGCTAGGCTCATGAGCACAGTGCCCCATGCGCTGAGAAGCAAGAAGTCGGCACGCCAGCGCGGCCGCTGAGCGAGGATCACCGCCAGCGCAAAATAAGCCGGCGCCAGCAAAGGTACAAACCAACGGATGCTGCAACAGGCGCCCGAGTAGTTGCGGGAAGTGACCGCATAGATCAGCCAGGTGCCAAAGCACCACGCAGCCGCCAACAACAATGCTGGCTTTTTGGAACGCTGGCCCCACAAAAAAATCGTGGCCGGAAACAGCAAAAACAACGCCGGATTGTGTCCCACGAAACCGTGCTTGCCAAACAGTAGCGCCACGGCGTAAACAGCGAAATCTGCAAACGATTCGTGATGCCATGTTCCCGTGAGGGCCGCACCGTGGAATGGGCAGCCATCCCAGTTGAAATACTCCGGCACCGCATTGGCCGGCCCAAACGTGCCGCCGACCGCGTAATTCACCGCATGGTGTAGTGCCAGCCAAGGCACCGACCCCGCCACGAATAGTCCGCCAGCTGCAAGCCGACGTGGGCATGTCCACACGATCAACAGGCCCGTGCAGAACAGCAGCGGCGGCCCCGCGCCGAGGTCAATGGTGTAGCCTAACCCCGCTAAAAAGCCCAGCAGCAGCACGCGCCGCCACGCGCTGGATTCGGCCAACTGGGCCGCTTGCAACATCAGCGCGGCCGCGACTCCAAGCAGAAGAATGTGATTGTTGACGTGCTGCACATAAATCACTGCGATGGTGGCCAGGCCGAAACTTGCTGTTAATACAAGCCGCCAAACCAACGGCAGTCCCACGACCAGGCCAACGCGGAACATGCAAACCGCCGCGACAACATAAGCCACACCGGAGGACAGTACCGTCATGCACCAGCAAAACGCCTCCGGGTGCAAACGCACGTTCAAACCGAACAGCCATTGCAGGGCCTGGTAGATAATGGCCAAAAGAAGTGCCGGCACCGGAGATTTGTCGGAGTAGAAATGGCCGTTGATGTAAAGCTTGTCCAGCGTCCCGTTTTCAAGGGCCTCACCGCGATACGGGTTGCGCGTGCCGTCATCCGGCACTGCCACGAATAGCGAATCGTCAATGACCAACGTGTGACGATCCACCAGGCACTCGACAGTGGCCAACCGGCTGCCGTCATTCCAGCTGCCGGCGTAAGGCCGGGCGCTGGCCACGGCGACCACGCTGGCCAGCGCCAGGACAAGCAACAGCGCTCTGATTTCCCGGGCGCTTGACATGAACCCTCCGTGGTAAGCCGCAAGCGGCCATTTTCCTTACCAGATTTTGCCGGTCCCGCAAAGACGAACCGCGCTCAGTTGTTCGATGTGTGATCGTGGATGATGCGCCAGCCGTCCGTCGTCTTGCGGAAAACCAGCGTGAAAAGGCCGCCGGGCATGTCCTTGCTGGTCTTCAGCTCCCAGCGGCCGCGCACGATGGCGCTATCGGCGCTCAACACCTGAATATCCAAATCCTTGAAGGTAACCTTTCCCATTTCCTTGCCTTCGCCCTGATATTTCTTCTGGTAACGCTCCAGCGTGGCGTCCCAGCCCTTGAGGACCGTGCCGCCGCTGTAAAAAGTCAGGTCCTTGGACTTTTCGTAACCGGCCATGAACGCGAGCAAATCGCCCTTGTTCCAGGCCGCAACTTGATCGTCGAGAACTTTGCTGATCGCCTCCCGCGCGGCCTTGTCGGCCTTGGTTTCGCCAGGCGCGTCTGGGACCGTCAAAACTAAACAGAGACAAAGCGGAGTGTAAGCGAACATGGAAACTCCTTGGGTAGTGGTGAAGACTGCCACGCGCATTTCATGACATGTCTGTCGTAGGACGGCCTTCCCAGGCCGTCCAGGATTACCAGCCAACCTTCGTGTTCACTGCCCTCTTGTGCCGCGCGGCGCGGCCTCTTATACTGTTTGCGTCGGTTTGAAATAATCAACAAATCGAAAAGGGCCTTTCGGCCCGAGCCGTGCGTGTGCGGCTCGCAGCGGATCGGTTTTGCATGCGGAGACGGCAAATGACAAAACAAATGCGATGGGCCGGCCTGTTGGTGGGTTTGGCGGTGCTGGTGGCGGCCTCTGCGCCGGCCGCCGCTCAAACCAAAGAGAAGGTTTACCTCAAATTAACCAACGACCAACTCGACCAAATGCTCAAGGACATGGGCATTCAGGCCAAACGCTTCCCGCACCCAACCGTGAAAGACCAGATGGATTTCGACTTCGAGCGCAAGGATTACAAAATGCGCGTGACCCTGTTCAAAGGCACTCTGGTCTGGATCTCGGCCTATTTTCCCAAAACCTCGTTGGACATGATCAACAAGTGGAACGTCAACGCCAAGTTTAGCCGGGCGGTGCTGGTCAACGTCAACGGCGTCGAAAACGCCGTGGTGGAATACCAGATCGACGCCGCCGGCGGCATGACCGACAACATGTTCCGGCAGTTCATTCGCCGCTTCGACACCGAATGCGGCGACTTCGATCGGTTCTTGCAAAAAAACTAGCGTTTCGACCATCCCCACTTAAGCATTTGACATGGAGATTGACCCATGATGTCCGTCAACAAGATGCTGGTCGCGGCCGCCACGGTCCTGTGTTTGCCTGCAGTCGCTCCCGCCCAGCAAGTGTTCAAGGAGATTACCAACCCCAGGCTTGAAGATCTCCTCAAAGCCATGAACATCAGCTACAGCAAGGGCAGCGACGGCAAAACCACCACGTGGTATGACTACACCAGCAAGACCTACAAGATCCGGCTATGGAGCTACAACGGCAAAGACCTGATGCTGGACGTGATCCTGCCCAAGGTGGGCTGGGAAGAAGTCAACAAATGGAACGGCAACGCCAAGTTCAGCCGGGCCCGCCTCGACAATAACAACACCGTCCTGGAGTCGAACCTTGATCTCATGGGCGGCGTGACCGAAG
>Ga0134121_10001234_pt1 | contig 24404 bp, 19 predicted proteins | sample KB301_FD_96463 | JGI IMG/M metagenome (GOLD analysis project Ga0134121, IMG submission 96463) | Terrestrial soil microbial communities without Nitrogen fertilizer from Kellogg Biological Station, Michigan, USA - KB3-0-1 | ecosystem: Environmental > Terrestrial > Soil > Unclassified ... | reverse complement strand
TACCGCCTGCAGGGTGTGAACATCAACGACAAGCACATTGAAGTGATTGTTCGGCAGATGTTGCGCTGGGTGAAGATCAAGGAAGTCGGCGACACTGAGTTTCTGCTCGAAGAGCAGGTCGATCGCTTCCGCTTCTCGGACGAGAACGAGCGCGTGTTGAGCGAGAAAGGCGAAGTCTCTCAGGCTGAACCTTTGCTGCTGGGCATCACGAAGGCGTCGCTCTCAACCGATTCATTTATCTCCGCGGCTTCGTTCCAGGAGACGACGCGCGTGCTTACCGAAGCGGCCATCTCCGGTCGCGTGGATTACCTGCGCGGCTTGAAAGAGAACGTGATCATGGGCCGCCTGATTCCGGCCGGTACGGGCATGGAATACTATCGGAACGTCGACATCGATCGCGACGAGACTATCGGTGAAGCCGAGCGCGAAGCGATGGATGAGTTTCCCGAGATTCTCGGTGGCGCTGAGATTCCTCAACCCGTGCAGCACACGGTGATGGCCACGGTCGGTGACGTTGATGCTGAGGAAGAAATTGCCGAGCCGGAGGCCGTTGAGGAAGAGTAACGTGGCAGTAGCCCGACCGTGAGGGAGGGCGCAGGTTACGCGATTGAAACCGGCGCGGTGTGAAACCACGCCGGTTTTTTCTTTCGCTCCGTGAGGAGCGATATGTTTATAGTTCGGCTGACCATTAAAAAATTGGTTAGCTCCGTAGGAGCGGCATGTGGCGCTCGGGTTATGTCGCTCCTACGGAGCTCAATGGAGATTCTCAGAATGAGTTCTATAAACATCTCGTCCCTAGGGGACGATATCTCCGCGCTTTGTCCTGCGGCAGCCCTCAAATATTTACACCCAATGTGTTCAGTGATATAAGCATCGCCGTTCTTCTCACTCCGTCTGAAGAATCTCATGGACTTCCGACGTGACCAAACCAAATCCAAATCCGAATCAACGCCAGAACCAGAACCCACACTCGAGCCGCGCGAACCTCGTGCGCTATCTAACGAGTATCACAAAGCCCGCAAACAGTTGATGCTGTGGGCAGCGATCTTGTTCATTTGGGAACTGGTCGGGATCGATCTGGAAAAGGGGAAGGATGCTGGAGGGAATGCGGGAGCCATCATCGGCGCTCTGAAGAGTCCGCAGGCAGTGCCGTGGGCGCTGGTAATCCTGGTTTTGTACTTTGCGTTTAAACTGCGCACCGAATGGCGACAATGTCACGTGACCCGCAGACAAGTAGTTGAAGCGAAACAGGACTACTATTTAGCATTTATCGTTGGGGGGGCAGCCTGCGGCCTTTATATCGGTCAAGCTGTGAGCCACGCCCAGCTTGCGGATCGGCTTCAATCGAAGCGCGGATTGATTGCCGTGATTCTCACAACGGTCTTCGGCGCGATCTGGCTCGCTTCCGGATGGCGTTTGTATCAGGTAATTAAGGCTTGGCGAAATGAGAAAGGAGTGAACTGGCTTTTAGTAGCTCAGTCATCGTTCGGCATTTTGACGATGGTCTTCTACGGCAGCCCTCTACCACGCCTCACCACGCACAAGTTGTCACTTAATGCCCGCTGGATCCTCGTGATGATTCTAGAAGTAACAGGGGCCATTCTTTTCTTAAGCCCGATGGTCTACTCTCTCCGCCGGAGGCGCATAGCCCCACGCTCGAAACTATGATTTGAGAAATTCCCCTTCCCAATTCCGCCAGGCTGCGCTACCATGCCTCGACGACGTCAACCTGACGTCGCAAGTAGGTTCCCCGGCCGCAGGCGAAAGCCGCTTCAATAATCCCGACTGTTAGGGCGCAGCTTCCAAGTTGTCGCTGCTCGGTTTCAGCCGCATTCGCACCAGGAGGTCGTCGTGAAACGCGTTATCCCCCGTCTACTTCTCGCTCTGGTATTTCTTTCTCTGGTTCAGGTTGCGCGTGCGCAAGCTGAGAATTCCCAAACTAAGGTTGAAACGCAGTCAAGCACCGAGCTGCTTCCCGATCTTGTCCGTCGCGTAAAGCCTTCAGTCGTATCCGTCCTCACCTATGATGCGAAGGACGAGCCACTCATCAGCGGCACCGGATTCTTTGTCCGACCGGGCGAGGTCGTGACGAACATGCACGTCATCAAAGGCGCCCACCGCGTCGAGATCCACACGCTCGAAGGCAAAGGCCGGACGTATCCCGTTGCCGGTGCGTTAACTGTCGATGACGAAGCTGATCTCGCGCTCTTAAAAGTTGATTTGCCGTTGGATCGTTCGAAGCCGCTGACCATGACCACAAGTTTGCCCGATGAAGGCGAGCAAGTGTTTGTGATCGGAAATCCGCTGCGGCTCGAGGGTTCAGTTAGTGACGGGATCGTCTCGGCGATTCGTGAAGTGCCTGACCTGGGTCGGATCATTCAGATTACTGCACCTGTCTCTCACGGCAACAGTGGGAGTCCGCTCTTCAACATGCGGGGCGAGGTAATCGGCATTGTGACGGTGAAAGTTACCAATGGCCAGAACATCAATCTCGCCCTGGGCGTGGCGCGAATTAATTCGCTGCCGCGGGGTGAAGTAATCTCCTTCGATCAAATCACGGTGCGTAAGTCGACGACCCAACCTGAAGTGCTGGCTGAGCTTTGGTATCGCGGTGGCATTGATTCGCTCTGGCTGGGCAACTATGACAGCGCGTTGAATTATTTTGAGACCGCCGCCAATCGTAATCCGCGCCGGCCGGAGACCTGGATTCAGATCGGATACTGCAAGGTGAAGCAGGGAAGAAATGAGGAAGCGATTCGCGCCTATAAGCGCGCGCTGCAGCTTCGTCCCGATTCCGCTGAGGCCTATAACAAGCTTGGTGACGCGTACTTCTTTGGCGGGCGATTCGATGAGGCGATCGCGTCTTACCGCCAGGCCGCGCGTATTCAGCCTGAGCAACCGGAAGCCTATTACAACCTCGGGCTGGCTTACCTTGAGACGGGTGACCGTGAAGCGGCCATGGCGCAGAGCCGTACGCTTGAGACGCTTGCGCCTGATTTGAACAAGAAACTGCTGGCCGAAATGAAGCAATAGTGCCGGCACTCCAACCCCGACGGTTGGGAACGGTGCCGCGCCGCAAGGACACCCCGATAGGTGCCGTTCCTAGCTCGTCCAGTCCAAAACCCCTGCATTACCAATCCGAAAAATAAAGTCTGGCGCTCCGTGGTCTGCGTTCGCTACAATCGAAGAGGCCGGAGTTCTTGCCTCTCGGCTTTCAGTTCTCCTCGCAACTCTCATACTCGCGAAGCTCACAAATGAGCCTAAGTTGGTCTAGCAGTTCAACGCGTCGGCATCGCTGGTTCACTGCGGATCGATCGAAAGCACGTCAGAATGAAAGATGTGTCTGAGGATGAGACGAATTACTTGGCTGGTCTACTTGTGATCACGATCACGCGTCCACCAAAAGTGAATTCGATCGGTGCACTCCTTCTCTCACTTTGATGCGTTATCACGAAACGGTCACATTGCCTCTTGAGATGAATGGTACCGATCATTAGAATCGCCGTTGCCTACCTCACTGCTGGATAAGTAGGAAAACTGAATCAGGAGAAAGAAGCGTCCCCTTGAATACTCGTATGCTGTTCCCCCGCTTGCTCGTGGTTGTTGCGGCCCTGGTTTTCTCGGGCAGCGCGATTGCTCAGAGCAGCGAAGCTGATCCCCGTCCGACCACTACATCCATTAATCGTTTGGAAAGTGAGCCAGTCGCTGCGCCTGTCGAAGAGGGCCGACCGAGAGTTGTTAGTCAGAGTGTCCCGGCTAAGAGCGCCAACAAACCTGCGGCTCTGGTGCCCACAATCAGCCTGACCAATCGCTTCGATCAATCGTTGCTGGCGGCGATTCAGTCGCACCTTGGCGCTTCATATCATTTCAATCGTACCGGACCGGAAGAGTTTGATTGTTCGGGATTGGTTTGGCGCGCGTTTCAAGACATCGGCGTGGACTTCCAACGGGGGCCGGCGCGATCCTATTGGGCGACAATGCCCGCGCCGGCGGAAGCAGAACAGTTCAAGTTTGGCACGCTGGTGTTCTTCAGCAATCTTAGTCACATCGGAATCGTGGTCGATGAAAAAGGTTTCTATCACTCGGCCCGTCACGGCGGCGTGATGTATTCACCTTTTAATGACTACTGGTTGTCGCGGATTGATGGATTCCGTCGCGTCCCCGTTGCATCGCTGCAAACGCCCACCGCGAACGCGAAGCCGCGTAAGCAGGTTAATACTGCTGCCTTGGTTGATGATGACAATCAGCCCTAGGGCAAAAACCGATCTCGGAAAAGCAAAAGCCGCAGCTGGTTAGCTGCGGCTTTTTGTTTTGTCGAAACTCCTGACGGTCAGCGTCAGTTCTTGAAGACAAAGCCGGGATGACGATCCTTATCGCGTTTCTCCCACACGGCCACAATTTTATCGATTGAAACGTATCCAATCTGGCCGTTGTCATCCTCAATCTGCAGCACTGAGTCTTCGACGTTCACAACTTTGCCGCGGAGGCTGGCCGCCCCGGAACACACCACGTCGATTTCTTTACCAATCAATTTTGTCAGCAGGTCTTGCATCGATTACTTGTCTCCATTCCTGAACGTAATCTGCACCAGCGGCAGCACTGTGTCGTCGCCTTGTTGGCTGCGCTCGAACGTCAGCAGGTCATAGTAGGCGCATCGTGTGCGGGCAGGGAATTCGCGGCAGGTTGATGGCCGTCCCTCGTAAATCGTGCAGCGACGCACCACCGGATCGAGAAACTTACAAGCTTTCCCGAAAATCGGATCAGCCTTTCGTCGGAGGATGCGTTCGCCTTGCCACGTGGTTGTGTATCGTTGCTGCGCGGTTTCGTAATCAACACCAAAATGATTTGCGAGACGCCTGATGTCGCGCTTCGTGACCTGCACGCGCTCGTATATTGAGCAGCAATATGCGGGACACTTCGAACAGTTGTAGTAACTCACAGTTGATGGTTTGGTTGATATCCCTGGCTTGCTCTTCATGGAGTGATTATTGACGGCGTTATCGCCTGGATGATTTCTTGTATTCCCTCAGAAGCAGATTCATGAACTCTTCGCGGCGATCGTAGAGGCGGCGCGGCTTTCGCGGTTTATGTTGCGCCAGCGCGTATGCGGCGATGATCGGCAGTGCCACGGTTGAATCAAGATAGCAGACAACCGCGTCGGGCAATCGATCGGGATCGACTTTGCCCCACGACACGGCTTCGCCCGGCGTCGCGCCTGACAGTCCACCCGTGTCCGGACGAGCGTCAGTAATCTGCAAAAAGTAATCATGCCCGCGCTCATCGATGCCCAGTACTTCCTGAATCTGGGGCTCAGTTTGCAGCGCGAAATTCTTGGGCGAGCCGCCCCCGAGAATGAAGATTGCCGATTTGCCGCCGCGTTGCTTTGTGGTCTTCTTGTCGCGGATCAATCCACGTTTTGCCGCCAAAACAATGGCCGCGGTCTCGTTCACGTCTAACGACGGATCGAAGGCCAGCTTGTTTCCCTGGAGCGCTTTGGCGGCGACATTCATGCCGATCGATGAATCGCCGGGCGAAGAGGTGTAGAGCGGCACGGCGTGTTCATGCGCCGCGGCCAGCAATGACTTGTTCTTTAGTCCGAGCTTTCGTTCGCGCTCGCGCACATAACGGCCGACGCGGTAATGAAACTCCGCAGTGGACATAGGCTTTTGAAATTCGTCCGCTTCGATCACGCGGCGGAAAAACTCATCCGTGTTCAGTAGCACCGAGTAATCAAAGAAAATGTCGTAGATGCGCACCACTTCTTCTGCGCGCAGGACGATGTCCGACGTTTGCGCGTTGCCTTCATGCATCGCCAGGCCAATGCCGAAATGCGTGTCGTGATAAAAGTTCGCGCCGGTCGAAATTATCCAGTCGATAAAGCCCGCCTTGATTAGCGGAATCAAAGCCGACATTCCCAAGCCCGCCGGGGTCAGCGCGCCCGTCAGGGTTACCCCGACAGTCACATCAGGCTCAAGCATCTTTTGCGCGAACAGCCAGCAGGCTTCGCGCAAACGCGCGGCGTTGTAGGCGACGAAAGTGCTGTCGACCAAATCGACGAGCGTCGTGTTTCCGGTGATGGGCTTCGGATCGATACGTCGCCCGCTCAGAAATTTGCTTTGCTTCTTTGCCAAGGTGCTATTCGAGTTTCGTCTGTTCTTTGAAACGTGAAGAGAGAATAGTCGGCGAGTCAACCAATGTTGTCAACATCAGAATCGGTCATTGCAGTTGGCGATGAGGCTGATTGTTTGACCAGACATTCGCGGCAAAGGCAGTCGCGAAATTGTTTTTTCAGTTCGGCGCGCGTGTCATCAGTCAATTGAACTTCCGAACACCAACAACCCCGCAGGCTCATGCCGCAAGAGAACTCTTGTCCGCAACTCTCGCACGTCAGCGGTCGCCCGCTGCCAGACAGTAAAGCTCCGATTTTCGCAAAGTTACTGCTCATCCATTCACCGCGGCTTCCTGGTTGGGAATCTCTTCGGCACGTCTAACTCGCAAACAAGCGATGCGCTTCTCGTCAGCTTCGATAACTTCCACATCCAGTCCGCGAAAACTGATGCGCTCTCCTTGATGCGGCACGCTGCCTTTCTGCGCAATCACCAGGCCGGCGATCGTGGTGAAATCGTCGGCTTCAATTTCCATATCAAACAGTCGCTCGATCTTGCCGATTTCAGTTCCCCCGAGCACCTCGTAGACGCCTTCGCCAACCGGAACAATTTCCTCCGGTTCTTCACCACTGATGTCTTCGTCTTCAATCTCGCCGACGATTTCTTCCAGAATATCTTCGACGGTGACGAGGCCCGCGACCCCGCCATATTCATCAACCACCATCGCCAGGTATTGATGAGCTTTCTGCATTTCCCGCAGAAGTTTCGCGACGGGTTTGGTTTCCGGCACAAAGAAAACGGGGCGAATGAATTGAGCAAAAGGCGTATCGGCCTTGCCCAACGACAATGAAGGCAGGAGATCCCGCACGTAGATGATGCCTTCGACGTTATCGATTTGGTCGCGATAAACCGGCAGACGCGAATGTCGCGAGTCGATAATTACGTTGCGAGCTTCGCGGACGGTCGCGGTGTTAGAGAGCGCCACGATCTCGGTGCGCGGTGTCATGATCTCGCCCACCGTCGTGTCGCCAAATTCAATAGCTGACTGGATCAGTTCGCGTTCTTCTTCTTCGATAATGCCTTCGGCTTCGCCCACATCGATCAGCGCCTCGATATCGTCTCCAGTGTCGTCTTCTTCTGCTTCGGTGTTCGCCTCTTCGCGATCTTCCTGCGCGCGCAGGCGATCGAACGAGCGATGCCACGGTTCAGCCGCAAAAGCTATGATGCGATAGAACGGCCGCAGCACCGGCAATAGCTTCAAGAGTCTTCCTTCCGGATTGCGCAGCGAAATCAAACGCGGAATAAATTGACGGAACAAACCGGCCAAAAATAGTCCGACGGCGAGCGAAGCAATCAGTCCCAGCGTTGTCGCCGCAAACCAGCGCAGGGAGAGGAAGGTGTTGAGTACCGTAAACGCGACGAGCAGAATTTGGATCGCCGCCGAGATGGTGAAGCTGAATCTGGATCGGTTCTCGAGGATCTCCCGCAGAAGTGGAGCGTAGCGCGCGTTCGGGTGCTCTTCGGTCTCAGCGGCGAGTCGGCGCAGTCCGACATCGCTCAATTGGCCAAACGCCATGTCCACAATGGCGAGAAAAGTGAGCGCCAAAAGCAGCAGCAGGCTGATGGCTATAGCAATTTCCATACGGGCGATCGGGGTAAATTGTGAATCGTAAATCGTAAATAGTCTAGCTGGCGGTAGGGCGTGCTCAGCCGTTACGTCGCGTTCGTGTTTCTATTCACGATTTACGATTTACTATTCACGATCCTGGATTCCCAATTTCTTTCGTAGTTTCAGTTCCAGCCGGTTCATCTCGCCATTGTCAGTTTCATGGTCGTAACCGCACAGGTGCAGGAGACCGTGCAGAATCAGTTGTTCGATCTCATTTTCAAAGTTGAGCCCATTCTCTTTAGCCTGCACCGCGGCTCGATCGGTGGCGATCACAATTTCGCCGAGACTCAATTGCTTTTCGAATTGCTCGGACTCCGTGGGAAAAGAGAGTACATCGGTCGCGTAGTCTTTGCCGCGAAACTGTTTGTTCAATTTACGGATCGCGGCATTACTAACAAAAACAATGGAAACGTCACGGCCTTCGCGCTTGATCGCTCTCAAGGATTCAGTCGTGAACTGACGCCAATGCCTTGCATTGAGCCTTCGTTTTCGCTGACGACTGATAATGTCGATCATCGCCTGAGACTAGATCTCGCTCTTCTTCGTATGACTCTCGTAGGCCTTGATGATCATCTGCACGAGCTTATGGCGCACCACGTCTTTCTCACTGAAGTAAATAAACTCGATGCCTTCGATATTCGCGAGCACGCGTTCTGCCTCTACCAGGCCGCTGCGTTTTCCGGTCGGCAGATCGATTTGCGTGACGTCGCCGGTGATGACCGCTTTTGATCCGAAGCCGATACGCGTCAGAAACATCTTCATCTGCTCTGAGGTGGTGTTTTGGGCCTCGTCGAGGATCACGAACGCATCCGACAATGTGCGGCCGCGCATGAACGCCAGCGGCGCAATCTCAATCACGCGTTTTTCCAGCAGGCGTTCGACCCGTTCGTAATCAACCAGATCGAACAAAGCATCGTACAGAGGACGCAGATAAGGATCGACTTTCTCCTGCAAGTCGCCCGGAAGAAAGCCGAGCTTTTCACCGGCTTCGACTGCCGGTCGCGCGAGCACGATGCGGTTGACTTGCTTCTGCATCAGCGCCTGCACCGCCATCGCCACGCCGAGATAAGTCTTGCCGGTGCCCGCCGGTCCGATACCAAAGACGATGTCCTTCTGCTGAATCGCCTCAATGTACTTGCGCTGCATCGACGACTTTGGCGTGACCTGTTTCTTGCCGGCCGGACTGAAACGCGAGCGCGTGAAGTAGTCCTTCAGGCTGTAGGCACGGTCTTCGGCGATTTGCGCAAACGCTTCGCGCAACTCTTTGTCGGTGAACTGACGACCTTCGGCGAACAGCTCCGAAAAATCCTCAAGGATGCGCTGGACCGTCTCGACGTCCTTCGGATCGCCATCGACAGCCAGGCTGTGACCGCGCCCGTTGATCTGCACGTCGAGCAGCGACTCGAGGTACTTAATGTTTTGGTCGTGAACGCCGAAAAGCGTTTCCAGGCCCCTTGGTGGAAGCTCGATCTGCTTCAACTTACCGTACTTTCTCCTGGTTGGACGCCGATTCGATTGAGAGTTGGGTGGCGGAAAAACTTTTCTGCATAAGTGCGTGATGCGACGATATTACAGCGTTATTCGGGTGTCAATTAGAGTCCTGCGGGGTTGGCTTTCGTGACTGCTCACCGCTCACTGCTCACTGGCCTTCATACGTTTGCACGAGGTTTCCATCGATGAAGATGCGGTACTGCATCGGCCGGAGGCCGGCGAGGAAGAGCTTGCGTTTCTTCTCGATGGCCACGTGGTGCTTTTCGTTGACGCCGACCGTCAATTCGTAGCGCTTGGTGAGACTAAGCGAGAGCATCCGAAAGTCTTTGACAACCGGTTGGCCATCGACACGGATCTCTAAATTGCCGATGAATTGATCGAACGAGAAATCGATCTGATGCTTCTCCTGCACGCCGACCATGAAACTGAACTGCATTGGAACTAACTCACTTCGCTCGCGGATCGGGCTTCACGATTAGTGGCTGCGTTTGGCTTTTCCCACTTACCGTTAGCCTCACGGTGTACCGACCAGGCAGCGCGAGTTCTCCGCCGCGTCCGCGTCCGCCTCCACCTCGCCCGCCGGCGCCCTGTGGCGTCGGTCGAAAATCCCAAGCCCAGCGATGGAACCCGGCCGTTGCCGGTAGAGGCTCCTGGGTGCGCGCCCAAAACGGCGGGTAGTTCAGCTTGTCAGGATCGATGGGCGGGAACTTGTCTTCGCTTGAGTACTTGCGAATGATTTCACCGGAAGGATCGATTATTTCCAGCGTTACCGGACCAGACGCGTTCGCTTTCAAGTAGTAGTCGATGATTGCGCCAGCCGGGGGATTCTCGGCGATAGGTTCGTCGCGCGGCAGCGGCGTGCCGACAAAATCAGCGCCGGGAATAAGCTGAATGACTTCGGCGGGCTCGAAGAGATGCGTGGAACTATTCGCAACGGAGGCGCTAAGTTGCCGCAGCGCGCTGATGTTATCGAGCACCCAAAAACCGCGACCATGAGTGGCCACGATTAAGTCGTTCTTATGAAAGGCGAGGTCGCGCATCGATGCCGCCGGCAGATTCAGTTGCAGAGACTGCCAGTGATCGCCGTCATCGAAAGAAACAAAAACTGCGCGTTCCGTTCCCGCGAACAGCATGCCGGCGCGCTCAGGATCTTCTTTTACGGTTTGCACGTAGATGCCTTTCGGCAAGCCACGCGTGATCTCCGTCCAGGTCTTGCCGCTGTCTTTCGTGCGGAAGATGTGGGGATCATAGTCGTTTAGTTGATGACGCTCGACGGCGGCGAAGGCTTTGTTCACGTCAAAGTGCGACGCGTCGATCATCGTGACCTTGCTCCATGCGGTCAGTTCAGGTGGGGTAACGTTCGCCCAGGTCTTGCCGTCATCATTCGTCATTTGAATCAAACCATCGTCAGTGCCGATCCAAAGGAGCGATGCGCGCAGAGGTGATGGCGCGATTGTGTAAATCACGCCGCGACGTTTTTCGGTCGGTGCGTCGGCGGCGGCTTCAGGATTCAAGTTCGCAGGTACGCCGGGATCTTCGCGCGTCATGTCCTGGCCAATCTGTGTCCAGCTCTCGCCTCCATTCGTCGTCTTGTAGAGAAACTGATTTGCGTAGTAAAGCGCGTGCGGATCAGCCTGCGAGAAGACGAGCGGCTGCGTCCACGCGTGACGATAAGGAGACGGCTGTCCAAACCCGCCGCCACCGCCGCGCTCAGGAGTGACGTTCTTCGTTTCTCCGGTCACGACGTTGCATCGCGTGACTGTACCGCCGAAGAGAATCTCCGGATGCAGAGGATCGGGAGCCGTGTAGCCCGACTCACCGCCGGCGCAAAGGCCTTCCCAATCACGTTGCGAGATTTCGCTATGACGGCTGCGTGAAGGCGAGCCGACCGCACCGCTGTCCTGCTGCGCGCCGGTCACCCAATACGGAAAACGATAATCGGCCGCGCCGTGATAAATCTGCGCGGTCGCCTGGTTGTACCAGGAACTCCAGATCTCGGCAGCATCGACGCTCACGACCGTCCCTTGATCGCTGCCCAGTACCATGCGCTTCGAATCATCAGGATTGATCCAGAGTTGATGAAAGTCATCGCCGGTTGGATCGCCCTTGATCGCCTTCCACGTTTTACCTGCGTCAGTCGAGCGATACACCGACGTGTTCGAAACATAGACTTGATCGGCGTTCTTAGGATCGGCAGTGATCTTTTCGAAGTACCAACCACGGCCCCAGAGACGTTCGTCACTCGAAAGCCTGGTCCAGGTCGCCCCCGCATCGTCAGAACGAAAGACGCCGCCAGATTTTTTGGTTTTGCTGGGATCTTCGGGATGATCCTTGTCGTTGACGAAAGCATCAACCACCGCATAGATGCGATTGTGATTGGCGGGCGAGACAGAAATGCCAATGCGGCCGCGACCTTCGGCCGGAATTCCTTCATCGATCTCTTTCCAGGTACTGCCACCGTCAGTCGATTTGAAGATACCGCCGCCGGGGCCATTCGCCGGCGTGTAGATGAACCAGGGTGGCCGCCGTACATTCCACATCGCGGCGTAAACCGTCTGCGAGTTAGCCGGATCGAAATTAAGATCGATTCCCCCGACGTCGTCGTTCTTGAAGAGAACTTTCTGCCAGGTCGCGCCTCCATCTTTTGATCGATAAACGCCGCGATCGGGACTCGACGCATACACATTGCCCAGCACTGCGACGAAGACGATGTTCGGATTCTTCGGATCGACCAGGATGCGGCCAATCTGTTTCGTATTCTCGAGACCGATGTGCTTCCACGTCTTGCCTGCATCGGTTGACTTGTACATGCCGTCGCCAAACTGAATTGAGTCGCGCATGTCGGCTTCGCCGGTGCCGACGTAAATCACATCAGGGTTCGACGGCGCGACACCAATCGCTCCAATCGAAGCCGACGATGCCGAATCAAAAATGGGATTCCAGGTCCGTCCGGAGTTAGTAGTCTTCCAAACTCCGCCGCCAACTGATCCGGAGTAGAAAGTGTCCGGCTGTCCGGCTACGCCACTGACCGCATTGGTTCTGCCTGCGCGAAACGGGCCAATCATCCGCCAGCGGAGACCGGAGTAGAGGGAAGGATCGTATTGTTGGGCCGATGCGACGACAGGTAGGATTAATAGCGCAAGGCAAGTAACGAACGCTCTTAGTGCGGAACTGCGAAATCTACACATTAGTTGAGTTCTCCTGCTGACTGATTATGACGACACGCTGGCAAAACCATATCTCGAATTATTGAATTTGCGAAAGGCGAAAAATCGTATTCGCAAAAGTGGCTTGCCGAGGTCTTTCGGTAACTCATCCAATCCACGTCACACTTCGCTAATCCTTCACTCTTGGTGAAATAGATCTTCTTATCGGCGAGACCTTCACTGCTGGTGAAATAGATCCTCACGTCGGCCAGACCTTCACTGTCCTCGAAGTACCATTTGGCGTTGCCACTCGCGAGACCTTCGCTGCTCGTGACATAGATGAGACAGTCTGCCAGGCCTTCGCTGTTTGTGACGTACACCTTCACATTAGCCAGGCCCTCTGACTTTTCTTTATAAACCTTAATTGCGCTGGCCGGGCTGGCAACCAGCAGCGTCAGGATCAAGGCCAAGAGTCTCAGCTTCATTCGCATTTTGTCTCCTCAAATGTCAGAAGCCCCGCGTAAGCGAGGGCCATCGAAGATAACTAGTTTGATTGCTTGCATGACGGATGGTGTCACGAGTTCGAAAGTCGCTACTGCCGCGAAGTGCTATCCAGAAATTGGCGAATCTGCTTCACCGCATAGTCGACTTTCATATCGAACTGCATCTTGCCGAGCGCGGGAGTCGATCGCCGGGCATCACCTGTGATTCCGTTGTTCACGCGTGGCACGTTTGGGTCGCGACGCTGTCCGGGCGGCAACACTGCATCTCCCAGGGCTGTCTTGATCAATTGTTTGCGAGTCCACGCATCGCCGCCGAGATACAGCATTTCGGACGTGTCCGGAATTCCGGCGTGCGAGCTGCGCGGATAGCCGTGCGACTCAAGCCAATTGTTGAAGTCGTTCTGCGCTTTTGCATAGACCTCGTCACAGTAGTACACACGAACACCTTTCGATGCGTACTTGTCGTCCAGTTTCTTAGCCACGTCGCGATACACATCCGGCTGACCGCCACCATGATCACCCATGAGGATCACGTTTTTGAAACCGGTGACGATCGCCTGCTCGCTAATGCGTTCGAGGATCGCCGCCAGGATATCGCTCGTCAATCCAATCGTCCCCGGCAACTGGGCGCTCGCGTTGTTTGGCGTGTAGGGAAGCACCGGCATAGCGATGGCATTTCCCAGTTTTAGCGCGATGGCTTTGACCGTAGCCCTTCCCATTAGATTATGGCCGCCATTTACATTCTGAGGGCCGCGCTGTTCAGTGCCGCCCGTGTAAAAAAGAGCGGTAGTTTTGCCTTCGGCGAGCGCCTGCTTAACCTCGGGCCAGGTCATCATCTCAAACTCGACCAAAGGCTCCTTCGCTTTGGCGCTCTTTTTGATCACAGGCTTGCGGGCCGAGGTCGCCGAAGACTCGCTTGCCGATGTCTGTGCGAGCACGACATTGGTTGACATCGCAATCGCAGCGACTGTTACGAGAAAGAGGCGCACAGGATTCTCCTTTGGGTAGCGCCGGGCGTGGCTAATTCTCATTGGCTTTCTTCTCATCTTTCGTTTCTTTCTTCGGCATCTCGGGTGCAGTGAAGTCCGGCATCGGATCGCCCCAGATGTAATGGCCGAACCACGAAAGATTATGCTGCATCACGGCGCGCATGGCCTTCGGTTTGGTAATCGGATGGCCGAAGCCTTTGTATACGACCATCTCGACTTTCACACCGCGGTTCTCCAAACCCTGCCGCAGCTCGTAACCATTGGCAATCGGCACGCGACGATCTAACTCTCCATGTTGAATCAACGTCGGCGTCTTCGCGCTTTTGATGTAGCTCATCGGCGAAGTCTTTTCATAAATGGCCGGGTCCTCGGCCGGATCGTTCCCGAGATAATTGATCGTGAACGGCGTAATGTCGGTGTTGTAATAGTAGGTGGCCCAGTTCGAGATGCCCGCGCCGACGGAAATCGCGACAAAACGATTGGTCGACGTCGTCAGAAACGCGGAGATGTAACCGCCCTGGCTCCAACCCATGCAGGCGACTTTGTCTTTATCGACCCAGCCTTTGCCAATCAGATAATCGACGCCCGACAGAACGTCCCACGCGTCGCCGACACCGAGGTTGCGCACGTTCAGCTTGCGAAACTTCTCACCATAGCCCGCGCTGCCGCGATAATTCACTTTCAGGATCAGCGCGCCACGCGCCGCCCAAATGTCCGACGGATAATAACGCGCATCCGGCGTCAGGAGTACCGGCCGATCGACTCCGGTGGGCCCGCCGTGAATGACGCAGAGCAGGGGATACTTCTTTGTTGGATCAAAATTGGCCGGCTTGATGAGAATGCCTTCGATGGTCGCTCCATCCTGACTCTTCCACGAGATGACTTCGCGCGTTCCCAGGGTGAACGCCTTTGCTTGATCGGTTAAGTTCGTGAGCTTCCGAGGTGCAAATCTGTGCATGTCGGAAACAAAGAGCTCGTTCATGTTGGTTGGCGAAGCAGCGGTGAAGGCAATGCGATCCGCCGAACGCGTGAATGAGAAGGACCCAGCCATCAAATCGTCTGGTTGAGAAACGCGAACTGTTTTGCCGGTCGCCGGATCGACTCGGAACAAATGCGAAGCAGTTTTCTGCAAGGCGTTGAAATAGATCCCGTTGCGATTCCATTCAAGCAAGCCCGGATTCTCATCGAAAGAATCGGTGACCGATTTTGGCGTGCCGCCATCGACGCCGACGATCGCGAGGCGTGAGTTACTCGCAAAAAATAGCTTCTCGCCCATCGCTGAAGAGAAGACAATCTGTTTGCCGTCAGGCGAGAAGCGCGGGTTGTTATCTGGCCCGGGCTGATCGACGATCTTCTTCACTGAATCGTCCTTGAGATTCAAGAGATAAATATCCGCGGTTGTGCCCTGAATCAAATCCGGATTGACCGTAGCACTGAAAGCGATCATCGATCCATCAGGCGACCAGGAAAAAGCATCGATGCTGAAATCAGTTTTTTTCGTCCGTTGTTTGCCGGCGATTGGTGACTTCATCGCCTCAGCCACGTCGAGCGTCCAGAGGTGGACGTAGCTATATCCTTCACGGACAACATCGTAGTCGCCGTAGTAATCCTTTCGATCCTTCAAGGGCTGCGCGGTCGGCTCAGTAGCCGTGTAAGCGATCGTCCTACCATCTTCCGACCAGGCGAAGTTGCCGACGGCGGTTTCTGATTTAGTCAATTGTTGCGCCTCGCCGCCGCTCGGGTCGATGACGAATATTTGGTTCTTGTCGTCAACGCGATTGCTGAGGAACGCCAGCCATTGCCCATCGGGCGACCAGCGCGGGTTGGTAGAAGACTTGTCGCCGCGCGTGAGTTGAAAACTTTTTCCGGTGTCGCTGTTAGCCAGCCAGATTTGGGTGATGAATGCATCCTGTTTGAAGTCGCCATATCCAACGGTGTACGCGACCGATTTACCATCCGGCGAGATTTGCGTCCCGCCGATCGATTTCAGCGTCAAGAGATCGTCGAGCGTGGGGACGTGCTGAGCATTTGCAATGCTGATCGTTGCCGTGATGACGGCAAACAGAACGACGAGTCTCTTAATCATTCGGATAGTCCTTTCGGATAAATGCGAGCAGGATGCTCGCGGTCCGCACGCAGGATGCGTGCGCTCCGTTCAATCTTACTTAATTATTTCGAAGTCGATCCACTGAGTTGATGTCTGCTTCTCGCGCGGAGCTAATTCGTCGGTCACAGTCACCTGCAGGAAATATTCTCCGGGCGGCAGGGAAGCATCTACAGCCAGCTTGCCGCCGGCAATTATGGCTTCGCCGGGCGCATCGCTTGCTGGTGTCGTCGGTAGAATCTTGCCGGTGAACACTTCCTCTGAACCACGAAACAGACGGATCTGACTGGTCAAGGCGGTCGAGTTGTTTTGATTTTGCCGCGCGCCGTATACCAGATAGGAATACTCCAGAGCATCGCCCTGCACAAACCGCCGAACCGACGGTCCGCCTCGATTCTCTGAAGTGTTGGCCTGCATTATCAGGCCGGCAACCGCCAGACGAGATGCTCGCGCCTCCGGCACCTCAACAAATTGCGAATCAGACCCGAGGCGCCCGGATTCATCATCGCGCACAGCCACCCGCACCTGGTAGGGGCCGGCTTTTTCCAGCGGCACTCCGATTGTGTATGCCAGGCCATCACGCAGAGCCTGCTCATAATGCTTTGCCGGCACGGTCACTGGTTCGGAGCGCAGCAACTCCTGGGCAATCTTGCCGTTATCATCAAATGCCACGACAGCCAGGTCGAACAACGCTTTGCGCGAGCCGTCGGGCGATTCTGTAAACGTGATATCGCGCGCATCCACATGCACGAGGACCTTGAGCTGCAATCTCCCGGTGAATAATGCCGTCACTTTCAGGCGGACGCTCTCTTTAACAAAGGGCGAGCCGAGCGCGTCGCGCAAGATATCTGTCTTGGTTTGCTTCGCAGGTTCTTCGGGAGTGCGCGCAAACCTGCGAAAGGTAGAACGACTGCGCAGCACCAGGTCAGTCTGCTTTAGTCGGACGGTGACTCGATACGTTCGATCCGGACGTTCCTTATCTGCATCATCCGGGCGAAACGCCAGCAGATAGTAGCCTTGCTCGCTATCGATAATACGGCGGAGTCCGTTATTCAGATCACCCTGGTCCTGCACGAACATCCCGCCGGTTTTCTCGGCGATATAGTTCAGGGCATCCTTCGAGACGGTGACCTTCTGGAAACGCTCGCGCGTTCTTTTGTCAACCTGGTTCGCGGCCAGATTGAACTGATTGTCATCAGCAGTCAGGCCCGACTTCGGCAAACCTCGGGCGTCCATCGTCGAGATGACAATCGAATGTTGATTCGCCAACTCGATCAACTTATCGAGCGCGCGCGTCGCGCCGCCGGCCTGCGCTTCGCGGCTGGTCAGGGGAAGATTCTCTGAGATAAGCACAATCGATTTACGCCCGGGAAACCTGGCGAGCCGATCAATCACGAAACCGAGTGCGCCGAGCGAGCCGCCGAAGAACTCTTTGTGCGATAGATCCGGCGGACGAGCGCTGCTATAGCCCGGCAATTCGACGCCGTCTTCATTTCTGTCGTCCGCAGTCATGGAATCCAACGCCGCCGCTCCGCCGCGTCCGGTTTGATACCACCGCAGCCGCTTGATCGTGGCGATGACCTGGGCCCGGTTCGAGGTGAACTGTTGCATCGATCCCGGTCCGCCGCTGGCCCGAACCACCGCGATCACATCGCTCGCCTCAGTCTGCTCGGAAACAAATTTCTCGAGGGCCGTCCGGAGGTGCGCGATGCTTTCAAACGAAAGTCCAAAATCATCGACCACGATGGCAATCGCGCGGCGTACGCTCTCAGGCCGCAAAGCGTGAAGCTGAGGAGGCGTTGCTTCGTTCCTGGCATTCACAGAAACGTTCTTTCCGTTTGCCGGTGCATTCGTCTTCAAATCGATATACGAGAATCCCACGATGTCTCGGGCCCGGCCACCCTCGACCAATTCAAAGTCGGCGGGCCGCAAGTTGGTAATCTGCTTGCCATTCTTGTCGGTGACCACGGCATCGACCTGCACCAGGTTGGTGGTGACGACTATCCGATCTTCATCAGGCTGCGGGCGGGGTTGGTTTGGCGGATTTTGCGCACCGGCAGGCGCGACGCACAGCAACAAGAGGAACGTTAATAACGCGGTCTGCTTCATTTGGAAATCCGGTATGAACTCCCGGCTCCCCCGGGGTTCGGACACGATCGACTAAATCTAAGGGGAGACGTTTTGCTTCCGAAACTGCGCCAAGAATAACATGCGCTGCTTACGAGCAGAAGGTAGTGCCGAATTAGAAATCGTAGCGAGTCGGCTTGGATTGGAGCGCGGGCGTCCTCGCTTGCCCTTCTTCTTCAGGCCGGCCACCGAGACGTTGCGCTCCAGTCAAATCAGATTTTTGAAAGGGCACGACCCAACAAAATCCGCCCGTCAAACCTGTGGCTTCTTTGGTCTTCGCTTTCGGGCATAAATTGCCTTAACCGTCGAAACGACGCCGTCCGGTTTTGCCGCGACGGGCTCGCCCAGCTTTCGCGCATCCGCCAGGGCCTTCTTGCGCGCCCGCCGAATGTAAGCGCGCAGCTCGGGACGTTTGAGGTCCTCAGGTTTTCTGATTTTGATATGCCGGATGCGGTTTCCCGTGCCTTCGAGAATGCCTTTGGGATCGTCGAGCGTCGCGCCATCGTTAAATCCGAGGTTCGCGCCTTTCGTGTAAACAGCGATGTGAAAGATTCCGTCGCTCAGCCGATCGCTCGTGCCGTAACCGATCGCCACGGCGCTGTAGGCGTCGTAGATGTTCTCGTAACACGGCGCCATCTCTTCGAGCAAGAGCGCGCGCAATCCCAGGGCGAGATCGCGCACTTCGCGATCGTAAGGCTTGAGAAACTTCTTCAATGCTGCCGGCGGCGGATAGGTCTTCTTCGATCCAGTCTTCTTTGCCACGAGCGGGATTCTATCTCGAAAGACAACTGTATCTCCAAGGCCCTCAGCACCGTCCTCTCCCAAAACGGGAGAAGGAGTTCAGCGATCAAGTTACGGCTGCGGTGGCGTCGGAGTCAGGACTTACCAGATTATGTACTAGCGGCCATTGAGTTGCGGCATCGCCGAAGGTCTAACGCGTTCGCACATCGCAGCTTGGAAGCGATGCCACCTCCCTAGCAACACATGCAACGTTCTTTGCGGGTCCTCTTGCCAGAATATTGCAAGTAACCTCCCACGGTGATATAAGCCTCTCGCCCTCGCTATCTCAAAAGGTAAGAGGAGACTCTTGCTCGTGAAATCCTACAACCGACTTCTGATTCGTTTACTACTTTGCGTTCTCTTAACTTGCTCGTTTGCGCTTGCCCAGAAGACCGTCCATGTTCGCACTTACACTCGTAAAGATGGGACGGTGGTACAAGCCCACAATCGAGCCGCGCCCGGTACGGGAAATCGTTCTTCGTCTTCGTCGAACGGCGGTCGCAGTTCAAGCGCGTCAAATACTACGGTCTATACCGCTCCGGTTTACACGCCATCCACAACCACGCGAGCGCGAACGGTTTCGCCAGAACGTGACGACAACGGACGGATCAAGAGAAGCGCGTCTGCTAAATACGCCTTCATGCTGTCGCATCCATGTCCCTTCACTGGGAGCACGTCTAAGTGTCCCGGCTATGTGATTGACCATATAAAACCTCTTGCCTGTGGCGGGGCGGATGAACCTTCAAATATGCAATGGCAAACCGTCGAAGCAGCTAAAGCCAAGGATAAGTGGGAACGTAAAGGCTGTCGGTAGTTTTGACCCGTGCCACTCTCCAAACCGCATCACCGCCGGTTTTCACGAGAGCAATTCGTCAACGATCGCATCCACGTGAATCCGCGTGGTGTTGAGGAAGGGAAGTCCCTCGTATTCGCTTTCGGGGAGAATGAGTGACAGTTCCGTGCCGCCGAGGATTACGCCTTCAATTGAATCACGCTCTTTCATTCCACCGATAATTTCCAGGAGCCGCGCGCGCGTCTCAGGCAGAATTGTTCCTAGGACGAGTTCATTCATGTACTTATCGTGAACATAAGCTTGTTCATCTTCGGGTGGAACGATCAGTGTAATGCCGCTGCGCGAGAAGACTTCCGGGTAGAACCGCCCCTGCATCGTTGGTCGCGTGCCCAGCAGCGCCAGCCGCTTCAGGTTTAGCTTTGACGCAACCGCGCGGGTGGCTTCGACGATGCTGATGAGCGGAAGCGGCGAGCGTGGCTTTACTCGATCGAAAACGACGTGCGGCGTGTTCGCTGAGATGACTGCGAAATCAACGCGAGCGTCGGCGAGTTTTTGAATCGCCGCCACCAGATAATCCGTGGCGCGATCAAGTTGTCCCGAAAGGATGGCATCGACCATCACTTTCAGATCGACGCTGTTGATGACCATCAGTGGATAAGAACCGTCGTTTTGCCGGGCGCGATATGCCTCGACGAGAAACCGGTAATATTCGATCGTCGATTCGGGCCCGAGGCCGCCAACGATGCCCGCAGTTTTCATTTCTTTTACCTCCGAGGTTTCCTGAGATCTGAACCCGACAGTTTTGCACGCAGGCGATTCGATTTATCTATCCGAACGGATAGAGCCGGAGCAAAAGTGATAGTAAAACCGAGTCCCTGCGTCTTCAAAACCAGGTTTATAGGCCGGATCGCGACGGCCTCAATCTTGCTAATCGTTTTGCAAGCTTAGTTGACAGCATGGCGAAGTGAGTTGCGCTGTTTAGCGAGCGCCGGGTTTGCTGACTCCTTTTGAAAAGCCAGCGAAAAGTCGCCTCCCATATTCTCCAGAGACGATTTGCTATCCCCGACCTTACGTAAGCCAGCACGATCAAGCCCAGACCGTCCACGAAGCGGCCCACATTGACATTACGTAGTCTGTGAAAAACGGCTCGCCCTGAGGCTCAGTATGAAAAAGGAGACCACCATGCGATACCCCAAAACCCATCGCTCAGTTGTAGTTTTGTTGTTTGTTACTTTGCTTGTCGTTTGCGGCGGACTGATCGTGTTGTCAGCGCCTGCGGCCGCTGAACCTTCCAGCGGATACCCCCTACGTTTGCGCCTGAAAGTGAAACACACCACGCTCAGTGAGGGAACAACCGTCGATATATGGGCTGACTTTCTCGACGGAGGCTACAATCAGGTAGACAATGACGCCACGCGGGTCGTGAGATTTGGGATCGCCGAACCTCGCCGCGGAGGTTCGGGCTCTTTCTCGCAGGAGGAGGTTACGGTCAAGCCGGGAGAGAGGTCTGCTTTCGCTAAATTTACCTCCGAAAGAGCGGGCAGAGTACTGATTAGAGTGAGCAGCGCGGGTCTGGATTCAGACGAAACTTTCGTGTTGATTACGCCGAAGCCTGCTTCGTTTCTGACTCAAATTCTTGAGATATTCGAGCCGGTCGCGTATGCGAAAGGTTCGCTACCACTGAAATTCCTCTCCAACTCAGCTAATACCGAAGCCGGTTCGAGGGCAAAATTTCAACTGGATTTCGGGTCTGCGCCTGCCGGCACCGCGATACGGATCTCTACGGAGCCGCCCGCTAAGATACTCGATGAGAATTATCAAGACCATGGTTGTGAGATGAACATAACCGCGGGCCAAAATGGGCGCTACTCGAAAGAGATATTCATAGCTTCGCCGGATGATCGCAAAGTCGAAGTTCTCGCTGAGAGTCCCAGCGGTCCGCAAGCTTCCGCTCTTTTTACCTTTACCAAACCCAGGCCAAGTAAGGTTTACGTTCACTTCATTGATGGGTTGACAGAGATATTGTCAAACCGGACTGAGGTTGGGGTTAGTATCCAACTGGGAGACGGCAATGAAAAACTCTTTAAGGCTGACCAAAAAAGAACCATCACTCTAAAACCCGGCAATAGAGACGTGGAGTTTCAGCAGCAGTCCGTGGAATTCTTGCCGGACCAGGAATCTGCGTCAGCCACTATTCTTTTAAATGGACTTCCATCCGGAAAGGAACTTGCGGTGTTGGCGGAATCCTCGGGTGACAACAAATTGGAACCAGGATGGAAAAGTATATTCATCCGGAATCCAGCCGAGAAACTTAGAGTATTAGGTCAATCCCCGGTGCCACGGGGGAACACGAACACGGAATTCACCGTTCATCTCCTGGACAAAGACGACAGGCCCACAACCACTGATAGGGATCGTATAGTCAACCTGAGCGTCAGTGGCGGGCATGTTGAGCCAAACCCAGTCAAGATTCTCAAGAACCAGGATTTCGCAAGAGTGCAATTCGTGCCCTCGTATGCGACCGGTAAGGTTACATTGAAAGCTCAGAGCGATTCACTAACAGAAGGGTCGATGGATATAGCTCTAGTCACACCTCTTTGGTGGTTGGTCCTCGCGGCGTTGGGCGGAGGTCTGATTGGAGGCATCGCCCGCCACTTGCCTAAAGGTGATGGCCTCGGAGACTACGTGCCGATCTTCAAACGCGGGTCGCAGAGCTTTGCCGTCAGTCTTCTGGGCAGTCTGATAAGCGGCTTCATTTTCTACCTGGCGATGAAACTTGGTCTTTCGGGCGCGCTGGGCTTCACGCTGCCCGCGTCGCTCGATGTGGCAACGGGAATAGCGGCCTTGTTGTTCGCCAGTGTTGGAGGCTACATGGGGGTTGGCAGGGTATTCGACTTACTCGCGAATTTGTGGCGTTTTGTGGCAAAGAAAGATAGTAGTGCCGGCACCGTTTCCAGCTGAAGCAGCCCCGGAGGCGTGCCTGCCGATTATGGCATCACCGGCAACGTCACGTGCGAAGGGTACCGCGCCGATTCGTAAATACGTTGAGTGGCGGACTGATAGTCCTCAGGCCGCGCCAGGAAAATATTCTCGACGAATTTCTGCGGGTTGCGATCGTAAAGCGGGAACCACGTTGATTGCACCTGCACCATCAGCCGGTGGCCTTTCTTAAAGGTGTGATTGTTAGCCCGCAGGTCGATCACGTACTCGTTTATTTGGTTCCGGGCGATTGGCTGCGGATTATTGAAGCCGTGCAGGTATCGTCCGCGAAAGATCTCATCGACGATCATTAGTTGATAGCCATTCATCTTGGGATCATCGGGGTTTTTCTCGGGATAAACATCGATTAGCTTCACTACCCAGTCGCTGTCAGTTCCTGAGGTTGAAGCGAAAATGTGCGCCATCACTTCGCCGTCGATCGTCAGATCGCTATCGAGCACGTCACTTTTCCAACTCAGAACATCGCGCCGGCCTTCGAGAAACTTCTGATCCTGGACCAGCCACGTATACCAACTTGAACCGCGGCCGTACGTTGGCTGAATTGGTGGTTTGCGATAGGGAACTGGATTGGCGGGATCAGAAACGTACTCCGCGTAATCGCGGAATCCCGCTGCGGCAGGTCGTGCGAACGAGGCTTTGTTATGGTCGTGCAGAAATAGATCGCGCGCGACAGCTTCTCTCGGCGGCCAGCGATCGGAGCGGGTCCACTGGTTGCTTCCGCTTTGGAACGTGAGCGCTTCCGGCTCATTTAGTTTGCCTTTGCCTTTCAAGTAATAAGCAAACCAGGGAGCCTGGACTTGTGAGCGAAAGTAATTCCCGGTTGAACTGCCAAAGTTCACATCACCCAGGCTTCGCCCGAAGCTGTTCCATCCGCCATGATTCCAAGGTCCGAGCACGACGAAGTTGTGATTGCTCTTGTCGAACTTTTCCAGCGCGGCATACGTTGCGAGCGCGCCGTAAAAGTCTTCCTGATCCCACCAACCGCCGACTACCAGGGTAGCGACGCTGGTGGCTTTGAGCTTGTTTCCATAGCCGCGTGCTTGCCAGTAATCGTCGTAAGCGGGATGCGCGACGAACGCATTCCACGTGGGAAACTTTCCTTCGTTCAAATCGGTGATTCTGCCGAGCGATCCCTTTTCGAGATACCAGTCGTAGGCATCCTTGGCGAAAGAAACTTCCGAATTCTCTTTCGACGTCTCCATCATCTTCACGTATTCATAACCGTAGCTTTGACGAAACGCGCCGTTGTGAAAGAAATCGTCGCCCAGCCAGGTGTCGGTCATCGGCGCCTGCGGCGACGAGGCTTTCAGCGCGGGGTGTGCATTGATCGTCGCCACCGCCGAAAGCCAGCCATCGTAGGACACACCGAGAATGCCCACGCGGCGATTGTTTTTCTTGACGTTCTTCACCAGCCATTCAATGGTGTCGTAGGTGTCGGTGCTTTCGTCGATGCCTTTCGCATCTTTCGGATCGTGCAGGGGACGATTCATCACGAATTGACCTTCCGAGCCGTATCGTCCGCGAATGTCCTGCAGCACAAAGATGTAGCCATCCTGGATCAGGTCGCGATTCCGTCGATTGATCGTATCGGAGTCTGTTTCAGCGATTCCGTAAGGCGTGCGAGTGATGATTATCGGCAGCGACTCCTTCTGGTCTTTCGGAGCGTAGATGAGCGTGTGCAAACGCACGCCGTCG
>Ga0134121_10001233_pt1 | contig 24420 bp, 17 predicted proteins | sample KB301_FD_96463 | JGI IMG/M metagenome (GOLD analysis project Ga0134121, IMG submission 96463) | Terrestrial soil microbial communities without Nitrogen fertilizer from Kellogg Biological Station, Michigan, USA - KB3-0-1 | ecosystem: Environmental > Terrestrial > Soil > Unclassified ... | reverse complement strand
CTTCTCATGCAAAAACTAAAGAAATTTTGTGTCTATTTGCTCTGCGTTCACTTGTTGACCTCTGTTCCCTCTTTTGCTGGGACAGGATCGAAACCCGAAGAAAGCGCGCTGGACCAAATTCGCACTTATATTTCGACGGGATGGGATTCGCTCACTCGTTCGCAAAACGATTGCGCCACCGTGGTGGACACAAAACTCACCGCCGCTTCCGTTCTATATCTTCCCGCCGATTTCGCGGAACCTGCCTCGGTACAGCAGCTTCAGAAACAATGCAATGTGAAAGTCCTGCATCTGCCTGCAGTCATTCACCACATCGGAGAAATAGATCCCGGCAAAATCGATCCAGCCGGGCTTCTCTACCTCGAGAATCGCTATGTCGTGCCTGGCGGAAGATTCAATGAAATGTACGGCTGGGACAGCTACTTCATCATTCGCGGATTGGTGCGCGACGGCCGGATCGATCTCGCAAAAGGCATGGTCGAGAATTTCTTTTTTGAAATTGAACATTACGGCGGAGTGCTGAACGCCAATCGCACCTATTATTTGACTCGCTCCCAGCCTCCGTTCCTTACCTCCATGATTCTCGCGGTCTACGATGCACAGAAAGCCATCAGGCACACCAAAGACGAGTGGCTCGTGAAAGCCTACGACTACGCCGTCAAGGATCACGAATTATGGACCAGCGAGCCGCATCGTGCGGGATCGACGGGGCTCTCACGCTATTTTGACTTCGGCAATGGTCCGGCGGCGGAAAGCGTGAAAGACGAAACCGGTCACTATCGTCAGGTGGCGGCTTACTTCCTGGGCCAAGCGGACCTCGGCCGGAATTACATTGTGGAATCGAGTGCGCCAAAGCCGTCGCCACTTGCGGCAGGCCCGTTGTTTGCGCTTCAGATTTGCGATGTCGCGAAGACCATGGCGCAGCCGGGATGCGATCCTGCGGGAACAGTTGCGTTAACTGCGGACTACTATAAAGGTGATCGAGCGATGCGCGAGTCCGGCTTCGACATCTCGTTTCGCTTCGGCCCTTACGGCGCAGCGACACACCATTTCGCTCCGGTATGCCTTAACAGTCTGCTTTACAAAACCGAGAAGGACCTCGAACAAATGAGCGCAACGCTGGGCCGGAAGGAGGAATCGGAGAAGTGGCGTCAGCGGGCTGAAGAACGAAAAGCTAGTATTCAGAAGTACCTCTGGGATAGCGAGCGCGGCCTTTTCTTCGACTACGATTTCGAAAAGCAAGTACGATCCACGTATGACTACGTGACCACATTTTATCCGCTGTGGGCCGGCGTTGCGACGCCAGAGCAGGCGCGATCAGTTGTGAAACACATTGGCACCTTCGAACGACCCGGCGGTCTGGTGATGAGCCCCTACGAAACCGGAGGACAGTGGGACTATCCGTATGCGTGGGCCCCGAACCAATTGATGGCCGACGAAGGCATGCGCCGCTACAAATTCAATGAGGATGCCGACAGAGTTTCTTACGAATTCCTTTCCACGGTTATGGAGAATTTTCGGCGCGACGGCAACATTCGCGAGAAATACGACGCGGTGAAGCGCTCCTCAGAAACGCAGGTTACCGCCGGCTATCACATGAACATCGTCGGTTTTGGATGGACCAACGGCGTTTTTTTGGCGCTCTTGCACGAACTGCCGCAAAGCGAAGTCGCCAGGCTGGCCAAGGAACAGGCTCCCGTTCCGGTTGCAACGCACTAGCACATCGTTCTTGAGTTGGTTAAAGCTCGGCTGATCGGATTCGCTCTAGCCGTGATTCATCTCGAGTAGGAGTAGCCCCGGTCTGGCTCGCGACCCACGATCCCATTCCGTTTGCAGCCTCATTCATGGTCGCAAGGGACCCGCGCCGCAGAAAGTGATAGACGAGCGCCGCCGTGAACGCGTCGCCGGAGCCCACCGTGTCCGCCACCTGCACTGAAATGCCGGAATGTTCATGTTTGGCATACTCGCTTACCAGCAGACTTCCTCCCGCGCCGCGCGTTATGCAGACAAGCTTCGTGTGAAATGTATGGCGCAGCCACTGCGCCGCGGACTCCTCGTCGTGAAACGGGAAACCAAGCAGCTGCACCACTGTCGGCAGTTCATCGTGGTTTAATTTGATGATGTCAGCCTGTTTCGCGGAATCGGCCAGGATCTGCGCGGAATAGTAAGACTGGCGAAGATTGACGTCGAATATGCGCGTGGTTTCCGGCCGAATTGTTTTCAAAAAAGAGTGGATGGTCTGGCGTGATTGCGGAGACCGCTGCGCCAGCGAACCAAAACACACTGCGTCCGCCTTTTGCGCCAGCGCCTGCCACGCGGCCGTCCATTCGAAAGAATCCCATGCCGCTGGCTCCGCGATTTGAAATGTCGGCTGTCCTTTTGCATCGACTTCCACCTGCACAATCCCGGTGCGGTAAGTTGGATCGAGCTGGATGTAGGATGTGCTGAGACCGAGGCGTTCCAGCCGGTGTTTGGCATCCACGCCCAATTCATCGTTTCCGACGCGGCTGGCAACGATGCCTTCATCACCGAGCAAACTCGTCATATAAGCAAAATTCGCGGGCGCGCCCCCAAGCTGGCGACTGTCCGGGAAAATATCCCAGAGAAGTTCTCCGAGCCCCACCGTCGTGAACTTTTTCACGGACAATCCGCGTTTCTCCAGCAAGAAGGTGCCTTCGCGCGGAACTCTAATGCGCCCAGTCGCACCTAGTTAACGTCGCGTGATCCCAAGCACTACTGCCATACCGAGCCAAGTTTCCAGATCGAGAGCGAAAGCACTTTGCCAAGCTCGCCTTCCGAATACAGCTCAATTCCATCGCTTCCGGGTGAGGGATAGATCCGATCTGTCAAGACTACCTCGCCTTCATTGACGAACACTTCCACGCTGGAACGGTCCAGAAAAACGTGGAGCTTGACTCGCGAATTCTGCCGCAAAGCTGCCTTGTAGCGCCCAGGAAATTCGGGCGCAAAAGAAACTTCTCCTGACCGAGTCCGCTCGACAAACACTTCTTGATTTTCGGGAGTAAATCCTAGGACTGTTTCTTCGGCCCTGCCTTTACGCAGCCGGAAACCGATCTCCTTCGCAGCTTCGGGAGCTAACTCCGCTTCGATTTCTAGAGTCTCCCCGCTCGCCTTGGTCGAGTGCATCGCTTGGATTGCATCGGGAACGGAAAGATTCGAGACTCTCAACAACTCTAGCTGGCGCAGCCGTTTCGTTTCGGCTATGGGCCTTTGTACCAGCCGGATTCCATCTGGAAACTGTGTAAGGCTGAGTTCACGCGGCAAAGACTGCGCCCCGCGCCAAATCAAAGTTGGCTCGCGGTTCGCGTACTGCCAATTGCTAATCCACCCAATCCAAATCCTTCGTCCATCTTTTGGAGGGATATCCGAGAACGAATTCGTTGCGTAGAAATCTTTGCCATAATCGGCCCAAAGCTCCTGCGCGGTTGAGTCTTCGTTCACAAAGTGCTCTCCATCGAAGCTCCCCACAAAATATTCCACGCCCGTGCCGCCGGCGGGCGCGCCGGGATTTCGATTTACGACGAGAACCCATTTTTTGTTTTCGGGATTTCTATCCACTGGCACTGCGAATAAGTCTGGACACTCCCACTGCCCTTTCTGATTTCCCGCTGCTTCAAAGGATCCCCGAAGCACCCAACTCTTCAAGTCACGCGAATCAAGAAACACAGCTTTTCTCTCGTCTGCGAGGACCGCCACCATCACCCACTTCCGTTGAGGCTCGTACCAGAATACTTTGGGGTCCCGAAAGTCGGGCTGCTGCAAGTCAGCTACAGGATTCCCTGAATAATTTGTCCAGGTCCGGCCGCGGTCGTTGCTGAAAGCGAGATTTTGTTTCTGTGAGTTGGTTCCGGCTGCGGTATAGATCGCAATCAGGCAAGATGGATTCCGAGAATCGGCCCCCTTACAGAGCTCGCTTGAGTTATGCCAGTCCACAACTGCGCTGCCCGAATAAATCATGAATTTCCCCGGCTCTTCGGGAATCGCGACAGGCAAATTTTTCCAATGCAACATATCTGCGCTGACCGCGTGGCCCCAGCTCATGTGTCCCCATTCCGCGCCTTGCGGGTTGTACTGGTAAAAAAGATGGTATTCACCCTTGTAGTAGACCAGGCCGTTCGGATCATTCATGAAGTTCTTCGCCGGTGTATAGTGAAATTGCGGCCGCCACGGCTCGTCGTAAGTCTTTTGCGGCAGCGCTAAGAACGCGGTTGCCAAAAAGAGGGATGCTGCCAACGTCCCGCGAAGCAGGTTATTGGAAAAGTCCATCTGTTTGGTCGTCAACTTCAAGGTTTCGCATTCTGCTTCTCTTCCAGTTGGCCGGCCACCTTGAGTTCACGATCCGCGTCTTCATTTCTGCCCAAATCGCGGTAAGCTTGCCCCAAAAGGTGGTGCGGAATGGGATTGTTGGGATCCATCGACAACGCGCGCTGCAGCGCTCGCACGGCAAGCTGCGTCTCGCCTTTCTTCTCTAATACTTTGCCGAGCAGTATGTACGGCCCCGTCGAAGTGGAGTCCAGCCAGATCGAGCGTTGCAGAAGCCGCTCCGCCTCATCGTATTTCTGCACGCGCGAATAGCTGTCCGCCAGTTTGTAATACGCCTGTGCGTACCCGGGATTAAGCTCCAGCTCCTTCTGAAACTCCGCGATAGCTTCTTCGATTTGCGAATGATAAAGGTACAGTTCTCCAAGCAGTTCGTGTGCTAGGGGAAGCTTGGGATCAAGTGCCACGGCTTTATGCGCATACTCTTCAGCCACGGGCCCGAAGTCCTGCCGCAGCAGCATTCGCGCCGTGAACAAATAGCTGGCCGCGGACTCGGCTGGCACATCGAACATTTTTGCGAAGGCCTTCCGCGCGTTGGGATAGTCCTTCGTCTGAATGTAGCAAATCCCCAGGATGTACGACGCATCCACGTTCGCGCTGGGATACCACGTCTGTACCTTTTCGAGAGCCGGAATTGCCTCCGCAGGCCGCCCCGCGAGGTAATACGAAAGGCCCAGCAGTTGTTCCGCTTCGTTGTCTCTCGGATTTTCCTCCAGCGCTTTCTTTAAGGTTGCGATCGCGTTCATATAATCGTTTTTCTTGTAATACGCAGCTCCCAGTTCATGGGAAAGCCCTTTCATACCCGGATGTGTTGACTCTAGCTGTTGCAGCGCGCTAATCGCGTCGTCGTATTTGCCCTGCTGCAAGAGGCGTCTCGTCTCATCAAATTCCTTCCCAGACGGCTGAACCTGAGCGGAACTGGAAGGCTGGGTAGACGAGGAAATTTGTGACACATCTTCGTGCCAGGCGCCAAAACTTGGCCCGCTGGCGATCAAAGTGCCCGCTAGAACGAAGGAAAACCAATGATCCTTAGGCATGTGGTCCGGTCCAAAACATCAAAAACAAATTAGAACATAAAAAACGGGGAGCCCGTGAGGGCTCCCCGTTCGTTTGGGGTGTTGTTTTTCTTTCTTGTTAGAAGGTGAATCTCACGCCAAATTGCAGCTGACGCATGCCCGATGGTGACCCCGGCGAATTGTTGTTTTCGATGTCGGTGATCCGGCCAGAGTCGCCCCCGCAATCTATGCATGTGTTGCCCTGAGTGCTGCTGAAGGCAAGGACGGGGTGATTGAATACGTTGTAAGCGTCAAAGCGGAACTGCGCCTTGTAGCGCTCAGTGATATTGAACGTCTTGGCAAGCGCCATGTCGGAATAGAACCCGCGCGGACCACGGTACGTATTCCGTCCGACATTGCCGATCTGGCCGCAAGCCGGCAGCGAAAACCCGCCGGACGTCGGCCGAGCCACCAAGCATTGGTCATTTTGACCAGTGATGTCCGTCGCGGAGTTTTTGATTTCTGGAAGTGACTGGCTCAAAGCTCCACTTGCCAGCGGCGTGAACCAAAGCAGGTTGCCGGCGGAATCACGGGATGTTCCGGTCTTAAGCGTGACAGTCGCGTTGGGACGGCATGGCCCGGCATCGGAAATCTGGCCGCACTCCCCAACGCTTGGTGTCCAAGGCAGACCGCCGCTGTAGTTCAAAGTGTTGGTGACCTGCCAGCCTCCGATTAGCAGATCCGTGACGCGACCCGCGTCACTCATGAACTTCTTGCCCCTGCCTATCGGCAATTCGTACACTGTGTTAACCACGAACACGTGATTGCGGTTGAAGTCGTCCGGACCCCACGCGAATTTCTTATCGACCGAGAAATAGCCGTCGTTATAGTTATACGCCTTGGAGTAGGTGTAGTGTGCTAGGAATTGCAGACCGCTGCTGACTCGCTTCTCTACCTTGACCTGCAAGGCGTTGTATTTGTTGTCTGCATCATTTCCGAAGTAGTCTCCCGGACTATCCGAGCAACACGTCACTCCCGGGAAATTCGGATACGTGAAAGCGGGTACGCCGTTCAGGAAAAGCCGGCGCCGGAATGCTTGCGGACTAAACGGCTTGAAGCTCTGTTTGCAATCAAACGTCGTTGCGGGCGCTGGGTTAGGAGTACAACCGTATGCAAAACTGCCACCACCGATTGCCGCTTCGTTGGTGTTGTAGGACGGTCCGTTGCCCGCAAACACGTGCGTACCCTTATTGCCCACGTAACCGACGGAAATGTTCAGCGTCGGCGTGAGTTGCCGTTGCAGTGTGGCGTTCCACTGATCAATGGTCGGAAGCCGCTGAGTCGTTGGCCGGATTCTCGGGCTCACATTCCCCTGGGGTCCCCTGAGCGGCAATGTGCCGTCCGAGCCAATCTGACTGAGAAGCGAGGAAAAACTGAAGGCCGGCGGGCCTTGCGCAAGCGTAAACACCGCGCTTCGATCGTTCGTCGCACCCGGGCCACACGTCGGCTGTTGCGAGCAGTTCGTGTCCGTAAGACTTTGGTTCGCGAGAACCGGCAAGTTTTGTGTGACCACATGGCCAAAGTTGGAGCCGAACACACCGATATCAAAGCCTCGGCCGTAACCAATGCGAAGCACGGTTTTCGGATCGAACTGGTAGGCAAAGCTGAGACGCGGCGCAAAGGCCTTCAATGTATTGTTGATATTGCCGTCTAAACCTATTGGGCCGTTGCCGGCGACGCGAATCACGCCCTGGTCCAGATTTGCAAATCCACCGTTATTCTTGCCATTTACGGACTCCGGGAAGTAAATTTCCCAGCGTAGGCCGTAGGTCATAGTGAATCTCGGCGAAATGCGCCACGAATCCTGCCCGTAGAAGAACCATCGCTTCTGGCGCTCGGCAGCGGTCAAACTGCTGCTGACGAACCTCTCAAAGGAAGTCACGTCGCCCAACAGGAACGTGGCGAAGCTGAGGCCGCCTACGCCACTATTGGCCGTGTCTCCTGAATTAATGTGCAACAATCCTGTGCGGCTTGCGTCGCTCGGCACGCGCAAATTCATGGCATAGCGGATGTCACCGCCGAACTTGATCGTGTGGTTGCCCAGCGTCCTCGTCCAGTTGTTTACGAATTGGAATTGCTGTTCGCTTTCGGTCAGCGGGCAGTTGCAGCGGCCGATATTCAAGCCGTCGCCAAACGGGGTAAAGCCCCCGGTACCGCCAAAATCGATGCCGGCCAGGCCCCCGGTTGTGGGTGGGCCGACAATTCCCTGGGCGCAACTTGTGCCTGCGGCACTACTGTTGCTATTCAGGCATGGGACCCCAAATCCGTCCATCGGCGAGGCGCTGGCGTCAGAGTACGCCGTTTGCGGGTTGTACTTGAAGTATCCGAACCGAAAGTCCGTCAACCATTTCGTTCCGATGGGCTTCGTGAAACCCGTAGCGAGACTGTAGTTGTGAACATTGGAACTGCCATTCAAGCCGCCAGGACCGAAGCCAAGTCCGCCTAGCGCGCCCAATCCGCCCTTTCCGGAGAGGGAGAAATAGTCAAGGCTGAAGCGCCCGAAAACCTGAAAGTTGCGTGGAGCGCTGTAATCAATGCGCGTATCAAACGATTTCTGATCGAAGGGGCCCGAACCTGTCGTGACCAGGTTGTTTGTCACGCCACCGGCGGTAGGTGCCGGGAACAAGGCAAGCATCGCTGTGGCCTGTGGCGAAATCCTTGTGTTCGGAATCTGATTGTTCGTGAACGGCGTCCGGCCGGTTCCCGTCTGTCGGTTCCCGGTTAACGGGTCGTAGATTTGGCCATTGACAGGTCCACCCGCCGTCAGGTATTCGCTGAGGTCGCAGTTGCCCGGTTTTCCGAATCCGCAGGTGCTGAGGACCTTGGCAGTCGGAACCGTGTACTGGTTCGTGATGCCCTGCTGCTGCTTGGTGCCTTGATAATCGCCAAAGAAGAACAGCTTGTTCTTAATGATGGGGCCGCCGACAGATCCGCCAAATTGCTTCCAGGTCGCGGCCGCGAGAGAAACTCCGGGCTTATTGGTGAACGGATCGCGGGCCTGCTGATCGCTGTTGCGATAGTAATAAAAGCCGCTGCCATGGAAGTCGTTTGATCCCGACTTCGTCTGCACCTTGACGATGCCTGCTGTCGCCTTGCCGGACTCCGCGTCATAGTCCTGCAATGAAACTTTGGCTTCGCCGATGGCATCAAGATTGGGGTTAACCACAATAATGCCCAGGATCGGGTCTTGGTTATCGGTGCCATCAAGTTCGAAATTCGTACCAGAGAAGTGCTGACCGTTGACGAAAATCTGGCCCCCGCCCTGGGGATTCTCGGTAGCCGCATGGCTCCAGCCTACGAGCTTTTGCGTTCCAGGTGACAGAAGCTCGAAATTTGTAAAATTCCGGTTAAGCACAGGCAACTCTTGGACGTACGTTTGGCTGAACTGTATGTCTACGTCCGCTCGGTCCGTCTGCAGTTGAGGGATATCTCCCGTGACTTCGACGGTCTGAGTAACCGCGCCAACTTGGAGTTGCGCATCTACTTTGGCGCCGGTGTCCGCGGAAACCACGACGCTTGCAATTGTATTTACCTTAAAACCGGTCGCTTCGACCTTTATTGAGTACGTATCGGGAATGAGGTGTGTAACGCTGTAGTTTCCGCTTTCGTTCGTCGTGGCCTCAAACGTGAAGCTTTTGGTCACCGACGTCACCGTAACTTTGGCTCCCACTACCGCGTTGCCCTGTGGGTCCGTTACGGTTCCAATGATGCTGCCAAAGACCGCCTGCCCTAGTGACGTGCTCGCACTAAACCCAAGTGCGAGACAAAAAACCAGAAGCCATCCAACCACCGCTTGCTTCTTCATCCCACCCCTCCTTGCAGCTCCGTTATCTCTGATATCCTGAACTCAATCGCAAAAAGCCAAGTCCTTCACCGGACCAACCACAGCTCGGCCCTGCTTTCGTTAGCTTTCGATTTAGTTGAATGATTCTAAGGAAGGCCGCGCCAAAACTCGCGAAGATCGAGCTTGGCTCAACCAGTAAAGGCACCCCCCCCCACAGAGTCTTCAAGCGCACCCGACCTGCGCCTCGCACTAAAGCACCCAGTCTAAAAAGGCCACCGCTATCCCGCCTCGAACGCACCTACACGTCGGCACCATGACAGAGACGGCCAATGCGGCAATATTGATGCGTACTATTCATTTTTTGACTTTCCGATAGAAGTTTCAATGCGTCTGATACGGTTACATTAATTAACTCTCCGTCTTGCAGAGAGATGCGCAGCTTGTTACACTCCTGTTACTCCGACGTATCAAGGAATACAGTGAGCGAACAGGAGCTTCTTCTCGGGCAGATTGACCGGCTCGTCGGCAGCCATGCTTTGCATGGCTCGGAGTCCCTCTGCAAATTACTCCGCTATTTGGCGAAGCATGCCGTGGATCATCCTGGCACGCCAATCAAGGAGTTCCAAATTGCGACCGAAGTATTTGGTCGATCCGCCGATTTCGATCCTCAGCTCGATTCCATGGTCCGTGTCCAAGCCGGGCGCCTCCGCTCCAAGCTCGCCGAGTACTACAACTCTGACGGCCTCGGGGACTCCGTCGTAGTGGAGCTCCCGAAGGGAACTTATTTGCTTTCCTTTCGTCACCGCAACTCCTCCGCCTCAAAATCCCCAGCGGTTACACAAAACGGCAGTGTCAGAGCGGAGTCCCTGGAAAAGAGCACCGAACGCAGGTGGGGCACCGAAGTCATTTCTCTTTCCATATTCCTGGCCGCGGCCATCCTTGTAATTGTGTGGCTTCTGGCCAGCCGAAACTCTCCTCCCGTGAGTCTGGCCAGCCAAAGTGAGCCAGTACCGGCCGCGTTCCGAGTCTTCTGGAAGGGTTTTATCTCCGGCCCTGACGAGCCGTGGGTCGTCTTTAGCAACGCAGCCTTTGTCGGCCGTCCCGAGCTGGGCATGCGTTACCGGGACGCAGCGCGTGATACGGGCGCACCCATCCTGGATCACTACACCGGTGTCGGCGAGGTCCTGGCTGTACACCAACTCGATGGAGTTTTTGCTCTTTTGCACCACCCCATCCGCGTGAAACGCGGAAGCCTCTTTTCCCTCGACGACGCCAAGAACAACAATCTGATTTTCATTGGTTCGCCGGTGGAAAACCTTTCGCTTCTGGAAATTCCCGGCACTCAGGAATTCGTTTTTGAGCAGCTTACCTCAGGTCCTCGCAAAGGCGACCATGCCATTATCAACAGGCACCCACAACCCGACGAAGGCAAGGAGTTCTTCGCGACTCCTTCTGGTGTGCCTCTCACGGAGGACTACGCCCTCCTCGGCCTAGTAAAAGGAATGAATCAGGGTCAATCCGTGCTAATCCTCGCGGGAAACACCACGATCGGCACGCAAGCCGCCGTTGAGTACGTCTGTAGGCAAAGCTCTTTGGAGGAGCTGCTCTTGCGCCTTTCCGTTTCGCAGGACGGCGAACTGAAACCCTTCGAAGCCGTCATACGTGTGAAGGTAGCCCGCGGCGTGCCAGTGGAAACTGAGTTGGTGGCCATCCGCAAGACTGCTCCCTAGAGGAGCGGCGAGATATCCTTCCGGTCTCCCTATTGGACCGGAGCCTTCAGATGAGGGTCCAGTTCTGTCGCCTTCTGAAATTCCTTCGAAGCCTCTTCCTTGTTGCCCTTTCGCTCCAGCGCTAATCCCAGCTGGTAATGCGCTTGAGCGTACGCAGGCAGCGATTGAATCGCCGAGCGGAATTGGGCAATGGCACCGTCAAGATCGCCTGCGTTCATGAGCCTCCGTCCGGAGTTCGTGGCGAATGTCGCCGCCTGTTCGCTCGACTTTTGCTTCAAAAGCTCCATGCCTTCGCGGCTCTCGGCAGCCGCTCCCTCACCATCACCGAGCTGCCGCAGAACGGCTGCGAGATTCGTGTGCGCTCCCGCAAAATCTGGCTGCAATCGAATGGCTTCCCGCAAAGCATCCGCCGCCGGCTGCAAGTCTCCCTTCTGTTTCAGCACCGAACCCAGGGTGTAATAAGCCTCCGCATAATCCGGCTTTGTCCGGATCGCCGCGCGCAGTTCTTCAGCCGCTCCCGGAAAATCTCCTTGCTGCCACAACGTCACACCGAGCGTGTAGTGAGCATCCGCCAGCTCCGGGTCCAACTGGGTTGCTTTTCTGAATTCCGCGATGGCTTGGGGCAGTTGATCTTTCATTTTGAGCGCCAACGCGAGATCGTAATGAAAAGTCGCATCCTCAGGCGCAAGCTTCAACGCGGCTTGGAAGCTCGTGATAGCCGCGTCAAAATCCGTCTTCTGCAAATACGCGGCGCCCAAATTGCCTGTATAACCGGCGTCGTTTGGTTTCAGTTTCAGCGCTTCTCGAAATTCCTGAATGCTGCTCTGCGCATCGCCTATTTGCAGCAGCGCAAGTCCCAGGTCGTTGTGCGCATCTGGACTTTCAGGCCGCAGCTTGGCTACTTTTCTGAACGCAGCTACGGCGCCGTCCCCATTGCCGGATCGCTGGAGCATAATCCCCAATCGTTTCTCGGCGTCCGCATTGCCTGGATCGAGTTTCGCCGCTTCCGCAAATTCCAGCGCTGCCGCATCCGCCGCCCCTTTCGATTCCAATGCCTGCCCGAGGTAGTAGTGCGCCAGCGCATTGCCGGGCTCCAGGCCGGTGGCGGCACGCAACTCAGACTCCGCCTTCTCGATGTCCTTCTGCTGCAACCGCAAAACACCAAGGTGTAAATGCGCTTGAGCGAATTGCGGCTGAAGCTTCAACGTTTCGGTAAACTCGGCGGTCGCTTCTTCCATCTTCGACTGCTGAACCAAAACCGAGCCGAGATCGTCATGCAGCTCTGGCCTGCTAGGTTCCAGCTCGATTGCACTCCTCAATTCTTGCGCCGCCCCGCCCACATCTCCCAAATTCGAGAGAGCTCGCCCCAAAATGTGGTGCGTCTCCGAATCCTTCGGTGCCAGCCGAACCGCTTCCCGCGATTCGCGCACCGCGCCCTGCTGGTCTCCCTTTTGCAGCAGCGCGCTCGAAAGATTCATGTGTGCTTGTGCAAAGTCCGGTCTTAGTCTCACAGCGATCTTGAACTCCGCAATGGCGGCGTCCGTTTCTCCCTGCGCCATCAACACCCATCCGAGCGAATTGTGCGGCTCCGGACTCCGGGGAACCAACTGAACTGTCTTTTCAAACGCCACCCGTGCGCCGCTCAAATCACGCCGCTGTAGCGCGAGCATCCCCTGGCCATAAAGCGAATTCGCCGCCGCGGTGTTCGAATTCGCGCCCGAGTTCTCGGCTTGTGCGTAGGCACTTGCACACACCGGCAGAACCGCCACAACAAGGGCGCCAATTCTCAACCTAATCTTCCATCGGCAATGAAAGTCAGATAAACGCATGCCAATTCCCGTGGAAAACTTCATAGAAAAACGTCTGCATAGAAAACCGACATCCCATTGTGCCAGACGACGCTTCGCCAAGCGCTCCGCCTTGACCCTGCTTTACCCGCACCTTAGTATGCCAAGAGTTCATGATTTCCGGTCCGACCCATCGTTCGCGTTTCCGTTTCCATCGCTCCTGGATTTTCCTTGCTCTGCTTCCGCCTTTTTCTTTGCTCTTTTACGCTGCCCAGCTCCCAACAAACATTTCCAAACCCATCGCTCATTTCACCGATATCGCCAAAAAAGCAGGTCTCACGGCCACGGAAGTCTTTGGCGGCGTGAACACCAAAAAATACATCATCGAGACTACCGGGACCGGCGTCGCCATCTTCGACTATGACAACGATGGCTGGCCGGACATCTTCGTCGTCAACGGCACCACTCTCGATGCGCCGCCCTCCGGCAATCTCCCGACCAGTCATCTCTACCATAACAATCACGACGGCACTTTCACCGATGTCACGCGCAAAGCCGGCTTGACCCACACCGGTTGGGGCCAGGGAGTCTGCGTCGGCGATTATGACAATGACGGCTGGGAAGATCTCTACGTCACTTACTACAGAAAAAACGTCCTCTATCGCAACAATGGCGACGGAACTTTCTCCGACGTCAGCGAAAAAGCAGGCGTCGCCGGCTCCGGCAAATCCTGGGGCAATGGCTGCGCCTTCGTCGACTACGACCGCGACGGCCATCTCGATCTTATGGTCGCCAACTACGTCGACTTCGATCTCTCCACCGCTCCCGCTCCCGGAGAGCGCGCCTCCTGTGTCTGGAAAGGCGTTCCCGTGATGTGCGGCCCGCGCGGCCTTACACCCGCAAAAAATATTCTTTACCACAATCGCGGCGACGGCACTTTTGAAGACGTCTCAGCAAAATCCCGCATCGACAAGGCCGACGGCCATTATTCCCTGAGCGTCTCCACCCTCGATTATGATGACGATGGCTGGCCCGACATTTTCGTTGCCTGTGATAGCACCGCGAGCATTCTTTATCACAACAATCGCGATGGCACTTTCACCGATGTCGCCATCACCGCTGGCGCCGCTTTCAACGAGGACGGCCGCGCGCAAGCCGGCATGGGCTCAACCGTCGCCGACTACAACGGCGACGGCCACCTCGACATCTTCAAAACCAATTTCTCCGACGACACCTCTACTCTCTACCGCAACAACGGTAACGGCACTTTCGACGACGTCACCTATCCAGCCGGTCTCGGCCTCAATACCAAATACCTCGGTTGGGGCGCCATGTTCTTCGATTTCGATAACGACGGGTGGCCCGATCTCCTCCTCGTCAACGGCCACGTCTATCCCGAAGTCGACAGCCAGCATCTCGGCAGTTCCTTCCAGGAACCGCGCATCCTCTATCACAACAACGGCAACGGCACCTTCGCCGACATTTCCGCTGACGCTGGCCCCGGCATCACCACGCCCAATTCTTCGCGCGGCTTGGCGATCGGCGATCTCTGGAACGACGGCCGCCTCTCCGCCGTAATCAGCAACATGAACGCCTCGCCCAGCCTTCTCGTCAACGACGTGCGTACCCCCAATCATTGGATCGCCTTCCATCTCATCGGCGCGTATCCTGCTGCCTCAAAAAGCCCCAATTCGCCGGTGCCACCTCATCCAGCCACTCCAACAACGCTGCGTGGTTCTTCATCCTTTACTTCCTCTACCTCCTCTACCTCCTTTGCCTCCTCTCGAGACGCCATCGGCGCTCGCATCACCATGAAAGCCGGCACCCGCCTCTTCATCGACGAAGTTCGCAGCGGTTCCAGCTACGATTCGAACAACGACATCCGCGTCCACTTCGGCCTCGGCTCCGCCGCCAAGCTCGATTCCGTGCAAATCCGCTGGCCCAGCGGCCTCCTCGAAAAATTCGACAACCTCACCGTCGACAAAATCCATACGTTCAAGGAAGGCTCCGGCATCTCCGCCAAACCTGCGCCGCAAAAGTAACTCGCTCCTTTTCGCCTCTCATACTAAAATCCCGCAGTTCCTCGCGGCGCACAATGAAAACGAAAGCCAAACCAAAACCCAAGCCAGTCACAAAACTCGTCAAAAAATCATTCAAAGCCGCGCTCGTGCGCCTCCGCTCCAATCTCGGCTGGATCATTGTATGGATTCCGTTCGATGTCCATAAAGTCTGGGGCAGCCGCGGCCGCCTCAAGGTCCGAGGCGAAATCAACCGCTTCGCCTTCCGTACCTCGCTCTTCCCCACCCGCAAAGGCGACCACTTCCTGCTCGTAAACAAAAAAATGCAGCAGGGCGCCGGCGCCAAGGAAGGCTCCAACGCGGAATTTCTGCTCGAGCCCGACACCGAAGAACGCACCGTCGCCGTCCCCGCCGAACTCAAACGCATCCTCGCCGAAGACCGCTCCTTCCGCCGCTGGTTTGACGCGCTCAACTATTCCATCCGCAAGTGGCTCGCCGACTGGATCACCCAGCCCAAGAGCGCCGCCGCCCGCCGCCGCCGCTCGGAGCAAGTCGCCGAGCAGCTCCTTTCCACCATGGAAGCCGAGCGCGAACTCCCGCCCGCACTGAAACTGGCTTTCACGCGCGATCCTCGCACTCTCGAAGGATGGAACCTCATGTCGCCGTCCCATCGCCGCGGGAACCTCATCGCCATCTTCTACTATCGCTCGCCCGACGCTCGCGCTCGCCGTGTCGACAAAGTAGTCGAAGAAGCCATCGCCCGCGCAGAAAAACGTTCCACCAACTGAATCCCGCCCGAGCTACTCTCGCTGCAGGCTTCCTCTTGATTCCAATCCTCTGCTACAATTCCCTCCATGAAACGACGCACTTTGCTCCAATCGCTTCCCGCAGCAGCTCTATTTCCAACCGCAGCCTGGGCCGCCTCTGCCGCCCACAACTCTGGGCCCGAAGAAAATCCCGCTCCGCCTCAATCCTCCACCGCCGTCTACGAACTCCGCGTCTACCACACTTACGAAGGCAAGCTCGACGACCTCCTCCGCCGTTTCCGCGAGCACACCATGCAGCTCTTCGAAAAGCATGGCATCAAGAACGTCGCCTACTGGACTCCCACCGACGATCCCCTAAAAGGCAAAACTCTCTTCTATATCCTTGCGCATCCAAGCCGTGAAGCCGCCACCGCCAACTGGAAATCCTTCCGCGACGACCCCGATTGGATCAGCGTTAGGGACAAATCCGAAGCCAACGGCAAATTAGTCGAAAAAGTCGACTCCACTTTCCTCTCCCTCACCGACTTCTCTCCTCCCCTCCACTAGCAGCCTGCAACCTGACCCGCTTTTCTAGTTGCGTTGCCCAGCCTCGCATCTGACCACGGTAAATTTTCCTTCTAGAGTGTTACACTTCGGCCAGTCAGCCCCAAATCCGGCCCAAGGCAGGCCGCTCGACACAAGTCAAAGATTGGGAGACTCGCATGTCAACGAACGCCGTAGCTGCACGAAATCCGCGCGCAAACTCCAGCACCCTCGGCTCACTCTGGATCGTCTATGCCATCCTCCGTCTGGTTGCAGTAATCCTGCTCGTCCTTTACAGCGGCACAGCCACGGTAATGTTTGGCGCGCTCCTAACCCGCGTCCCCGATCCGTACACCCTAATGACCTTCTTCCACATCCTGTACATCGCCGCCATCATCATCACCGCCCTCTCCGGCCTTTTCGGACTATTTGCGGGCTTGGCTCTCCTCGCCGGCAAGTCTTCCGCCCGCGGGCTCTCCCTCGTCGCCGCCTTCCTTTCGCTCTCCGACCCACCCCTCGGCACTACTCTCGGAATTTATACCCTGATCATTTTTCTCCCCTAAACCCCGCCTCGATGCACAGGGTTGACGCGGAGAACCGCGCGACGTACCATCCTGCTAATCACGGGATGAGAGTAAGTAAGTTACGGGGTCCGCCATGGTGTCGCCGAATCAACCTTTCGTTCCATCTGCCGTCAAGACTGAATCTGAGCTGTCCCTCGAACTCAATGATTCCCTTACTCAGGCAGCCGTTTCCACTGCCCTGGTCTCAGTCTTTCGCGGAAAATTTTGCGATGCCATTCTGCCAAATCGAAAAACAATCTCATTCAAAAAGGAACAGGTCATCTACGACGTGGGAGACAACGAGCGAACCCTCTTTTTTCTCCAGGAAGGCTTTGTAAAGGTGGGAACCATCACTTCCGATGGCCACGAACTGATTTATGACGTCAGAAAAGGTGGCGACGTCGTCGGCGAGCTTTGCGCGTCAGAGACAAGCCGCCCGGACCGGGCTGTTGCCCTCGAGCAAACGGACGCCATCCCCGTGCCATTCGATGATGTGATGGAAGTCGTGCGCAAGCAGCCAGACCTGCTGGCGCGACTCGTCGATGTTTTCTGCCGCGCCCTCAATGAAGCTTATGCCCAGGTGAATACACTCGCGGTCGATGACACCGCTCATCGCCTTTGCAAAGTGCTGCTGAAATTGGCCGCAAAGATTGGCCGGAATTCAGGATCCGAAGTCGAGATTCCCACGTATCTCACGCAAGAAGAAATTGCCCAGATGGTTGTCGCGCGCCGGGAAAGAATTTCAACCGCGTTGAATTTCCTTCGTCGCAGGAAGATGATCCAGTACACCAATCATGGTCATTTGCTGCTGAATTTGAAGGCCCTGGAAAGCTTTTCCGCTTAATAGCCGAGCGCGGCGAATTGCCTCAATTGATGTAGCCCGCCTGAGTGTTACCGACGTAACATTTCACCACAGCTGTTACAAATGGAACAGACTCGCCCCCGCGCGAAGTGATATCAACAACCGTTGCGCTTTTCATTCTGAATGCGCGTTCCGCGTTTGACCATGGATCCAGGAGAAATCTGCCATGAAAAAGTTTGCTGTTATGCTCTCATTCCTCGGCTGTCTTTTCGTTTGTCTTACTCTATTAGCCCAGCAGAAAAACGTAGCTCAACCTGAAAAACCCAACCATTCAGGGTTTGACGCGGTTATTCGTGAAAACGCCGAGCAATTGGCCGATGAGGGCAAGCAAACTTTTCGTTTCGACACATTCGGCGATGAAGCCTTTTGGGGCGACACTCTTCACCTCCACCAGGCCATCGAAGGCGCAAAGCTTGGCGGCGTAGGGCCGGGAGTAAGTCCGGCCACCGCGCTGGCCGTCGGCCTCAAAGTGGACGTAGAGGCGCTTCCGCCCGACCTGATCGCGGCATTGAAACTTGGGAGAGTCAATCTCCAGGACCCCGCCACGACTCTCACCTTGCTCAAGTTGAACTCGGTTGTTGGTCTGACCGGTTTTTTCAATTCGCAAGGCTCTCTCCGCTCGATCGGAATCCAGTGCGCCTTCTGCCATTCCACGGTCGACAATTCACTCGCTCCCGGCATCGGCCATCGCCTCGATGGCTGGGCAAATCGCGACTTGAACGTAGGCGCCATCACTTCGCTCGCTCCCAATCTCCAACCTCTTGCCAGCCTCTTAGGCGTTAGCGTTGCGGATGTGAAATCGGTGCTCGGCGCGTGGGGCCCCGGCAAATTCGATGCCGAACTGTTTCTCGACGGAAAAGGTTTTCGGCCGGATGGAAAAACTGCTGCCGTTCTCATTCCGCCGGCCTTCGGTCTGGTTGGCGTCAATCTCCACACCTGGACCGGATGGGGATCTGTCACTTATTGGAATGCCTTCGTGGGAAATCTGGAAATGCACGGTAAGGGCACATTCTTCGATCCGCGCCTGAACGATGCCACTCAATTCCCCGTGGCCGCCGCTGCGGGCTTTGGCAACGTCCGCAATACTCCCGACTTGATTACTTCGAAGCTCGGCGCTCTGCAATTCTATCAACTCGCAATACCGGCTCCGAACCCGCCGAAAGACAGTTTCGATGCGGACGCTGCTGCTCGTGGCAAAGCGCTTTTCGAGGGGCAAGCCAAGTGTGCCGCCTGCCACGTCTCCCCGCTATTCACCGAGCCTGGCTGGAATCTGCATACTCCCGAAGAGATCGGCGTCGACGATTTCCAGGCAAATCGCGCCCCGGACCATCGTTACCGCACCGCTCCGCTGAAAGGTCTGTGGACGCACACCAAAGGTGGCTTCTTCCACGATGGGCGTTTCGCGACCCTGGACGCTGTCGTGCAGCATTACAACAGCTTCTTTGCTCTCGGACTCAGTGATTCCCAGGCTTACGACCTGGTCGAATACCTGAAGTCGTTGTAATTGCTTGGCGCCCCACCGTTCGACGCAGTCTAAGGATGGGGTACTTAGCCACCCCTTCGCTCTTCCAATGTCAGCCTCGGAGAAGTCGGGAAATATTGTCCTGCTTCCATCCTTTCACTTTTTCTTGCTTGTCTGTCTCGAAGTACAAATACCCTGTCCGTTTTTCCTTGGCTCTCAAAATTTGCTTTAACAGCGCGCTTCCCTCCTGCGGGCAAAAGTGCGATAACCAGAACACAGCTGGTTACGGAGATTCGCTCTGAAAAGATTGATGCAGGCTCTCTTGCTCGTCGTGGGGGCGTCGCTCATCGCGGTGCTGCTGACGGCATGGCTACGCTACCCGGGTAAGCCGCCTCTGAAATTGCCGGTTGAGTCCTGCGACGCCGGACTCTGGAAACATGTCTACAGCCCTGATCGGCTCCGCGTCATCGAACCGTGCACGGCCGTCGAGGGCCGCGTTGTCTCGGTCCATCTGCAGTCAGACGGCGACGTCCATATCGCGCTCGATCCCGATCAAAAATCAGTCTTGAATCTCGTCAACAAAATCCACGCTCGGGGCCACCTCATCGTGGAAGCCGTCTGCAATCACGAACCCGCACGCGAGGCCGATCGAGCCGCATGTACGGGATTCGTGCAGCAGCTCACCATTCCGAATATTGGCGATCGTATCCGCGTCACCGGCTCCTACGTCACCGACCGCGACAATGGCTGGAACGAGGTGCATCCCGTCACCCGCATCGAAATTCTGCGCTAGCCAGGCAGGTGGATGCCCCTTAACGCTCCGATGCGATTCCCGCTTCGTTGCATTCCTTCCAGCAGCGCGACGGTGCAATCGCGGCGGAGATTTGTTTATCCATGTACTCACCGGTCGGCTTCTTGAGCGGTGAGTACATTGACCAGCCCGAGCACCCGCAGAAAGGCCACCGTCAAAACTGCCAAGTTCTTTTGCACGGGACGGCAGAGAGCAGAGAAAGCCTTGCCTACCGCCGCATCCAGCAGCGTCAGTAGAGGACCTTCGGCCTCAACGCTTACTGGTTTTCGACTGCTTGAGAGCAAGGAGGTAGCGATGCCCAGCCTCATAAAGCAATTCTTGGAGTCGGCGGCCGTTCTCTAAGGCCTTGCGAACCTCCGGCGCCAAGCGATCGGGCACGTAGCGGGCAAAGCGTCGGCCCTGGTGGCGACCATAGAGGACATAGCTGACATGTTGTTCTCCGGTCTCGCAAGTGTGGCAGTGAGGTCGGATGCAGGGGCTCCGCCGCAGGCTGAGAGAACCCAGAGCCACCGGCCACAAGGGGGCGAGCTGCTCACGAAACCAGCGCTCCACGTCGTTCACTCCATGGGCTTTAGCTCTCATGTCGTATGTGTGCCATATAACACACGTACATTGCAAGCATTTTCTCCAAGAACGGTGTCGTTTAGTCCCTACACAAAGCGGCAGCCTACATCCACTCGGCGGCAACTAAAACTGGGGGTGGGCAAGGCGTGCCTGCCCCTTGACGGCGGCGAGAGTGAAGGGTAAACGATAGCGCATGACAAACTGCCTCGCGTGCGGTAACTTGGAGCTATGGAAACCGTGGACGTAAAGTTGCCGTCGGAACTTCTGAGGGTCGCGAATTTGGAGGGGAGCAGCCTCTCCCAGGAAGCCGCTCGACTGCTGGCCCTCGAACTTTATCGTGAGGATAAGGTCTCGCTGGGACGCGCTGCGGAGCTATGTCAGACGCCCGTGGCGGCTTTCATGGATTTCGCTGCGAAACACGGTGTTCCCCCACTACGGTACAGCTTTGAGGACCTGGAAGAGGAACGCCAGACTGCTGACCGTCTCAAAGCGTGACCGCTGTAGCAGACTCATCACCGCTTGTTATTCTGACCAAGCTTGGCTGCCTCGACTTTCTCAACCGAGTTTTCCCACGTGTTTATATCTCCAATGAAGTTCACTACGAAGTTGTCGTCGCTGGTGCCGGCCTGCCCGGAGCGTCGGAGGTGTCGAAAGCAGAATGGATCGAGGTCAAGTCGATTCAGAATCCAGCCGGTCTGGTTTCGGCCCAGCGAAAATATGGCTTAGGTCCGGGTGAAATGAGCGCGATCTTCCTAGCGAAAGAGCTAGGCGCGAGTCCTGTGCTGCTCGATGATTACAAGGCGCGCAAACTGGCGAAGGCAGAGCGCCTTGAAATTCTTGGAAGCGTCGGCCTACTTGAAACCTTTTACCTGCGTCGGTATTTGACCGATCTTCGGAGCGCCTTTCGGCAACTGTTGGTCCACAACGTTTATATCGATCAGCGATTGTTGGATCGTCGCCTACGATCCCTGGGCCTTCCTCCACTTTAAGTCATCTGACAGGCAGACTGCCTCAAAGCCTCGGCGGGTGGCAAGCAGGTCGCGAAGCCTTAGCAGTTTTGACTTGGGGGTGCCGCACCCTTGTGGTTTTCAAGGGTGCGGGTTTTGACTTTGCGGCTGGTGGCTCCCTCACTTCAACGGGTTAATCACCCGCACATCTATCGCTGCCGATCGCTCAACCATTCACCCCTCAAAAAACGCCGTTCAACCCCGAATTTCTACCATTCCATGTAAAACACTTTACCTGTCCGCCAACGAGATGCTACCCTGTCCCATGTTCTCGTCGCAATCCAGCCAATCGCCTTCCCCTTCGCCCGGTTTCTATTCCTGCTGCAATTCTTCTTCTCGCCCATGTATGTGTAGGGCTTCAGTCCTGCGTCCCTCCCCGATACCCTACGCTTCCGATGACACTCTCCACTCACTTGCCCTGCTTGCCCTGAGAAACGAGGGGAGCGAAGTCGAAGGGTCAATCGCCACTATCCCCTTTAGAATCACATCTTTTACAGACCCTCACCTCTTAACCCCCATCGAATCACATCTTTACAAAAAACAGGGGAGGGGGTACGCAAAACAGCTATCCGATCCAAGTGCTTCCTCTTTTATCCACAGCGAGTAAACATCCGACGCACAGCTACGCCTGCAACTCCATTCCTTTCAAGCCTTTATTTCACAGTTCCCGTCACACCGGGGGGTGGGGTTACGTGTTTCAAGCCAAGTCTTTGTTGTGTGGTTCTCAAGTCCTGGAACTATTCCGGGTGTTGCGCGCGGACCACGGTGCACGGATCACTGTTCACCGCTCAAACCTTCTCAACCTGCAAACCTTTCAACCTTCAAACGCTACTTCGTCATTTCCTCCGCGTCTGCCACTCCCACAAATTTGTCTGCGCCGCCATAGTAGAAGAGAAACTTACCGCCCAGCCTCACCATGCCCTCGACAAATACTACGTTCGGAACCTGCCCAACCTTCTCCCATTCTTTTTCCGGCCCGAAGATGGGCTCATCGGTTCGCGAGATCACTTTCCGCGGATCGGCTCGGTCGAAGACCGCAACACCCGTGCGATACACCAGCTTGTCGTCCGCGCCGTTGTAGACCAGCACGATTCCCGCAGACGTCAGGATTGGCGGCGGCCCTGGTTCGACCACGCGCGAATCAAATTTCCCCGGCCGCCGCGGCAGCACCGGGGTTTTCGTCGCTTCCGTCCAGTGGATCAAATCGTCCGAATAGGAAAGTCCCATCTGGTCGGTCTTGTCCGGCGTGGTTCCCAGCCAGTACATCCAATATTTCCCGCCGATTTTTTCCGGCACGATCGCGCCAGACTTCGTCCACGCCACGTTCCAATTGCCCTTGTACGCCGGCAGAATCACTCCTTTGCGGTCCCAATGAATCAGGTCCTTCGACGTGGCCAGGCAAAGCTGCGCATCCTTTTTGTTGTATCCCGTGTACGTCAGGTAGTACGTGTCGCCGAATTTCTGCAGCCGCGGATCTTCCACTCCGCCGTCCTTTTCATAATCCGTTTCCGGCGAAAGGACCGGCTGCGCCCGCCGCGTAAAATGAATCCCATCTTCGCTCTCGGCATATCCAAGCCGCGAAGTTCCCTTCTCATCTTGCGCGCGGTACAGCATCACAAATTTATCTTCAGCGGTCTTCACGACCGCTGGATTAAAAGTTCCGGCGGATTCCCAGCCCGCGCCCTGCGGAGAAATAACCGGAGTTTCCGAAGCGCGCCGCCACGCGCCAAAGGGCAACTTCGCCGCTGGTGCCGCAAGGACCAGCGACGCACCGCAGAGCGACAGCGTCAGAAATATTTTGTGCTTGTGAAAATACATTCTCAGCAACTCCTTACTTCTCCGGTTTCGCCGGCTTCGCAGGCGCGTTCGGCTTGCCAGGCTTGGGCCGCTCGAACTGCGCCGAACGCACAATTCCTGCGCCCTCTTTCACCACGATCAGTTGATTGGGCTTCACGTCTTTCAGCGTATCAACCGCGCCGCTCGGCCAGCGAATCTCGAGCAGTTCGACCTTCTCCGCTTTTCCGATGCCGAAGTGCACGCGCAAATCATTTTGCGAAATGTAGCTGCCGCCGCTGCGCACTTCGTCGATCTGCTGGTGCGGCTTCGTTTCTCCGGGAGGATGCGTCACGCAGCGCAGGCGCGCTCCGATTCCGCTGCGGTTCGATTTTGTGCCGATGGTTTTTATTTTCAGCCAATTGTTCTCGAGCCTCGAATCGCATCGCAGGAGCTGGGGATAATCATTGACCGTGTTCACGACCACGTCGATGTCGCCATCATTGTCGAAATCGCCGAACGCCGCCCCGCGCGACGCCACGGGAACCATGATGCCCGCGCCGCCTTGCGGCGACACATCTTCAAAGTGGCCGTTGCGCAAATTCCGATACAGAATTTTTTGCTGCGGATAACCGGCCTCGGTGCGCAATTGCTCGACCTCGGGATAGACGTGGCCGTTGCAAATTAAAATGTCCGGCCAGCCGTCATTATCCATGTCGAAAAAGCCGCAGCCCCAGCCGAGATATTGCGTGTGCTTGCCGAGGCCCGCGGGAAATGTGGCGTCCTCGAAATTGCCGCCGCCGATGTTGTGGTACAGCGAGGGCGTGTCGCCCGCAAAATTTGTTTTGACGATGTCGAGATTTCCATCGAGATCGTAATCGGCGGCGGAAATGCCCATGCCGGCCTGGGGTTTGCCGTCCGCGCTCAGGGCGCACCCTGCTTCCATCGCGACATCGGAGAAGGTGCCGTTTTTCTTGTTTTGATAAAGGGCGCTGGCCGTCGAGTCGTTCGCGACGTAAATATCGGGCCAGCCGTCGTTGTTGAAATCCGCGGTGAGCACGCCGAGCCCGAAGGTTCCATTGGCCTGGAAAATTCCGGCGCGCTCGGAAACGTCGGAAAATGTGCCGTCGCCGTTGTTGTGAAACAAAATATTTTTTCCGCCAAGAAGTCCCGGCGGCCCGCACGCAACGAGAACTCCTTTGTACTCGCACGGACCCGACTCAGGTACGGGCGCGGTCGCCAAATCGAGATCGATATAGTTCGCGACAAACAGATCGAGGCGGCCGTCGCGGTCGTAATCGACAAATGCGCAACCGGTATTCCAGCGCTTGCCGTTAGTGGCGACACCGGCTTTTTCGGTGATGTCGGTGAAGG
>Ga0134121_10001231_pt1 | contig 24462 bp, 22 predicted proteins | sample KB301_FD_96463 | JGI IMG/M metagenome (GOLD analysis project Ga0134121, IMG submission 96463) | Terrestrial soil microbial communities without Nitrogen fertilizer from Kellogg Biological Station, Michigan, USA - KB3-0-1 | ecosystem: Environmental > Terrestrial > Soil > Unclassified ... | reverse complement strand
GCTACTGCCTCAGCGAACCAGAGTGCAGACTCCGACCTTGCCTTGGTTGCAACTTCGAATGGCGCCACGCCGAACATCAAAATGCGCCGCCCAAGTCCCCAGCACGGCGCCGGCAATCTGCACGACGATATAGGCGAGCGCAGTGTGCCGCTCAATCTCACGCCGCAGTAGGAAGGCGAGCGTGACAAGCGGATTGAAATGCGCGCCGGACACCGGACCCATCGCGCCGATCAGCACGATGAGGATGGCCCCGGTCGCCGTCGAGTTGCCGAATAGCGCGAGCGCGGCATTGCCGCCCGACAGCCGCTCGCCCATGATGCCGGAGCCGAGGATGGCCGCGAGCAGGAGTCCGGTGCCCAGCCCTTCAGCCAGTCAGCCGTCGCGCAAGACTCTGCGATTGCACGGGCTCTATGCCGGTTCCTTGGAGATTGCGCTTTTGGTACGCCCGATTCTGTCGAGCTCTTTTTGAAGAGCGAGCTTGCTCAGCTTCTCGAACGGCAGGCTCACGAAGATTCCGATGCGCTGGGTTAGCATCCGCATCGTATCGGCGAAAGCGAGACCACGCTCGGCCTCGGTTCCTTGTGCTTTCGCCGGGTCGGACAAGCCCCAATGCGCAGTCATCGGCTGGCCCGGACAAATGGGACAAACCTCGTTGGCGTCGTCGTCGCACACTGTGAACACAAAATCGAGCTTCGGCGCGCCAGGAGCCGCGAACTCGTCCCAAGACTTCGAATTGAGATGGGAGACGTCGTAGTTCGACTTGCGCAGCAGGTTGAGCGCGAGCGGGTTGACCCTGCCTGTGGGATGGCTGCCGGCGCTATAGCCGCGAAACTTGCCGGTTCCCAGGCGATTCAGGATGCACTCGGCCATGATCGAGCGTGCCGAATTGCCGGTGCAGAGGAAGAGGACGTTCAGAGATTTCACAGCGTCGGGCTTCATTGGGCTCCTCCTTTTTTTGCTCTTATGGTTGGCGGCACTCGACGAGCGTGGACTCGATCAGTGAAGCACAGAGGTGAGGATTGCCGCGGCAGCAATCCTCGATCAGGAACGCGAGCAGCTCCCGCGTCCCTTCGAGATTGACGGCATAGATCACCGAGCGGCCGTCCTTGCGTGACGAGATGAGCCGCGCACGCGCGAGCACGGCAAGATGCGAAGACATGGTGTTGTGGGGCACGGTGAGCTTCCGCGCGATGTCGCCCGCAGCCATGCCGGAAGGACCCGTGCGAACGAGCAGTCGGAACACCTTGAGCCGACTCTCTTGAGCCAGCGCGCCAAGCGCCTCCGTGGCACGAGTTAAGTCCATATGTCGAGAATTATCCAAATCTACTGTCACAATCAATGGAAAGATTGCAAATAAAGATTGCAAATAAGGTCGCCACGTGTGTGCGGGTCATCGGCTTTCCGCAAAACGCAGTGGCGCAGTTTCGGCGCTTGGCAACCTGCCCGCCTCGGGTCTAAAACGCGGCCCCGGGGGAAGCGAACCCAACCCGCTCGCCGACTCTTCGAACCGGGGCAACATGGGCGAGCCGAAGATGAGGATATTCTCGTGAAAACTTGGTCAGTCCCGCTGCTCGCGGCAGCCATGATGGGGTTTGTTTCACTGCCCGCCGCGGCCGACGACGTGGTTGTAGCCCGCGTTAATGGCAACGATATCAAGCAATCCGACCTCGATTTTGCCGCAACCGAAGTCGGCTCGCGGCTCGCGAGCTATACGCCCGCTGATCGCCGGAAGATCCTCCTCCAATATGTCATCGAGAACGAGCTGATGGCCGAGGCCGGCCAGAAGGACAGCCTCGACAAGGCCGCCACTTTCCCTGACCGGGTCAAATATCACGAGCGACGCGCGTTGCGTGATGCGTTCTTCGACGCCGGCATCGCCAATGCCGTGACGGAAGACGCCGCCAAGAAGATCTATGACGAGAAGATCGGCCAGATGAAACCCGAGCAGGAGATCCACGCTCGCCACATCCTGGTCGAGACCGAGGCCGAGGCCAAGGAGATTGAGGAGCGGCTGAAGAAGGGCGAGGATTTCGCCACGGTCGCCAAGGAGAAATCGAAGGACGCGAACTCCGAAGGCGGTGATCTCGGCTTCTTCACCCGTGGCACCATGCTGAAGCCGTTCGAGGATGCCGCCTTTGCGCTCGAGGTCGGCCAGATCTCCGATCCGGTGCAGACTCAATTCGGCTGGCACATCATCAAGGTCGAGGAGAAGCGCGACCAGCCACTGCCGAGTTTCGATCAGGTCAAGGAAGCGATCATGGCTCAGCTCGTGCAGCAAAAGGCGCAAGAGGTTGTGACCGGCCTGCGCGGCGCTGCGAAGATCGAGGTAGTCGATCCCGACCTCAAGAAGTCGATGGATAGCGGCGTGCTCAATGGCGAGGAGTTGCCGGAACTGCCGCAAGACCAAGGCCAGGGGGATGCCGGCGGAAAGCAGTGACCGCTTGGCTTAGGCGCCGTGGGGAAAATTTCGCCTTTCGCGCCTAAGCGCCTTGCTGAACTTCCGCCCATTGAGGGGGTGCGCATTGCAACCGCCGCTGCCGGCATCCGCTATCCCGGCCGCACCGATTTGCTCTTCGCATTGTTCGACCCCGGCACCTCCGTCGCCGGTGTTCTGACGAAGTCCAAGACCGCGTCGGCTCCGGTCGATTGGTGCCGGCAGCATCTTGGTCATGGCATGGCGCGCGCACTCGTCGTTAATTCGGGAAACGCGAACGCCTTCACCGGCCGGCGCGGCCGCGAGGCGGTGGAGCGCACGGTGGAGGCCGCAGCCCGCGCGGCCGATTGTCTCGAGGCCGATGTCTATGTCGCTTCGACGGGCGTGATCGGCGAGCCGCTCGATACGAGGAAATTCATCGGTCTCCTCGGCGATCTCGCGCGCGAGGCAAAGCCAGATGCCTTCGAGGAGGCCGCGCGCGCCATCATGACCACCGACACCTATCCGAAGCTTGCCACGCGCAAGAGCGAGATCGACGGGGTCGAGGTCACCATCAATGGCATCGCCAAAGGCGCCGGCATGATCGCGCCCGACATGGCGACCACGCTCGCTTTTATCTTCACTGACGCAACGATCGAGCCGGTTGCGCTGCGCGGCTGTCTCGATCCAGGGCTCGAGCAAAGCTTCAATGCAATCACCATCGACAGCGACACGTCTACCAGCGACACGCTGCTCGTCTTCGCCACAGGCGCAGCGGCAAGTTGCGGCGCTCCGCGCATTGCTGTGGCGGAGGACCCACGAGCTACTGCCTTCCGGTTGGCGCTCGCCCAGGTCATGCGCGAGCTTGCACTACAAGTGGTGAAGGACGGTGAGGGCCTGACCAAGTTCGTGACCGTCCGCGTGACGGGCGCAGAGAGCGACGAGGCTGCGCGACGCATTGCCCAGTCGATCGCCAACTCACCCTTGGTGAAGACGGCGATCGCCGGCGAGGACCCGAATTGGGGCCGCATCGTCGCGGCGGTCGGCAAAGCCGGCGAGGCCGCCAATCGCGACCGCATGGCCATCTGGCTCGGCGATATCCTGGTTGCGACGGAGGGCGAAGTAGCAGCGGCCTATCGCGAGGCCCAAGGCGCCGCCTATATGAAGAATGCTGAAATCTCGATCCGCGCCGATGTCGGCATCGGCCGGGGTACGGCAACGGTTTTCACCTGCGATCTAACGAAGGACTACATCGCCATCAATGCCGATTACCGGTCTTGATGAGGTCGCGACTTTCGGGGTGCGGATATGAATGAGGGAAGGACGCGCCCCATCATCCTTGTCGCCGCAGTCGCGCTACTCAACGAAGAGGGCAAAGTGCTGCTTGCAAAGCGCCCTCCCGGGCGCCCGCTCGCAGGACTGTGGGAATTCCCGGGCGGCAAAGTCGACCCGGGCGAAGATCCCGAGACGGCGTTGATCCGTGAGCTCATGGAGGAGCTTGGCATCGAGATCGCAAGAGCCGATCTTGTGCCTCTCACCTTCGCGAGCCACGCATATCCTGAGTTCCACTTGCTGATGCCGCTTTATCTCTGCAAACGTTGGGAGGGCGACATCGCCGCGCAAGAGAACCAGGAGCTTCTGTGGGTGAAACCCGACGAGCTCAGGCTCTACGACATGCCGCCCGCCGACGAGCCGCTCAAGACCAGCCTCCCCAACCTGATTTGAACTGCCAGAGACGCATGATCAGCAATCATTAAAGCCGGAATCGAGTTTTTTGCCGGCGTATGTGAAGGGCGAAGGATGCGCCCCAGGATCTCTCACTCTCTCGGAGCCCTGCTCGCTTCTGACCCAAAGCAGACGTCAGAGCTGTCACGGCTCAGATACGACGCGATGGAGAAGAATATCGGAAAATCTCTCAATCACGCCTATCAGACGCTCTTTGACCGAGCGCGAATTCTGTTCGAGACTAATGCGTTTGCATAAGACATTCTGAATTAAAGGGCTAAGCTGCCCTCCACCTCTCTCCTCCGCCCATTTTTCTCAGGCGTGCGCGGCATCAAAGTTCTCACTCTTGCGACAGTTCTTATTTTTGCGGGAACAACCTCGTCACAAGCTTGCAAGCATCCAGTCGAAGAGATCAAAGAGACTTTTGAGATGCCTAATAGTGAGTTCGAAATTCCAGCCGATCGGCGACGAACTCGTCCGCGTTTCCCGCGTGCGCCTCTATGGGGCGGAGTTCCGTCTCTGCGACCCGCGCAATCTTTACCCAGACGAGGATCGGGTGAGCTTCGTATTCGCCTCGGTGCGGGGCGAGGGAGACGACGCGCCGGAGCACAGCGGCGTGCTGGTCCAGTACGAGGATGCCGAACAATGCAAGCTCTACCGCAACCCGCTGATCCGGGAGGGAGCGTTCTTCCTGTGCAAATCGAATGTGCACCTGCGCTACTTTGCCGAGGGGTCGATGGACAGGCTGCTCGCCTTCGTCCGCCCACTTCTACATGCCGCAGCTCCACTACTGGCGTTACGAGGAGCTGCCGGGCGCCGACAGCTTCAGCCACATCGATCCCTCCGATCATGAAGGGCGCGAGCAAGCGTGGGCGGAGGTGAAGCAGAATTTGGCCGAGGAGACGGCCGAATGGGTGCCAAAGGGGCGCGAGCTCGTGGCGTTGTTCGAGCATGCGCGCCGCTCCGGCGGCGTCCTCTGGAGACAGGTTTTTGCCGTCGCGTACGAGGGTCCTATCGACTTCGACACCCTTTGCGACAGAGTGCTGGCGGGCGTGGACCAATATTGAGCCCTTTAGCATCGCTCCTTCAGTGCCAGGCCGCTTGGACGGTTGCGGGCTCGCTTGGGAAGTTCATGACCGTTGGCCAGGGGCTGCATTGCTGATCTCTTCCGGCATCACAAAGCCGGCCCCCGATGACCTGCCTCCAAACGCCCGATTTCTGTCAAAACCTTTGGCTCCCGAGCGATTGGTGAAGGAGCTCACCCAAGCGCTATCGGCGGCTCTCTAAGGACCTTCCGGGAACTGCGCCGTTGGCTCGTCAGTTTAAGGGTGCATCATTCGTGCGCACAGCACCGGGCGTGCTCTCGCTATGCACGTTCGGCCAATCGCAGCCGATCATCAATTTGTTGCGCACGCCTGGGATGATCGACCAGATCGCTCGCCCTTTGTTGGCGATCCGCCCGCGCCAGCAGCGATTTCCAGCTCCATCCTGTGGAAGAATTAGTCCGTACCGGGCTGCGCAATCGCCTTCTTGCATCTTTGCCCGAGGCTGATCACGCTCTCCTCCGCCCCCACCTCGCGCCAGTTACTCTCAATTTTAGGCAGCGCCTGCAATCGGCGAACCGAAGGGTAAAGGCGGCCTATTTTCTCGAGAGCGGCATCGCCTCAGTGGTCGCGATTGCAACGGGTTCCCACAGCCAAACTGAAGTAGCAGTTATTGGCTGCGAAGGCATAGTTGGGCTGCCCATCGTGCTGCGCGCTGACCGCCATGTGAGATCTTCATTCAGTCGGAAGGCCCATGGGCAATGTATCGAAGCGGCGGACCTCGTCAGCGTGATGAGCCAAAGCCCTACTCTTTCCGACGCGCTTCTACGTTTCGCTCACTTTTTCAGCGTGCAATCTGGATATACGGCCTTGGCCAACGCCCATGGGAAGGTTGAAGAGCGGCTCGCCCGTTGGCTTCTCATGGCGCAGGACCGCATCGCAAGCAAGGAACTCATTCTCACCCACGAGTTTCTCGCCCTTATGCTCGGAGTGCGTCGCGCTGGGGTGACCGTCGCCTTGCAGCATTTCGAGGTCAAAGGTCTCATCACGGCGGCTCGCGGCAGTATGAGATAACGGTGGGCAATCCCCACGACTGTCGATTGCGTGCGGTTGAATGTTGGCGGGAAGCAGAGTTCGCGCGAACCGCACCGGCCCGCGCAACACTAGAACAATTCGCCAAATTGTGGCTTGACCTCGCCGCTGCTTACGAGCGCGAACACGCGCTCTTGGAGAAATGGGGCGAGACGCCTGCGCCGATCAGCGCGATTTACCCGACCGCCCTAAGGTAACAGTCGCCCTTACTGTAGCCTTTCAATCTGCTCGATCGTCAGATTGCCGTCTTGCGTCGTGATCCTTGCATTAGCCCGAGCAGCGATGGTCAGCTCCTGCATCACGAAATCAATGGCTCTGCGCAGCGACCCAAAATGTCGTGCGTGGCCGTCCCAGTCCGGCGCAGCTTGCGAAATCTCATCTGCCGGTATCCAGTGTGCGTCGGCAGGAAGATCGAGTTTCACCATTGGCCTGGTATTAAGCGTTGCTTGGATACGTCGCCCCGTTCGGCTCCGTCTAGCATCTCAAGCAGGATGTTCAACTCATCAGGCAACGGTTGCAGAGAACAGTCGAGGCATTCCTTTAGGGCTCGCCCCAGGAATAGCGCTTGCTTGGGGAGATGTTGCATAACATTTCCTCCTCCAAATTTTTTTGCGCCCTTTTTTGCGACCTATTTCAGCCTAGTCGCAACGCACTGGCCTCGCCTTGCGAGGTTGGGCAAACCCCCCAGATTTTTGTGCGTTCCCGTACAATCACTAAAAATTTCACTATTCCGGGCAGAGCATAAGACGCTCCTGGATCGGCGCGTTGTGTCGTTCTGCTAAATCTCAGTATTACTTGGGAGGCCCTCTCTAGGCTGAGCTCATTTCACATTCGATAACCGCGCTCGGCTTATGGCACAAAGCAGACGTTCACTGATCAATCGCAGCCAAACAAAATTAGTTGTCAGGCGTGGTCCAGTTTTTAGGAACATCACTATACCCCCCCATCACGGGGAGGTGTGTCAGTCATCTTTGGGCTTACGCGATTAGAAGGGAACGAGGCCTTGTCGCCCGCGGAATGCTCCGTCGTGTTCAGTGCCTCAGCGAGACGATGCGCGGCGCTGCCCGGTCGAAGTGGCTTCTGCTGACTGGGATCCGGCGCCCACCCGGAGAGATAGACGATCTCGAACGTGGCGCTGACGCGCCCGTCGGCCGTCGCGTGACGCTCGCGATAGATCGCCTCCGCCCGTGCAAGCGTCTTGCGCGACAACGGCGACTTGCTGCGCGCAAGCAGCACATTGCCGCCGCCGAGCGCGCGCACCTCGCGCATCAGCTCGCGCGGCGAGGGATAAACCACCGTCAGAGTCTCTGCGTCGGCAACGGGAAGGGCAAAGCCCGCTCGCTGCAAGAGCGCGCCGTAGTCCCTGACGTCGGCGAAGGGCGACACGCGCGGACTCGCGCCGCCTTCGGTCTCCGCCTCAGCCTCGAGCAGCGCCTGGCGAAGCTCGAGCAGCGCCCTCGCGCCGAGCAGCGCCGCTATGAACAGTCCGTCGGGCTTGAGCGCGCGCCTGATCTGGATCAGCGCGCCGGGGAGATCGTTGACGCGATGCAGCGCAAGACCCGAGACGATTAGGTTGAGGCTCGCATCTTTCAGCGGCAGCAGATCCTCGTCGCAGACCAGCGAGGGACCTGGGCAAAGTGCTGCGAGCGCAAACACGCTCTCCGCATAGATCACCTCGCGCACAGACTTGATCTCCGCCAGACTTCGCCCGAGCAGCCCGTGATAGGCGCCAAGATCGAGCGCAAGCGGGAAGGGCCGCAGCATCAGCTCTACGCGCTCGGCGATCTCGCGTGCGACATGGGCAAGCAGGAACTCGCGCGCTTCGATTTCATGCGCGAACCTGGCACGCCGCTCGCGCAAGAGCTTGCGGTCGAACAGGAGGGTTTCGTCGCTCATGGGGTGAGGCTGCTCCGCCCTTCCAACATCGCCGCTCCCGGCTCTATCATGGGGTCCATGGTGGGGGTTGAGCTTAGCGCAGAGGCGCGGCCTTCAGGCTCCGGCGCAACAACTTGGCGCAGGCCAGTGCGGACGCTGCTCGGCCAAGTCGCCGATCTGCTCTTGCCGCCGGTCTGCATTTCCTGCCGCGCGCGCATCGGCAGCCACGGCCTCCTGTGTGGCTCGTGTTTTGCCAAGATTGACTTCATTGCGCCTCCGATCTGCGCGCGGCTCGGCGTGCCGCTGCCATACGATGCCGGCGAGCCCTTGCTCTCGGCGGCTGCCATCGCCAAGCCTCCAGTTTACGACCCGGCCCGCGCTGCGGCGCGCTATTCGGCGACCATGCGCGAGCTGATCCAGAGCTTCAAATATCGGGATCGGCACGAAGGTCTTCCATTGTTCGGGCTTTGGCTGAAAAAGGCGGGAGCCGAGCTTCTTGCCGACGCCGACCTGATTATACCGGTGCCACTCTATCGCTCGCGCCTTTGGTGGCGGCGGTTCAATCAGTCGGCCATGCTCGCGCAAAGCGTGGGCCGGCTCGCCAGCGTTCCCGTCGACTGCTTCGTGCTCGCCCGCGTGCGGCGGACATCAAGCCAAGTCGGGGTTTCTGCCGAACAAAGACGGAAGAATGTCGCCGGAGCGTTCAAGATGCTGCCGGCGCGCGCCGCCCGCGTCAAAGGGAAGAGCATCGTGGTGGTGGACGACGTAATCACTACCGGAGCAACGGCTGAGGCCTGCGCCCGGGCACTGAAGCGGGCGGGGGGTGCGCGGGTGGATGTGCTGGCTCTCGCCAGAGCCGTCGAGCCTGCCGCCTTCCTGCTTTAGGCTGCGCGCATAAAAACCCTTGCATAGAGCCGGTTAAGCGCCCAGTTACCGTCGTTGAGATTATTTTTGAGCATTTCAGAGGCAACGAATTATGTCGCGCATTCTCCTCTACACCACCCAGTTCTGCGGCTATTGCCGGGCGGCAAAGAATTTGCTGCGCGCCAAGGGCCTCGACTACGAGGAGATCGATGTCGGCTTCGATCCCGACAAGCGTGCCGACATGGTTCAGCGCGCAGGCGGCCTTCGCACCGTGCCGCAGATCTTCATCCACGGCCGCCATGTCGGCGGCTATGATGAGCTCGCGGCGCTCGAGCGCGAAGGCAAGCTCAATGATTGGCTTGCCAACATGCTGGAGACGTCTGCCTTGGGAGAGCTGGCTGACGCCTCAGAGCCATGAGTAGCGAGCGGCAGAGACGCTTTCGTGCCGGGCTGGTGCAGCTCCGCTCGGGCCGGGCAGTCGCGCCAAATCTCGACAAGGCCGAAGCCCTGATCAGGCGCGCAGCCAAAGGCGGCGCGCAATATGTGCAGACGCCTGAGAACACCGGGATCATGGAGCTCAAACCGGAGCTCGTGCTCGCCGCGGCCGAGAGCGAAGGCAAGAGCGCACTGCTCGCCTGGGCCAAGGCGCTCGCGCGCGACCTTGGAATTTGGCTGCATGTCGGCTCGATCGCCATCAAGCTCGATCAGACGCGGGTCGCCAATCGTTCTTATCTGATCGATCCCAAGGGCCGCGTCGCCGCGCGCTACGACAAGCTGCATATGTTCGATGTCGACCTTGCCGGCGGCGAGAGCTACCGCGAGTCGCAATATTTCTGTCCTGGCGCCAAGGCGGTGCTCGCCGATCTCCCCTTCGGCAGGTTGGGCTTGAGCATCTGCTACGACCTTCGCTTCCCCTCGCTCTATCGCGCGCTCGCTGCCGCCGGTGCCGAGCTCATCGCCATCCCGGCCGCCTTTACCAAGCAGACCGGCGAGGCGCATTGGCATGTCTTGACGCGCGCCCGCGCCATCGAGACCGGCGCCTTCGTGCTCGCAGCGACCCAAGGCGGCTTGCACGAGAACGGTCGCTCGACCTTCGGTCACAGTATCATCGTCTCGCCCTGGGGCGAGATTTTTGCCGAGGCAGGCGAGGAGCCCGGCGTGATCTTTGCGGATCTCGACCTTGCCGCTTCGGAGGAAGCACGGGCGCGCATTCCGGCGATCAAGCATGGCCGCGAATTCGAGATCGAGATTGCCGGGGAGGGGGTCGAACGGGCGAGGAGAGAGGCGTCGTGATCCGCTACGCGCTCGCCTGCGAAAAAGGTCACGAGTTCGAGGCATGGTTCGGCTCGATCAGCTCCTGTGACGAGCAACAGGAGGCGCGGGCGGTCACCTGCCCATCCTGCGGCAGCACCAAGGTGCACAAGGCGCCGATGGCTCCTGCCGTCAAGAGAAGGAAAGCTGAGCCCGCCGCCGCGCGCGAGGAGGGCGAGCGACGGAGGACGTATGCGTTCCTCAAGAACCTCAAGGCGCATCTCAAGGCTAATGCCGAGCATGTCGGTCCTGCCTTCCCTGAGGAGGCCCGGAAGATGCATTACGGCGAGGCCGAGGCGCGCAGCATCTATGGCGAGGCGACCATCGAGGAGGCCAAGTCGCTCAAGGACGAGGGCATTCCCGCGCTGCCACTGCCGCCGCTGCCCGACGACCAAAACTGAGGGACCTTGCCTCGAGGTAACCTCTTATTGGGAGGCTTCGCGTACAAATTCCCGGCGAGATGCCCTGGTAAAGCCGCGAAGGGCCTCTATTTAATATGAAGCCGGGCGTTGGTTTCTGCGCAACCAGGGGCACTAAATGCACCTCTCAAGTTTTTCCCGAATTCGTAAGTATGCCTTAGGCCTCCTCGCCGCCCCGTTTTTGGCTCTTGCACTCGTACTTCCCGCAAGCGCTCAAACCGGAACCAAGCCTCCGACTGCGCCGACCGAGGCCGCGCCGGCAAGCCCCGAGGCTAAGCCCAACCGCCTTGGCGAGCCGAATGCGCCCGCTCCTGCCCAGCCCAAATCCGAAGGGGCAGCGACAGAACAGCAACCTAAATCGGAAGGAACTGCGACTGCGCAGCCCAAACCGGAGACGCCTCCTCCGCCCAAGCCGGCGGACTGGGCCAAGCACGAAGCAGCCGCCGCCGATTTGCAGCCCGGATCCCAAATCCTGATCAATATCGACAAGACGCAACAGGAGATGACCGTCTTCATCGACGGCGTCGAGCAATACTCCTGGCCGGTTTCGACCGGCAAACCCGGCTATGCGACGCCTTCGGGAAACTACACGCCAACCTCCATGAACGAGATTTGGTACAGCAAGCAGTGGGACAATTCTCCCATGCCGCATTCCATTTTCTTCATGAAGGACGGCCACGCCATCCACGGCACCCATGATGTGAAGTATCTCGGCAAGCCTGCCTCGCATGGTTGCGTGCGGCTTGCGCCGGAAAACGCACTCACGCTCTATTCCATGGTCGAGAAAACCGGGATGCAGAACGTGCAAGTCGTGCTGAGCGGAGAGACTCCTGGCGGCGAATACAAGGTCGCGAGTCCTGACCGGCGCTACGGTCCCGGTCCCGGCTGGTTCATCCCCGGCGACAATTATGACAATTATTATGCACAGCAGGAGCCGCCGCGTCGTCGGCGTGGCCTTTTCGGACGGTGGTTCCAGCCCGACTACGGGCCGCAGGGTTATGCTGGCCCTCCAGGCTATTACCCGCCGCGCGGCTATCGCGGATATTAAAGTCTAGGTCCTGACAAGCGCCTTGTATTCTTCCTCCCCTCCCATCAGGGAGAGGGGTGTCCACGCTGCACAGCCGTCGTGAAATAATTCACGTCGGTGTCGGGCGAGAGGCTCCATTCGTCGGCGAGTGGGTTGTAGACCATGCCGGTTGTGTCGATGACCGCGAGGCCAGCAGCCTCTAACGCCGCTCGAAGCTCATCGGGCCTGACAAAACGGTCCCAATTGTGGGTGCCAAGCGGCAACCAGCGCAGGATGAATTCAGCCCCGATGATGGCGAGCGCATAGGCCTTCAGCGTGCGGTTCAGCGTGGACAGCACCATGGCGCCGCCAGGCTCCACCAGCGGCGCGACGAGCTTCAAAAACGCCGGCACATCAGGCACATGCTCGACGACTTCGAGCAGGAGCACGGCGTCGAAGGTCCTGCCCGCCGCCGCGATCTCTTCTGCGGTCGCGGCCTGATAGTCGACTTTGACTCCTGCGCCTTCGGCGTGGGCCTTGGCAGCTTCGATATTCTCCGGGGCAGGATCGATCCCGGTGACCCAGGCGCCGATCCGGGCCAGAGGCTCTGAAACGAGCCCGCCGCCGCAGCCGATATCCAGGACTGAAAGGCCGGACAGGCTCGATGGCCCCTTCGGATCGCGGCCGAACCTCTTGCAGAGCTGGTCGCGTATATAAATGAGCCGTACCGGGTTGATGCGGTGCAGCGGCTTGAACGGACCCTTGGTATCCCACCAATCGCCAGCAAGCCTCGCAAAGCGCGCGATCTCCTCCCGATCGAGCGTGGCACTCTGATTATCAGTCATGCCCACCATGGCCCCTCCTTTTCCGGTGCGTGTCAAGCCGAGGGGCCCGAAGTCATTGCAGGTCGGGGCCCCAATCAGTATGAAAGACCCGCAAATTCCGGCCGGTCCCCAAAGGGCCGGCCCTCTTGTTGTATGGGCGGGGTAGGCTCTCGACCCGCCTTCCTTGGAGGGGCTCTTGTCCCTGTTGGTGCTCAAATTCGGCGGGACGTCGGTCTCCGATGTCGACCGCATCCGTAACGTCGCCGCGCATGTGAAGCGCGAGGTCGACGCGGGCCACGCCTGTGCCGTCGTGGTCTCGGCCATGGCCGGCCACACCAACCAGCTCGTCGCCTGGGTTGAGCAGGCCTGGGGCTTCAAGGAGCGTAAGCAGAATGGCAGCGAGGCTTCGGCCCACTATGACGGGCGCGAGTACGATGCCGTGGTGTCCTCAGGCGAGCAGGTCACCTCCGGGCTGCTCGCGCTCGTGCTCCAGTCGCTGGGGGTCAAGGCGAGGTCTTGGCAAGGGTGGCAGATTCCTCTCCATACCGATGCCGCGCATCGCGCCGCCCGCATCACCGGGCTCGACGTCGACGAACTTAAGGAACGAATGCTCGACGGCGAAGTGGCGGTGATCGCCGGATTCCAGGGGATCGCTCCCGGCAACCGCATCTCGACGCTCGGCCGCGGCGGGTCGGACACAAGTGCCGTCGCGCTGGCCGCGGCGCTTTCCGCCGACCGCTGCGACATCTATACCGATGTCGACGGCGTCTACACCACCGACCCGCGGGTCGTGCCCAAGGCGCATCGACTCGACAAAATCTCCTACGAGGAGATGCTAGAAATGGCCTCGCAGGGGGCCAAGGTGCTGCAGACCCGCTCGGTCGAGCTTGCCATGCAGAAGGGGGTGCGGGTGCTGGTGCGCTCGAGCTTCGATCCCCCCGATCTTAAGGGCAAGGGGAATGTGCTTGGAACCCTCGTTTGCCATGAGGATGAGATTGTGGAGCAGAACGTCGTCAGTGGAATTGCCTACGCCCGGGACGAGGCGAAAGTGACGCTACTCAAGGTCGCCGACAAGCCTGGCGTCGCGGCGCAAGTGTTCGTTCCGCTGGCCGAAGCCAATATCAATGTCGATATGATCGTGCAGAACGTGTCCGAGGACGGCAAATATACGGACATGACCTTCACGGTGCAGAGCGCCGACCTCGACCGGGCGCTCGAAGTCTTGCGCAATGCCAAGGATCGCATCGGTTATTTTGACTTGCGCGGCTCAACCGACATCGCCAAGGTGTCGGCTATAGGTGTGGGCATGCGGAGCCACGCCGGGGTTGCCGCTCAGATGTTCAGCGCGCTTGCCGAAAAAGGCATCAATATCGAGGCGATCTCCACATCTGAGATCAAAATCAGCGTATTGATCGACGCTGCCTATGCCGAGCTTGCGGTGCGCACCTTGCATTCCCTGTTCGGCTTGGACAGCCGCTAGCGGATTTCGCGCGGGCTAAGCGAAAGCTCCTTTAAAATGCCCTGATCGCCCCGTCGCCGGTCGGCGAGGACCTAAGAGTTATGGCCGTCTCTATTGGTGCCCCGAGACAGTTGCTCCGTCGCCTGCGCGAGATCATGGCGCAGCGCGAGAGTGCTCAAGCGCGCCTCGACAAGGTGGCCGTGCTGATCGCCTCGAACATGGTCGCGGAGGTGTGCTCGATCTATTTGCGCCGTCGGGACAGCTCGCTCGAGCTGTTCGCCACCGAAGGCCTAAGGCCCGAGGCCGTGCACAATACGCATCTCAAGCCCGGCGAAGGCCTGGTCGGCCTCATCGCCCTTCAAGCCGAGCCGATGCAGTTCCCTGACGCCCAGCATCACCCGGCCTTCTCCTACCGGCCGGAAACCGGGGAGGAGATCTATCACTCCTTCCTCGGCGTGCCGATCCTGCGCGGGGGGCACACCATCGGCGTGCTGACCGTGCAGAACCGCACTATGCGGCAATATTCCGACGAAGAGGTCGAGGCGCTCCAGACCACCGCCATGGTGCTCGCCGAGATGATCGCCTCTGGCGGTCTCGGCGTCACCGAGGAAGAGGTCAGCGCCGAAACCCGCCGCGAGATGGCCGGGCGGTTCACCGGTCTTTCCATCTCCGAAGGCGTGGCGCTCGGCCATGTCGTGCTGCACGAGCCGCGCATCGTCGTTACCCGTCTGATCGCCGAGGACGTCGAGCTCGAGCGACGGCGCCTGTCCCAGGCCATCGAGGAGCTGACCGGTGCCATCGACGGCATGCTCGAGCGCGGCGATCTCGCCCGCGCAGGCGAGCATCGCGAAGTGCTCGAAGCCTTCCGCATGTTCGCTCATGACCACGGCTGGCGCCGCCGCCTCGATGAGGCCCTGCTCACCGGCCTCACCGCCGAAGCCGCCGTGCAGCGCGTGCGCAATGACACCAGAGCGCGGATGCTGCGCCAGACCGACCCGCACGCCCGCGAGCGGCTGCACGACATCGACGATCTGTCAAATCGCCTGCTCATTCTGTTGTCGGGCGGCGCCGGTACTGCGGCCGCCGGCAACCTGCCGCAAGACACGATCCTGATCGCCCGCACCATGGGTCCTGCCGAGCTGCTCGACTATGACCGCCAGCGCCTGCGCGGCCTCGTGCTGGAGGAGGGGGGCGCGGCAAGTCATGTCGCTATCGTGGCGCGCGCACTCGGGATTGCCGCCATCAGCCAGGTCAGTGGGGTACTCGAGACAGTCGAAGCGGGAGATGCAGCGATCGTCGATGCAGAGGGCGGCGAGCTGCATATTAGGCCGACGCAGGAGGTCGTCTCGGCCTACGCCGACAAGGTGAGGTTTAGGGCGAGACGCCAGGCGCAATATGCTGCCCTGCGCACGGTGCCCTCGGTCACCCTCGACAATGAGCACGTGGCGATCCAGATCAACGCCGGCCTCCTGTTCGACCTGCCTCATCTCGATCAGTCCGGCGCGGATGGCATCGGCCTGTTCCGTACCGAGCTGCAATTCATGATCTCCGCGACCTTCCCGCGGCTTGAGCAGCAGACGCGCCTTTATAAGGCCATCCTCGACGCTGCCGGAGATCGCCCGGTCGTGTTCCGCTCGCTCGACGTGGGCGGCGACAAGGTGCTCCCCTATTTCCGCGGCTCCAAGGAGGAGAACCCCGCCATCGGCTGGCGCGCGATCCGCATGGCGCTCGACCGGCCGGCACTGTTCCGGACCCAGATCAGAGCGCTGCTCAGAGCCGCGCAAGGCCGCGAGCTTCGCATCATGCTTCCGATGATCGCCGACGTTTCCGAGCTCGAGGCGGCGCGCGCGCTCATCGATCGCGAGGTCAGGATCCTGTTGCGGCATGGGCGGCCTGAGCCGAAGCGGCTCATGATCGGTGCCATGATCGAGGTGCCGGCTCTGCTCTGGCAACTCGACCGCGTGCTGCCCTTGGCCGATTTTGCCTCGGTGGGCTCCAACGACCTTATGCAATTCCTGTTCGCCGCCGACCGCGGCAATATGCGCGTCGCCGAGCGTTTCGATCCGCTCAATCCTGCGGCACTCAAGGCGCTCGGCCAGATCGTTGAAGCCGCAAACAAGCACAAGGTGCCCCTCACGCTGTGTGGCGAGATGGCGGGAAAGCCGCTCGAGGCCATGGCCTTGATCGGGCTTGGCTTCCGCTCGATCTCCATGGCGCCAGCCTCGGTCGGGCCGGTCAAGGCCATGATCCTCTCGCTCGATGCCGGCAGCTTGAAAGAGCGGTTGAATGAACTGCTCGCGAGCAAGGACACCTCGCTGCGCGAGGATCTCAAGCGCTTCGCGGCCGAAAAGGGCGTGCAGATTTAAGACGATGAGAGGTGCCCAGGCCACATTTCGATGTGCTAGTCTCGTGGAGCCTTGCAAACCCCATGCTGTTGGGCTTGTGTTAGTGGAGAATAGCGAGAGATGGGATCGGCGTTGTGATGCCGCCCAGGCCGCGCCTCGTGCCGGCAAGCCCACAGCCGGACGCCGCCGAGCGGTGCCTGCATGTTCACGGGATAGAAGAAATGCCAGCCGGCTATGATGCTGAGGTGGCGGAGTTGTTTCGGGACTTAAGAGCCGCAAGCGCTCTTTCCGAAGCGGACCTCGCAGCGAGATTAGGCACGCGCCCAGATGTGGTGCAGGCGCTCGAGCAGGGCGCACTCTATGCGCTGCCGCCTTGGGCGGAGACTTGCCGCGTGGTGAATGCCTACGGCGCGCTGCTCAATCTCGATGTCCGCCCATTGCTCAGGCGCATCTATGCCCAGCTTGAGGCGGGGATCGTCGAGCTGAGGCCGAAGGCTATGCCCGACGTTCCGGTGATGATGCCTCGCGACAATTCCGATTTCGCATTTAGGCCCGACAGCGGTTCCAGGCCTGACAGGCAAGCTGCGCCCTCCGGCAAGTCGCCGCTCGATATCGACTGGACGCCCGAGCCCGTTCCGACCCGGCCCCAAACTCCGCCTCCACCTCAACCAGCGCAAAAGCCGCAGGCTCCCCAGGCGCCTTGGCAAAATGCTTCTCCGGCGCCGCAATCGCGGCCGCGGGGGCCCTTGGCTCCCGCACCTCAGGTGCCCTGGACTGGCGGAGCGCCGCAACGTCCGGCAGGACCGCCGCAGCAGGCCGAGCGGCGTCCTGAGCAGAGGCCACCGCAAGCGCCGCAGGGGCAACACCCTCAGGGCCGACCCCTTCAGGGGCAGGCCCCGCAAGGGCAAGTCCCTCGCGGACAAGCGCCACAGCGGCCGCCCCAGCCGCAACCGCCCCAAGCCCGGCAACCTGCTCCGCCTCAACCGCCCAAACCGCGTGCCGAGTTCACGCCGCCTCCGCCGCCACTGCCTTCTGCCGCTCCCAGAGCGATCCCGGACGCGGCGATGGAAGAGCCGCCAGCGGTGGAAGAGAAACCGAAACGGAAGTCTGCGCTCTTGAAATGGGGCGTGATCGCCCTTCTTATCGCCATCATGGCCTTCGGCGCGTGGCTCGTGCTGCACAGCATGACTGGCCCATCAGTCGTCAAGTCTCCTACCACCGGCTCGCAACCTCTCGACCCGGACGACCCGAGAAGCCGTAAGGCCGACAAGCTGCAAGGCCCGTCTTAGCCACCTCAGGCCAAGTCTTCCTCGCCGTTCCGTTTCCTGCTTAGCCTAGACCATGACCACGATTCCCGCCGAGAGACTCGATAGACTCGTCGCCCGTTGGCAGACCGTGCAGGGCACGCTCGCCCAGGGCGTGGATCAGGACAGCTATGTCCGCCTCAGCCGCGAGTTCGCCGAGCTCGACCCGATCGTCGCTACCATCACCGCGCTGCGCAAGGCGACGCGCGAGCGCGAGGACTTGCAGCAGCTGATCGACGATCCGGCCTCCGATCCCGACATGACGACCCTCGCGGAAGCGGAGCTCGGTGAACTCGATCCCAAGATCGAGGAGCTCGAGCATCGCCTGAAGGTGCAATTGCTGCCCAAGGACGCCGCCGACGAGAAGAGCGCGATCCTCGAGGTGCGCGCCGGCACCGGCGGCGAGGAGGCGGCGCTGTTCGCCGGCGATCTGTTCCGCATGTATCAGCGCTACGCCGACCGCATGGGCTGGAAGGTGAATGTGCTGTCGGCAAGCGAGTCGGCGACCGGCGGCTACAAGGAGATCATCGCCAATATCACCGGCAAGGGCGTGTTCGCCCGGTTGAAATTCGAGTCCGGCGTGCATCGCGTGCAGCGCGTGCCCGAGACCGAGGCGCAAGGGCGCATCCACACCTCGGCCGCGACCGTTGCGGTGCTGTCAGAGGCCGAGGAGGTCGACATCAAGATCGACGACAAGGACCTGCGCATCGACGTGTTCCGGGCGAGCGGCCCAGGCGGCCAGTCGGTCAACACTACGGACAGTGCGGTCAGGATCACGCATCTTCCGACCGGGCTCGTGGTGAGCCAGCAGGACGAGAAATCGCAGCACAAGAACAAGGCCAAGGCGATGAAGGTGCTGCGCGCCAGGCTCTATGAGCTTGAGCGATCCAAGCTCGACGCCGAGCGCGCCCAGAATCGCCGCAGCCAGATCGGCACCGGCGACCGCTCCGAGCGCATCCGCACCTACAACTTCCCGCAAGGTCGCGTCACCGACCACCGCATCGGCTTCACCACGCACCAGCTGCCTTACGTGCTCGAAGGTGCCCCCGCGCTCGACGAGATCATCGATGCGCTCATCACCGACTATCAGACGCGCCAGCTCGCTGCGATGCAGGAGGAGGCCCATGCCTGACGCAAGCGGCCTGACCTTCGCCAAGGCCTTCGCAAAGACTGCCGGCGTGTTGCGGCAGGCAGGCATCGGCTCGCCGGAGCTCGATGCGCGGCTCCTGCTCTGCCACGCAGCAGGCCTTACACACGAAGCCACTATCGCGCGAGCGCACGGCGATCTCGGGACGGCAGCCGCCGCGCGGCTCGAAGCGTTGATCGCGCGCAGGCTCGAACGCGAGCCGGTCTCCCGCATCCTTGGCCTGCGCGAGTTCTACGGCCGCGCGTTCCTGGTCGACCGGCACACGCTAGACCCGCGCCCCGATACCGAGACGCTGATCGAAGCTGCCCTCGTCGATAAGCGAGGCTTGCACAACCACCCCCTCAAGCTGCTCGATCTCGGCACCGGCACCGGCTGCATCCTTATTACGTTGCTTGCGGAACTCCCCGAGGCTTGCGGGCTTGGAACCGATATCAGCACCGAAGCGCTCACAGTCGCGGCCGCCAACGCGCAACGACTCGGCGTGGCGAAGCGCGCAAGCTTCGTCTCCTGCGATTGGCTCGACGGCATCGACGGCAAATTCGACCTCATCGTCTCGAATCCGCCTTACATCCCTTCCGCCGAGATCGCCGCCCTGGCAGAGGAGGTCGCCAGGCACGATCCTTGGTCAGCCCTCGATGGCGGCCCCGACGGGCTCGACGCCTATCGCCGCATCGCCGCCAGCGCCGGCCAGGTTCTCGCGCCGAATGGCAGAATTCTCGTCGAGATCGGCTGCGAGCAGGCCGATGCGGTTGTTGAGATCTTCAACCAGGCCGGCCTCGGCCTCGATGGAACACGAGCGGTCAAGCGCGACCTCGCGGGAAGACTCCGCGTGGTCATGGCCGAGGCGCCCCAAACCGGGCGAGCGGAGGGTCGCAGCCCAAAAAAGACACTTGGAAAATCGCCATGTTCGGATTAAGTTCATGGTCAGCGAAATGAAAATTCGGCATGGGCGCCCCAGGCGCCGGCCGGTTGCAACGGCAACAGAGCGGATTTCTCGTGAACCTCGATTGACAGGCGGCATGCCTCTCGGGACGTTCAGGAGTAGCTCAACCGCCCATCAGATTGAGGTTGTCTGGCGCTAGCTCTGAGATCGTAGGACGCGTGGCGCCAGAGTTTCGACTCATAACAAGGCAGCGAAAACGCGCGAAGTAGGACGACTGCTGGGCGGTCCGGCGTTTCCGGACGATGAGCCTGTTCAAGGCTTGGGCCCAGTCGTGAATTTGAGTGAGCAGGGAGAAGGGATGCGGCAATCGCCGCTTATCAGGTGAATAGAAGCCCATGAGGCAAGGACAGCAGAATCGCAGGGGCCGCGGCCGCGGTCGCAAGCCCCAAAATCCATTGGCGCGGAACTACGAATCGAACGGCCCCGATGTGAAGATCAGGGGCACCGCGGCGCATATCGCCGAGAAGTACATGTCGCTCGCGCGCGACGCGCTCGCATCAGGCGACATGGTGACCGCCGAGAGCTATCTCCAGCACGCCGAGCACTACAACCGCATCATCATGGCGGCGCAGTCGCAGATGGGCGGGCATCAGGGCCATCAGGGCGAAGGGCCGAACGGCGGCGGGTTCCGCCCCCGCTGGAGCTCGGAAGCATCAGATGACGAAGGCGGCGAGTTCGATGGCGTCGAGGGCGGCGGAGACATCCGCGCCGGCGGCGGTGGCGGCGATTTCCGGCAGGGCGGCGGGGAGATGCGCCAGGGTGGTGGCTCTCAGGACCGCGAGCGCCATGAAGGCAATCGCGAGCATCACGGCGGCGGCCGCGAGCAGGGCGGGGGCCGGCGTCACGGCGGCAATGGCAGCGATGGCAACCGCGATCGCGACGCCAACGGCTCGGACCAGGCCGATCCCCAGCAGTCCGACGAGACCACTCCCGATCCGGTGAGCTAACGCTCTTTTCTGCGCTTCGTTTTTCGACGGCGTTGTCATGCCCGCGCAAGCGGGCATCCAGTAATCCCTGGTCTTAGTTTTCTCGGTGATCTCTCCCGTCTGACCCTCGTCATGGCCGGGCTTGGCCCGGCCATCCACGATTCGGGGGCAACCGGCCCCCCAGGCAAAAACCACCCCACGCATCGCCTGCGCTGTGACACACTCCGCGGACTTGCCGCAATGCAGGTTGCCGAGTTGCCTGATGCCCCACAGAAAAGTAAAGGCCATACCGGCCTGCGCAGCCTTGAAGACAACGCCCTGCTGCTGCTCGTCTTCGCGATATCGTTGGCCTTCGCTTGTATCCTGTGGCCGTTCTTCGGCGCGCTGCTCTGGGCGGCCGTGCTGGCAATCGTGTTCACGCCGCTGCATGAGTGGCTGTTGCACGCCATGCCGAAGCGGCAAAACCTTCCCGCTCTCGCCACGGTCCTGATCATCTTGACCTTGGTCATTCTGCCGTTGACGCTGATCGCAGCCTCGCTGTGCAAGAGGCCGCCAACTTTCATGAGAGCATGCAGGGGGGCTCGTGGAATCCCGGCGCGTTCTTCCAGCAATTCCTTGCCGTATTGCCGTCTTGGGCAACCGACCTTTTGGATCGCCTCGGGCTGAAAGACCTCGCTGCGGTGCAAGCGAAGTTGTCGGATGCTCTCGGCAAAGGCAGCGTGTTCTTTGCCTCGGAGGCCCTCGATATCGGGCTCGGCACCATCAACTTCCTCGTCAGCTTCGCCATCATGTTGTACCTGCTGTTCTTCTTCGTGCGCGACGGCGAGGGTCTGACGAGGCCCATTACGCACGCCATTCCGCTGCCGCCTGAGCAGCAGCATGCCCTCGTCGACAAATCGACCGCCGTCATCCGCGCGACCTTCAAGGGCAACCTGCTGGTAGCCGCGGTGCAAGGCGCTCTCGGCGGGCTGATCTTCTGGTTCTTGGGGATCAACGCGCCGGTGTTATGGGCCGTGGTGATGGCGCTTTGCTCGTTGCTGCCCGCGGTGGGCGCGGCCATCGTCTGGTTCCCGGTGGCGGTCTATTTCCTGGCGACAGGTTCAGTTTGGCAGGGCGTTGTGCTGCTGGCCTACGGCGTCTTCGTCATGGGCTTGGTCGACAACCTCTTGCGTCCGCTTCTGATCGGCAAGGGAACCCAGATGCCGGACTACCTCGTGCTGATCTCCACGCTCGGCGGCATCGCCGCCTTCGGTCTCAGCGGTTTCGTCATCGGGCCGGTGGTGGCGGCGCTGTTCATTGCGGTGTGGGACATATTCTCTCGTTCGCGGCAGAGCGCGCATGACGAAGGTAAAGAGTAAGCCCTGTCGGGAGCTTGGGCCAAAATCCCCTTTTTCCCGGCTTTTGGCCTCGCTATATGTCCGCTAGGAAGCCCCGCTAAGAAGCCCTGAGGTGATCGCCGCAACCGGCGCTGCGCCAAGCGCTCGTCCGCCGATCCTCACTCTTGGCCCCATAGGGAAGCCGTCATGGATTTCGAGAAACTGTCAGACCGCCTCAAGGGATTCCTTCAAGCCGCGCAGACCATCGCTGTGCGCGACGGGAACCCGCAGATTGTGCCCGAGCACCTGCTCAAGGCGCTGCTCGACGACCCTGAGGGGCTCGCGGCCGGCCTCATCAATCGCGCCGGCGGCAATGCCAAGCAGGCGCTGCAACGCACCGATGCCGCGCTCGCCAAGCTGCCCAAGGTCTCAGGGAGCGGCGCCGCGCAGCCGCATATGACCCCCGCGCTCTCCCGCGTGCTCGACCAAGCCGAACAGATCGCGACCAAGGCGGGCGACAGCTTCGTCACCGTGGAGCGCGTGCTCCAAGCCCTCGGCATGACAAAGGAGGGGGAGGCCGCGCGCATCCTGCAAGACGCCGGCGTCACGCCGCAGACCCTCAACGCCGCGATCAACGACCTGCGCAAGGGCCGCACCGCGGATTCCGCTGGCGCCGAGCAGTCCTACGATGCGTTGAAGAAATATACCCGCGACTTCACCGAGGCCGCGGCCAAGGGCGAGCTCGATCCCGTCATCGGCCGCGACGAGGAGATCAGGCGCACCATCCAGGTGTTGTCACGCCGCACCAAGAACAATCCGGTGCTGATCGGCGAGCCCGGCGTCGGCAAGACTGCCATCGTCGAGGGGCTCGCGCACCGCATCGTCAAGGGCGACGTGCCGGAGAGCCTTAAAGACAAGAAGGTGCTCGCGCTCGATTTGGGCGCGTTGGTCGCCGGCGCCAAATATCGCGGCGAGTTCGAGGAGCGGCTGAAGGCCGTGCTCTCCGAGATCGAGGCCTCACAGGGGCGCATCATCCTGTTCATCGACGAGATGCATACGCTGGTCGGCGCCGGCAAGGCCGAGGGCGCGATGGACGCCTCGAACCTGCTCAAGCCGGCGCTCGCCCGCGGGCTGCTTCATTGCATCGGCGCCACCACCCTCGACGAATACCGCAAGCATGTGGAGAAGGACGCAGCGCTCGCGAGGCGGTTCCAGCCGGTCTACGTGCCCGAGCCTACCGTCGAGGACACCATCTCGATCCTGCGCGGCCTCAAGGAGAAATACGAGAAGCACCACAATGTGCGCATCTCCGACGCAGCCCTCGTCACCGCCGCGGTGCTGTCCAACCGCTACATCACCGACCGCTTCCTGCCCGATAAGGCGATCGATCTCGTCGACGAGGCGGCGTCGCGGCTCCGCATGCAGGTCGACTCGAAGCCCGAGGCGCTCGATGAGCGCGACCGGCGCATCATGCAGCTCAAGATCGAGCGCGAGGCGCTGAAGAAGGAGAAGGACACCGCGTCGAAGGACCGCCTCGCCAAGCTCCAGATGGAGCTCGCCAATCTCGAGGAGGAGGCGAGCGCGCTCAGCCAGCGCTGGCAGGACGAGAAGGAGAAGCTCGCCTCGGCCGGCAAGCTGCGCGACGAGCTCGACAAAGCACGCACCGAGCTCGAGCTTGCCCAGCGCAAGGGCGACCTCGCACGCGCCGGCGAGCTCGCCTATGGCGTGATCCCCGACCTTGAAGCGAAGCTCAAGAACATCGAGGAGGAAGAATCAAAAGGCGGCGCCATCGCGCAGGAGGTGGTGACGCCAGACCTGATCGCCCAGGTGGTGTCGCGCTGGACCGGCATCCCGGTGGACAAGATGCTGGAAGGCGAGCGCGAGAAGCTCTTGCAGATGGAGACGCAGATCGCCAAGCGCGTGGTCGGCCAGACCGAGGCGGTCGAGGCGGTGTCCACCGCGGTGCGCCGCTCACGCGCCGGCCTGCAAGACCCGAACCGCCCGCTCGGCTCGTTCATGTTTTTGGGGCCAACTGGCGTCGGCAAGACCGAGCTTGCCCGCGCGCTCGCAGAGTTCCTGTTCGACGACGAGCACGCGATGCAGCGCATCGACATGAGCGAATATATGGAGAAGCACTCGGTCGCCCGGCTGATCGGCGCCCCTCCCGGCTATGTCGGCTATGAGGAGGGCGGCGCGCTCACCGAGGCGGTGCGGAGGCGCCCCTATCAGGTCATCCTGTTCGACGAGATCGAGAAGGCGCACCCCGACGTATTCAACGTGCTGCTCCAGGTGCTCGACGACGGGAGACTCACCGACGGCCAGGGCCGCACCGTCGATTTCCGCAACACGCTGATCATCATGACCTCGAATCTCGGCTCGGAATATCTCGTCAACCAGCCCGAGGGCGAGGACAGTGACGCGGTGCGCGAGCAGGTGATGAATGTGGTGCG
>Ga0134121_10001230_pt1 | contig 24466 bp, 26 predicted proteins | sample KB301_FD_96463 | JGI IMG/M metagenome (GOLD analysis project Ga0134121, IMG submission 96463) | Terrestrial soil microbial communities without Nitrogen fertilizer from Kellogg Biological Station, Michigan, USA - KB3-0-1 | ecosystem: Environmental > Terrestrial > Soil > Unclassified ... | reverse complement strand
GGACGCATTCAGATCGGAGAAACGGAAATCGTTTATGACGACGGTACGTTCAACTCCGGAATGGGCGCGACGATGATCACTGACAACTCCGGAACATCGCTTCCGGAAGCGACGATCGCGCTCGCGTCAGGCGACCGCACGACATCAGGTTTACTCGAAGCGATCGAAGGCGCACGCACGCAACCCGAAGAGATCGTGTCGTCGTCGTCGACAGTTACGACAGTCACTCCGAAAGCGGCGAAGCAGGGCGACTTGCTGGCGCTGATCAGCAAAGTGGGAATCACGCTGCTCGCGTCTGCGACGTTGAATGAAACTCTCGAACAGATCGTTTCGCTCGTGTTTGAGTCAGTGCCTGCGGATCGGTGCCTGATCATGATGCGCGACGAGGGTAGTGAAGACTTGCGCGTCGCGGTAGCGCGTCTGCGCGATCGTGTTGGTGAGGTCGGTGAGATTCGTGTTTCTCGCAACGTGCTCGATGAAGTCGTGATTCGTGGCAAGTCAGTGTTGACGTCTGACGCGCAACACGATCCGCGATTTGCGAGTGGCACGATGGTGTTGCAGGGCGTGAGATCTGTGCTGGCAGTGCCGCTCGGTGTGGCCGATAAAGTTTTTGGGATCATCTACGCCGATTCACCGATTGCAGAAGGTCGATTCACTGAAGATCATTTGAAGGTTTTGACTACGCTCGCGTCGGTCGCTGCGATCCGTGTTGAGAATGCGCGGCTAGTTGAAGCAAGGCTGGAGCGTGAGCGACTTGAACGTGAGCTTGCGCTCGCGAGTGAAATCCAGCAGCGCTTTCAACCGACTGCGCCGCCACACGTGAATGGCTACGAGTTACAGGGCATCAGTTTCCCGTGCTACGAGATCGGCGGCGATTACTACGACTTCATCGAGCGTGAAGATGGTCGTTTGGTGATCGCGCTCGGCGACGTTTCGGGCAAGGGAACTGCGGCGGCGCTGTTGATGTCGTCACTGCACGCAGCGATTCACGCGCAGTCAGCGTCGCACGATTCGCTCGTCGCAACGATCTCCGCGGTCAATCGTTATCTTGCGGATAACATTCCCGCGAACCGCTTTGTGACGCTGTTTTATGCTGAGCTCGATCCGGAGTCGGGGTCGCTCTCGTTTTTGAATGCCGGACACAATCCGCCGTTGATTGTTCATTCGGCCGGAACTGTCGAGCAGCTTGCGTCGGGTGGTTTGCCCCTGGGGATCAAGCGCGATGCTGAATATCGCGAAGGACGTACGCTGTTGCAGCATGGCGATGTGCTCTGCATCTATTCGGATGGTGTGACTGAGGCGCAGAGTCCGACTGGTGAAGAGTTTGGTGCGACGCGTTTGTATGAAGTCGTGTCGCGCAATATCGAGGCGTCGGCTGCTGGGATACGCGATCGTATTGAGTCGTCGTTGACGAAGTTTTCGCAGGGCACGAGCGCCGCCGACGACATCACGCTCGTGATCGTCAAGAGACAGACTTAGACAGGATTCATCCTGTGGAACCAGATACGGATATCGGTGGCCCGCTTCACAGATTCCCGGACACCAATCATTCCGCCATCATCAACGCTCGCAGCGATGACAGTAGCGTCCGCCGTCGCGCTTTCGACACGATCCTCGCGAGTTACTGGAAACCCGCATACAAATATATCCGCCTGAAGTGGCACGCCGATAACGAAGACGCCAAGGATCTCACGCAGGGCTTCTTTGCCAGCGCGTTCGAAAAAAATTACTTCGCCACTTATGACGCTCGCAAAGCCAGCTTTCAAACGTTTCTGCGCACGTGTCTCGACGGCTTTGTCGCCAACGAACGCAAAGCCGGGCAGCGACTCAAGCGTGGTGGTGACATGGACCATTACCAGCTCGACTTCGCTGCGGCAGAACATGAGCTTGCCGCGCACGCTTCTTCCACTCTTAGTCCCGAAGATTATTTTCATCGCGAGTGGGTGCGTTGGATGTTTACGCTGGCTGTCGACGCGTTTCGACAACGTTGTGAAGAAACAGGCCGCGTTATTCACTTTCAACTGTTCGAGCGTTACGACCTGAGCGACGATGAGGTCTCGTATGCGTCACTCGCCGATGACTTCGGACTCGACACCACGACAGTAAACAACTATCTCGCAGCCGCGCGTCGCGACTTCCGCCGCATCGTTCTCGAGAAGCTGCGCGAGATAACCGCCACTGACGAAGAGTTTCGCACTGAAGCGCGTTCGTTGCTGGGAGTGGGGCATCCATGAAGTGGCTTTCTGACGACAAGTTGAACCACCTGCGCAGCGTCGTGAGCGATCCGGATTTTAGTGCGACGAAGTACACGTTCGTAAAAGAGCTCGGACGCGGCGGGATGGGCGTAGTTTGTCTCGCTGAAGATCGCGAGCTTGATCGTCTCGTCGCTATCAAAGTCCTCAACACACCAGAAGATTTCGGCGACAGAATGATTCGTGAAGCGCAGATCATCGCTCGACTGGAACACCCGGGAATCGTCCCAATTCACGATGTTGGCAAGCTACCCGACGGCCGCATCTTCTACGCAATGAAATACGTGCGCGGCAACCGGCTCGACGAGTACGCTGCGCAAGGCGCTTCATTGCGCGATCGTCTGCGAAAGTTTCAGGCCGTCTGTGATGCAGTCGCGTTCGCGCACGCGCACGGCGTGATTCACCGCGATCTCAAACCGCAAAACATCATGATCGGCTCATTCGGCGAAGTGCTCGTACTCGACTGGGGCGTGGCAAAAATCCGCGACGATCCGCGTTCATCCGCGTTTCACCAAACGATGGAAGGCACGGTGATCGGCACTCAGCGTTACATGTCGCCCGAACAAGCGCGCGGCGAGATCGATCAACTTGATGAGCGCTCCGACATTTACGCACTCGGCGCGGTTCTCTACTTCCTATTGAACGATCTGAAGGTCAGCAAAGCCGCCCAGGCTATCTCCGCAAAAGCCACAGCGACTACAAAAGAGAGCCGGTACACGACTGCGTCTGAACTGTCAGCAGATATCGGTCGCTTGCTCGATGCTGAGCCCGTCTCCGCGTATCGCGAAAATGCGTTTGAACGGACAAGCCGCTGGGTTGGCAAGAACCGCTTTCTGGTGTTGCTCGTGCTCGCTTACCTGCTAATGAGAATTTTTTTGATTTTTACTTCCCGGAGTTAAAGATTTCTCGGCAGACGTTTAATAGAACAACAGAACGATTTGAATAAAGGAGAAAACCGATGTCCAAGCCCCTGATTGGAGTAATCCTCGGCGCCGTCCTCGGCGCCATCGACGGCCTGACTGCGTGGTTCACGCCGGCTGTGAGAAATGAGCTTTTCGGAATCGTGATCGGTTCCACGATCAAAGGAATCATCGCCGGCATCGCGATCGGCTTCTTCGCGAGAAAGTTTCATTCGCTGCCGATCGGGATCTTGTTTGGCGTGATCGTGGGCGCGATTCTCGCGTGGCTCGTAGCGTTCATGCAGGGCGGTTATTACTTCGAAATCATCCTGCCGGGCACGCTCGTCGGCCTAATCGTCGGCTTCGCGACGCAAAAGTACGGGACGCCCGCCACCGCGAATTAATTAAAACTAAGGAGACAATTAATGCCGAGAGTTGTTCATTTTGAGATCCATGCGGCCGACCCGGAGCGTGCCGTCAACTTTTATCAAACGCTGTTTGCCTGGACGTTTCAGAAATGGGAAGGGCCGATGGATTACTGGCTCATCGTAACTGGCCCGGACGATCAGCGTGGGATCAACGGCGGCCTCGTGCGGCGCCAGGGTGAGATTGATGGGCAGGCCGTGATTGCTTATGTGTGTACCGTCGATGTGGAAGATGTCGATGCGTCAGTGCAAGCCGCAACCGATAACGGCGGGCAGATCGCCCTTCCGAAGATGCCAATCCCCGGGGTGGGCTGGCTCGCTTACTGCAAAGACACCGAAGGCAACATCTTCGGGGTGATGCAGAACGACCCAAATGCCCAGTAAAAATTAACCACGGATGACACGGATTTATTTCTTATCAGCGCTGATCCGGTTTTTAAAATCCGTGTTATCTGTGGCTAATCACTCGGCTTGCCTTGCAGCAGCGGCTCGGACTTGAGCGTCTGTGGACCATTCTCGTTGCAGATCGCGAACGACGAGCCGTCATACATCGTCACACCCGCATACTCACCCTTCGCATTCAGTATGTAGAAGTTGATCCCGAAGTTCGGCAGTCCGCGGCTGTTCAGCAATCGCTTCTCGACGGTGTTGTTCTTAATCCGATTCAGCACTTCCATGCCTGCGTCTTTCGGATGTGCGCCGCGTCGCATCTCCTCGACGATCACGAATGAACAGAGATTGAAGAGATTCGCTTCACCACGTCCGGTCGAGCCCGCCGCGCCGACTGCGCCATCGACATACAGCCCCGCGCCGAGTATCGGAGAATCACCGATACGTCCGGGAATTTTCCACGCGAGTCCGCTGGTTGTCGTGACGCCGCAGATCTCACCGCGCGAGTTGATCCCGTCGCAGTTGATCGTGCCATGCAGGTTCTCTTCGCGCAGCTTTCCTTCAGCGAGCATCTCGAGTGCGACGCGATGACCGACTTCAGCGCGCTTCTTCGGATCGAGATAGTGTTGCGGATCTGAGCGTCGCTTCCACTCGAGCCACTGCTTGCGCGAGTTCTCAGTATTGAGATCGTCTTCAATCTTGAATCCCATGTTGCGCGCGAACTCCTGCGCGCCCTTGCCGACGATGAGATGGTGATCGGTTTCTTCCATCACTGCCCTGGCGACGAGCGACGGCGTCCGCACACCCTCCAGCGCGCCCACGGCGCCCGCGCGTTTCTTCGGCCCGTGCATTACTGACGAATCTAGTTGGACCACGCCGTCAGCATTCGGCAACCCGCCATAGCCGACACTGTCATCGAGCGGATCGAGCTCGACGATATTCACGCCGGCAATCACCGCATCGAGCACATCCGCGCCCCCGGTAATCATCGTGAACGCCTTCTGCACCGCCGTCACATTTCCACCATTCTTGAATCGATTCCCGTTAGCAGAGGCAATCACGAGCGGCTTCACCGCGCTTTGCGTCAAAATCATCGGAAAACCCGCAACTTCATTTTTGGCGGCAGCCAAAGTCAACCCAGCCACGGCCCCGTTGCGCATGAAATCGCGTCGTTTCATTTTTTTCATATTGTCCTCGTTTATCTGGAGAGTGGGCCACAGATTAACGCAGATGACACTGATCAGGAAAGTGATTCTTTGATTCTTTCCGCAGTCTTGGGTCCGATGCCGTCGACCATGTCGAGACCGCCGGAAGCCACAAACTTTTTCAGGTCTTCTAGTGACGAGACTTTGAAGCGCTGGTGGAGCAGCGCCGCCGTCTTCGGTCCGATGCCGGGAATTTCCAGAAGGTCGAGTACGGTTTCCGGGGTCTCGGCAGTGAGCCGCTCCCACGCGTCGAAAGTTCCCTTCGCCAGTAACTCGACAACTTTGCCCGCGATCGCTTTGCCCACACCCGGAATTTCCTGCAAGCCCGCGACGCCTTCCTGATCTGCAATCTCTTTCAGCGACGTCGGCCACACCTCGATCGCTTCGGCTGCGTTACGATACGAGCGCAGGCGAAATGGATCGTCGCCACGAACTTCCATGAGCGCAGAAAGACGATAGAACCGGCGGGCAATTTCCTTGTTGTCCATTGATTGCGCTTAGTCTAACGTCGCAAGCGGAGTAATATCAAAGGCATGGACATAAAAAGACGACAGCTTCTAACGGGAATTTCCATCGCGGGCGCCGGAGTTCTGGTTAATGCATGCCGTAGTAACACACCAACGCGTACTGGCGGCGCCACGAATGATGAAAATAAAGAATCGCCGGCGCCGGGCGAGGCTGAGCCGATCGAGGTGACTGCGGCTGAAGACTTGATGCGTGAACACGGAATCCTGCGACGCGCGTTGCTGGTCTACCAGGAATCCGCCGTTCGCTTGCGGCAGGATTCGGCATCAGTGCCGCCCGACACACTCGAAAAAACGGCGAACCTGTTTCGAGTGTTTGGCGAGGAGTACCACGAGAAGCAGCTGGAAGAGGTCTTCATCTTTCCGGCGGTGAAGAAGACGACGAACGCAGCGACGCCGTACGTCGATATATTGCTGGCCCAGCACCTGCGCGGACGCCAGATCACGGATTACCTGTTGTCGATTTCACAGGCGGACAAGATTGCGTCCAACAGTATCGAGCCGCTGGCGAAGGCGTTGGAGTCGTTTGTGCGCATGTACGAGCATCATGCGGCGATTGAAGATACGGTTGTGTTTCCGGCGTGGAAAGCTGCAGTCGGCGGGAACCAGCTCGATGCGTTGGGCGAGAAGTTTGAAGAGATCGAGCACGCGCAGTTTGGAAGCGATGGGTTCGAGACGGCGCTGAAACGGATGGAAGAGATCGAGCAGAGTCTCGGATTGTCGAATTTAGATATGTTCACCGCGCCACCGCCACCGTCACTCAAATAAGGATTTCTCACGCAGCGACGCAACGGCGCAGCGAAGCTTGCGTTGCGCCGTTGCGCCGCTGCGTGAGACAATCCGCTACCCCTCAAAGCGGACGGAGGGCCTCACAAGCTCCCAGGGCACCTCAAACCTCAACCTCTAACCTCAAGGAGCAACCTCATGACATTCATAGAATTTGCTGACGAGCCCAGCCAGGAAGAACGCATCAACAAACTCCGCGCTGAACTGGAAAAACTCGGCGGCAACACGTCCACACTCGAGTCAATGCCCGCTGACATGGAAGAAGAATTCCTGCGGCACGTACTCGAATACGAAACCGCCGAACAGATCAGCCTGCTGCGCCTGCTCGAGAATGCCGGACTGGAAGTGCCGGCCCCCGAGACGCTCGACGATCAGGCGCTGAAGATCAAGCTGAAGGAGCTCATCGATCGCATGGCCTCGGTCGGTGCTTACGTCCTGCATACGAATCATCTCTCCGATCGTGATTTGTACGACTATCTCTATCACGATGCGCTGCGTGAAGAGACGGTGCTGTTTCCCGAGAATCCCAGCTACGCTTACATGATCGATCTGACCGGAAGTGGCGGCGAAGAAGATAACGTGACGTATCTGAAGTATTACGCGGATGAGGAGTATCGAAGGCAGTGGGCGCACGATTGGCCTGACGATCCGATGCCCGAACACGAGGAGCCGCCGTTCGATCGCGATCGGTTCCTGCCACAGTCACCGGTGGGGTAGGTTCTTTTAGCCACGGATAATACGGATTTGTTTCTGATCAGCGCAGATCTGTTTTTAAAAATCCGTATTATCCGTGGACCATGGTGCCGGTGCCTTTGTCCGTGAAGATCTCGGACAGGAGTGCATTTCGTTTGGTGCCGCTGATGATGTGTGCGCTGTGAACGCCGCGCTCTAACAAGACAATGATGCTCTGCAGCTTTGGGATCATTCCGCCTGAAGCCGAGCCATTGCTGATCAGTTCACCGGCTTCGGCTGCGGTGACACGGGACAACTTTGTCTGCGGATCACCCGCGGTGAGGTAGATGCCGTCAACATCGCTGAGCAGGATTAGTTTCTCGGCCTTTAGTTGAACTGCGATCTCGGCGGCGATCGTGTCGGCGTTGATGTTGAAGACCATGCCTTCGTCGTCGGCACCGAGTGACGAGATCACCGGCAAGTAACCATGATCCAGCAGGACGGTTAATAGCCGGGCGTTGATCTGGACCACGTCGCCAACGAACCCGAAGTCGACTTTATCGCGCACGCCCGTTTCGCGGTTCAGGATTTCTTTCGGTGGACGTTTCTCGGCGTGGACGATGTTGCCGTCGACGCCCGAGAGCCCCACCGCTTCAATGCTGCGCTGGCGGAGTGCCGCAAGTATGTCTGTATTGATCTTTCCGGCAAAGATCATCTTCGCCATTTCCAGTGTGGCGTCGTCAGTGACGCGCCGGCCCTCGATGATCGTCTGCTCGATACCGAGTTTCTTTGCGAGGTCGCTTAGCTGTTTGCCACCGCCGTGAACAACACAGATACGAATGCCGACCTGGTGCAACAACGCGAGCTCCTCGGCAAGTGAAGTCAGATTCTCATGATCTTCTGTAACTTTGCCCGAGAGCTTGACGACAAACGTCTGTCCCTGGAAACGCTGGATGTAGGGCAACGCCTCGCGCAGCAGATCCAAGCGAAGCTGATCGTCGACGATCGCTTTGGTTTCGAGCATGGCCTAACCTCCAAACAACCTTGCCAGTATCGCTTTCTGCACGTGCAGACGATTCTCAGCTTCATCGATCACTACGGATGCAGGCGAGTCGATCACCGCATCGGTCACGATCACGTTCCGGCGCACCGGCAGACAGTGCATGAAGACGCCACTGTTTGTGCGCGACATCTTTTCTTCATCGACGATCCACTTGCTCCGGTATTGCGCGCGGGTGGCGATGTCCTGATCGGTGTTGCCGTAAAACCGTTTCGATCCCCAGCTCTTCGCGTAAATAACGTCTGCGTTCGTGAACGCGGCATCGATGTCATTTGTAACCTCGACACTCCCGCCCAAACCCTCGATCAGCTCTTCATCGAGATCGTAGCCGGGCGGGTGTGCGATCACGAGATCGTGGCCCATCTGCGCGGCGGCGAGCGCAAAGCTGTTCGGCACGGCCATCGGCAGCGCCTTCGGATGCCAGGCCCACGTGAGCACGACGCGCTTGCGCTCAGCGCCAAATTTCTCTCGAATCGTCAGCATGTCTGCCAGCGACTGGCAGGGATGATGCATCGCGGATTCAAGATTAATGATCGGAACTGACGCATACTGCGCAAACGCATTAAGAATCGGATCTGTGCGCTCTTCTTCCCAATTCTTTAGCGCCGCGAATGTTCGCACGCCAATCGCAACACAGTATCGTTCGAGCACGCGCACAAACTCGGCGACGTGCTCGGTCTTATCAGCATCCATCACCGCGCCCACGCGGTGTTCGAGCGTCCAACTGGTTCCGCCGGGCTCAAGCACGACAGGATTACCGCCCAACTCATAAATCCCAACCTGCATCGACGCGCGCGTGCGCAGACTCGGATTGAAAAACACGAGCGCTACAGACTTCCCTGCAAGCGGCTTCGAAACATCCTCGCCACTTTTGAATCGGAGTGCAGACTCCAACAATGTTTCGATCTGCTCCCGCGACATGTCGATCGTGCTGATCATCCGTGAAAATCCGTGGCTGAAACAAATTCGTCAATGTGCTCTTCGGTCAGACACAACGGCGGCAACAATCTCAACACCTTCGGATCGCTCGACGTCCCGGTAATAATCTTGTGTTCAAGCAGTCGCTTATGAACCGTCGCCGCATTTTCGTTGAACTCGATCCCCAACAAGAATCCGAGCCCGTGCACTGCGACCACCTGCTCGACCTCACGCAAACGCGAACGCAGGTACGCCTCAACGCGTCGCACATTCTCCAGCATGCCATCTTGTTCAATCGCTTCGAGCGTCGCCGTGACAGCCGCCATCGCGAGCATTCCGCCGCCAAACGTCGTGCCGAGATCGTTCTCCTTGATGTGCGAAGCGATCGCGTCAGTCACAAGACACGCGCCGACCGGAACACCGCTGCCCAGCGACTTCGCCAGCGTCACGATATCAGGCACGACACCGCCGCCCGCCTCGCTGCCTGCGAAGAACCAACGGCCCGTGCGTCCGACCCCAGTCTGTACTTCATCGTAAATCAGCACGATGCCGCGCTCGTCACACAACGTGCGTAGCGCAATATAAAACTCAGGCCCGGCCATGCGGACGCCAGCCATCGACTGGATCGGCTCGAGCATGATCGCCGCGACAGTATCGTCTGCGAGTGCACGTACCGATTCCACATTGCCGAACTCAGCTTCGAGGTGTCCGGGGACGTTCGGCTTTCCGAGCTCGCGATACTTGCCGAGAAATGTGGCGCTGATCGAGTCGGCAGTGCGCCCGTGAAAGCCGCCGGAGAAAGTGATGATCTTCTCGCGCCCAGTGGCCATACGGGCCATCCGCATCGCGTTCTCGTTTGCTTCGGTTCCGGAGTTGCAGAAGAAAGTCTTAGTCAGTGGAGCAGGAGCGATCGAGACGAGCTTCTCCGCGGCACGCGCACGGGCACTCGAGTAAACGAGGTTTGAGTAGAACAACAACTCACCGGCTTGTTTGCTGATGGCATTGACGACGTGCGGGTGACAATGTCCGGTGCCCGCCACTGCGTGACCGCCGTAGAGGTCGAGATACTTGTCGCCGTCGCTTGTGTAGATCCAAACACCCTCGCCGCGTTCCGCAGCGATGGGCATCTTCTTGTACGTCGCGAGCTGAAACTGATCTTCGTTCGTCATTATGAAAAAAAGTTAACCGCGGATAACACGGATCTATTTACGGATTGGTTCCGACAAGCTTGAGGCCCGTAGTTTCATCCAGGCCGAACATCAAGTTCATGTTTTGCACAGCCTGACCGGCGGCGCCTTTTACTAAATTATCGAGGGCCGAGAAGATCACGATCTGTTTTCCGCGCGCAGCGAACCCGATGTCGCAGAAGTTTGTCGTCTTCACCCAGTTGATGTCCGGCGAGCCGTTCACGAGACGCACGAAGAATGATTCCCGGTAATAGTTAGCGAAGATGTTGCGCAATTCTGCTTCTGTCAATTCGCTTTTGCTTTCAGCATAGATCGACGCAAAGATCCCACGCGCCACCGGCAGCGAGTGCGTCATGAACACGAGCTCGCTGGTCCAATCACCGACGTGCGCGAGCTCCTGTTCGATCTCCGGAACGTGTTGGTGCGTAAACGGCTTGTACGCATAGAACGAAGTCATTCGCTGCGGATGGTGCGTGTTCGCCGCGGCCTTCGCACCTGAACCTGACGAACCTGTTTTTGCGTCGACGACAACGCGGCCGTTGAGTAATCCGTTCGCGACCAATGGAGCGAGGCCCAGCAGCGTTGCCGTAGCGAAGCAGCCGGGATTAGCGATCAAGCGCGCGTCGCGAATCGCCTCGCGGTTGGTTTCAGTCAAACCGTAAACAAACTCCGCCTGGGCGTCCATCGCTGTGTGCGGTTGTTTGTAATGCTTCTCGAAAACACTCTGATCTCGCAGCCGAAAGTCTCCCGAGAGATCGATCGCTTTCACAGTCGCGGGCAGGCGCGGAACGATATCCATCGCCTGCCCGTGCGGGAGCGCGAGGAAAACACAGTCGATGTCGCTGAGATCTTCCGCGTCTTTGATGAAGTTCAGATTCGTGAGGCCATTGAGATTGCGATGAACTTCGACGATTGATTTTCCAGCTTGCTCGTTAGCAGTGACGAAAACCAGTTCGGCGTTTGGATGGAAGAGCAGAATACGGAGCAACTCCGCGCCGCCGTAACCGGAGCCGCCAAAAATTCCAACACGAATCTGATCCGTCTTTTCCGTGTTCATCTGTGGCTAAACCAGCGTCTCAACTTTGCACGCTTCCACTCTCTCCATAACGATCTCAAACAGTGCGCTGCCCTCGCGTCGAGCATTCGCAGCGGGCACATCGAACTGCGTCCTGATGTAATCCTCACCCATCTTCGAATCAGTCACCGAGCCCGAGATCACATCAACTTCAACACCGCGCCGGCGCAGCAACTCGATCCCGCCCCATGCCCCAACATAGTCAGACGCGCAGAACACGAGCGCCGCAGTCGCGTCGATCAGCTCAAAGTCTGCCAGCACTGTATCCACCGAATAGCCACCGAGAATTCCGTCGCCTAACTCAATCACGATCAAGTCGGGATGCGCTTCGTTGAGTCGTGCAACGATCGCCTTTGCTGACGGCGCGAGGTCCGCGATATCGACAGTCGAAGGCAAACCGCAATCGAGAAAACTCGCCGTTGTGACAGCACCGTGATCCGCCATGTTCAACGTATCGCGCAGGCATGCAATGCCCGAAAGCTTTCCTGCCGCTACTCGCAGGCCTGCCCGTGTCGCCTGTTTGATGAGCTCCGTCGCAGCGTAAGTCTTGCCGCTGTTCATACTCGTGCCCGCGATCATCACGATCGGCGCGCTCTCACCGAGCGTCGTGCGCGGCGGCAACGCCGCATCCGCGATGTTTAGCACGCGACCTCTTTCATCGCAGACGAGTCCAATCACTTCGAGCTTGATCGCATCGCCCAGACTCGAGTGATGTCCGGTGCAAAGTCCCATCACGCCGCCCATGTTCAGCAAATGAAGCTCATCACCGCTTCGCAGCGACGCAGGCACATCACCAACAAAACCTTTCAACGCGCGTCGACGCCCGAGCACGCCAAGTAACAGATCTCCCGGATTGATCTTCGCGAGACGACCAGTCGGCAGCTCGAGCATGTTGTATGTCGCGCTGTCAGTGAGCGCCCGCACAACTACAACGTCGCCCGCTTTCGTTGACTCAGAGCTGGAAACAAGCGCGACCGTTTTCGCAAGCGCGAGTGGTGACGTTGCCGAACCGATCTTGTCGACGTCAATGACGTTGATATTTGTGCTCATCGTTCACCTCCCAATCTGAGTCGCAGCGCGTTCAACTTGATAAAACCCTCCGCATCGCGCTGGTTGTAAACCGTGTCAGCCTCGAACGTGGCCACCTTCTCGTCGTAAAGCGAATTCGGCGAGCGACGCCCGACAACGATCGCGTTTCCACGAAAGAGCTTTAGACGAACATCGCCGCTCACAGTTGCCTGAGTCTCGTCGATCATTTTTCGCATCAGCTTGAACTCAGGCGCGAACCAGAAACCGTAATAAACATTTTCGGCAAACTTCACACCGAGCGAGTCCTTCAAGTGCATCACTTCGCGATCGAGTGTGATCGACTCGAGCGCGCGATGCGCGACTTGCAGGATCGTGACACCCGGCGTTTCGTAAACTCCGCGCGACTTCATGCCGACGAAACGATTCTCAACCACATCGACGCGGCCGATGCCATGCTCACCGCCAAGCTTGTTCAGCGTTTCGAGCAGCGTCACTGGATCCATCTGCTTGCCGTCGATCGCAACCGGCTCACCTTTAATAAAAGAGATCTCGATGTACTGCGCTTCGGCGCGCGCGTTCTCAGGCGAGCGCGTGAGCTGAAAAATATTCTCGGGCGGCTCGGCCCAGGGGTCTTCGAGAATTCCGCCTTCGTAAGAGATGTGCATGAGATTCGCGTCGGTCGAGTAAGGCTTCTCGGCCGTCGCGGTCACGGGGATGTTGTGCTCCTTCGCGTAAGCGATCAGATCCATGCGACCTTTGAAATCCCACTCGCGCCACGGAGCGATGACTTTGATGTCCGGCTGAAGCGCGTAATACGTTAGCTCGAAACGCACCTGGTCGTTGCCTTTGCCGGTTGCGCCGTGTGCGACAGCATCGGCGCCTTCTTTGCGCGCGATCTCGATCTGGTGTTTCGCGATCACGGGCCGGGCGAGGGAAGTGCCCATCAGATACACGCCTTCGTAAACCGCATTTGCTTTGACCGCGGTCCAAACGTAATCGCGCACAAATTCCTCGCGCAGATCTTCGACGTAGAGCTTCGAAGCGCCAGTCGCAAGCGCTTTCTCTTCGAGTCCCGCGAGCTCCGCGCCCTGGCCCACATCAGCGCAGTAGCAGACGACTTCGCAGTGATACTGTTCCTTCAGCCAGCGCAGCATGACTGACGTGTCGAGCCCGCCTGAGTACGCGAGAACAATCTTTTTGATATCCGTCTTCATCCGTGTTTATTCGTGTCCCCCGAAAAGTTTCCAAATCTCTTTAATTGCCGCGCGCTGCGACTTCGAGTCTCGCACGGCGATAAAGATCGTATCTTCACCCGCGATCGTGCCGACGATCTCTTGAATCGCAGCAGCGTCGATCTCGACAGCGACAGCCGATGCGAGGCCGGGTACAGTGCGCGCGATTACCAGACTGTCGCCCGCCTGGTCTAAACTCACGAGGCCGCGCGTAGCCGCGCCGTTGGTGCGCGGCAACGTGTAATGGCCGTGATGCTTGACGACGCCGAGCTCTTCCAAATCGCGCGAGACGCTCGACTGCGTGGCAGGCACGCCGGAGCGCTCGAGCAACGCGCGCAGGTCTTCCTGCGTGCCAACTGGCTTGGCTTGAATCAGGCTCAGTATCTTCTGTTGTCGGTCCCGTTTATTCATCTCAGTTGCATAATCAACGCATAGATGCATAAACTACCACGTGAGTTGGAAGGCGTCAAACTTTCTGGGGTGCTTTTCCGGTCCGCGCCTTTGCGTCTTTGCGATCTTTGTGCCTTTGCGTGAAAACTCTTCTTAGGCGCCAATAAAAATTTCACGCAAAGACGCAAAGATCGCAAAGGCGCAAAGGCTGCCCAATGATTTCGGAGGAATTCATGTCGGAGTCGAAAAAACTTTGGGGCGGTAGATTTGAGGGAAAGATCGATCCGGGCTTCGCCGAGTTCAACAACTCCTATCGCTTCGATCGCAGGCTGTTCGAGGCGGACGTCACTGCCAGCATCGCTTACTGCCAGGCGCTGGAAAATGCGCGTGTGATCACGGCCGAGGAAGGAATTCAGATCCGCGACGCTCTCGACGCGATCCTCAAGAGCGGCGCTAATGAAGTTCATTCGGCTGAAGACGTGCATTCATTCGTCGAAGCGCGACTGATCGACTTGATTGGCGACGTCGGCCGCAAGCTCCACACTGGTCGTAGTCGTAACGATCAAGTCGCAACAGATTTCCGGCTCTGGTTGCGCGGATCGATCGACGAGCTCAACGAAACGATCCGCGATGCACAAACTTCTCTGCTCGACTTCGCCGAAGCGAATCGCGACGTCGTCATCCCCGGATACACGCACCTCCAACGTGCGCAACCAGTCTTGCTGGCCCACTGGTGTCTCGCATACGTCGAGATGCTTAAACGCGATCGTGAGCGCGTTAATGAGGTGCGTCGTCGTGTGAACGTGATGCCGTTGGGCTCTGCCGCGCTGGCGGGCACATCGTTTCCAATTAATCGAGAGGTATTGGCAACGGCACTCGGCTTCGAAGGAGTTTCGCGCAACAGTCTCGACGCCGTTAGCGATCGGGATTTCGCAGTCGAGTTTCTGAGTGCGTGCTCGTTGATTATGGTCCACCTGTCGCGACTCGCCGAAGACATCATTCTCTACGCGACGAGCGAGTTCGGATTTTTCCAGCTCGGTGATGCGATCGCGACGGGTTCGAGTTTGATGCCGCAGAAGAAAAATCCTGACTCGATGGAGCTCGTGCGTGGTAAGGCCGGGCGCGTGTTTGGTGATCTGATGGCGTTGCTAACAACACTGAAGGGACTGCCGCTCGCATACAACAAAGACATGCAGGAAGACAAAGAGACGGTGTTTGATGCGTTCGATACGACTTCGGCGAGTCTGCGTGTGACGGCGACGGTTTTGCGGAATATATCAATTAATAAGGAGCGAGCGGCTGCGGCGGCGTCGAGTGGTTACATGAACGCGACTGAGCTCGCAGACTATCTCGTGCGAAAGGGGATGCCGTTCCGTGAAGCGCACGAAGTTGTCGGGAAGATCGTTACGCGCGCGATCGAGTCAGGGAAAGAGTTGGAGGAAATGGAGCTTAGTGAGTTCTCCGATTTGATTGGGAATGATGTTTATGAGGCGCTGTCGCTGGAGAGAACCTTAGGTGCGAAGAGTCAAATTGGGGGGACGGCGCGTGACGTTGTTGATAAAGCCTTGAACGCGGATCGGACGGATTTAAAAACGGATTAGCGCTGATCGGAGGGTTTGATGGTTTCCTGGTAGATTGATTTCAGGTCTTCCAATTTTAGGACGACGGCGGGTTTTACGGCGTTGCGGTTCGCGTCCATGCTGATCACACCAGTGACACCGTTGAAGTTCTTTGTTTGCGCGAGGGCATCGCGGAGTTTGTCGCCTTCGGTTGATCCAGTACGCGCGATTGCGGCAAACAAGAGTCGCGCGGCGTCGTAGGCGAGGGCCGCGTGCGCGTCAGGCAACAAGTTTCCGTAACGCTGCTTATACAACTCCACGAACTGCTGAATCTCGGGCGACGGGTTATCAGCCGAGTAGTGCGTTGAGATGTACGCGCCGTTCAACGCATCGCCACCGAGCTGCCAGAGTTCCGGTGCGTCCCAGCCATCACCACCGAGCAGTGGTTGAGTCAATCCAATCATACGAGCCTGTTTCACGATGAGCGCGACCTCGCCGTAGTAACCCGGAATGTAAATCACATCAGGCTCAGCGGAGCGAATCGTGCTTAGCTGCCCTTTGAAATCCGCATCACCCTGCGTGTACGTCTGCTCGCTCACGATCGTCCCACCGAGCCGTCCAAAGCTGAGCTTGAAATAGTCGGTCAGACCTTTGCTGTAAGTGGAGTTGAAGTCTGTAAGAATCGCGGCCTTCTGTGCCTTGAGTGTGTTGACGGCAAAACTCGCCATCACTTCGCCCTGAAACGTATCGACGAAGCACGCACGGAAGATGTAGTTGCCGGTCTCCGTCACTGCCGGATCAGTCGATGACGGCGAGATGAACGGAATGTGCGAAGCCTGCGCTTTCGGAGCCGCAGCGCGACTGTTGCCCGAGGTACCGCCCGCGATGATCGCGATGACTTTATCCTGATCGATGAGCTTGGCGGTGAGTCGTGCTGCTTCTTCCGGGCTGCCTTTATCGTCTTCGATCACGATATCGATCTTCCGGCCGTTGATGCCGCCTGACTGATTGACTTCAGACGCAGCCATCAGCACGCCGTTGATTGCTGACTGTCCGAAGTTGAAGGTTGGCCCGGTGAGATCACCGAAGTACCCGATCTCGAGTATGGTGTTGTTTGGGGCGGGATTGTCTTCGCCCGGTCTGCTACACGAGAAGGCGAGTGCCAATACAATGATGACGATGGGGAGCACTGCTGTTCGCAGTACGTGAGATTTACTCACCGAGATAGGCTTCTTTAATCCTGGGATCATTGGCGAGGTCTTTTGATGGACCTTCCATAACTATTCTTCCGGTTTCGAGCACGTAAGCGCGATCGGAATGCCCGAGCGCGGCGTGCGCGTTCTGTTCGACCAAAAGAATCGTAGTCCCTTTGCTTTTGATCTCATCGATAGCTTCGAAGATTGTATGGACCACGAGCGGCGCGAGACCGAGTGACGGTTCATCGAGCAGCAGCAGTCGAGGACGCGACATCAGCGCGCGTCCCATTGCGAGCATCTGCTGCTCGCCGCCCGAGAGCGTTCCGGCTTTCTGTGCTTCGCGCTCTTTAAGACGCGGAAACATTTTGAAGGCGCGCTCCATGTCTTCAGCGACAGCGCGCTTGTTTGAATTCAGGTACGCGCCCATCTGCAGATTCTCGCGCACGGAAAGATTCGCGAAGACGCCGCGACCTTCAGGCGACATCGAGATGCCGCGCGCGACGAGTTTGTGCGTTGGCTTGCCGCCAATGTCTTCCTCTTCGAAAGTGATTCTGCCGCTGCGTGGTTGGAGCAGGCCGGTGATGGTGCGCAGCGTGGTGGTTTTGCCGGCGCCATTCGCGCCGATCAGCGTGACTACTTCGCCTTTTTCGACGTGGAGCGAGATGCCGGTCAGGGCCTCGATCGCGCCATAGTTAACGGAAACGTTGTCTAATGAAAGCATAGGACCCATAGGACGTAACCGACCTATTTCTAATCTCCCAGGTAGGCCTCGATCACTTTCGGATCGTTCTTAATCTCCTGCGGCAGGCCGAGCGCGATGGATTTGCCGTAGTCCACTACCTGAATCCGCTCGCACACGCCCATCACGACCTTCATGTTGTGTTCGACGAGCAGGATCGTCAGTCCGAATCGATCTCTGATCTGCTTGATCAGATGCATTAGATCTTCCTGCTCGGAAGGATTCATGCCTCCTGCCGGCTCATCGAGCAGCAACAACTGCGGCCGGGTCGCGAGCGCGCGCACGATCTCGAGTCGCCGCTGCGAGCCGTACGGTAAGCTCGTACCGCCTTCCTCACACACGCGCGCCAGGTCGAAGATCTCGAGCAGCTCGAAACAGTAATCACGATGCTTCTTCTCGTCGCGATCAAACCGCGGCGTGCGCAACACGGCGTCAAACAGCTTCTGGCCCATGTGAATGTGACAGGCTGTCATGACGTTATCCAGCACTGACATGCTCGGAAACAGGCGAATGTTCTGGAACGTGCGCGAGATGCCGCGCGCGGCGATCTGATAAGGACGCAGACCGTTGATGCGTTGGCCGTTGAAATAGATCGAGCCGGACGTTGGTTCGTAAACGCCCGTGAGGAGATTGAAGATCGTAGTCTTGCCGGCGCCGTTAGGACCAATGAGACCGAAGATCTCACCTTTCTTCACGGCCATGTCGAGCTCATTGACAGCGCAGAGGCCGCCGAAACGGATCGTCGTCTTGTCAGTCTTCAATACGTAGTCGGAACCGTTCGCGCTCAACGTCTTTCACCTCCGACTGAGGTTTCACTCTGTGTGGCCGAGCTTGCAGTGCCACTCGGGCCTTCGGTCATCCTGCGCAAACGTTTGCGGAGTCCTTTGAATGCATCCGAGGAGCCGAGCAGTCCCTGCGGCCGCGTGATCATCAGGATGATCAGCAAGAGGGAATAGATCACCATGCGATACTCAGCAAAGCCTCGCAGACTCTCCGGCAGGATCGTCAACACGATCGCACCGATCACCGAGCCGACGATCGATCCGAGACCGCCGAGAATGATCATGATCAGGATCTCGAACGACTTGATGAACTCGAACGACTTCGGATTGAGATAACCATCGAAGTGCGCGAGCAACACGCCACCGGCGCCCGCCATTGCCGACGAGATCACAAACGCCATCACTTTGTAGCGTGTCGTGTTGACGCCCATCGCCTCCGCGGCGAGCTCGTCTTCACGGATGGAGATGAGCGCGCGCCCGAATCCGGAGTTGACGATGTTGTAAACGATCACGATCGTCAAAACAGCGATCAGGAAGATCCAGAAGAAACTCTTCACGATCGGGATGCCGGAGTACCCGCGCGCGCCGCCGATAGCTTCGATGTTGTTGAGAAAGACGACGATGATTTGACCGAATCCGAGCGTGACGATCGCGAGATAGTCGCCGCGCAAACGCAAAGACGGAATACCGACCGCGAGACCCGCAATACCGGCAACAACCGCACCGACGAGAGTCGTAATCAAAAGTGCAACCACCCAGCCGAGCCTTCCGCCACCAAGCGAGTTCGCGAGGTTCAGTCCGTAGTTAACGGAAAAATAGGCAGACGAATAAGCGCCGACGGCCATGAAGCCCGCGTGGCCGATCGAAAACTGTCCTGTGAAACCGTTGATCAGGTTGAGTGAAACGGCGAGCGTGATCGAGATGCCGCAGAGCATCAGGATACGCGTGTAGTAAGGATTGATGATGCCCGCCTGGAAGACGAAATCCAATCCAACGAGGACGCCTATAACGACCAGCCCGATGATGAGATTGCGAAGATACCGAGGCATATCAGTCACAGACCCGCAGATAAATCCGTGTAATCTGTGGTTAGACTTTCTCCTGAGCGACCGTACCGAGAAGCCCGGAAGGTCGGAAAAGTAGTATCAAGATCAGTATCGCAAATGCGACTGCGTCTTTGTAAGTGGGCGACAAGTAGCCGACGACCATCGTTTCAGTAATTCCGATCAGCAAACCGCCGAGCATCGCGCCCGGAATGTTGCCGATGCCGCCGAGCACGGCAGCGACGAAAGCTTTCAAACCGACCAGAATACCCATCAACGGATCGATACGCGGAATACGAATCGCAACCAGCACGCCAGCGGCCGCCGCGAGCGCCGAGCCGAGTGCGAACGTAAACGCGATGATGCGATCCGTGTTGATGCCCATCAACTTCGCCGACTGCAAGTTGAACGACACCGCACGCATCGCACGACCAGTCTTCGTCCGATACACAATCAACTGCAACGCGATCATCAACGCCAGCGCGATGACCAAAACGACCACATCGGCGCTGTTGATACTCGCGCCGCCGACCAGATCGATGTTGCGTTTGCGGAAGAGCTCCGGAAAGAACTTCGGCTCCGCGCCGAAAACTACCTGACCGCCGTTTTCGAGCAAGAGCGAAACACCGATCGCGGTGATCAGCGCCGTCAGTCGCGAATACTTGCGCACCGGTCGATACGCGAGACGCTCGATTATCACACCGATCGCCGCACAGATCGCCATCGCCAGTAACATCACGACGAGGGCCGTGATCAGCGACGGCTCGAGAGTGCCGCCACCGAGCAGTCCGCGCGCGATAAATCCATCCGGGCTCATGCCGAGCATCTGCGCGCCGCGTTGACCGAGCCCGTTAGCGAGATAGTAGCCCATGAACGCGCCGACCATGTACACATCGCCGTGCGCGAAGTTGATCAGTTTCAGTACCCCGTAAACCATCGTGTAACCGAGCGCAATCAGCGAGTAGATTGCGCCCAGCGAGACACCGTTAATTAGTTGTTGAAGGAACGTGCTCATGCGTGTGATTCACTAGTCGGGCGGTCCGTAGCGATCACTGATTAGTCGCCACGGCTGAGCCTTCAACGTTGACGCGCTCCCTGACTGCATAGGTGCCACCGTCTTTGATCTCGATCATGACGATTGGCTTAACTGCGTCGCGGTTCTGGTTGAAGGTGACAGTGCCGGTCACACCTGGAAAGGCGTTCGTGGCCTGGAGCGCGTCGCGAATGTCTGGTCCACTAAGCGACTTGGAGCGCTTGATGGCGTCAAACATGATATTCGCGGCGTCGTAAGCGGTGGCTGCGAGAGCATCGGGCGTGCTGTTGTAGCGTTTTTTGTAGTCGGTAACAAACTTGACCACGTTCGCCGCGGTGTCGTAAGGCGAGTAGTGGTTGGTGAAATAAGAACCGTTCAGGGCCGTGCCGCCGATCTTGTAAAGCTGTTCTGAATCCCAGCCGTCGCCGCCAATGAGTGGCACCGTAATACCTTTGTCACGCGCCTGCTTAGCGATCAAACCGACGTCGTTGTAGTACCCCGGCACGAAAATGACTTCCGGATTGAAGCCTTTCAGTGAAGTCAACTGTGCGTTGAAGTCCTGGTCGCCTTCCTGGTACGACTGCGTCGCGACGATCTTGCCGCCGAATTTGGTGAATGTCTCGTTGATGACTTTCTCGAGTCCGGTTGAATAGTCGTTCTTCCGGTCAACCATGATCGCGGCGGTCTTGGCGCCCAGTGTCTTGGCTGCAAACTGCGCGATTGCGGCGCCCTGGTAGGGATCGATGAAGCAACTGCGGAAGATGAAGTCGCCCTTCTTCGTGACTTCGGGATTAGTCGAAGACGGCGTCAACATCGGAATCTTCGCATTCTGTGCGATTGGCGCCGCGGCGATCGAGCGAGAGCTCGCGACCTCGCCGATGACGGCGTGAACCTGGTCCTGCGTCACAAACTTCGTCACGATTGTGGCTGCCTCTGACGCGTCTGAGCGATCGTCCTGCACCAGCAGTTCGACCTGTTTACCATTGATGCCGCCGGCGGCGTTGATCTCATCCGCGGCCATCTTGATGCCGTTGACGGACGAGATGCCGAAGTTTGCGGTGGATCCGGTTGTCGACATGAAGACGCCGATCCGGACTTTGTCGCCGCCATTTTGCGTTTGGCAAGCGCTTAGCAAACTCGCTATAACTATCGAAGCTATCAGAATGCGTTTCATACAAATCCTCACAGGGCTAGAGTTTCTGACGAACTTTAAGTCCGAACCGGAACCGGGTGACTGTTCTTGTCTTTAATCTCGCAGAAGGGAGACCGAAGCTTTTGGTATTCTGCAGTAATCGCGCTGAATAATAGCTTTCGAGCGCTGGTTACGCAAATCGCCACAAAAGGCACAAAAAGCACAAAAACTTCTTCATGATCTTCTTTTGTGCCTTTTGTGCCTTTTTGTGGCTAAGATTAGCGCATGAAACTGGGCGACATGGACAAGGAGGAGTTTCGTCGTGTTGGTCATGATCTGATCGACTGGATCGCGAATTACTTCGACAACATCGACGAGCTTCCCGTACTCGCCGCGGTTGAACCCGGTGACTTAAAAGCAAAACTACCCACCAGCGCGCCGCTTCAAGGTGAATCGATGGAATCGATCGTTGCCGATCTCGATCGATTGATTGTGCCTGCACTAACTCACTGGAGCCATCCCTAATTCTTTGCTTACTTCGCTACGTCAACTTCAGCGCCCGGCATCTTCGGCGAGTTGTTGAGCGCCGCCTTCGATAACAAAGCGATGCTCTGGCGCACTTCGCCGGCTTCAACTGAGCTCGAAGAAGTCGTACTCGATTGGCTGCGACAGATGATGGGGCTCGATCCGGGAATGCTCGGGATCATTTACGACACGGCGTCAGTGTCGAGCCTGCATGCGATCGCCGCGGCACGTGAGGGAGTCGAGAAGCGCATTCGTGAAGAGGGAATGAGTGGTCGTTCCGATTTGCCGCTGCTGCGTGTTTACGTGTCTGAACAGGCTCACTCGTCGATTGAGAAAGCAGTGATCACGCTCGGGTTGGGCCAACGCGGCTTGCGCAAGATTCCCACTGACTCCGAATTCCGCATGGATGCCGGCGCACTCGCTGCAGCCGTCGATGAAGACAAGCGCAGTGGATATCTGCCGTTCTGTGTTGTGGCGACGGTGGGTACTACATCGACTTCCAGCATCGATCCGGTGCCGGAGATCGTTCCGATCTGCGAAGAGCATGCGATGTGGTTGCACGTTGATGCGGCGTATGCGGGTTCGGCGGCGATTGTTCCGGAGTTGCAGCACATTCTTGCAGGCTGCGAGCGCGCGGATTCTTTAGTGACGAACCCGCACAAGTGGCTCTTCACGCCGTTTGATCTCTCGGTGCTTTACTGTCGACACATGGACCTGCTCAAGCGCGCCTTCTCGCTCGTCCCTGAATATCTGCGCACGCCCGAACAGGAGAAAGTGCGTAGTGGATCGGATTACGGCATTCAACTCGGGCGACGTTTCCGCGCGCTGAAGTTGTGGATGGTGATGCGCTACTTCGGTCAGGAGGGCCTGGTCGCCCGTATACAGGAACACTGTCGACTAGCCCGGTTGTTTGCGTCTTGGGTTGATGAGTCGCCTGACTGGGAATTGATGGCCCCGGTGCCACTCGGGCTCGTGTGCTTCCGCGCTAGGCAAGGCGCCGCCGATCTCGATTCGCTGAACGAATCAATCATGCACGGCGTCAACGCGAGTGGCCGCGCCCTCCTCTCGCACACACGTCTCAACGACAAACTCACCCTCCGCCTCTCCATCGGCAACATCCGCACCACCGAACAACACGTCCGCGACGTCTGGGAACTGCTGAACGAGCAACTGCGATTGCGTCGATAGCTCCCTCGAACTATAGTTCCTCCATTCTCTCTGGAGTTCCTCACAACATGACTGAAAATGACATCGCCACTGCTGTCCTTGATGCCGCATTCAAAATACATCGAATTCTGGGTCCAGGATTACTCGAATCTGTCTACCAGGCCACTTTGGACTTTGAGCTGCAAAAGCGAGGACTGCGAGTCATTCAACAGGTGGGCCTTCCGGTCTATTATGAAGAGATAAAACTCGAGCTTGGGTTTCGTGTCGATCTTATAGTTGCTGACAAGGTCATCATTGAGATCAAATCAGTTGAGGCGTTAGCTCCGGTTCACCGAAAGCAACTGCTTACGTATTTGCGTTTAATGAATCTGCGTCTCGGCTTGCTCCTCAACTTCAACGTGGAGTTAATGAAGAATCGGATTCAGCGGGTTGTTAACGGGTTGACGTTATAAGAAGTTTCTCACGCAGCGGCGCTACGGCGCGACGTTGCGCCGCCGCGCCGCTGCGTGAGTATTTTTCTTTTTGACCGTAAAATATGCACAACCTTGAAAGTAGACTTTGAACAGATCAGGACCGTACTGGGCCGGTGCTTGAAACTGCGTTGTCCCGCTTGTGGCGCGTCACGGATCGTCACGCAGCCCTTCCACATCCGCCATCACTGCCCAAACTGCATGGCGCTCTTCAAGCGTGAAGACGGGTTCTTTGTGGGCGCGATTCTCGCGAACGTCGTCACCACTGAACTGGTGATTCTGGTCGTCTGCTTCTTTTTCCTGTTGATAGTCGGTGCTGATTACGAGAACGTGCTCGTGCTTTTGTTTGCGATGGCCCTGCTCTTTCCCGTCGCCTTTTATCACCACAGCTGGAGTCTCTGGCTCGGTTTCGATTTCCTCGTCGAGTCGCTACCAAAATACAACCCCAAGAAACCCTAATGCTTTCGTTTTTGCGTTTTGGGCCTTTTTGTGGCTATACTCCGCTGAGTTCGCCCGCCTGCGACAGGTTTCGAGCACAAATGAACTTGCTCCCTGTTAATAGATTAGAGCCGGCGACTACAAGTTTCTGTATTTGAAAGAGAATTATGCGCCACTATTCTAGGCGCCATCCCACAAATACCCACATTAATCCCTGCACAGTGACGCCTCGCCAAACGGCTTGCAGGCGTAGCACTGTGCCTCAACTCTTGAAGAAGGCTGGTAATGGCAAAACAACTAATTGTGAGCGTCAACGGACGCGAGAAGAAAATTGCGAT
>Ga0134121_10001229_pt1 | contig 24469 bp, 20 predicted proteins | sample KB301_FD_96463 | JGI IMG/M metagenome (GOLD analysis project Ga0134121, IMG submission 96463) | Terrestrial soil microbial communities without Nitrogen fertilizer from Kellogg Biological Station, Michigan, USA - KB3-0-1 | ecosystem: Environmental > Terrestrial > Soil > Unclassified ... | reverse complement strand
TTGAGGTAGGCCACCACGTCCGGCGATGCCTCGATCTTGTTGTGCGTCCAGTACTCGGCCGCCACACCGTAGCGCGAGGCGAAATCGCGCTTCGACTCGAGCACGAGCTTCGGGAAGCCGCCCTTGGTGAAGGTGTCGACGACGCGCATGCTGAACGCCGGCGCCTGGCGGTGGAACGGATGGAGTGCGACGAACGCGTTGAAGGTCTTGGCGGCGTCGTCGTAGCGCAGCTTCTCGAGATAGTGGTCGCCGAGGTTGGTGTAGACGCGGTCCTCGTAGGGACGTTCGCCGGCCTTCGCGAAGTAGTCGCGGATCGCGTCGGGGCCGCCCAGGTTGCTGAAGCTCAGGCTGATGACCCGGAAGGTATCCGCGACACGTCGCTCGTCGTCCTCCTCGTGCTTCTGGTCGAAGTCGTACCCGGCCGCGACCTTCGAGTCGATGAGCGCCATGTACTGCTGCAGCGCCTCTTCGTAGAGGTCCTGCTTGTAGAAGGTCCAGCCGAGCTTGTAGAGGGCCAGCTCGTGGAAGGGCGACCCGGCGCCGAGCTTCGTGACCGCGGCGTAGGCGTTCTCGGCGTCGCGGAACTTGCGGCGCGTGAAGAAGTATTCGCCGCGCCGGAACTGCACCTCGTCCATGTGCGGCGACGTCGGGTTCGCGGCGATGAGGCGGTCCATGATCGACATCGCCTTCTCCGTCTTGCCGACCTCGTCGTACGCCCGCGCCATCTGGTAGAGGACCTGGTCGCTGTTCTGGTACTCGGGGTATTCCTGCAGGAGCTTCTCGTAGAGCGCGATCGCCTCCAGCGGGCCCTTCGGATCGGCGCCGCCCGGCAGGCCCGGGATCGACGCGTCCGCATCGCCGCTCGCAGGCCACGCGCTTCCGGTCGTGGCGCGCTTCTCGAAGTCCAGCTGGTTCTCGTGCGGCGCGGCCGGGCCGGCCGCCACGGGCGCGTTCGCGGACGTCGTCGCGGGCGTCTCGGCTGCGAGCGGGAAGGCCACGGGCTGCGGCAGCCCGGCCCCCGGCCGGATGCCGAACTGCTTCTCCACCTGCAGGTCGGCCAGCCGCCGCATCGCCTCGGGGGTCATCGCCGAGACGGGGGTCTCCTCGAGGAACTTGCGATAGGCCTGCATCGCCTGGTCGAGCCCCTGGTCGACCGTGGCGTCCTTCAGATCGGGCTCGACGTGGTGCAGCTCCGCCAGCGTCCCGCCCTGCTTGGGCGTCGAGGCGCAGCCGGCCAGGAGCACCGGCGCCAGCAGCATCGGCACGGCGTAGCGGCGCATCAGTGCGGCTCCTCCGCCTTGGCCGGGGCCTGCGGCGGTTCCGTTTTGGCTGGAGCCTGCGGCTGGTCCGGGCCCGTCGAGGCGCGCGCGGCGCGGTCGTAGCTGTCGGCGACTGCGAAACGCGCCTGGGCCTGCTGCTCCACCAGGTGCTCGCGGCGGGCCTGGAGCTGGTTGAGGGCGACCATCTCGATCAGCCGGCCCTGCTGCGCCCGCAGGGTGTCCACCTGGAGCCGCGCCTCGCCCACTCGGACCCGCAGCCTGCCGATCGTCTCGTCGTAGCCGGCGTAGCTGTGCGTCGCCGCCTGGCGCGCGCGGACGAAGGAGTCGTACGTCCTCTGGAGGGCTTCGACCTGCCGGTTCAGCTCGTTGAGGTGCGTCCAGGCAGCGGTCAGCCGATCGTCGTACTGGGTCCGCAGCGTGTAGGCGAGCACCGCGCGCAGCCGGCCGATGCGGGTGCGCAGCGTGGCGACGTCCGGGCGGTTTGACCGGCCGAGCGCCTTCTCCATGCGGTCGAGGGACTCCGAGGCGATCCGCTCGTCGGCCGTGGCCAGGAGCTCCGGCCGCGGCGCGGTCAGCATCTGCTGCAGGCGCTCGCCGAGGTGCCGCTTCTGCTCCAGCCGCAGGCGCATCCGCGAGTCGAGCGAGCGGAAGCGCGCGTCCACCTCGGGCAGCAGCGGCTCGTAGTTACGCCCGCGCAGCCGGACGAGGTCCTCGAAGGCGTCGAGCCCGGTCTTCCAACCGCCGAGCCGATCCTGCAGGTCCTCGAGATCGAGGTAGTTGTGCAGCGCCGTCTGGAAATCGTGCGACGCCATCAGCTCCATCAGGTAATAGGTCTCGGGCGCGCCGGGCAGGCTGCGCAGGCGGATCACCCAGGTGTCGTCCTGCCGGCTCTCCTCGCGCACCAGCGCCGCGAGGAACCGCCCCGCCCGGATGCTGGCGATCGAGGCGTCCACCTTGTCGATCTGGCCGCCGAGCGTCTGGAGCGCCTGCCCGTAGAGAAGAGCGGCGCGTCCGTGGAGGTTCAGGCTGGCGTAGGCGTGCGGGACGGCCAGCACGGCTTCCTGGACCGCGGGATCCGTCGGGTCGCGGTTCACCAGGATGCTCCACGGCACGAGAGCGCGATCGAACTGCCCGGCGCTGGCCTCGGCCCATCCGGCGCGCAGCAGCGCCTGGTTGGAGAACGGTCCCTCGAGGCGGACGCGGTCGAGCGCCTGCCTGGCGCGTCCGAGCGATCCCGCCTCGAACAGCATGGCCCCGAGCACGAGGTTGGACTTGTCGCGGATGGCGAAGCCGGCGTCGTCGCGCGCGGCCAGCACACCGGCATGGTCGAGCTGGTCGACGGCGTCGGGCGTTCGCCCGTCCTGGAACAGTGCGATCCCGAGGTTGTAGGCGGTGAACCCGGCGTCCGCGTCGCCCGCGTGCGCCTGCTTCAGCACCCGGACGGCGTCGGCGGGCCGGCCGTTCGCCATGGCGACGTTCGCCCGCAGCAGCTCGAGGTCGTCGCGGATCGCCTCCGGCACCGTCCCCTTGATCCGGTCGAGCGCCTGCTGCGCGTCGTCGAACTGGTCTTTCTGGAAATGGATGCGGGCGAGGCGGAAGGCGGCCTCGTTGCGCACCGACTCGTCCACCGCGCCCTCGAGGACCGCCTTGATGGCGCGGCCCGCCTTGTGGTGCATGCGGTAGTCGAGCTCGAAGTCGCCGACCGAGAACTCCGCGTCGTGGACGTGGAAGTGGAGCGGGTCACGCAGCGGCTCGTCGAGCCCGCGGTACTGGCCGAGCTCGGTGTCGAGCCTCTGGATGGCGTCGAAGAACTGTCCCTGGTACGCGTGATAGAGCGCCTCGCCGAAGTAGAGATCCTTGAGGCCGGGATCCGGCGGGGCGGGGGCGCCTGAGGACGGACGGACCGCGAGCCCCAGCAGGAGGCCGAGTCCGACGATCCGCCAGGGCGCCTTGCGCATCCTTCACCACTCTCCGAAAGTGATGGGCGGGTTGCCCGCGCCGGTGCCGCCGAGCGTCAGCGCCAGGAGCTTCGGCTTGACGTCCTTGCGGAAGGGGAAGCGCTCCGTGCGGCTGAAATCGGCGCCGCTGTCGCGCTTGCCCTCGGCGAGCACCTCGATCTGGTGATCGCCGGTGGCGACGTTGCCGACGTAGAGCCGCTGCACGCCGCCTTTGCGGAGCGCCTCGAGCTCCTTGGCCGTGTAGATCGACTGCGCCGCGAGCTGGCCGTCGATCGTCAGCTTCACGGAGTCGAGCCGCATCGTGTCCTTCGACGCGATGGCGATGAAGACCGCGACCTGCGTGCCCGAGGGATACAGGAGCTTCTCCTCGAGCTGGCTCAGCTCGGCGGCGATCGAGAGGACGTCGGACTTGACCTCCTGGATCTGCTCGTCGAGGCCGCGCATCTGCTGCTTGTCGGTCGGCTTCTGCTCCGCGCCGCCGGCGACGCCGGTCAGGCCACAGAGCAGCGCAACGACGAGGACCCGCGGGGCGATTGCCCCCGGGCGCTTGGAATGAACACGTTCCGCCATGCCGTTCCTCCCCTCCGCCACGACCCGGGTCGAGCACGAAATCGAACTCGCTCGCCCGGCCGGGCGTTCTCACCGCCGGCTGCGGCCTCCGCTCCCAGAGCAAGGTTCCTGCCAGAGTCGATCACGCTGAAATGGCCTACTGGCGGGCCTTGCGTCGAGATTCCGCACGCCGCGCCACGATCCGGTGATCGCTGTCCCCCCGTTTGGTAATCGGCGGGTCGGTCCGCCGCCGTCCCGGGGCGATTCCGACGGCCCGCCGCCGGGGTTGGGGACGGCCTGTTGACGATCCGCGGGCGCGGAGGTAGAAGGGGCCGAACCGATCCCTCGGAGGAGAAGTCATGCAGGCCGGACCGACCGATCCCGCCGCGGCGGCGACCGTCGCCGAGCACGTGGACCAGGCGCGCGACTGGGTGAGCGATCTCTGGGAGTACTGCGCGAAGCTCCTGGCGCAATACGGCTTCCGATTCCTCGGCGCCGTCGTCATCCTGATCATCGCCTCGATCGTGTCGCGCTGGACGCGGCGCGTGGTGCTGGCGGCCCTGGCGCGCGCCGGCGTCGAGCCGACGATCGCCAAGTTCGGAGCGAACGCCTCGCGCTACGCCGTGCTGATCCTGGCGGTCCTGAGCTGCGCTCCCCTCCTGGGGATCAACATCACCGCCTTCGCGGCGCTGCTCGGCGCGGGGGGCCTCGCGGTGGGCCTGGCGAGCCAGGGGGCGCTGTCGAACGGAGCGGCGGGGCTGATGCTCCTGATCACCCGCCCCTTCAAGGGAGGGGACACCATCGCGGTGGACGGGGTCTCCGGCATCGTCGAGGAGATCCAGCTCTTCTCGACCACGCTGAACACGCCGGACAACCGGCGCATCCTGATGCCGAACAACTCCATCTTCGGCAAGGTGATCGAGAACAGCACCCTCAACCCGAAGCGATCGACCACCTTCTTCACGGTCGTCGCTCCCGAAAGCGACGTCGCGAGGGTGCGGGAGACCCTGCAGCGCGCCTGCGCCGGCTGCGCCTCCGCCGTCCGCGATCCGGCCCCGGTGGCGCTCCTCGTCGATTTCGCGGAAGGCGGGCTGAAGTGGTCGATCACCGTCTGGGCCGAGACGCTCCTGCTGCCGCAGGCGCGAGACGAGGCGATCGCCGCGGTGCGGGATGCGCTCGTGAAGGAAAAGATCGGCCGCCCCGTCCCGGTGACGACGGTGCGGCTGCTGGACGCGCCGCCCCGGATGGGCGCCTAGTCGGACGAGTCGAGCGTCCGCCCCGCGCCGCCCGCGATGCGGGCGAAGACGGCGTCCACCACCCGGTCGCAGCGCGACAGGTGGAACTGGAAGGCCGCGGCGCTGGTGGAGCCGGCGCGCCGGTACAGTTCCTCGCGGATCCGGGCGCGCGCGCGGTGCAGCCGGGTCTTCACCACATCCTCGCTCACGTCGAGACAGCGGGCGGTCTCGGCGGTGTCGAGCCCCTCGACCTCCCGCAGGGTGAAGACGGAACGGTGATCGGCGGGGAGGGCGTCGATCGCCGCCTCCAGCAGGGTTCGGATCTCCTGATCGAACATCTCTCTCTCCGGGTTCGGTCCTTTTTCGAGGCGGGTCGCCGCCGCGTCAACGCCGCCTGAGAATCGGGGCGGCCGGGCCCCGAGCCGGGTCAGGCTGCCTCCAATCCCCACGAATAAAGAGGATGGAGGACCGAATGAGAGAATCGCCGTCCAATCCGAACAGAAACGTGACCGCCGCGCTGGCGATGGCGGCGGTGCTCTTCCTGGCGGCCGTGCCCGCCCTGGCGGCCGAGACCTGGAAGGGCGTGTCGCTCGTGGACACGCAGTGCGCCTCGCGGGTGAAGAGCGATCCGGATGCCCACACCACGAAGTGCGCCCTGCAGTGCTCGAAGAACGGCTTCGGGATCTACGCCGCCGACGGCACCTGGCTCAAGCTCGACGAGGCGGGGAACAAGCTGGCGGAAGCCGCCATCAAGGGAACGAAGAAGACCGACCACATCCGCGCCACGGTGACCGGCGAGCGCCAGGGCGACACCATCAAGGTCGCCACGCTCACGCTCGACGAGAAAACGTCTTAACGCAGCCCGAGCTGCGAGGCGAGGAACGCCAGCTCCAGCGACTGGTCCTCGACGATCTTTCCCAGGGGCCGGCCGCCGGCGTGTCCCGCCTTGGTGTCGTAGAGGAGCAGCACCGGCCGCCCCGAGGTGCTCGCCGCCTGCATGCGCGCCGTCATCTTGCGCGCCTGCAGCGGCGGCACCCGGGTGTCGGCGTCCCCGGTCATGAACAGGACCGCGGGATAGGCCGTTCCGGGCGTCACCTTCTGGTACGGCGAGTAGGCCTGCAGGTACTTGAACTGGTCCGGCTTCGAGGCGTCGCCGTACTCGAGGAGGGCCGGCGGGTTGTTGTTGGGGAAGCGGTAGAACCCGAGCATGTCGAGGTCGGGGAACTCGCACAGGACAGCGCGGAAGAGCGCCGGCTGCTGCGTCATCACGGCCCCCATCAAGAGTCCGCCGTTGCTGGCGCCGCGGATGGCGAGCTTGTCCGACGAAGTCACGTGGTTCGCGACGAGCCAGCGGGCCGCCGCGATGAAATCGTCGAAGACGTTCTGCTTGTTCTGCAGCATCCCCGCCTTGTGCCAGGCCTCGCCGAATTCGCTGCCACCCCGGATGTTGGCCACGGCATAGACGCCCCCCTGCTCCAGCCACCAGGCGGTTGAGCTCGAGAAGGCCGGGGTGATGCTGACGGCGAAGCCGCCGTAGCCGTAGAGGAGCGCCGGCGCCCGGCCGTCGAGCGCCAGCCCCTTCCGGTGCACGAGGAACATCGGCACCTTCGTCCTGTCCTTCGAGTCGTACCAGACCTGCTTCGTCTCGTACCGATCCGGCTCGAACGGGATCGCCGCCCGCCAGAAGGAGATCGTGGTGCGCGACGCGACCGACGCGCGCAGCGTCGACGGCGGCGTCGTATAGGACTGGAAGTCGAAGAAGACCTCGTCGGAGTCGAAGCGGCCGGTGAGGTTCCCGACCGTCCCCGGACCCGGCAGGGCGATGCCCCCTTCGCGCTTGCCGTCGAGCGTGTAGCTGTCCAGGCGCGCCGCCACGTCGTGCAGCGTGTGGACGATCACCCGCCCGCCGGCGATCGCCATCCCTTCGATGGCGTCCGGACCGGTCGGGACGATGTCGCGCCAGTGTCCGGGCTCCGGATGCGCGGGGTCGATCTCCACGATGCGGCCGGTCGGGGCCTGCCAGTCGGTCTGGGCGATCAGCCGATCCCCCGCGAAGGCGGCCTGCACGTGCGCGTCGAGCCCGCGCACGATCGGGCGCGCCGATCCGGGCGGATCGAGCTCCTGGACGTACACCTCGCTGCTGGCCCACCCGTGGGCCACCGACAGGAGCAGGTGGCGTCCGTTGTCCGAGACCGTGGCGCCGACCCAGTCCGTCGGTCCGAACCCGGAACCGAACACCTCGGTGTCACGCTCGACGGGCGACCCGACCGCGTGGTAACGGATGCGGATGCCGGTCGCCCGATTCTGCCGCGCATAGTAGAAGCCCTTCCCGTCCGGACGCAGCGACACGCCGCGGTACAGGGCGCGCGGCAGGCGATCGGGCAGGTCCTTGAAGGTGCGCGTGTCCCGCAGGCGCAGCTCGGTCTCGTCCTCGCCCCCGGTGCGGACGCCGTACGCGAGCATCCCGCCGTCCATCGAGAGGTCCTCGATCGACACGCTGGTCGTGTGGTCGGGGCTGAGCGGCGCCGGATCGAGGAGCACCGCCTCCTTGCCGTCGAGGCCGTCGCGCACGAAGAGGATCGGCAGATCGTCCCCGGCGCGGCGCCTCTGGATGAAATAGCGCCCGCCCCGCTCGGTCGGGGCCCACTGCGCATCCTGGCGCGCCAGGGCGGTGAGCCGCTCCCGGATCGCGCCCCGCATCGGCAGCGGATCGAGCAGGGAATGCGCGTACTTGTTCTGCGCGTCGATCCAGGCGCGCGTCTCGGGGGCGTTCTGATCCTCGAGCCAGCGGTACGGGTCGACGATGGTGACGCCGTGCAGCGTTTCCTTCACGTCATCGCGCCGCGTGACCGGCGGGGGAGGAAGCTTCGCGACGACCGCGGGCTTCGCAGCGACCGCGGGCTTGATCTCGGGCTCCGGCGACGCGGCGCCGGCCCCGGTCGTCGCGAGGGCGCCGGCCGACGCGAGACACAGCATCAGGATGGACAGGCGATCGATCCGCGCTCGACGTCGTGATGCAGGCATCGCGAGACCTCCGGAATGTGTGCGGCGGGTGGCTACGTGTCGAACGACGCGACCGCGGCGTTCTCGTCGTCGAAGATCCTGAAGACCTTGCTCAATGAAAGCATCTCGAGGAGCTCGCGCACCTTGCCCTTCGGATGGAGCAGGCGAATGTCGCCTCCCTGCTCGACCGTCCGCTTCTTGCAGGCGATCAGGTCTCCGAGCCCGGCGCTGTCGAAGAAGGAGACCCGGGCGAGATCGAGCAGGATCCGGCCGCGACCCTGGTCGAGGAGCTGGGACAGCGTCTGTCCGAGGTCGGAGAGGCGCCGGCCGCGAAGGTCGAGGGCGTGCATCAGCCCTCCGGTCCCGAGGGTGAACTCCCCGGTCATCTCGACGATGCTGACGTCGCCGCGGGTGCGGACCGAGATGGCCATGGCGCCAGGCAGGCTCCTGGGTCCTAGGTGTCGAACGACGCGAGCGCCTCGGCCTCGTCGTCGTACACCCGGAGGATCCGGGTGAGCGACAGCATCTCCAGCATTCCGCGGAGCTTGCCGGCCGGACGCAGGAGGAGGATGTCTCCTCCCATCTGGGCCGCCCGCTTCTTGCACGCGATCAGGTCGCCGAGCCCGGCGCTGTCGAGCGACAGCTCGCCGATGTCGAGGACCAGCTTCCGCTCGCCCTGATCGAGCAGCCGCCGGATGGTGTCGTTGAGGTTCCCCGACGCGCGGCTGCCTGCGTTGACCCCGGGGTTCGTGCCGCGCCCGTCGGGCGCGGACATCCCGTCGATCTCGATGATGCTGACGTCTCCCTGGCTCCGGACCGAAACCGGCATGCGGCGCTCTCCGAGGAAGTGTCGATGGGCCAAAGTCTAACGCAGAACCGGGGGAAACCCGTATCATTGCGCCCCGTGGCCCGCACGCTCGAGCCGGAAGACCGCATCGCCCGCTACCGCATCGTCGGCCCCCTCGGCGCCGGCGGCATGGGCGAGGTCTACATCGCGCGCGACGAGACGCTCGACCGCAGCGTCGCGCTGAAGATCCTCCCCCCGGGCCTGGTCCGGAACGACGAGCGGGTGCGGCGCTTCGTCACCGAGGCGAAGTCGGCGTCGTCGCTCAACCACCCGAACATCGTCACCATCTACGAGATCGGCCATGACCGCGTCCTTGCGGCGCGCCCGGCCGGCGCGGAAGGCGAGGACGCCGCGGAGCCGGTCCACTACATCGCCATGGAGCTGGTCGTGGGCGAGACCCTCGACCAGAAGATCCACCACGAGAAGACCGAGCTGCGCACGCTCCTCGGCTGGATCGCCCAGGCCGCGGAGGGGATCGCCAAGGCGCACGCCGCCGGCATCGTGCACCGCGATCTGAAGCCGGGGAACATCATGATCTCCAAGGACGGCTTCGCGAAGGTGCTCGACTTCGGTCTCGCCAAGCTGACCGAGCGCGGCGTCACCGACGCCGAGAGGACGAGCGCGCCGACGCAGGCGGTCGCGACCGGGGCCGGCGTCGTCATGGGGACGGTCGGCTACATGTCCCCCGAGCAGGTGCAGGCGAGGTCGGTGGACCACCGCTCCGACATCTTCTCGCTCGGCTGCATCCTCTACGAAGCGGCGACCCGCCGGCGTCCTTTCGTCGCGGATTCCGACATCGAGGTGATGCACCTCATCCTGAAGGAGAAGCCGCCTCCCGTCGAGGAGATGAACCCGGACGTGCCCGGGGAGGTGCGCCGCCTCATCCGCCGCTGCCTGGCCAAGTCCCCCGACCAGCGCTTCCAGTCGATGAAGGACCTGGCGATCGATCTGCGCGAGGCAGTGGAGGAGTGGGAGACGCTCTCCACCTCGACGCCGTCGGGGACGACCGCCGTGTCGGGATCAGGTCCGGCTGCGGCCGCCCCGCCGCGCGCGGCCAGCCTGCCGATGATCGCGGCGATCCTCGTCGGTCTGGCCGGGGCCGGCTTCGGACTGTACGCCTTCCTGCACCGCGGTGCGACCGGGGGCGCCGGTGAGGCGGGGGTTCTGCAGAACCTGCGCATCACCCCCCTGCTCAGCCGCGACGATCTGCAGGAGAGCGCGCTCTCGGCGGACGGGCGCTACCTCGCCTACGTCACGCTCACCGATCGCATCGCCTCCCTGAAGGTCCGCCAGGTGCGCACCGGCAGCGATGTCGTCATCGTCCCGGAGAGCGAGCAGCAGATCCAGGGGATCGCGTTCTCGCGCGACGGCGACTATCTCTACTACCTGAACCGCGACGCCGACTCCCCCAATTACAACGCCCTGTTCCAGGTGCCGTCGCTCGGCGGAGCGCCGCGCAAGGTCCTGTTCGACGTCGACTCCGCCCCGACCTTCTCTCCCGACGGAAAGAGGGCCTGCGTGAGGCGCGGCATGATCAACGAGGGAGCCGATTCCCTCCTGATCGTCGATCTCGACACGATGCAGGAGCACCCCCTCGTCAAGGTCACGGGCGAGCTCGTCACCGGCCCGCCTGCCTGGTCTCCCGACGGGAAGACGATCGTCGCCGGTCTGCAGGACACCCGGAAGGGGGTGAAGACGGTCCTCAACGCCTTCGACGTCGCCTCGGGAAAGCGGACGGCGATCGGTCCGACCGGCTGGGTCGAGATCAACAGCATCGGCTGGACGCCGGACGGACAGAGCCTCCTCGTCAGCGCGCTCGACGTCGCGACTTCGGGGGGGGCGTTCCAGATTCACCGCGTCGCGTGGCCGGGAGGGGAAACGCTGCGGCTGACGAACGATCTCGACGGCTACACCAACCTGTCGATCGCCGTGGACGGCTCCGCCACGGCCATCCGGCGGGTCACCGTGGACAACCTCTGGGTCGCGCGTCCTGAATCGAAGGCCGAGCCGCAGGCCATCACCTTCGCCTCCGGCAGCGCCAACTCCGTCCAGGGGGCCGTGGCCCTCCCGCAGGGGGCGGTCGCGTTTTCCGCTCCGCGCGACAACAAGACGTTTGTCTGGCGCGTGCAGGCCGACGGGTCGAACCGACGGCAGCTCACCTCACAGGGCGCTTTCGTGATCAACATTCAGTATGCCCCGGGGGCGGGGCTGGTCTTCACGCAGGTGGACGACTCCGCGCCCCTCCTGGCGCACGTCTGGCGGATGGATCCCGACGGCGGGGGACTGAAACGCCTCACCGAGGGCAACGGCGAGCAGCTCGTCTCGGTCTCGCCCCGCGGCGACTATTTTGCGTATTCGCCCTGGGACGACCCGCAGCATTCCGTGCTGGTGCGGAAGATCGAAGGAGGAGAGCCGCGACGGCTGGGAGCGGCGTTCACGGGAGAGGGAGCCCTGTTCTCCCGGGACGGACGAAAGGTCCTGCACGCGACGCTCGAGCAGGTGCAGGGGCGATTCTTCCCGCGTCGCCACGTGATGGATGTGGAGAGCGGCCGCGAAGAGGCTTCTTTCCTGCTCCCGCCGGGGGCGGCGACCGAGCAATGGTCTCCCGACGGCGCCTCCATCACTTACGTCGACCGCAACCACGGCTGGAACCTGTGGCGCAAGCCGCTGCCGGATGGGGAGCCGCAGCCTGTCACTTCGTTCACCGACGGGCAGGTCCTCGACTACACCTGGGCGCCGGACGGCTCGCGCCTGGTCCTGCACCGGCGCGTCGGCTCGCATGACAGCCTGTGGATGCTGAAGACCGGAGCCGGGCAGCCGACACTCATCACCGAGTTCAAGAGCGGCCGGGTGACGGGGCACCTGTGGGCCCCGGACGAGCCGATCCTCTATTTCGCCTACGGCAACTCCACCCAGGACGTGGTGATGATCACCGGGGTGAAATAGAGCGCCTCGCCCGCGGGCGTGGATCGGGCATACTCCGCCGGCGATGGAAATCCTCGTCACCGTCGTCCTGCTGCTCGCCGCCATCGGCGCGATGTCATGGGTGGCGGAGAAGATCTCCGTCCCGGCCCCCGTGCTGTTCGCCCTCGCCGGGGTCGCCTGGTCGATCCTGCCGCGCCTGCCGAAGCCGCAGATCCAGCCGGCGATCGTCCTCGCCGTGTTCCTGCCGCCGCTGCTCTACTCCGACGCGTGGCAGGCCTCGTGGCTCGACTTCCGGCGCTGGCTGCGGCCGATCCTGCAGCTCGCCATCGGCCTCGTGGTGTTCACCATCCTGGCGGTCGGCCTGGCGGCGCACGCGCTGATGCCGGGGCTTCCCTGGGGGGCGTGTTTTCTCCTCGGCGGGATCGTCTCGATGACCGACACCGTCGCGGTGCACTCGGTCCTGGAGCGGCTGCGGGTGCCGCGCCGGGCCACCGCGATTCTCGAAGGGGAAGGCCTGGTGAACGACGCCACCGGGCTGCTCGGCGTCGAGCTGGCGACCGTCGTCGTGCTGACCGGCGTGTTCGGTTTTTCCGGGATCGCCACCGGATTCGCACGCATCGCCGGACTCGGCGTCGTGATCGGCGCCGCCGTCGGCTTCGCGGCCGCGCGTCTCAACCAGGTGCTGCGCGGCACCCAGGTGCTGTGGGCCTTCTCGCTCGTGGCGCCCTACGCCGCCTACCTGCTCGCCGAGGAGGCCGGCGCCTCCGGGGTGCTGGCGGTCGTCATCGCCGGGTTCGTCGCCTCCTGGCGCGTGCACGACATCGCCCCGGAAAGCCGGGTGGATCTCTACGCGGCCTGGGAGCAGATGGAGTTCCTGCTCAACGGCCTGATGTTCCTGTTCATCGGGCTGGAGACGCCGGGCCGCCTCATCCAGGCGGTCGAGACCGTTCCCGGCATCGTGACGGTGGCGCTGCTCATCAGCCTGACCGTCATCGTCTCGCGCGTCGTGTGGGTCATCCCCAGCGCCTACGTTCCGCTCTGGCTCTTCCCGGCCCTGCGGCGCCGTGAGGGGACCTATCCGAGCCCGAAGGCGGTGGCCCTGGTCTCCTGGTGCGGCGTGCGCGGCGCGGTGTCGCTGGCGGCGGCCCTGTCGCTTCCGAAGACGCTCGCCGACGGCGCCCCGTTCCCGGGCCGGGTCGAGATCGTCGCCTGCACGCTCGTGGTGATCCTGGTCACCCTCATCGGGCAGGGGATGACGCTGCTGCCGCTGGCGCGCCGGCTCGGCCTCGAGGACGCCGAGCCGATCGCGGCGGAGGAGCAGAAGGCGCGCGAGACGATCCTCGCCGCGGGCATCGCCCGCCTCGACGCCTTCTGCTCGCAGGAGCAGTGCCCGATCGCGGTCTACCGGCTGCGCGAAGGGATGGCCGATCAGCTCGCGGCGCTCAAGGCCGAAGACGAGACCGAGCGCGGCCTCGCGCAGCAGCGCATGGCGGTGACCGAGGAAGTGCGCCGCGCCGTCTACGAGGCGCAGTCACGCGCCCTGCTCGAGCTGCGCGACCGCGAAGTGGTGAACGACCAGGTCCACCAGGTCATCCAGCTCGAGCTCGATCGCGCCAACGCCGAGCCGCGTCCCGCCTGAGTCCCGCTTCCTCCGTCTCTCCCGCGAGGCGTCCCTGCGGGGTTTTGCCGATGGTCCCGTCCGGGATCGCGTGGCTGAATGGGGGTGGACATTGGACACGGCGTTCCCAGGGGAACGCATTCTCACGGACACGAGACCAGCGCACGGAGGACATCACAATGACGGACCGGCAGGACGGCATGTTCACTCGTCTGTTCGACGATCGGACGAGCGCGGAGCGCGAGTGGGAGAACCTGCGCAACCGCGGTTACAGCGAGAAAGACATCAACGTCGTCATGAGCGAGGAGGGGCGCAAGCGCCACTTCGCCGACGGCGGCAAAACGGAGATGGGGGACAAGGCCCTGAAGGGCGCCGGAACGGGCGCCGGCATCGGCGCGATCGCCGGCGGCACGCTGGCCGCCATCGCCGCCACCGCCAGCCTGGCGATTCCCGCGGCGGGACTGCTGGTCGCAGGTCCCCTCGCGGCCGGCCTGGCCGGCGCGGGCGCCGGAGCGGTCACCGGCGGGGTGATCGGCGCGCTCGTCAACATGGGCATCCCGAAAGAACACGCCTCCGAATACGAGAAGGGGTTGAAGCGGGGCGGCATCCTGTTCGGCCTCAGGCCGCGCGCCGAGGATCGCGCGACGTTCGAGCGCGAGTGGACCCCGGAAGGGGTCGAAGTCCGCAGGCGGTAATCCCGAGCGAGGTCATCTTCATTCGGAGCCGTCACCTCACTCCCCATCGGTCGGAAAGCACGGGCCGCCCCGGAAGGGGCGGCCCTTATTCCTTCTGAGGGCCCCTGCATGCGCATCGCCCAGATCGCCCCGCTCTACGAGAGCGTTCCGCCGCAGGGCTACGGGGGGACCGAGCGCGTCGTGTCGTACCTCACCGAGAAGCTGGTCGAGCTCGGCCACGACGTCACGCTGTTCGCCAGCGGCGACTCCGAAACGATGGCCGGTCTCGTGGCCGGCGCGCCCCAGGCGCTGCGCCTGAGCCGGTACCACGGCGATCCGCTCGTCCCGCACCTGGTCATGCTCGAGCAGGCCTTCGCGCGGGCGGATGATTTCGACGTCGTGCACTCGCATGTCGACGTCCTGGGCCTGCCGTTCGCCCGGCGGGCCGGCGTCCCCGTCGTCACGACACTGCACGGGCGTCTCGACTTCGAGGAGCTGGGGCTGCTCTACGACGAGTATGCCGAGCAGCCGATGGTCTCGATCTCGGAATCCCAGCGGGAGCCGATCCCGCAGGCGCGCTGGGTCGGGACGGTGCATCACGGCCTGCCGGCGGACCTGTACCGCTTCCATCCCGGGCCGGGCCGCTACCTGGCCTTCATCGGGCGAGCCTCCCCCGAGAAACGGCTCGATCGGGCCATCGAGATCGCCCTGCGCTCGCGGCGGACGCTGAAGATCGCCGCCAAGGTGGACAAGGCCGATCGGGACTACTTCCGCAAGGAGATCGAGCCCCTCCTGAACCACCCCCTCCTCGAATGGGTGGGGGAGGTGAACGACAGCGCCAAGGACGATTTCCTCGGCGGCGCCGAGGCGCTGCTGTTCCCGATCGACTGGCCGGAGCCGTTCGGATTGACGATGATCGAGTCGATGGCCTGCGGCACGCCGGTGATCGCCTGGCAGCACGGCTCGGTGGCGGAGGTGCTCGAGCACGGCGTCACCGGCTTCCTCTGTGACGACATCGGCGCGGCGGTGCGCGCGGTCAAGCGGCTCGAGCGCCTGTCGCGGGAGGTCTGCCGCCAGGTCTTCGAGAAGCGTTTCACCTCCGACCGCATGGCGCGCGACTACGTGGCGATCTACGAGCGGGTCATCGCCGAGCGGGCCCTCGACGAGGCGCGGCGCAGAATCGCGATGGGCCTCGAGCACGCGCCGGCCGCTCCGGCGCGGGAGCATTGATGGCGCGAAGCCAGACGACGAAGAAAGAGCCGGCCGGCCGGCGCGCGCCCGTCCGCCTGCCCGCCGACGAGCCCGCCCGCGACCCGGGTGAACCCGCCCGCGACCGGGGGGAGTCCGAGGCCGGGCCGTCCGGTGAGCCGGACCGCGATCGGCTGCGCGGCGCGCCCTCCGATCCGTTCGAGATCACCGTCGAAGGGGGCCTCGCGGACGACCGCACCCTCGTGGCGATGTGGGGGGACACCTTCGGCATGTTCGACCGCCTGGGCGACATTCTGCCGCCGCCGCGGGCGCGTCACGGGCTGTTCCACGAGGGGACGCGCTTCCTGTCGCGCTTCCAGCTCGCCCTGTGGCGCACGCGACCGGCGCTCCTCAGCAGCAGCGTGCGCGAGGAGGACGGCATGCTCGTGGTGCACCTGACCAACCCCGACATCCGCAACGAGGGGGCGTGGTCGATGATCCACCACAGCGTGCACCTGCTGCGGCGGCTGTGGATCGAGGACGGCCGCTGCCGCATGGAGCTGGCCTTCCGCAGCTACGGGCGCGAGCGCCTGTCGCTGCCGCTCGACGTGCTGGTGGACGCCGACTTCGCCGACATCTTCGAGGTCCGCGGCGCCATCCGGGAACGCCGCGGCCAGGCGCTGCCGCCCCAGGTGGACGCCGAATCGCTCTCCCTGCGCTACCGCGGCCTTGACGATGTGGAGCGCGAGACCCGCATCCATTACGCCCACCCGCCGATCTCGGCCGGTCCTTCGCTCCTTCGCTTCCGCATCGAGCTGGAACCGGACGCCGACCGGACGTTGTCCTTCACGGTCGAGTGCCGCACCCACGAGCCGGCGCGGGCGAAGCCTGCCCCGACGCGCAAGCCGAACCCGCCGGACCTGTGGCGCGGCCGGATCGGAGCGTCGCAGGCGGGCTTCGACGCCTTCATCCGCCGCTCCCACTCGGATGTCGCGATGATGACCGTCGCGACCCCGCACGGGCCATTCCCGTACGCGGGCGTGCCCTGGTTCGCCACGCCGTTCGGGCGCGATTCGATCCTCACCGCGTACGAGATGCTCTGGCTCGCGCCCGGCCTTGCGCGCGGTGTCCTCGGGTTCCTCGCGGCGCACCAGGCGCTCGCGGACGTTCCCGACCGCGACGCCGAGCCCGGGAAGATCCTGCACGAGATGCGCGCCGGCGAAATGCCGCGCCTCGGAGAGGTGCCCTTCGATCTCTATTACGGCAGCGTCGACGCGACGCCGCTGTTCCTCATGCTCGCCGCCGCCTACTTCGAGCGCACCGGCGACATCGACCTGATGCGCGAGCTGTGGCCCGCCTTCGAGCGCGCCCTCGGGTGGATCGAGGGGCCGGGCGATCCCGACGGCGACGGCTTCCTCGAGTACGACCGGCGCTGCGACGACGGCCTCGAGAACCAGGGCTGGCGCGACTCGCGCGACGCCGTCATGCACGCCGACGGGTCGCTGGCGCGGGGGCCGCTGGCGCTGGTCGAGGTGCAGGCATACGCCTACGCCGCACGCACCGGTCTCGCCGCCATCGCCCGGGCCCTCGGCAGGACGGACGTGGCGGAGCGGCTCACCGGCGACGCCGAGCGCCTGCGCCAGAAGTTCGAGCAGGCCTTCTGGATCCCGGCCCTCGGGACCTATGCCCTGGCGCTCGACGGGGACAAGCGGCCGTGCGAGGTGCGCTCGTCGTGCGCCGGCCATGCCCTCTTCACCGGCATCGCCGCGCCCGAGCGGGCCGCCGTCCTGGCCCAGACGCTGCTCTCCGCCGATCACTTCTCCGGCTGGGGCATCCGGACGATCGCCCGGTCGGCCGTGCGCTACAACCCGATGTCATACCACAACGGCTCGGTCTGGCCGCACGACAACGCTCTCATCGGCCTGGGGCTCGCGCGCTATGGCGACAGCGCGGGGACCGAGCGCATCCTCACCGCGCTGTTCGAGGCGGCCCGCGCCATCGAGGTGTCGCGGCTCCCGGAACTGATGTGCGGCTTCTCCCGCCAGCCGGGCGAGGCGCCGACCCTGTATCCCGTCGCCTGCTCGCCGCAGGCGTGGGCGGCCGGCAGCGTCTTCCTCCTCCTGCAGGGCCTCCTCGGCCTGAGCGTCCACGCCGAAGCCCGCCAGGTGCGCCTCAGTCGCCCCCGCCTCCCGCACTTCCTGCAGGCCCTGACCATCCGCCAGCTCCGCGTCGGCGAAGGTGAAATCGATCTCCTTCTCGAGAAAGCCGAAGACGAAGTGGTCGTGAGGGTGCTGCGTCGGACCGCGGTCGTCGACCTCGTCCTCTCGAGCTAGCGGGATTTCGGGGCGGCCGCCTGGACCCCGGCGCGCGCCCGACTCACATCATCCGCTCGCGCTGCTGCTTGGCGCGCGAGGCTTCGATGGCGGAGTGCACGTCCTTCTCTTCTTCCGGCGGCGGCAGGACCGGCCTCATGCCGAGCGCCTGGATCCACAGCTCGCGCGCCCAGCCCTTGGAGTGATAGAGGTGCTCGTCCTCCTCGTCCTCCACCTCGTCGTAGGCCTTCTTGAGGACCTTCGCGGTCTCCCCCCGGCTCTTCTTGACGATCTCGCCGATGAGCTGCCAGTTGGCGTGGTCCTTGGTTTCGGCGTCCACGACGGCCTCGACCGCGACGATCTCGGCGGCCTCGGGGTTGCCGGCCTTCAACGCTTCCTTCATCGACTCGACGAGGGCCTGCGCCTTGTGGCGGACGACCAGGCGTCCCGGAGTCTCTTCGTCGGTGTCGAGTGCCAGTGATTTGCACACCTCACGCATCAGCTCGACGTGGTGCTGGGTCTGCTCGTGGTACTTCTCGAACTCCTCCTTGAGATCGTCGTTCTGCACGCACTCGAGCGCGGTGGCGTACACCTCGACGCCCCCCAGCTCGGTCTCGAGCGCCTGGTAGATGAGCTCGGTGACCTGCTCCTGGTTCATGGTCCCGGTGCCGTCCCGCTCTGACGCGGACATGCGCCGCATCGAGGACGAGCGGTCGCGGCCGCTGGATGAGCGCGACGACCCGCCGCGGGACGAAGACGACCGCCTGCCGGACCCGTTGGCGCGCCGGCCACCGTTGTGCCTCGTGGACTTGCCTCTCATGACTCCTCCTTCCATCGTGATGGGAACGTCGATCCCCCGGTGCGGGTGCGTCAATGCAGCCAGACCGAGGCCTTGCGGGCCCACTCGCTCGCGGGGTAGCGCTGTGTCAGCAGCGCGCCCGCGGCGCCGAGATGCTTCGGATCGTCGGTCTCCTTGTAGGCGGCGACGCCGGCCCAGTAGCACGCCTCCGGCGCGCCGCCGGAATCCGGGCGGCCGTCGCAGACGGCGCGGAACATGCGCTCCGCCTCGCTGAAATGCCGTTCGTGGAACTCCATCTTCCCCAGCCCCAGCTCGAGCTGGGCGAGGAAGTCCTCCGCCGGCAGAAACCCTTCGGTGCGATGCTGCTCCTCACCCTGCGGGTCGAGGATGATCTGGGTCGGCGTCCACGAGGCGCCGAAGCGCTCGAACACCGCCTTCTGGTCCCGGATGTGCACCTGGGCCGGCACGAAATGCTCGTTGATGAATTCGATCACGCGACGATCGGGATAGACCTCGGCTTCCAGCCGGGCACACCCGCCTCAGGCGGGCGCGGCGCTGAAGTCGAGCAGCACCGGCTTGCCCGATTCGCGCGCCTGCCGCAGCGCGGCGTCGACGTCCCTCTGCCACGCGATGGTCATGCTTGCCATCGTCATTCCTCCTTCCCGATTCGATTGTCCGGCCGGGATGTGGGGATGCACATCGGTAAAAGTCCGCAACACGCTTTCGGAGTCTCGTCACGGGCGGGGATCGCGGGCCAGGCGGCGGTCCGGCCGGCGGCGGTGATCGGGACTCTTGCGGAGGATCCGAGCGGCCTCCTATACTCCGCGCCATCCGGAGACTCCGTTGAAAGCCGCTGCTGTCGCCACCGCCGCCGTCCTCCTGCTCGCGCCGTCGCTCTTGCGCGCGGACGAGGTGCTGCTCAAGGGCGGGGCGAAATTCAGCGGCCGCATCGAATCGCAGACCGACACGATGATCACCATCAACATCGGCGACGGCGTCGTCGGTGTGCCGATGGCCCGCGTCGACAAGGTCGTGAAGGGCCACTCGCCGCTCGACGAGTACGAAACGCGGGCGAAGGCGCTCACCGAGCAGGACGCGGAGGGCTGGCGTGCGCTCGGTCGCTGGGCCAACTCCCAGGGTCTCCAGGCCCAGGCGCGCGAGGCTGCCCGGAAGGTGCTGGTCGTCCTGCCGGATGATCCGGAGGCGCGCGGCGCGCTCGGCTACGTCAAGCAGGACGGCCGCTGGATGACCGAGGAGGAAAGCTACAAGGCTCGCGGCTACGTCCAGGTCGGCGGGGAATGGATGACCCGCGCCGAGGCGCAGCAGGTGCAGGCGTCGGCCGCCGCGGAGCAGGCCGTGCAGGACGCGGAGCGGCGCGCCAACCTGGCCGAGGCGGACAAGATCCTCGCGGAGCAGCGCGCCGACAAGGCGGAGGAGCGGGCCCGCGAGGCGGAGGAAGTCGACCCGTGGACGACCATGTCGCCGTGGTACGGCGGCTACGGGTACGGTGTCGTCGGCTGGCCGTCCACGGCGACCGTGACCACCCGTTACGGGACGACGGTCCCAATCAACAAGGTGAATCCCAAGTGAAGCGCTTCGCGTCGGTCCTCCTGGTGCGGTCGTACGCCGCGGCGGTGCTCGCGCTCGCGCTGGGCCCGGCGCTCGCGGATCCGGCCCTCGCGGCCAACGCGCCCGCGACCGGTGCGCCAAAGACGGCGGCTGTTCCGGCCGCGGCCGCATCGTCCACCGCGCTGACGGTGGAGCAGATCGTCGAGAAGCACATGGCCGCACGAGGCGGCCTCAAGAAGATCCGCGCCATCCAGACGCTGCGCGAGACCGGCCGCATGACCGAGGGCCCCGACAAGCAGGCGCTCGTGACCCGTGAGCTGAAGCGCCCGGCGCAGAGCCGGTTCGAGATCACCCTGCAGGGGGTCACCGGAGTCTTCGTGTCGGACGGGACGAAAGGCTGGAAGCTGAACCCCTTCGACGGCGACTTCGAGCCGAAGCCGCTGCCGGAGGAAGCGGTCCGCGAGGCGGCCGAGCAGGCCGACATCGAGGGTCCGCTGGTGGACTGGAAGGCGAAGGGGCATTCCATCGCGCTGGCCGGGCGGGAGAGCATCAACGGCCGGGACGCTTACAAGATCCAGGTGACCCTCAAGAGCGGTGGCACCCGCACCGAGTACATCGATGCGAAGACCTTCCTGCGCGTCCGCGTCGACTCGACCCGCACCGTGAAGGGACACCCGGTGCAGGTCACCGCGACGTTCGGAGACTACAAGAAGAGCGCCGGCGTGGCGTTCCCGCGCCAGGTCGAGATCTCCGCCTCCGGCCGTCCGCAGAAGATGCGCGTCGTGGTGGACAGGATCGAAGTCAATCCGCCGCTCGCGGCCGATCGCTTCGCGATGGTCGATCTCTCCAAGCCCTGACGACTCCGGCGCTGTCGCGCGCCCGCTTCGCTCTCCAAGGAGACCACCGCATGCCTGTGATCGCCGCCCGCCGTGCCCTGCAGGTCCTCGCCGTCGCGGGCTTCGCCGCCGCGCTGACCCTGGGAGCGGCCGCCGCTCCCGCCGCGAAACCGGCCGCCGCAAAGGCGAAGCCTGCGGCCAAGCCTGCGGGCGCCTCCGACACGCGCGCCGCCATCAAGGCGGAGATCGCGAAGCAGCACGACGAAGGGGTGAAGCGCCTGCAGGACTGGGTGAGGCAGCCGGCCATCGCGGCGGAGAACCGCAATTCCAACGAAGGCTGCGACACCATGATGCGGCTGGCGCGCGAGGCGGGGTTCGCGAACGTCACCCGCATCGACACCGACGGAAAGCCGGGCGTGTTCGGAACGCTCGATGCCGGCGCGCCGCGCACCATCGGCCTCTACTTCATGTACGACGTCAAGCAGGCGGATCCGTCGGAGTGGTCGTCGCCTCCGTTCGACGCCGCGATCGTCGACAAGCCGGGTTTCGGCCAGGTGGTCGTGGGACGCGGGGCGGTCAACCAGAAGGGCCCCGAGTCGGCGTTCCTCGCGGCGCTCCATGCCATCCGCGCCGCCGGGCAGAAGCCGCCGGTGAACCTGGTCCTCGTGGCGGAAGGGGAGGAGGAGATCGGCTCCCCGCACTTCCGGCAGATCGTCCAGAAGCCGGAGGTGTCGGCCGCGTTGAAGAAGTGCTCCGGCGTCTTCATGCCGAGCGCCTCGCAGGACCCGGACGGCAGCGTCACGGTGTCGCTCGGCGCCAAGGGGGTGGTCGAGCTGGAGCTGGTGTCGAGCGGCGAGAGGTGGGGGCGCGGGCCGGGGAAGGACGTGCACTCGAGCAACCGGGCGCGGCTCGACAGCCCGGCCTTCCACCTGGTCCAGGCGCTCGCCACACTCGTGAACGCCGACGGCGACCCGGCCATCGACGGCTTCGCCGCCGCGTTGAAGCCGGTCTCCGCCGTCGAGAAGGGAATCCTCGACACCGCCGCGGCGCGCCTGTCGGAGGAGACCGCCAAGAAGATGATGACGGTGGAGCGCTGGGCGCACGACGACACCTGGCGCGCCGCGCTCGAGCGCTTCGTCTCGACCCCGACGGTGAACATCGAAGGGCTCGTCGCCGGCTACACCGGCCCGGGAGGCAAGACCGTGCTGCCGCACAAGGCGGTCGCCAAGCTCGACCTGCGGCTCGTCCCGGACATGACCTTCGACGGCGCCGTCGCCGCTCTCAAGGCGCACCTGGCGAAGCGCGGTTTCGGCGACATCGAGGTCAACCCGTCGGGCGGCTACGATCCAACCCAGACGCCGGCCGACGCGGCCATCATCCGGGCCGCCATGTCGGTCTACAAGAAGGATGGTCTCGACCCGATCCTCTGGCCGCGCAACGCCGGGTCGTACCCGGGGTGCGTGTTCACGGGCGAGCCGTTGAAGCTGCCCTCCGGCCACTTCGGGCTCGGCCACGGCAGCGGCGCGCACGCACCCGACGAATACTTCGTCATCGAGTCGTCCAACCCCAAGGTGACGGGCTGGGACGGCGCGGTGGCTTCGTTCGTCGACTACCTGGACGAGCTGGCCGCGACGAACTGATCGCCGTCGCGAGGCCGCGGCTCAGGGTGCCGTTCAGGGATTGCTGGTGATGCGCAGGTCGTAGGAGCCGTAGATCCCCAGATCGGTGGCGTGGAACGACTTGACGTAGAGCGTGCCGCTCGAGGTCGCCGTGTAGACCATGAGCGATGAGTCGTCGCCGGTCGCGCGGTTGTCGTTCGAGGCGAGCACCGTCGTGCCGTTCGAGGCGTAGAGCACGAGCGAGGTGTTGGCCTTGCCCCACAGGTTGAGGGTCTCGATGGTGTAGGTGGTCCCGGCCGCCGCCGTGAACGAGAACCAGTCGTTGTCCGCTTCGCCCACGCTGTTGTTGTTCACGTCGGCGAAGTAGGTGCGGTGGACGGTGCCGTTGACGGGGATCGGCTGCGCCGCCGCCACGGCGTCGTTGGGCTCCGCCGCGTCGGTGTAGTACTCGACGCCGGTGCGCTGGAACGCGGCGATGAGGTCGGTCTTGAAGCCCTTGCCGCGCGTGAACCAGCCGTCCCAGAAGTCCTCCAGGCTCTTGTTCACCGCGGTCTTCACGTAGTTCTTGTCCACGTCCCAGTTGTCGGCGTCCGGCCGCGCCGCCGTCTCGTCGTCCACGCCCGGGGTCGAGTCGGCGGTGGCGGCCGAGTCGTTGACGTCCCAGAGGGCGGAGTAGACCGCGACTTCGCTCGTGGCGCCTTCGCACGAGTAGGGATTCTCGTTCTCCACGTCGAAGAAGAAGTCGAGGTTGCCGGGTCCCGGGGCGCCGGTCGTCTTCACGTACAGCTCCGGGTGCGGCAGGTTGAAGGAGCGGCGCATCGCCTGGCCGAACCAGGTGGCGCGCCCCTCTTCGTAAGCCAGGCGTAAATCCTGATTGCAGTCGAGCAGGTGGTGCGCGCCGCCGGGGCTGTCGGTGGCCGAGTAGACGTGGAACGCGTAGTGGCCGCTCTCGTGCGAGAAGACGGTGTCGTTGTAGGCGCTGTTGTCGCCGACCGTGACCGTCCGGGTCGTGCGGTCGTACGAGGAGGCGACGGCGCCCGAGCCGTTCTCCCACTCGTAGGCCAGGGGCGTCCCGGAGCCCGGCTTCGAGCCGTTCACCGACTGGATGAAGTCCATGACCCGGATCCCGGTGTCGTAGATGTTGAACGCCTCGCCGCCGGCGCCGATCGACGCCGTCAGGGTGCCGAAGTTCACGTTGACGTTCGGGGCGTGGTTGGCGACGTTCGCGGAGGCGACGGCGTACGGATTCTTCGGGATCAGCCGGTTCTGCACCTTCAGGAAGACGTTTGCGACCGCGGTCGAAGCGGTCAGGACGCGGACGTAGACCGTGCGGGTGCTGCTGTCGGTCACCGCGATGCTGAAGTTGCCGTTGGCGTCCGTGGCGCCCGTCGCCAGCACCGCCTTCTTCGCGGGGGCGTTCGGGTCGCGCACCTCGATGGTCGCGAAGCGGATCGGCAGGGAGGGCTCGACGCCGGTGAAGCCGCTCTGGTCGAACTCGCGGTCGACGTACCGGAAGGTGCCCGAGGCGGTCCAGTTGGCCGATGCGAGGCCGAAAGAAAGCAGCCACGTCGCGAGGGAGAAGAGCAGCAGGCGGCGCGCGCTCATGCCCCCTCCGCCGCCGGCTTCGCCTCGGCCGCCGGGTACTCGGTCGCGCCGTCTTTCACTTTCCCCTTGCGCTCCTTCACCCCGACCAGGAGCTTGTGGCTCGCGGCGCGGCGGATCGTCTTGCCGTGCGCCAGGCCGGAGACCTCCACCGCGATGGAGTACCGGCCGTCCTCGGGGACGATCACCTCGACCGGCACCGACACGGTGCCCCCCGTGGCGAGGTTGACGTCCCATCTCTTCTCGTCGCTGCCGTCGGCGAAGACGACGCGCGCGGGCGCCTTCGCCGACAGGACCGCGTTGTCGATGGCGACCCCGGCGGTCACCGTGAGGCGCAGCTCGGCGATCCCGCCGCGCGCGTTCTTCTGCAGCGCGGTGGTCTCGACCTGCACCCCGAGCGGCGGGAGCGGTTCGGCGGTCCGGGTCGCGGCGTCGGACGAGAGCCCCGCGCTCTT
>Ga0134121_10001228_pt1 | contig 24501 bp, 24 predicted proteins | sample KB301_FD_96463 | JGI IMG/M metagenome (GOLD analysis project Ga0134121, IMG submission 96463) | Terrestrial soil microbial communities without Nitrogen fertilizer from Kellogg Biological Station, Michigan, USA - KB3-0-1 | ecosystem: Environmental > Terrestrial > Soil > Unclassified ... | reverse complement strand
GCCGGCTTATGGCTGCGTCCCAGGGAAGGCACTCGATTGTTTCGACTACAGTTTCATACCATTGCTCAAGCCGATCACGCTTGCGTCCCCGCGGCAAAGCGAGAATGCCTATTCGGAGTTCTCCGATAATTATTGAATCGACGATTAGGTTGGCTTCGTTTGCATCGAGCCATGCGACAACTCTGCTGTCAGCCACCTGTTTGGTTGGCTCACTAAGCACGTTCGCATCAACGAGGTAGATCATCCGAGCTTAGGCAGCTTAATGTCGTCAGTGGTTTCGGTGCGATCTAGAGGTTGGAACCAATCCTTCACGGGACACGAAAGCAATAGTTTTACAAGCCCCTTATTTCGCGGCTTTGTCTTTCGCTTAAGGAGATATTCACCACGATCGATGCGTTCAATTTCAAACTCCTGCCCGGCTTTGATATCATCTTCCTTCCGTATTTCAGCCGGAAGAATGATTTGACCCTTTGTCGAAACGGTAGTTCTCATGCCGTGTAAGATAACGTCTTACCACACGGAGGTCAATCAAGAGGGGCTGGAATGTTATACGGATTTAGAGATGCGCCATTCTTTGGCAGTGATGGCCCATCGCTCGTGATCGCGCCAGCGACCGGCAATCTTTAAATAGCGCGGGGAGAATCCTTCCAAGCGGAAACCTACGTTTTGCACCAGGCGGCGTGACGCCTCGTTCTCGGGCTGAATGTTCGCTTCTAACCGGTGCAGTCGTTGAGGTCCAAAGGCCTCAGACAAAACCGCGCGGAGGCCTTTCTTCATGTAGCCGCGTCCATCGTGGGGTACGAATGCGTAGTAGCCCAGGTAAGCTGAGCAGAATAGACCACGTACAATCTCGTTGAGGTTGATGACGCCGGCAAGTTCGCCGCGCTCGGTGCACACCCAGTAGCTGAGATGTGTTTCCTTCCGCAAGCGCTTGAGATACTCATCAAACTTTTCTTCCGTTGCCGGCGGCGAGGCCCAGCGGCCGTGCAATTTTCTGCTTCGTCTCACGGCCGCTAGAAATTCATCGCGCCGTTTTCGAGACGGTTCCACCAGAATGCACTCTTTGTTCATGGATTTGTTCAGTTCCTGTGAATCGCTGCCGGAACGCCGAGAGCGTGGTTCGTTCTTTGGACTGATCATAGATCGCGAATACGACGCGGTCGAAGGCGCCTGAGAACTTGTCAGACTCGAGCCACCTGCCGAACGCATCGGCCACGAGTGCGGGATCGTTTCGAAATACACCACATCCCCAAGCTCCGAGCAATATCGTTCGATGACCATTATCAGCAGCGACGGCGAGCACGAGTCCGGCGCGCCGACGCAGCGCCTCCGCGATGTCCGATAACGAACCCGACTCGTTCCTCAATACCACGCCCGCGTTGGGAGCTGGCGCAGTAATCACAGACGCGAGAAATAAAGTGTCAGGACGATTGCGGTTTCGAGCCCGAAACCAGGGCACCTTCGGCGAGTAGATCAAGTGATCGGTGTAGATGGCTGATTTATTGTTACGGTTCGCTTCATAATACCGGGGCTGGGACATCAAACACGGGTAGAGACCTGAGCACCGGCAGAGATCCTCCTCCTGTGCTTTCGCGCCGTTGATAAAGCCACCGCCGGCATTCCGCGCGGAGGCGAAGTTAAGCAATACCAGGTCCGTAATAGATTCCGACTCGACGAGTCGACGTGCAGCGATCTGTGTGGTTTCAGCCGTTACTTCGATTGTCCCGCGCTGCGAAGACGCCGAACTGAGCCCTTCGAACACTGCCGACGCCTGCTCAGGCGTGTAGAGCCTTGTACTCTCGACAGCTTTGGTGAGCGACGGTTCTACATCGACGACCCGGCCATCAGGTGCGAAGAAGTAGCCGGCCTCAAGGATTTGTAGTGTCTCGGTGGCGGTTTCTTTGAGGGACATACGTGAAGCAGTACATGTGAGTGCGGCTTCAATCACCCGAAGGCGGGCGAAGTCCCCATGAGATAGCACTACCGACAAGCCCGAGAGCGAAACCGAACCAGCCGACCGTGGTGCTGACGCCTCCGGTCCAACTCATCACTACGAGCACCGTTCCAATGGCCCACAGATACCAGGCAATCTGATTTCGTTTCATGGCGTTTGATTTCCTAACTCGCTCGTCAAGCGGTGTATGCGTTCGAGACCGCATACGAAGAATAGCAGAAACATTCAGAGCGCGCTGATCGTGACGTAGTATCCATCCGGATCGCGGAGTGAGAATTCCGAAGTTCCAGTGCTCGGATTGACGTTCGGTTCCTCTTCGAGTCGAGTCACGAGAGCTCGTGCCCGCGGCAGGGCCATGTCGAAATCATCGACACGAAAGAACAATAGTAGACCGTTGCCAGGCTGGGCGTGATCGGGACTCATCAGCGAAGGATGATCATGAGCGCCCCATGCGTGAACGCAGAGCAAGACTGTTCCATCCGAGTCAACGATTTGCCCGAAGTAATCATGAGCCGGAGCCGTTTCCGGCAGGCCGAGCAGCGATTGGTACCACTTAAAGCTGACCGCCACATTATTAACCCCAATGATCGTCCACGTACGCCTCATGCGATTCTCCTGCATCGAAACGAATGATTCATCTTCAATCCATGATGCTCCAATCCAAATACGGACGGGATATCTTCGTGATTATGTCTCTACGATCCTCTTCGAGCGTCACTCTTCCATCACGATCTCTCGCCGGTCTTCCAACCGGCTCAAACTCCACATCAACTTTAATGTAGGGGCAATCATGATAGACATACGTACGCTGGAGACCGGTAGACAAACCGCCTTCTGTAGTAAAGACCTTGAGCAAGTTGGCGCGTGTCATGCCGACTTTTATCGTCTCCATCTCCCTCAGACTGTTAGCGATCCATTCCGTTCGTCGTTGAGACGTCGGCGAAGTCTGAGCCGGAAGATTGAAACCGCCGAACAATAGGACGAGTAACGCGGCTACAGCCAATATCGAGATTTTACGCATGGTGTTCTCCTCCAGCGCTTTTATTTAGCTGCGCAACTCGTTAATCACTTCGATGCGCTCTCGAACTTCAGGACTGAATTGCTCGAGCTCTTCCTGGGTCAGCAACTCCTCAGCAACAATATTAGCAAGCAAAAGAAAGGCAGTTGAGCGACGAGAATCATTGAAAACAGTCGCCAACGTTTTGTCGCGCTCTCGAATCAATCGATACAACCTTAGATAACAATCGTGGAAGTCGCTTGTGCACTCCACAGCCACTCGCACCTCTTCAATCACGCGCTGGCAGTATCGCTCCAGGGCGACGGTATGAAGACGGCGAAAAACTCTCCAATCAGATTCTTTAATTTCCATAGCCTTGCCTCAAAATGCGTTGTGCCTCTTCGGCCTAACTTTCATGACTAACGAATTCAGGTAGAGCATGCTCGGCGCGTCGGAACGAGCGGCGATGATGTCGGGCGAGCCATCGCCGTTGACGTCGCCCAGCGCAAGACCATAGACAGTGCCCTGCGCATCTCCGAAACGAACCCGCCTGAAGCTGCGGCCAGTCCCGTCGTTGATGAGAACTACTCCGGGCGCTTCGCTGTTTCCCAGCACGATGTCAGCACGCCCGTCGCCGTTCATATCCGAGACTGCCACGGAATAAACGGTATCTTCCTTGCCAACAATTTGCACGGCACTGGAAAACTCCATGCGTCCTTGATTGAAGTAAATGAAGGCACCGCCGCGAGCCTGGTCGCCGATGATGATGTCAAGTTTTCGATCGCCGTTCAGATCAGCGAGGGCGATGGCGCGAGTCTCGCACTTGGCTGGACCGAATGGACGTTTTTCAGCAAACGCGCCATGGCCATCGTTGATGTAGATGAAACTTTGACCACCTTCGCGGTGTGGCACAACCAGATCCGGAAAGCCGTCGCCGTTGATATCTCCGGCAGCGATAGTCGTAGCCGACTCGGTCGAGAACGCGCGGCACGTCGTCACAAAATTTCCGCGGCCATCGTTGAGGCAGACGTAGTTGGCGCCAAGCTGATCTTCACTTCTATTAGCCACGACGATGTCGAGCCGCCCGTCACCGTTGAGGTCCACAACTGTGACGTTGCGCGTGGGCCAGCGAGGATCACCGAACGTCCCTGCGAACGTGAAGTTACCCTTCCCATCGTTGAAGTAAATAACCTTCTCATCGGGAGCGTCATTTCCGACGACGAGGTCAAGTGTGCCGTCACCGTTTAGATCACCGAGTGCCGCGGTGTAACTGCGATCGGCCCGATCGCTGACGCTGTACCTTCGATTGAAATGCCCGTGTCCATCGTTCAAGAGCACGAGATCAACGAGCGGCCAGTGGCGGCCCTTCGCCAAAACGATGTCAGGATAACCATCGCCGTTGAGATCGCCGAGGCTCGCATTCGCGGTGATGTCTGACTTGCTATCGAGGGCGACGGCGCGGTTGAAGTCAGGCATTCCTCGACTTGGACCACCGGCGAGGGCAAAAGATAAGATGGCAATGAATAAAGTCATCTCTGCTTGATGACGCTCTCTAAATAGAGGTCCAGATGTGGATACGTAGGCTTATAGAGACGAACTATCAACCTCGTTAGCCGCACAACTAGCCAATACTTTCTACCGAAGTATTGACGTGTCAGCCGGTGTGCCCACTCGTCTGCAACATCTTCTCGATTTCCAAACTCCAGCGCCTTCGTTAGATGAATGTGATGACCTACTTCATGAAATAGAGTCTCAGCCAATAGCAGTTTAGAAATGAGTGACGCTCGCGTGGCAGCAGGTGGGTATGGGGCCAGAATGTTATTCACATAGAGTCGAATGAAGGCAGCGTGTCCGGGCCATGCCGGTTGGTAGCTTCCATTCGCTTCAACCTTACTCCGCATCCGGCCGCGATGCTTCACCTTCTTTCTCCGAAAGGAACGATTTGATGCGGTGGTGGTGGTGAGTATTATCGACTCCAAACCCACCAGGTGCTTTTCCGGTACACTCTTTACTAAAGCTTCGACCATTCCGCGCACGTAACTCGGTGGCGCCCACTCGCTGTAATTCTCGATGATTTCGATCGTCACTTGATGGTCACGGTGATGGCATCCATTGTCATTCTTTCTAACACACCGCTCCGAGCGAGACCGCTCTTAGGTTGCGCGCGGAGATAGCGAACCGTAAAGAACCGGATTCCGTATCCCGTTTCGCCACGAATTCCTACTTCTCCCCACTCCAACGAGCCATGAACATAGCCTTCCTTGTAATAACCAGTGCTGTTTGTAATAAAAGAACCGGCGTTAGCTTTCCTGGTCAATCTTCCTTTCGCCTTAACCGTCTCAAGTCGAGCTAAAAGGCTTTTAAACTCGGACCAGGTAAGTAGCGGGAAGTGATAAGGTTCCTCCCACTCGGGATGTGATTCATTAAAGAAGTATTTCGGTTTCACTGCCAGCTCAGTTAGTAACTCTCGTTTATCAAACTTAGCCTGGAGAACAAACAATTCATTAATCTCGAAAAAGATTCTGCGCCGGATCGTCAGCAGGACCAAACACGCGCGTACACGCAGTCAACATACCGTGTCTCTCAGAAGGCTTTGCGTCTGCTGGACCAGCGCAACTAACAACGGTCAAAAGAACCGTTACGATGAAAAGATTTTTCATAGAGAACTGAAGCAGGTCCGAAATAATACGCCGGAGGCGTTGGCTAATTTTAGCCCAGGGTTGGAGCGCGAAGCGCGACAACCCTGGGTATACATTAAAATTTATTTTTAATCCTGAAGGGGTTCGGCAGGCGGCGAACCCTCATCGCTGTCGGGTTCAGCCAGTCTCTGTCTTTGTGAGTTCGTTTGAATGTCCATCTTGTTACCGGGTCTTTCTCTTCAGAACAGTCCAGATGATATTTTGAGAAAACAAGCCACCCAGGAATAAAGGAATCACAACCGCCCAGACGTCGCCGCGCTGGGGCACCAGCAGGACATATAGCAATCCCCCGAGAAAAGCGATGATGATGCCTGAGATTATGCCAATGATTAGCTGCCACACCGCCGCAGCAATTCTGGTTCTCTTCGGCGATACCGATTTCGACGGAACGGCCTGCACCTGTCGCATCAATTGATACCAATCGATAATCTGTTTCACCTGATCGGTAAGCTTCTCCTCGTCCCAGTAGTCATCGTCCCCCTTACTGAAGTCAACGTGCCTGAGTTCGCTCGGCGTGGCGAGCAGGAATGGTCCGGCCAGAACCCTGTTTCTGCCTCGCATCAACTGACTGTAATGCCCAAACTTCATTCTTACACTGCGCAATATCATCGAGACGTTTGCCACGCACATCAGGAAGACGAAGATAAAGACGAGCGGACCGTACGGGAACAACAATAGACCCGAGCTGTAAAAGAAAATGTAGAGCTGAATCCCGAGAATGACGAAAAACCAAACGGCGAATATCAAAAAAGATTTATGCATAACCCGCTTGACGCGTTCCCGGATGAATGCCTCTGTGTCAGGCCCGGCAGCTACGTTGGGTATTATCCAGAAGTTATTCAACATCATCAGGGCGTAATGACGCGGGTCGCGAAAGGCAAGCATTTCACCTGTATCGAGAAATTGGCTGACGTAGCTGACCATCGCGCCGTGTGAGGCGAGAAGTTTGCCGGCAAGGACCAGGAGTAGCCATACCGAGAGCAGCAGCAAGGTGGAGATTCCGGCAAACACCAGGAAATTGCTCTGCGAGATTTGCCTGAAGTTCGCCAGCAAACTCACCACCCCGGCAAAACAGATGAAGAGGATGACGCTGGCAAAGGCAAGTAAATCAAGCGTGTCCTCATCGACGCCTCTCAACTCGAGCGTCGCGAACCTGTGATCGGCGTGGGACTTTATGTTCTCGATCTCGATGAAAATCCGTCTTTTGAAAACGAAGTAGGCAGAGATCGCTATGAATCCGACTCCCGCCGCCGAGAGGTAGAGATCGCTCAACTTGCCGAGCGAACGCAACTCCAGGAAGACTTCGGAATAATGCGAGTAGAGAAGGATGAATATGTTTAAGTGTATGATCTGCGGGCCGCGATGGCGCATGAGGACCCGGTTAATCCACGCGACGCCAATCGCCCCCAGCGCAACCGAAAAGAAGGTCACAGCAATCGCCCGAACTTCCAACGCGACGTTCCCACGCAACAGGAAAATTGACACTGTAAGCGCGGTAAGAACTAAGAGCTTCAGTATGCGCTGAAGCAACCCTTTCCTTACCGCCTGTGCGTTTGCCACCATGCCTCCGAGCGCGAACGTAGAGAACAGACCGAGGCAAAAGAAAGCCCCGTGCCCCAGCGCACCGCCAGTGAACAGATGGTCGAAGAGACGCAGAAACCACCAGGAATTTATCGAGGCGCCTTCGACTGGTCGCATGGTTGGGATTGGCAGTGAGATGCCGACGAAATACAGAGCCACAGCCACCAGGACGATCAGGGTCACCTTCGCCGTTTCCAAATTGAACAGAAATTCGGCGAGCAGACGAGGCCGACTCGCCGCCGACGTTCCATATTTGGGCCATAGGCTCTCTGACATGGATGCCTTCCAGGTTTAATTCAGCGAAGCGGGTGGTCTTTCATAAACGAACTGCAGGCCGAGAAGAGCGGAGAGGACATTTTCACCGATTTCGTAAAAGAAAGAGTCAAACCGCTCTTCCATGGCCTTCGCATATTTCGCTATCACTCTCGACATATCGGGAAAGTACAGGTTGCTTTCATTCCTCACTAAAACCGAGAACTGGAGATACTGCGTCCAGTGTTTATCAAGTGAATTCAGCAGGAGATATCGCAGTACGTATATTGAGTTGTTCTGGTGGAGCTCCTCGATTTTCGACTGCACTTTGCGACGGAGTGTCTCGCGCAAAAGATTCTGCTGCTTCCTTTTACTCGTAATCTGAAATATCCGCTCGATCTCGACGTTATCGAAATACTGTTCAAGGGATCCGAAGACGCCACTTGTCCTTCCAAATACTTTGCCCGGCAAGCTCTTGAGGATCGTCTGCCCCTTAAAGTCGACCCAGTTGTCGGTGATGGTCTGAAATTCACTTTCGAGATCCTCTTTGGTTAAAATTTTTTGCCTGAGATCGTAAAAGACCATGCGGTGACGTTCGAGCGTGTCGTCAACGTCCACCACTTGTCGTCTTTGATTGCGCTCATGCCTCTCGATATTCCTCTGCGTCTGGAAGATGCGGCGTGTAACCATTGGAGACTCGATGGCCACGTTTTCCTCCATTCCCAGGTACCGCATTAGCTTCTTGACACTCGGGCCCGCGAATATCGACATCAACTCGTCATCCAGAGAGAGAATGAAAACTGAGTCACCGGGATCTCCATGTCGCCCTGCTCTCCCGCGCAACTGGTCGTCGTACCTGCGGGTCAATCCACGCTCAAGGCCGATCACGTAAAGTCCCCCAGCGTTTTTCGCGTCGGGACTCACCACTATGTCAGTGCCGCGCGCGGCGAGCTTGGAGCAGATCGTAATCAAGCCGGGCCGCCCCGCTAGTTTCACGCTTTCCGCCTCCTCTTCCATGTTCCGGATGTTTCGCGGGTCGAGGGCCTGGAACGATACACCCATCCGTCTGAAGAGTTGCGAAAGCTGGTCTATGTCCTGAAGGGTCGGGACGTTTATCAACACTGGCTGGCCGCGCTGCGAAATCTCATCAGCAAATCTAACCGTTTCGTGGCGGGCCTCGGGCTGTGTCCTAAAGACAATGTCAGGATGATCATTACGGGAAGGCGAGAACGGTTGAAGACTTATGCATTCGAGGCCGTAGAACTGTTTGTACTCTTCGGGAGAGCCAATGGTCCCACTCAAGCCCGCGACAGTCCGGTAAGCCCTGACGAAATTCTTGATCGTGATTCGGGCCGCCGGCATCGACAACCGGCCGTCGCCGGTTTCATACAAGCCCTCTTTTACTTCCAGCGCTTCATGGAGTCCGTCATTATAGCGACGGCCTTGCAACAACCGGCCGGTGTCCTGCTCTATGATCTCAATTTCATTTCCGCGGACGATATAGTCCTCATCCCGCCGGTAGGCGTGCAATGCTTTGAGAGCATTGATCAATCCGTGGGCAAGTCCGATCCCCTGGCCGGTAAAGAAGTCAACGTCGCTGCTACTATTAACCCGTTGGAGTCCCTCATAGGTCAACGTTACTTCCCTGTCAGCCACTGAGAAATCCCTGCCGGACACGAAGGTCCGAGCAAGCTGGTGAAGGCTCGGTCGCAATCTGGAAATATTCGAGCTGTCCTCGCCAGTATTTTCGGTAATAATCAACGGCGTGCGCAGGTCATCGATCAGAACCGCGTCACACTCGTCAACGATCAGCATGTCTCGTTGCGTGATGACCTGCAGCTCTGGGCTTAGCTGCATGTTATCCTTAAGGTAAGCATGCCCGAGATTTTCTATCCGCCCGTAAACGATGTGGCATTGAAGAACGTCCTTTATCTCAATGTACGCATCAATCACGTAGTTCGCAGTGGTTTCGTGCCGGAGTACATCAACACTCTGTGTTAGAGCTTCAGGTTGGGCAGCCGGCTTCAGTTCTTCGTTTCCGTTCGGGAGCGCAGCAGCGGCCTCAAGCGCGGGAAGAACGGGAGTGACTCGGGAACGTGAGAAGTCTTTCTCCGATACCCTGAGCGTGATCCCATCGGAATCGAGTATCCCGTACTCGAAATGGACCGACTGATCAGAAAAGCACACGCCCACTGACAGGTCTAACAACTGGTATATCGGACCCATCCAACGCATGTCGCGCTCGCTGAGATAATCATTGCTGGTGGTGACGTGAGTCCGTTTCCCGGATGAAGAGTTAACGGCGGCGGCGAGAGCTACCGCCAACGTCTTCCCGGACCCATTGGGCATTTCCACGATCAGTCCGAGATTCAGTAACAACGCACAGACGACCTGGTGATGCCAGGGTGTATGGCCCAGGGCCACCTCGGCCGCGCGGCAAACCAGGCCGAGACGCTTTACCAACGCGTGGTCCAGAGCGGGCTGGCGCAACTGGCGTTCAATCGCCGTATAAAATCTGGTTGGCTTTTTCCATTCTGCGTCCTGCTCTTCATTGAGGAGTTTAAGAGCTGCTTGAAAATCTTCTTTGCTCTTCAGGCGTCCGAACTCACCGATCTGACCCAGAACCGCATCAGCCGTCGTCGCCAACCGGCGATGGGCTGAAAGAAAATCATTGTATGGATCATTGCCAGACCTTTTGCGCATGTCTCTTTCTCACTAGAGCAAAGGTGTCAGCTTGGTCGGCTGCCGGGAATCACGCGGGCGCCTATGGCGCAATTGTGTCCAAGGTGTCATCCAGACCGCCGCCAGTGGCCCCACGATTCCTGCCATAGCAAATGCAGGAACCATCGGGGTAGGAGTCGCAGGCGTAACCTCCCTCGCGAAAACACCTCTGGCAGCAAGCGCTCGCCGGCGGAGGTGGCGGAGGTGGAGGGGGGCTGGGGTTTTTCTTCTTTGACTGTTGGACATACTCTTCGTTTTGCGAAAGCGCGAACAGTACTTGTCCGCTCGTCTCGTCCACGACGAATACGGTCTTGAACGGAGAGGCGTCGACTGCTTTCAGCCCAGTCCTGATCGTCTCCTTTGACGACACGGCAATAATGGCAAAGTCAGCCTTTAACCGTTGTCCTTTCTTCGTGAGCTTAAACGTCACCTCTTTCATCTGGTCACAAAACACGTGGTGGTACAGTCGCGTCGCGACCTGTTTTACCGGCTTTTTAGTCAGCGTTCCTGTTTTCGGCATTGTCTCCTCCTATAGTCGTTGCTACACGCGTTTACGGGTGGTTATGTGAAGTTCGTGCACTGTTTACATTGGACCGATAGTCGCGAGGAACTTGAGGTATGCGTCGCGGACGACTGAATCCTCGCATAGCCGGAGCGAGCGTTCGTAAAGCTTCTTTGCCTCATCAAAGTCGCCTCGCGCTGCATGGTCGCGGGCGGCTTCGAATAGCTTCATTGCTTCGCTGCGGTTGCTTTGGTCAACCGGCGGTTGATCAGTCACTACGGCCTCCATCTGCCATTGACGGCCGTTTGCTGACGACTTAAGGACGCTTCCACTTCTTCGTGAGGGATTCGAGCCGCATTCAACCGCGGTGCGAGGCTTTGGCGGTGAGCGTCACCCATACCGACGATAAGATATCCGCCCGATATTGCCTGCTGTAATCGGTTCCACATGATTTCCTCGCGAACCGGACTGAGACTCGTCAGGGTAGCGCCGGGGTTCCTCTCGAGCGCCTGGCCCTCCCTTGACAAGGCGGCGTTGCGGGTCTGTGCTCCAAGACGTTGAATGTAGTTCGCGGCGTATGCATGCATGAGGACGGAAAAAGTGTTGAGAACCGGGAGAACACGGAAATTGTTCGGTGCAGTCAGTTCGTAGATCCCGATCAGATCATCGCTATCCTTGGTTCGCATGATGCCGTCGAGCACCACCTGGTTGGCGCTATAGAACGCCGCCAGAGCATCGCCGCTTTGGACGAGGTTGGCTTCGGCAAGCGTCGGCGGCCCAGCGGGACGCTGGGCAAGATCCTGGGCAATATGAATACCCATCGTCAAGTAGACTGCAACGCGCTCACCATACGAATAAGCGCTGGTTGAAGGCCGCCGGCCCCAAACCTGACGGACGGCCGCGGACATGGTTGGCGGGTTGGCTGGCAGGAACTCGTTGCGAAAGATCTGGGCGCCGGTGACGGCCTTGATGACGATGTTCTCCAAATCCGGATTGAAACGCCGCCGATCGACCAGCGAAGAAACGCGATACTGCTGGTTGAGTTGTGAAAGCCTCCCCTGGGTGCCGGAGAACTCTGGCGAAAGTCCACCGACTCGAGTGATCTCGTTGAAAGGTTCGTACATGAACCGCGATGTGTGCACGCCGAGAATCACATCTTCTACGTTACCCCGCGGATTATGATGTTCCTCTCCCAAAACAGTGACTTGATTGTTTGGGAGGCGATACCAGTAGACGCCGGCAGAGGCGGTCGTGACGTCGCCGATATTGTCGGTTTGACCGTTTGCGTATCGCTCAAGCTCAGCGACGTCAACGAAGGTCCGCCTGACTGAGTCGGCGATTAGCGAAGACACACGATGACGCGAGCCGACATTGCTCTTAGCACCTCCGGTCTGGTATTCGGCTTCGTTCACGTGCTGGGCTCCGTTGTTGATTCTCACGGCGCGCTGAATGTAATCAGAGGCGGACCCGTGGTTCCTGGACTGTTGTACGACATGGGTGAGTTCGTGGGCCAACAAATGGCGCCCGGAAGGCAGGTCCGGCTTATACTGGTCCTGTCCAAATACAATATCCCTTCCCGACGTGTAAGCATGCGCGCCGATGGATCGGGCCGACTTCGCAGCATTCGCATCCGCGTGTACACGCACGTCTCGGAAGTCGTGACCGAAGCGTGGTTCGAAATAGGATCGGACGGGATCCGGAAGCGCTTTACCAGCTCCCCTCCACGTGCTGGCCGCCGTAACCGGTGCAGCAGGCTCAGATGGGTTGAACAATCGCTGTACGGCTTGATTCCCGATCGTGCGTTGTAAGTGAAGGATCGCGTTTGTGTTACGGCTTGGCCCAGAACGTTTCTGACCGGAGATTGTAGGCTTCGCAGACCTGTTCTGCTGAGTTGCTTTCCGTGTCTGTATGGGAGTTCGCACGGTTAATCTCCTTTCGTTCGGGTCGCCGTCGCGAAACCTTTCCAGTCAACGACGAATTCTGCGTTGCCAATTGAAGGGGTCGCGAGGTGATTCAAAGAGATGTTGAGCATGAGGTGCATATCCTGAGGACCTCTTATATAACGATGGCCATTGCTAACACCGATCCATCAGCAGTGTCAATAGCAACTCAGCGCGTCATGTTGAAACATCCGCCGCAAAACACGAACGGCTACACAAGCGGCAGCCGTTCGTAGTTGATAGAAATGGTCGGGACGACTGGATTCGAACCAGCGACCTCACGCACCCCAATCACGCGCGCTGCCTAAATGTAACTAATTGATTTTGCATCGAGATGCAGCCACGAGCAAAATCAAGGGTTTTTACATTTGTTACCATCTGCTTCCGTTCCGTCACAGCGATTTTCTATTTTTTCCTGCCACAATCCTGCCACACCGCTATCGGGTGAAACTACGATGTATAAGTTTCAAATCTTACGTTCATTAAGTCGCTTCCTTGAGGATGTCTATCAAATCTTTCAAGACAATGATGTGAAGAGTGTTTTGAGCGCCGAATCCATAGCTGTTCGGAAACACCGCTTTGTGAGTCACGCCGTGGAAGATGGTCTCCGTGAGTTCTACACGTTCAATCTCAATCTGATTCTCTTTGAATGCTGCTTCATCCAGAGTCCAGCACACCAGCAATTTAAAATCTGCTGGACGTTTTCGGACCTCAAAATCGAGTAGCAGAGTTCGGCCTGCTTCAAACTTAAACTCGGTAAAGATGTTATATGAGGTTCCTTCTTTAAGCTTGAGGCTCTTCTTTAAGGTTGCTGAAATGACTGATGGATCTGGTTTGTATCTAATATATGAGTCATATCCTTCGTATGTGGAATTGCGTTGTGTTCGATATCCTTTGAGTAGACCAGCGCCAAGCAGTTCATGAAAAATAGCGATCACTCCTTGCTCTTCCACTGGAACTTTCAGATATGGAATCTTGTCAAAACCTAACTCAGCAGTCTTGGCGGCATCATTCCTGATTTCTTCAAGTGCCGAGTCCATTTCCAAACCTGCCAATTCATCAGATGTTTTGATCGTTAGTCGCGGCACTGCATTGACATGTTTATTAAAGATCATTAAGGCGACCTTTGTTAGCATCTGTGCTACGCGGCCGCCAACAAATTTTCGCCCCATGTCGAAACGAAGATCATCATATTCCAGCAGAATGAAGAACGAGGGCCAGTAAGCGGCCTGTTGGCTTCGCGGCGGTGTCAAACGCACACCAGTAGGCATTCCACGGGTAGAAATATAGATGCCCGAATCAACGTCCTTACCATCCGATGTTTCTAAGTGATTTTCTTCCGAGATTTCGTCAAAGGTGGTTCGCTGAGAAATAAACGCGTACCACTTTACGATTTTCCCACTCTCGGAAGTTTCTTGGCCTACATTTATCAGCCCCTTCGCATTGGTCCTCTTACCTTCGACTCGTCGTTCCGCGTATTCATCCCAAGTGAGAACATCCTTCTTTCGCAAAAACGAATCCGGCGTTTGAAACGAATAGGGTACATCTTCAAAATTACCTTGCCCGCCACCACTGTCGACATATCTTAATTTAACGGTGATGTCTACAGGTGGTCGCTTGTTTGAGTTGAACAGAGGGTATGTATTCCCGACAGCCGTTTTGCTGCGTAACACGTAAATTAAACGCGGCTTTGTATACTCAAAAATGTCGTCGCTGGTATCTTTCGCAACTGGAATCTGTTCAGCCCATATTCGCGTATATGTAGAACTCCCTTGAAACACTTGAGGTCCGGTGATCGCTACGTTGACAAATCTGAGAGGCTGGCTTTCGGTCCCGTTGGCCCAATCGTTGGCACGATGTATCTCCAAAGATACAGTTTGTTTTCCGTCACAGGTTTCTATCCGAAATCGATTTGTCAAAAACATGATGAAAGACAACCCGACGCCCTTTTCCCCGCGCAAACCGAGCCCTCGCTTGAATCCCTGATGAGGAGCCAGCACATTCATCACTTGCTCGGTTGACATTCCTGTTCCCGTATCTGAAATCTCTATTGATCGCAGGCTCGCATTAAACGTGACTTGTATGAGCGCAATGGATTTTGGATTGATCTTCCGTGCCTGCTCAATAGCATCAACGGAATTTTGAAGAGATTCTGCGAGGATGTCCCACGTGTGTGAATAGCTGTCAAGAATATTTCGCGCCTCGGTTTGCAGGCGCTTCATGCTAACGTTCTGCTGTAGAAAATCGTAACCTTCTAAATTCAGCTGAGTACCGGACATTCGGTTCTTCCTTTCGTCTTTTCCGCGTCATTTATCTCAGAATCTCCCTTTTCAGTAAACCCGTGGAGATCGCCCGCAGCGTGAAGCTGCGGGCGATCCGTTGTTTCGGGGCATTCACTTAAAGTTACTGACTTACTAGGAATACATCCCAAGCCCAACGCCCAAGTTGTTCGCCTTTACTGTCTTTGACTTTTGCTCGGTACTTGAATCGATTGCCGTACTCGTCTGTCTTCTTTGACGGCTTATAGTCCAGCTCGACAGTTTTGACGCCAAGCTCCGAAAGCGTGTGCAATTCGTTTGCCTCAGAAACTCCGTTATGGTTGCTGTCCTGCCATAGGCGCAGCGATGAATAGATCGCGTCATTCTGATCGATTACGCCATCACCATTACCACCTCTGGCGAAACTATCGAATTCAGCCAGCGCCTTGAACCCATTTGGAGTATCTGAGATCGGTTGATGTGTAAAGTTACCGAATAGCTCAGAGCCATCATCGATCGTGCCGTTGCTGTTTCGATCGAGTGCTAACCAAGCATCATCGGAGTTTTCTGCTGTCCATGACCACCGTTGCGGCAGTCCGTTGGCTTCTAAATCAAAAGAGACGCCTGCACTTGCTCCGGTCAGGCGAAAGCCATCGCCCTTAACATCGATGAGAATAGGCGAGCCCCCGCACTCTGCGCATCCCGAGCATGTGCATGTCTCGAAGTCATAATCCCCGCCATACATCAAGCACTTATTTGCAAACGCTGAACTGCACGATCCCAAATGTGGTATCGGCAGCGTTGGATCAATAAATATCGGAGCTTCGATATTCCCGCACCGGCAGGGGCCTACTAAAAGTGGCTCGACCGCGAACACGTGACTACATAGCTTAATCCCTAAGAGCTTCGTGTAAGGTTCAGCAACGACTACGACCCAGGGGGCAAACCCTCTTGCTGGATTGTAACGGAAGGTGAGCGTGTCACCGGCAGAGCCACAAGCGGTATCGCATGGCACGGCACGTTTATAGGTGCCGGTGCGCAGAGCCACGTTGTCCCAAGTTAGGTTATAGCAAGAGATGGAGATACCTATCGCTCCGGCACCGGGGCCAGTCGTTGTAAACGTACCAGTTACAGAGTTATAGGTTGTGAAAACCGTGTAATTCCCGATTTCATAGTTCTGTGTTGATTCATCGTATACGAGAGGCATCGTCACCATGACGCTCGCGCTTGAGTAACCGGAACTACTGCTGCTCGTCGTGCGTCCGGACTCTGTACTGAGAGAGGTTTGCACTGAGATTGTTTGATCGTATAACTGAGGGTCCATTTGGCCGACGCTATAGGCCACTACTACAGGCTTAGTAGATGCTAATTCATCAAATTCACCTCCAGTAAAGCCTTCCCACCAAGTGTCAGTATAGGTTCCGCTTATGCCGCCTTGATCGCTTCCACCATCACCGCCGTCACCCGGAGGGTCAATGATCAAATCCTGAGCGAAAGTGCGAATCGGGCCGACGAGAAACACGAAAACCAACGATGCTACAAGGACACACGCGATCAGTATTCCTAAACTGCGAAGTTTATTCTGAGAATCAGTAGACATGGCAGTCTCCTTTTGAGGTTTTCTGAGGTTTTAGAGGTCGGGGAAATACTTTTCAGGTGGCCGCGCCGTTAGGACGTGCCATCAGTTCGCAGTTTTACCTTCGCCTTGAATTTGAGATCCATGAAGCGTTTCAACTGCTCCAGTCCCGGGTTGCTCATGTCATGTGAAATTGACGACACAGCTTCCTCAACGGCAGCATCGAATTGGGCGCGAAATTGTCTTAGCTGCTGCTGCGTCTCTGGAAGCCGTTGCGTGCGGCTTTCGCTCTCGAGTTTCTTAATTGCACTCACTTTTGCGTCGAGTTCATCGACCTTTTGCTTAAACCTCTCCGCCGTCGCTGAGAGTATCCTTATATCCTCTTTGTCCTTAATCCCCATTTGACCAATGTAGGACTCGATATAGCGCTTCTCAGTTTCGTTCTTTCCTCCTGAGATAAGTCGGAACATTAATGAATAAGCGATCCGATCAGGAATCGCTTTTGAATCGTGGCTTCCGTCGACCACGTCTGCTTTTGCCCCTGAGATGCCCCGTGGAGATAGCCCCCAGACGGCACCTATAGACACAACGATCGCGATCGGAAGAATAATCATCCTATTCATGGAAATCTCCTTTCAGTGAACCAACATTAATGCCCCTCAGTGGGAAGGGCTGGACAAAATGGAGAGACTAAGTCTGAGAGAAAGGGACTGAGACGCTATACCAATTTTGCATGACTTGCAAGACTAATTTTTCTCATTTTTGGTAAAATGCAGTCTGTCAAATGACTTCGCTTGAGACGCACAAAACTCGATTTGATGACGACGCGTGGCAGCTATTTCTGCGTGTGTTGCAGAACGCCCGGCGTGTGGGCCACGCTGAGATGAGCCAATTTCACTTACTTCAAGAACTGCTCAATACTGAAGGACCAATCTTTAGCGAATTCTTTCGACAGCTTGCTATCGACCCTCTTGCCTTTCGCGCACGGTTAGACCAACAACTGAATGCGAATATTGTCAGCGAGCAGTTGCCGGTGAGACTCGATTCTAATTTGATCGAGCTTTTGAAATTTGCGTGGAATAGGACTCTCGCAAACGGGCGGGATCGAATCACTATCACCGACTTATTAGCGGCCTTTGCACAGACTTCGGAAAGTTCGCTCGTGCGTCTTTTAGAGAGTCTTGGGACTGAAGGGATTCAGATTGCAACCGCAATGCTTGCCTGTCTTAAGCTGCGGCAAAACGAAGGCCGGATCGCTTTATCAGATACCGAACTTTCCGAAAGCCCTTTTAGAGAAGGAGACGTCGTTCGCATTAAGAGCGGACCATTCTCCGCGTTCTCAGGGCGAGTGCGCCGAATTAACCCGTCACGGTCAACACTCACCGTTAGACTATTAAACGCCCCCGGAAAACTGCAAACAATCGAACTGCTATTTTCGCAAGTTCAAAAGCTACAGTTTAGTTGACCCTCGATAGTCGAATACTTTTTGGAGTGTGGTTCCACGACCCGGACCGCCTGGGCGATCCAAAAAACAATCGGTCCCTTCTCGCCACGCCGTTCACTCATAAACCGTTGCAATTCTCTTGCACGCTCTTGTTGCGGAAGACGAGGACGATAGCCGCTAAATGATGCAAATTCTGCCCCAGCTTGTGGCTTCCGTGTAACCGTGACCGGAGGATTCAAACCAGTGTTGGAGCTACTTGCAACCGATCATTTCGATGCTTTGGTGCTGGAGAACTAGATTCAAATCACCGGCATTGACCTCTGTCAACAAATTCGATCCTTCGACGAAGCACTCATGTCTGACTCTGATCATCGTATAACCAACCTTGGTCGCAATATGACTGTGATATTCCATTAGACCGGGTGGCTCGTATATGAGCTAGGGTGGTTCACATACGAGCCACCTCTAGCTCACATACGCTCCCCTAATAACTGTCAATCACGTAGTTCAAATACGAACACGGTGGATCGGATACGAATCAAGTGATTCGCATGCGAATCAGATGCATCGCATACGACCCACCCACGAGTAGCAACCGACCGCCATCTTATGGAAATCTGCATAGGGCCATACTTAAAACGCGACCAGCCTCACTTAATTTCAGTAGACCAAGCGCGAGAAAAACAAAGCAGAGGTGCTACGCACCTGAATGAATGAGACACGACACCCCCGCTCGCGTGGCTGTGGTGTGTACGTGGCGCGTATACATCGAGTTGGTCCAACTGTTGCAGTGATTTACGCGTGTACGCGGTCATCATTGCCGCAAGCTGACGTAAACAAATGTGCACACGGAACGAAAGAGAGAAAATGAGTGAAGAAGCGGATCAAATACGATAGTTTCAGAGTCTCGGATGAAGTGTACTCGCAGATCGAAAGAGCTGCTGTTGCCAGAGGCGAAGAGCCTAACAACTGGCACCGCAACATCGCGCTGACCGCGCTTCGTGAGCGGCGTTCCGCCAAAAATTGCTACTAATCAGGGCCGCGCTTTTTGGAAGAGAATAATTGTGAGTCGCTGGAAGTTCGGCCCCGATCTCCCGTCTATAGAATAAGAGAATCGGAGTGTGCCTCTCTCGTCGAGAACCAATTTGTTGGCACGCGGATTCAGACGTGAGCGACGGGAAGAGAACTTGTTCCGCGATTGTTCGCGCTTAGCGCGTTAAGGAAGTTATTGCTAATGCGGCCCAATGTCACTAGGGAATGTTCAGCATGATGGTTGCGATGGATCTCTTATCGAACCACTCGGCTTAAACACTGTTCGTTTCGTCGTCGATGAGATTGTCCTTGGACCAAGGCAGGACGAACACATGACATGCCAAATCTCGTCAAAAACACGATGAAAAATTCATGCCGATTCATTCTCCTCATGTTGTATATTGCCGGGACCCGTGGCTGCACCTCGGGAAAGGACCATGACAATGTCAGTTCATAAGCGCGGAACCAAATGGCACTACGCCTTTTGCATACGCGGAGTACGGTATCGGGGCGCAATCCCCGAAGCCTCGACTAAATTCGACGCTGAAAAAGCAGAGACAAAAATTCGCCAAGATGTTTACGAAGGCCGATACGGCAGACCAACCGGAAATAAGGATTTCGGAAAGTTTGTCGAAGAGGTCTACAAACCCTGGGCGATGGAGAACAAACGCTCATTCAAGAGCAACGACAAATACAAACTCTCGATCATCTGTGAGAGCAAATGTTTTAAGGGCAAGACATTTGCTCAGATCTCACCGTTGCTAATCGAAAAGTACAAAAAGGAGCGGCGTGAGGCGTTACTGGAAAACGGAAGAACCCGAAAGCCCTCGACCATTAACCGCGAACTGGGAATACTTTCCAAAATCTTTTCACTCGCGATCAAGTACGGCGTCACCTATTCCAATCCGTGCCGAGATATACCGTGGTTGCCTGAGAACAATAAGCGGGTGCGTTACCTGTTGGATGAAGAAGAGCCAAAGCTATTCGCAATCCTCAATGGTCGCCGCAAGCATTTACGACCTCTTGTAACCGTGGCTATAGGCACGGGAATGAGGCGAGGCGATCAATTGAATTTGCGATGGGAGAAAGTTGATTTCCAGCGTGATGTGATTTATGTACCAAATTCAAAAACGGGGAAAGATTACGGCGTCCCGATGAATGAGGACGTTAGAAACACGCTGCTTGTGCTCCGGTCTGAATCCAACGGCTCCGATTACGTGTTCATCAATCCAAAGACTAAGAAGCCCTACACCGATCTTAAGAAGGCGTTCGGGACTGCTTGTCGGATAGCGGGAATTCGTGATCTGCATTGGCACGACTTACGTCACACGTTCGGAACGAGGCTCGCAGAGGCGGGTTGCAGTGAGGCCACTATTGCGTCACTAATGGGGCACTCCCATCCGCAAACAACTCGCAGATACACACATGCCACAGACCGCGCTAAACGAGCGGCTGTAGAGGCCGTGCGGGTGTTGCGCGAAAATGTTTGCCACAAATCTGCCACAACGCAAAAACGGCGACCGTTACCGATCGCCGTAAGTGCTTGATAGAAATGGTCGGGACGACTGGATTCGAACCAGCGACCTCACGCACCCCAAGCGTGCGCGCTACCAGGCTGCGCCACGTCCCGTTTGCTCTGCACTCTACTACAACAATTCAGGATTTGCTATTCCGGCTCGTCTCCTGCTCGAGCAGCGATAGCAGCTCGCGCAGCTCTGAAGCGATTTGCTTCAAGCCCTGTCGCTCTTCCGCCGTACGTGAAGGAACGGCGCGCGTGTAGGTAGGTGTTTCCGGTGGGAAAAGGTCGCCGTCGTTGAATTCAACCGGCACGCTCTCGGGCTGGCCATCTTCATCAGCACCAACCACTTTCAGTTTTCCACCACCACGAAGATCGTTCGTCAGTCGCTTCTTCGCGCCCGCGATCGTGTACTGGTCCTCGTAAAGCAGCTCTTTGATCCGCAGCGCCATTTCCACGTCGCGTTTGCGATAGACGCGCTGGCCGGCGCGGTTCTTTTGCGGCGCCAGCATCGGAAATTCCGATTCCCAGTAGCGCAAGACGTGCGCCTGCACACCCGCGAGCTCACAGACCTCCCCGATCTTGAAGAACAATTTTTCGGGTATGGCTACAGCAGGGCGACTCATTGACTAAAGCCTCGATTTTCCAGTGGAGCGGAACTCCCTAAGCCGGGTTCAAAGTGTTGGAAGTGGTTTGGGCTGTTCGCTTACATTCGTGCGACGCGAAACATGTTACCCGCGTGTAGTTTAGCGTGTCAATACTTACACTTAGAGCGCCTGACTTAAAACTTTTTCTTAAAGGTATAAGTTCAACTCTGCATAATCTCGGCGTCCTCTGCGCCTCTGCGGTGAAAGAAGACGAAAACGCATGTAAACCGCAGAGGCGCAGAGGACGCCGAGATTACGCAGAGTTGAGATTAGCTGCTATAATCCGCCGTTCCCCACGCACAAAAGCTCGGAAGGAAACGATCCAAACAGTGACAACCTCGCCAACGGTTCTCCGCCTTGCTACGCGACTCGAGCAGGTTGGTTTTTCCGATATCGTCAAACTTCGCAACCGCGTCATGGAGCTGCGCAGCCAGGGCGCAACTGTCTACCAGTTTGAAGGTGGCGAGCCTTTCATGCCGACGCCCGCGCCGATCAAGGCAGCCATGAAGCGCGCGCTGGACGAGGACCAAACTCGCTACGCGCCATCGTCAGGCATTCCCGAGCTGCGCGAAGCGATCGCTGAAAAACTGCGCACGCGTAATCGCATTCCCGCACAGTCCAACGACGTGATCGTTGTTAACGGCGGCATGCAGGCTTTGTTCGGCGCGTTTCAATCAATCGTGAATCCGGGCGACGAGGTGCTTCTCTTCTCGCCTTACTGGACACCGATCAAAGATCTCGTGGCCCACTGCCAGGGCCACACCGTGTTTGTGCCGACAAGCGAGGCGCGCGAGCTCGGCTTTCAACAAACACTCGCACGCTACGCAACCGATCGAACACGCGCGATCTATTACAACACTCCACAGAATCCGAGCGGCGTGGTCTTCACACACGAAGAAGCAAAAGCGGTTGCTGAATTCGCACAGGACCGCGATCTCGTCGTCGTTGCAGACGAGGCTTACGAAGACCTGGTCTATGACGGCGAGCACTGCTCGATCGCTTCGCTCGACGGAATGTTCGATCGCACGATCACTTGCTTCACGTTTTCGAAGTCGTATGCGATGACTGGTTGGCGACTGGGTTATGCAGTTGCAACTGAGCCGTGGATGACTGGTCTAAAAAAAGCAACACTCTATTCATCAAACGGTGTCTCGACGCCAACGCAGTGGGCCGGTGTCGCTGCAATGCAGATCGAGACTGCAACACTCGCCGAGATCGCCGAGCAGTATCGACGCCGTCGCGATCTGTTATTGTCAGGACTGAACGAGATCGGATTGCACTGCGCTGCTCCAGCGGGCGCGTTCTATGCTTTTCCGGACGTGAGCCGCATCAGCAAAGACAGCCGCGAAGCTGCCGAAGTGTTGCTCAACCGCGCACAGGTTGCGACGGTTCCGGGAATCGTCTTTGGCGCGGAAGGCGAGAGCCACCTGCGCTTCTCTTTCTCCACTTCGATCGAAACCATCGAAGCAGGGCTCGATTCGCTTCGTCGTAACCTCTAAGGATGAGAAGCGAATTCGACTTCATCAACTCACTCCGCCAGCGCGTCGCAGCTTCATCTCAATCGATCGTTACAGGTATCGGTGACGACGCTGCTGTCTTTCGCAACGGCTCTGGAAAAGAAACGGTCATCAGCACTGATCTGCTGGTTGAAGATATCGACTTTCGTCGCACCACGACACCGCCTTACCTGCTGGGCCATAAAGCACTCGCCGTCTCACTTTCCGATCTTGCGGCGATGGGATCGAGGCCGCTCTTATCGTTAATATCCATTGGTGTGCCGGAAGATGTTTGGGAATCAGACTTCATCGATCGCTTCTATGATGGTTGGCTGGAGCTCGCGAATCGTTACGGCGTGCAGTTGATCGGTGGCGATACATCACGCACGAACGAGCGCCTCGTGATCGACTCGATCGCGATCGGTGAGTGCTCGGCGGGGATGGCTGTGAAGCGAAGCGGCGCGAGTCCCGGAGACCACATCTTTGTTACCGGCTCGCTCGGCGCTGCGGCTGCGGGTTTACGACTGATCGAACGTGGCGCAAATCTCGGTGACGAAGACTTGCAAAAGCTCGATCACGTTTTGCTCCGGCAGCTTCGACCCGAGCCACGCGTCGGCTGGGGCATCGTGCTGGGCGAGGAGCGAATAGCAAGCGCGATGATCGATCTCAGTGATGGACTGTCGTCGGATCTGAATCATCTGTGTGCGGCAAGTAACGTGGGCGCGTTGATCGATGCGTCGTTGTTGCCGATTGACGAGCGTGTGGTGGAGCTGTGTGGGCGCCGGGCGCTCGATCCGCTCCAGCTCGCGCTGCATGGTGGTGAAGATTTTGAGTTGCTGTTCACAGTGAAGCCGGAGAACGTTGCGCGCCTGCCGCGACGAGTCGATGGAGTCGAGATAAAACGCATCGGCGAGGTCATGAGCGCGAACTACGGCGTCAAGATTTCGGAAGGCTCACGCATCTGGGATCTCCGCCCCGGCGGTTGGAAGCATTTCTAAAAGCATTTCTCGCGCGGCGGCGCAACGGCTTTCGCTGCGCCTTTGCGCCGCTGCGTGAGTCTGCTTTATCCTCCCTAGTTCATGGTCAAGTTTCGGAACACGCTCTCTGGTCGCGTTGAAGAGTTTCGCCCGCTGCGCGAAGGCCAGGTCGGCTTCTATTACTGCGGTCCCACCGTCTGGAATTACGGTCACATCGGAAACTTCCGCAGCACCATCGCCGCTGACATCGTCGTGCGCTACCTGAGGTTCAAAGGCTACAAAGTCACGCACGTCATGAACATCACTGACGTCGAAGACCGCATCATCGCTGAGTCGCAAAAAGCCGGACTAACGATCGACGAGTACACCGCCAAGTACATCGACGCGCTCTGGGAAGACTTCGACGCGCTCGGCTGCGAACGTCCCGACGTCGTCCCGCGCGCCACGCGTCACATTCCCGAGATGGTCACGCTGATCGAGAAGCTGCTCGCGTCGGACCACGCCTATCGTTCAGACGATTCGATCTACTACCGCATCGCTTCGTTCCCAGAGTACGGCAAGCTTTCCAAGATCAACTTCGCGGGCAACATCGCCGGCGCGAGTGATCGTATCGACACCGATAAGTATGAGAAAGAAGACGCGCGCGACTTTGCCCTCTGGAAAGATCCTTCGAGCGAAACCGAGCCGGCGTGGGACACGTCGATCGGTCGCGGCCGTCCGGGCTGGCATATCGAGTGCTCGGCGATGTCCATGAAGTATCTCGGCGAGACGTTCGACCTGCACGCCGGCGGCATGGACCTGCAATTTCCGCATCATGAAAACGAGATCGCCCAAAGCGAAGGTGCGACCGGAAAGCTGTTTGCAAAATACTGGATGCACAGCGAATTTCTCAAGATAGACGACGTTACG
>Ga0134121_10001227_pt1 | contig 24512 bp, 35 predicted proteins | sample KB301_FD_96463 | JGI IMG/M metagenome (GOLD analysis project Ga0134121, IMG submission 96463) | Terrestrial soil microbial communities without Nitrogen fertilizer from Kellogg Biological Station, Michigan, USA - KB3-0-1 | ecosystem: Environmental > Terrestrial > Soil > Unclassified ... | reverse complement strand
GGCCGCGATCACGAAGACCCTCTCCACGAAGGGCGGCGCCGAGGCCAAAAGCTTCGAGGAGATCGACAACGCGCCTGAGGAGAAGGAGCGCGGGATCACGATCGCGACCTCGCACGTCGAGTATCAGACCGACAACCGCCATTACGCCCACGTCGACTGTCCCGGTCACGCCGACTACGTGAAGAACATGATCACCGGCGCCGCCCAGATGGACGGCGCGATCCTCGTCGTCTCGGCGGCTGACGGCGTCATGCCGCAGACCCGTGAGCACATCCTGCTCGCTCGCCAGGTCAACGTCCCGCACGTGGTCGTCTTCCTCAACAAGGTCGACCAGGTGGACGACGACGAGCTGATCGAGCTCGTCGAGGAGGAGGTCAAGGACCTGCTCAACGAGTACGACTTCCCGGGCGACGACACACCGATCATCAAGGGCTCGGCGCTGAAGGCGCTGGAAGGCGACGAAGAGGCCCAGAAGGCCGTCTTCGAGCTGGCCGACGCGCTCGACTCCTACATCCCCGAGCCCGTTCGCGAGCTCGACAAGCCCTTCCTGATGCCGATCGAGGACATTTTCTCGATCACCGGCCGCGGCACCGTCGCCACCGGCCGTGTCGAGCAGGGGATCGTCAATACCGGCGACGAGGTCGAGATCGTCGGCATCAAGGACACGACGAAAACCGTGGTCACCGGGGTCGAGATGTTCCGCAAGCTCCTCGACCAGGGCCAGGCCGGCGACAACATCGGCGCCCTCCTGCGTGGCACCAAGCGCGAGGAGATCGAGCGCGGCCAGGTGCTCTGCAAGCCCGGCTCGATTACGCCGCACACCAAGTTCAAGGCCGAGGTCTACTGCCTGAAGAAGGAGGAGGGTGGACGTCACACTCCGTTCTTCTCGGGCTACCGGCCTCAGTTCTACTTCCGTACAACCGACGTGACCGGGATCGCCAACCTCCCCGAGGGGACCGAGATGGTGATGCCGGGAGACAACGTCGAGATGACGATCGAGCTGATTCAGCCGATCGCCATGGACCAGGGCCTGCGTTTCGCTATCCGCGAGGGTGGCCGGACCGTCGGCTCGGGGGTCGTCTCCGAGATCATCGAGTAGCCGACGTCAGGGGCGGGCGCTTGCCCGCCCCCGCCGCTTTTTCGCGGCGGAGAAAATCGAAAGACATACGACCAGGGGCGGCGCCCCACCACCAAGGGGCGGCGCCCTTTCGGCGCGGTAAGGGCCGCGAGAAAGAACAGAGAAGACGAGAAGAAGTGGCAGCGATAGCAGCACAGAAGATCCGCATCCGACTGAAGGCGTACGACCATGACGCCATAGATCGGGCTGCCCGCGAGATCGTCGAGACCGCGGAGCGCACCGGCGCCAGCGTCTCCGGTCCGGTTCCCCTGCCGACTGAGAAGAACGTCTACTGCGTGATCCGCTCGCCCTTCAAGGACAAGGACTCGCGGGAGCATTTCGAGATGCGCACCCACAAGCGCCTGATCGACATCCTTCAGCCGTCTCCGAAAACCGTTGACTCGCTGCAGCGGCTTGACTCGCTGCCCGCCGGCGTCGACATCGAGATCCGCCTCTAGGTTCCAATGGCTGCGATCCTCGGCAAGAAGCTCGGCATGACGCAGGTCTTCGGCGAGGACGGGGTGGTCGTTCCGGTGACGGTGATCGAAGCCGGACCGTGCAAGGTGACCGCCGTGCGCGAGCGCGAGCGCGATGGCTACGCCGCCGTCCAGCTCGCCTTTGGCGAGGTCAAGCAGGGGAAGCTCTCCAAGCCTGAGGAAGGCCACCTGAAGAAGGCCGGCGCCCCGCCGATGCGCCACCTGGTCGAGTTTCGCGACGAGGACCTCGGCGCCGAGGAGGGTCCCAAGATCGGTGACGACGTAACCGTCGCCTCTTTCGAGGCCGGCCAGAGGGTCAAGGTCTCCGGCGTCTCGATCGGCAAGGGCTTCCAGGGCGGGATCAAGCGCCACAACTTCAGTCGCGGTCCGGTCACGCACGGCTCGCACAACGTCCGCGCGCCGGGCTCGATCGGCGCCAGCACCTTCCCCGCCCGCGTCTTCAAGGGCATGAAGATGCCCGGCCAGATGGGCAACAAGCGGGTCACCCAGAAGGGACTCGAGGTCGCCCAGGTCGACGCCGAGCGCAACCTGCTGCTGATCAAGGGCTCGGTGCCGGGCTCCCGCAACGCGATGGTCGAGGTGAGGACCGATGGCTAGCGCGAAAGCCGTGGTGCTCGGCAAGACGACCAAAGCCGACCTGCCGAAGGAGCTCTTCGGTGAGGCCTTCCACCACTCGCTCGTGCACGAGACGGCTCGTGCAGACCTCGCCGCTCGTCGGCAGGGAACCGCTTCGACCCGGACTCGTGCCGAGGTGGCGATGACCGGCGCCAAGGCCTGGCGCCAGAAGGGCACCGGTCGCGCCCGTGTCGGCGCACTCAGCTCGCCGACCCGTTTCGGCGGCGGCGTCGCCTTCGGCCCGAAGCCGCGCCACTACACGGTCAAGGTGAACCGCAAGGCTCGCCGCAAGGCACTGCGCTCGGCACTCTCGGTACACGCCGAGCGCGGCAGCGTGGCTCTCGTCGATGCGTCGGCGTTCGAGACGCCCTCGACGAAGGCCGCGGCGGAGGCGCTCGCCAAATGGGGTCCGAAGCGCTCGACGCTGGTAGTGCTTTCGGCGGAGGAGGGCGGTGCCGCGAAGAGCTTTCGCAACATCCCAGGGGTCGAGGTCGCCGAGGTCGGTGCGATCGGCGTCGCCGACGTGATCGGCGCTGCTTCGCTGGTCGTCTCCGAGGACGCCCTGTCCAAGCTGCAGGAGCGACTGGGGGCTTAGGTGTCCACTCCCTTCACATTGCACCTGAAGTGGCGGCCTCGGGCTGCCGCCATGCGGCGTCCTCGGTCGGCCGCGTACCTCCAGGTACGCGGCCTCCCTGCGTCCTTGCCTGGCGACATCCGAGTCTCGCCATTTCAGGCACCCTGTTCAGGGAGTGGACACTGATGGACGCGCGCACAACGATCATCCATCCGGTCGTCTCGGAGAAGAGCTACGCGCTGATCGGCGAGGGCAAGTACACGTTCAGGGTCGATGACCGCGCCCACAAGACCCAGATCGCGCAGGCGGTCGAGGAGATCTTCGGCGTCAAGGTTGCTGCGGTCCGCACCGCCAAGGTGCGCCCCAAGCCCAAGCGCCGCGGCCTGCACCAGGGTCGTACTCGTGGCTGGAAGAAGGCTGTCGTCCAGCTCGCTCCGGGCGAGACCATCGCGCTGTTCGAGGGCGCAGAGACTGCATAGGGACAAGGGATGCCGAACCGAAAGACCAAACCGACGAGTCCGGGGCGCCGCTTTGCGACGTATCCGCTGCGCGAGCAGCTGACCACGTCTCGCCCGGAGCGCAAGCTGACTGAAGGGCTGCGCAAATCCGGCGGGCGCAATGCGAACGGCCGAGTCACCGCGCGCCACCGTGGCGGGGGGGCGAAGCGGCGCTATCGGCAGATCGACTTCAAGCGCCTGCGCGACGGCGTGCCGGCGAAGGTGGCGACGATCGAGTACGACCCCAACCGCAGCTGCTACATCGCCCTGCTGCACTACGCCAACGGCGAGAAGAGCTACATCCTCGCCCCCTCGGCGATCTCGGTCGGCGACGAGGTGCAGTCCGGGTCCGGCGCCGACATCCGCCCCGGCAACGCGCTCGCCCTCGGCGAGATGCCGACCGGCACGATCGTCCATAACGTCGAGTTGATCCCCGGCCAGGGTGGGAAGCTCGGACGGGCCGCCGGCACCGCGATCCAGCTGGTGGCGAAGGAGGGCGAGATGGTGACCCTGCGCCTTCCCTCCTCGGAGATGCGGATGGTGCGTGCCGAGTGTCGAGCCACCGTCGGCACGCTTTCCAACGCCGAGCACCAGAACATCAAGATCGGCAAGGCGGGCCGCAATCGCCACAAGGGCAAGCGGCCGCAGACGCGCGGCGTCGCGATGAACCCGGTCGACCACCCGCACGGCGGCGGCGAGGCGCATCACACCCCGGGCGGCCACCCGGTCACCCCTTGGGGCAAGCCGACGCTGGGCTACCGGACCCGCAAGAAGGGCAAGCAGTCCGATCGCTACATCGTGCGCGGACGCCGCCGCGGAAAGAAAAAGAGGTAAGCGCCGATGGGACGCTCGACGAAAAAGGGACCGTGGGTCGAAGAGGCGCTGATGAAGCGAGTCGAGGCGATGAACGAGTCTGGCCAGAAGCAGATGCTGAAGACCTGGTCGCGCAGCTCGACCGTCTTCCCCGAGATGGTTGGGCACACGATCGCCGTCCACGACGGCCGCAAGCACGTGCCGGTCTTCATCTCCGAGTCGATGGTCGGACACAAGCTGGGGGAGTTCGCCCCGACGCGGACCTTCCGATCCCACTCCGGAACCGGGAAGGGCGAGTAGCGTGGCCGCGTCGATCGTCGTCAGGGCGAGCTCTCGCTACGTGCGCGTTGCACCGCGCAAGGCTCGGCTCATCGCCGATCAGGTGCGAGGTCTGCACATCGATCAGGCGAGGGCTCTGCTCGAGTTCTCGCCGCGGGGGGCCGCCCGCGACATCCACAAGCTGATCGAAGCCGCTGCCGCCAATGCCGAGAACAATCACGATTTGGTCGCCGACGAGATGCTGATCTCCGAGATCACGGTCGACGAAGGGCCGACCCTGCGCAGGTTCCGCCCGCGCGCCCAGGGCCGGGCGACGAGGATCAACAAGCGAACCAGCCACATCGCCGTGGCCCTGAGCCCGGAGGACGAGGAGTAGACATGGGTCAGAAGGTTCATCCCGGCGGCTTCCGAGTCGGCTACATCCAGGATTGGAAGTCGAACTGGTTCGACGAGAAAGACTTCGCCGACGTCCTCAACGAGGACCTGAAGATCCGCGAACACATCGAAGGCAAGCTTGCGCACGCCGGGCTATCCGACATCACGATCGAGCGTCACGGCGAGGTTGCTGTGGACATCCACACGGCACGGCCGGGGATCGTGATCGGCAAGTCGGGCAGCGAAGTCGATGCGCTGCGCAAGGACCTCCACAAGCTGACCGGCAAACCGGTGAAGGTGAACATTCGCGAGGTGAAGCGCCCGGAGCTCGACGCCAAGCTGGTCGCCCAGTCGATCGCCGAGCAGCTGCAGAACCGGGTTGCCTTCCGGCGGGCGATGAAACGCGCCCTGACCTCGGCGATGCGCTCTGGTGCCAAAGGGGTCAAGGTCCAGGTCTCCGGTCGTCTTGGCGGGGCCGAGATGGCGCGCACCGAGGGCTACTCCGACGGCCGGGTTCCGCTGCACACCCTGCGCGCGAACATCGACTACGGCTTCTTCGAGGCACGAACGACGACCGGCCGCATCGGCGTCAAATGCTGGATCAACAAGGGCGAGGTGATGCCCGAGGGCTTCCGTTCCGAGCAGCTGCTCGAGGACGGCGACAACCAGCCGCCCCAGCGCGGTGGCGGAGACCGCGGCCGCGGCGGTGGCGGAGACCGTGGTCGCGGCGGTCGCGGCGGGGGAGGTCGCTAGCCATGCTGATGCCAAAGCGGGTCAAGCACCGCAAGCAGATGCGCGGCCGCATGCGCGGCAACACCAAGGGCGGCAGCACCGTCGCCTTCGGCGAGTACGGCCTCAAGTCGCTCGAGCGCGGCTGGATCACCAACCGCCAGATCGAGGCCGCGCGCGTGGCGATGACCCGCAAGATCAAACGTGGCGGCAAGGTTTGGATCAACGTCTTCCCCGACAAGCCGTACACGAAGAAGCCAGCCGAGACGCGGATGGGCTCGGGCAAGGGCAACCCGGAGGGCTGGGTTGCGGTGATCAAGCCCGGCAAGGTGATGTTCGAGCTCGCCGGCATTCCCGAGGACCTCGCCCGCGAGGCGTTGCGGCTCGCCGGTCACAAGCTTCCCGTGAAGACCAAATTCGTCGCCCGCGAAGGGGTCGAGTCTTAGTGAAGGCAGCCGAGGTGCACAATCTCAAAGACGACGAGCTCGTCGCGAAGCTGATCGACGCCAAGGAAGAGGCCTTCAACCTGCGCTTCCGCAAGGCGACGGGCGAGCTTGAGAACACTGCCCGCGTCGGCGATGCCAAACGCGACATCGCCAGGCTGTTGACGGTGGCGCGGCAGCGGGGGATCGATGTCGAGAGAGAGTTGAAACGGTGATGACGGACGACGAACAGAAACAGGACGAGACGACTCAGGACGAGACGGCTGAGGCCGCGGGTCCTGTCGAGGAGCAGGACTCCTCGTCCTCGCAGGCTGCGGGCGAGGAGCCCAGCTCCACGCCACCCGCGGCAGAGGCGGAAGAGTCCAAGGACGAGATGGCTGAGGCCGAGTCCTCCGACGAACCTGAGGCTGAGCAGGAGGAGCCCGCTGCGGCTGAGGCAGAGCCTGCTGCCGAAGAGGCTGCGCCAGCGGCGCCGGCGGAGGAGGCAGCTGAGGAGTCCGAGGAGGATCAGCTGCCGTGGAAGGAGAAGCGGCGGCTGGAGAGGTCGCGGCAGCCCCACAAGCCGGGACCTGCTCGTACCCCAGAGGAGCGGGCTGCCGAGCGGGCGCAGAGGCGGAAGTCGAAGGCCGGGATGCGGCGGAAAGAACGGACTGCCAATAAGCAGGGGAAGACCGCCGGCACCGGCACGCCCGTTGCCGAGAAGGAGTCCGTCGCTGCGAAGACGCGACAGGGGATCGTCGTCTCCAACAAGGGCGAGAAGTCGATCACCGTGCGAATCGATATTGCGCGGCGGCACCCGACCTACGAGAAGGTGGTGCGCCGCTCGCGGACTTTGCACGCTCATGACGAGCGCAACGAGGCCGGTGAGGGCGACGTGGTGCGCATCGTCGAGACGCGACCGCTCTCGAAGACCAAGCGCTGGCGCCTGGTCGAGATCCTGGAGCGTGCGAAGTGATCCAGCAGGAGTCGAGGCTGAAAGTCGCCGACAACTCCGGCGCCCGCGAATTGCTCTGCATTCGCGTAAAGGGGGGCTCGCACCGTCGCTACGCCGGTGTCGGCGACGTGATCACGGCAACCGTCAAACAGGCGAGCCCGCAGGGCGGCGTCCGCAAGGGCGAGGTCGTGCAGGCGGTCGTAGTGCGCACGAAGAAGCAGCTCGGCCGCCCCGACGGCACCTACATCTCCTTCGACGAAAACGCGGCGGTGCTGATCGATCCCGCCAGCAACAATCCGCGCGGCACCCGCATCTTCGGGCCGGTGGCCCGCGAGCTGCGCGATCGAAACTTCATGAAAATCATCTCGCTTGCGCCGGAGGTGTTGTAGCCGTGGCTAAGGGGATGCGGATCCGCAAAGACGACCAGGTGATGGTGATCGGTGGCAAGGACGCCGGCAAGACCGGGCGTGTCGTGCGCACCGAGCCGAAGAAGAATCGCGTCTACGTCGAGCATCTCAACATGATCAAGCGGCACGAACGGCCGCGCTCTCAAACGGACCTGAAAAACCCCCAGGCGGGCGGCATCGTCGAAAAGGAGGGGCCGATCCACGTTTCCAACGTGATGGTCCTCGACCCCAAAGACAACAAACCGACCCGGGTTGGCGCGCGTCGTGACAAAGGCGGCAAGCGCGAGCGGTTTGCGAAGCGAAGTGGAGCGTCGCTCTAATGGAGGCGACTGCGACACCGCAGGCTCAGGCTGCGCCGCCGCCGCGCTTGCGCGAGCGCTACGAGCAGGAGGTGCTGCCGGCGCTAACCCGCAGGTTCGGTTACTCGACGCCGATGCAGGCACCGCGCCTGCAGAAGATCACGCTCAACATGGGGCTGGGCGAGGCCAAGCAAAACAACAAGATGCTCGAAGCAGCTCAGGAGCAGCTGGCGACGATCGCCGGCCAGCAGCCCAACGTGCGGCGGGCGCGCAAGTCGATCGCCTCCTTCAAGGTCCGCGAGGGAATGCCGGTTGGCGTCTCGGTGACGTTGCGGCGAGCTCGCATGTGGGAGTTCCTCGACCGTCTTTGTTCGATCGCAGTGCCGCGCATCCGCGACTTCCGCGGCCTCAACCCGCGCTCCTTCGACGGCCGCGGCAATTACTCGCTGGGCGTGCGCGAGCAGCTGATCTTCCCCGAAATCGACTACGACTCGATCGACGAGGTGCGTGGCCTCGACGTGACGATCACGACCTCGGCCGAGACCGACGAGGAGGCCTTCGAGCTGCTTCTCGGCCTCGGCATGCCCTTCGCCAAGGAGGGCCGTCCCGGCAGCCGCGACGAGGCCGAGGCCGCTGTCGAGGAGGAGAAGCACAAGGAGGAAGCGCGCCTGCGGGCCGAGGCCGAGCAGGCGGCGCTGGAGCAGCTCAAGGAAGAGAACCCCGAGGCCTACGAAAAGCCGGAAGAGCCGGCGGGTCCTGAGGCGGAGGATGGCGAGGACGCCGAGAAACCGGCCGACGAGGAGAATCAGGAGAATGGCTAAGACTTCGCTGAAGGTGAAGCAGGGGCGCAAGCCCAAGTTCAAGAGCAGGGAGTACAACCGCTGCCGCCGCTGTGGCCGGCCGCGCGCCTACTACCGCAAGTTCGGCCTTTGCCGGATCTGCCTGCGGGAGGCGGCGCACGAGGGGTACATCCCGGGCATGACCAAGTCCATCTGGTAGACACCGAGACCCGAGAACCATGCTTACCGACCCGATAGCCGATTACCTGACCCGGATTCGCAATGCGCTGGGCTCTGGCCACGACGAGGTGGAGATTCCCGCCTCGCGGCTGAAGCTGGAGATGTCGCGCATCCTCAAGGAGCAGGGCTACATCCTCGACTTCGCCAAGAAGCCGGCCACCGTCGGCGAGGCGATCGAGATTCGCCTCAAGTACACCGAAGACCGCCGGCCCGTGATCACCGGCCTGGAGCGCATCTCGCGCCCGGGACGGCGCCGCTACGTCAATCACAAGCAGGTTCCCCGTGTCTACGGCGGCACCGGCACGGCGATCGTCAGCACCTCAGTGGGAGTGATGACCGGCCACGAAGCCCGGGCCAAGGGAGTCGGCGGCGAGGTAGTCGCCTACGTCTGGTAGGGACCATGAGTCGAATTGGAAGAAAGCCGATTGCCGTGCCCGAGAGCGTGACCGTCGAGGTCGCACCCGGCCACGTCTCCGTCAAGGGACCCAAGGGCGAGCTCGACCAGACGCTCTCCGCCGATATGAAGGTCGCCCAGAGCGACGGCGTCGTCACCGTCGAGCGCCCGACCAACCGCGGCGACCATCGCGCGCTGCACGGACTCACTCGCAGCCTGATCGCCAACATGGTCGAGGGCGTCACCGATGGCTTTGAGAAGCGGCTCGAGATCCAGGGTGTCGGCTACAGGGCGCAGCTCAAGGGCAAGAACCTGGAGCTGGCGCTCGGCTATTCCCACCCGGTCGTCGTCGAGGCGCCCGAGGGAATCGATTTCGAGGTTCCGCAGCAGACCGAGATCATCGTTCGCGGCATCGACAAGCAGCTCGTTGGGCAGGTTGCCGCCGACATCCGCAAGCGGCGTCCGCCGGAGCCGTACAAGGGCAAGGGCATCCGCTACCGCGGCGAGTACGTCGCCCGCAAGGTGGGCAAGCGCGCATGACGGTCCTCACGAAGAGGGAACGGCGCCTGCGCCGGCGCCGCCGAGTGCGCGCGCGGGTCACTGGTACGGCCGAGCGGCCGCGCCTCTCCGTCTACCGCTCCAACCGCGGCGTCTTCGCCCAACTGATCGACGACCGCCAGGGCCACACCGTGGCCGCGGTCAACTGGATCGAGCCGGAGCTGCGCAAGCTCTCCGCCTCCGCACAGGCGAAGCGGGCTGGCGAGTTGCTCGCCGAGCGCGCCAAGGCGGCCGGAGTCGAGTCCTGCATCTTCGATCGCGGCGGCTACAAGTACCACGGCCGCGTCAAGGCGCTCGCCGAGGGCGCCCGCGAGGGAGGGTTGGTCTTTTGACGACCGAGGCCCGACTGACGCACCCCCGGATGACGCGCTTGGTGCGGCGTCGGATCGTCACCCGCGGCCTCGCGCGTAGCGCTGCTACGCGCACCGGCCACGTGCACCGCCCGATTTGCCCAGTCACGCCCCCGCGGGCACGCCAGTCGGGCCTCGGTCGTCTCGCCTCGTTCGCTACCTTGGACCGCTCGCGATGAAGGGAATGGACACAACGAACGTCGAGATGGTGAGCCCGCGTGGGCTCGACCTGCAGGAGCGCGTGATCGAGATCAACCGCGTCGCCAAGGTGGTCAAGGGTGGCCGGCGCTTCTCCTTCACGGCGCTGGTCGCCGTCGGCGACGAAGAGGGTGTCGTCGGGATCGGCTACGGCAAGGCCCGCGAGGTGCCGCTGGCGATCCAGAAGGGCGTCGAGAACGCCCGCAAGAACTTGATTCGCATCCCCAAATACGGCCAGACGATCACCCACAAGATCATCGGCCGCTACGGCGCCGGCCACGTCGTCCTGCGCCCGGCCAGCCCCGGTACCGGCGTGATCGCCGGCGGCGGCGTGCGCGCGGTGCTCGAGCTCGGGGGAGTGAAGGACGTCCTCACCAAGAGCATCGGCACGCAGAACCCGATCAACCTCGTCAAGGCGACGATGGACGGACTGATCAACCTGCGCCGGCCGGAGCAGGTCGCCGAGCTGCGGGGGCTGACGGTGGCGGAGGTTTTGGGATTGCAGGGGAATGGTGCTTCGACTGAGGGCTCAACCGTTGAGGCCGCGGGTCCTGACGCGGCCTCGGGGGGACCTGCGGGCGGGGGCGGGGCCTCCGTTCTCGGCCCCCCCGAGTCCACGCCACCCGCCGGAGAGGCGGAGGAGAAGGACGTTCCGGACCAGAGCGGAGCTGATGACAACGCTGCTGCCGCGGGTGGCGTCGCAGGGGGGACCGCCCCTGAGGACGCTTCAGCGACCGGAGGGGGCGGTGGGTCCCCTGCGGCGACAGGACCCGCGGCTGAGGAGCCATCGTGAAAATCGAGCAGATCAAATCCGTCAACGGCGCCAACCCGAAGCAGAAAGCGACCTTGAGGGCGCTTGGGCTCGGGCGGATTGGGAAGGCTGTGGAACGGAAGGACAGTCCTCAGTTGCAGGGGCAGATCCGGGTCGTCTCTCATTTGGTTGAGGTGGATGGCTGATGGCTGAGACGCCGCGAAGCGAGGAGATCGGGCTGCATAACCTGAAGCCGAAGCCCAAGTCGCGCAGGCCGCGAAAGCGCCTGGGTCGTGGCGAGGGCTCGGGGCTGGGCAAGACTTCTGGACGGGGACACAAGGGCGCGGGGTCGCGTTCGGGGTCGAAACGGAAGGCCGGCTACGAGGGTGGCCAGAACCCGATCCACATGCGGATGCGAAAGCTCCGCGGGCCGCACAAAAAGCAGTCGATGCCGTTCGAGAACTTCCGCACCAAGTCGCAGCCGGTCAACCTCGCCGACCTCGAGGCCCGTTTCGACGACGGTGCCGAGGTGACGCCTGAGACGCTCAAGGAGAAGGGCCTCGCCAAGCGCTCCGATCCGATCAAGATCCTCGCCCGCGGCGAGATCTCGAAGAAGCTGACGGTCAAGGCGCACGCGTTCAGCGCGGCGGCCAAGACGAAGGTAGAAGCGGCAGGCGGTTCCTGCCACACTCTGGAGCTCTAATGCTCCGGACTATTGCGAACGCATTCAGCGTCGCCGACATTCGCAAGAAGATCGCCTTCACCGCGGCGATGCTCCTGCTCTACCGGCTCGGCGCCTACATCCCGGCGCCGGGGGTTGACCTCAACGCGGTCAAGGAACTGGAGAACAACTTCGGCGGCGGCGGCATCCTCAACCTGCTCAACAGCTTCTCGGGGGGAAGCCTCTCGCGGCTGTCGCTCTTCGCGCTGGGGATCATGCCCTACATCACCGCCTCGATCATCCTGCAGCTGATGACGGTCGTCGTCCCCTCGCTTGAGAAGCTGCAGAAAGAAGGCGAGGTCGGCCAGCAGAAGATCACCCAGTACACGCGCTACCTGACCGTCGGCCTGGCCTTCGCCCAGTCCTTCGGCTACGTCTACCTCTTCAAGTCCTTCGGATCTGCCAGCGGCAACAACTTCCTCGGCAGCATCACCGGCGCCAAGCTGCTGCTGATCGTGGTCTCGCTGACCGCGGGCTGCACGCTGCTGATGTGGCTGGGCGAGCTGATCACCCAGCGCGGGATCGGCAACGGCATCTCGCTGATGATTTTCGCCTCGATCGTCTCCGGCCTGCCCAACGGCATCCAGAGCTGGTGGGAAAACCCCGACCAGGTCTTCGTCGTGATGATGCCCTTCCTCGCCCTCGCGGTGATCGTCGCGATCGTCTTCGTCCAGGAGGGCCAGCGCCGCATCCCGGTTCAGTACGCAAAACGAATCGTCGGCCGCAAGATGACCTCCGGCGGCTCGACCTACCTGCCCCTGCGGGTGAACATGGCCGGGGTCATCCCGGTCATCTTCGCCGCCTCGATCATGGCCTTCCCGCCGACGATCGGCCAGCTCCTCAACACGCCGGCGGCGCTCGACTTCGCCTCCTTCTTCAGCCCCAGCGGCTGGGCCTATGTGGTCGGCGAGGTCTTCTTCATCGTCATCTTCACCTACTTCTACACGGCGGTCACCTTCAACCCGGTCGACCAGGCCGACAACCTGAAGAAGTACGGTGGCTTCATCCCCGGCGTACGGCCGGGACGGCCGACGGCCGAATACCTCGACCGCATCCTCTCCCGCCTCACCTTCCCCGGCGCCCTCTATCTGGGCGCGGTGGCGGCGCTGCCGACGATCCTGCTCAGCCAGACTTCGGCCAACTTCGCCTTCGGCGGAACCTCGATCCTGATCGTGATCGGCGTTGCCCTCGAAACCGTCAAGCAGCTCGAGGCGCAGCTGATGATGCGGAATTACGAGGGATTCCTCAAATAGGCTCGCGGCGATGTCCGAGCTGAACCTAGTCCTGCTCGGCCCGCCGGGGTCGGGTAAGGGGACGCAGGGGGAGCGCCTGCAAGAGGACCTGGAGTTGCCCTACTGGGCGACGGGGGACATCCTGCGCGCGGCGGTCCGCGAGGGCACCGAGCTGGGACGCAGTGCCAAGGAGTACATGGACCGCGGCGACCTCGTGCCCGACGAGGTGATCGTCGGCATGATCGGCGAGCGGATCGACTCCGAGGAGGCGGCCGACGGCTTCATCCTCGACGGCTTCCCACGCACCGAGCCTCAGGCGGAGGCATTGGCGGCAAAGCTGGCCGAGCTCGGTCGTGAGTTGACCGCGGTGCTGCTGATCGACGTCGACGACGACGAGGTCGTGCGCCGGCTCGGCGGTCGGCGCACCTGCGTCGAGAACGGCCACGTCTTCCACGTCGACTTCAACCCGCCAAAGCAGGAGGGCGTTTGCGATGTCGACGGTTCGGAGCTGATCGTCCGCGACGACGACAAGCCGGAGGTGATCCGTCATCGGCTCGAGCAGTATCACGCGAAGACGGCGCCCCTGATCGACTTCTACGATCACCAGAGCCTGCTCCGCAGAATCGACGGCGCCTCGGCGCCCGAGGCGGTGGCGGACGCGATTCGCAGAACGCTGGCAACCCTTCGCCTCGAGGCCGATGAGGCGATTTAGAGTGCGCGCGTAGCGTGTACCGGATGATCGTCAAGAAGACGCCGGACCAGATCGAGAAGATGGCGGCGGCTGGGGACATCCTCGTCCGCTGCCTGAAGATGCTCGAGGCCAAGGCTCGCGCAGGCGTCACCACCGCTGAGCTCGACGAGGCGGCGGAGAAGCTGATCCGCTCGCGCGACGCGAAGCCGGCCTTCAAGGGCTACCGTGGTTTCCCGGCGTCGATCTGCGCCTCTCCGAACTCGATGGTGGTCCATGGAATCCCGGGCCCGTACGAGCTGAAGCGGGGAGACGTTCTCTCGGTCGACGTCGGCGTGGTCAAGGACGACTGGGTGGCGGATGCGGCGATCACGCTGCCGATCGGCCCAGTCGATCCGGGTGCGCGCAAGCTCCTCGACGTGACCAAGGGGGCGCTGTTCGCCGGGGTGGAGCAGATGCGGCCCGGCCAACGCCTCGGCGACGTTTCCTCGGCGATCCAGCGTGAGGTCGAGATCGAGGGGCTGTCGGTGATACGCACGTTGGTTGGCCACGGCATCGGCCGCCAGATGCATGAAGACCCGCAGGTGCCCAACTTCGGCACTCCCGGCAAGGGGCCGCTGCTCGAGGAGGGGACCGTTCTGGCAATCGAGCCGATGGTCAACGCGGGCGGGTCCCTGGTGCGGATGGGAGACGACGGCTGGGCCGTCTACTCGGAGGACGGCTCGCTCGCCGCCCACTTCGAGTTCACCGTCGCGGTCACGGCGGACGGCCCCCGGATCCTCACCCCCTGGCACGAAGACGCCTAGTCGTTACTCTTTTTTTACGCGTCGCCTGCTGACAATTGCGCTTTGTTCGCTGGTCGTCGGGGTTGCGGCTGCGCAGGCAGCGCCGGCGCCCTACGGCACCAACGATGCAGGCGGCTTCCGCAACGTCCTGCCGCCGGGAGAGAACGGCACAGCGAGCCTCGCCCAGATCCTCGCTTTCCGCGGCAGCGGGGCGCTGCCGCCGCACTTCGCCGACCAGCAGGGGCTCTACGAAAACCTCGTCTATGCCGCACCCGGCTTGACCGACGCTCAGGTGCCCGCCTACTTCAAGGACGCGACCTTCGGCGTCCCCGCCGGCCAGGTCGAATCGACGATCGAACCGAAACCTGGCGTGACGATCGTGCGCGACTCGGCCTACGGGATCCCGCACATCTACGGCGAAACTCGAGCCGACACGATGTTCGGCGCCGGCTACGCCGGTGCAGCCGATCGTCTCTTCTTGATGGACGTCTTGCGGCACTCGGGCCGGGCCGAACTCGCCTCGTTCCTCGGTGGCTCGAACGCCGGCGCCGACGCGAGCGAGTGGGGCTTCGCCCCCTACACGGAAGCCGATCTCGAACGGCAACTGACCGAGTTCCCCCAGCTCTACGGACAGGCGGGCCAGCAGTCGGTGGAAGACGTCGGGGCCTACGTCGAAGGGATCAATGCCTACATCGCAGCCGCGAACGTCAACCCGGCGCTGAAGCCTGGCGAATACACGCTGCTCGGCAAGCCGATGGAGCCGTGGAAGCCGACCGACGTGATCGCGGTCGCCTCGCTGATCGGCGCGATCTTCGGCGCCGGCGGCGGCAACGAGCTCGCTTCGGCGGAAACGATGCAGGCCTTCGAGGCTCGCTTCGGGCGCAAGGCCGGGCGCAAGGCCTGGCTCGGGTTCCGCTCCAAGAACGATCCGGAAGCGACGACGACGATCGGCAAGCGTTTTCCCTACGAGACGCGCAGCGCTTTCGCCAAGCGCGGCCTGGCGCTGCCCGACCTCGGGTCGGTCCACGCTGCGCCGACTGCGACCGCATCGAGCGCCACCGGCGGCGGGGGCTTCGGCGCGCTGATCCAGCGCTCGCTGCGTGAAGGCGCGCACGCCTCGAATTGGGAGCTGGTCTCGGCCAAGCACTCAGCCACCGGCCATCCGCTGGCCGTGATGGGGCCGCAGGTCGGCTACTTCGTGCCGCAGATCCTGATGGAGGAGGACCTGCACGGACCCGGCATCGACGCTCGTGGCGCTTCTTTCGCGGGCGTCAACCTGGTGGTCGAGCTCGGTCACGGTCGCGACTACGCCTGGAGCGCCACCAGCGCCGGCTCCGACAACACGGACACCTTCGCCGAGGTCCTCTGCCGCGACAAGTTCCACTACCGCTACCGCGGCAAGTGCAAGGCGATGGAAAAGCTGCAGAAGAGCGAGAGCTGGACGCCGAACGCGATCGACTCGACCGAAGCGGGGTCGCAGACGCTGACCGCATATCGCACGGTCCACGGCATCGTCTTCGCCCGCGGCAAGGTGCGGGGCCAGAAGGTCGCCTTCGTCCACCAGCGCAGCACCTACTTTCACGAGGCCGACTCGGTGGTCGGCTTCTCCCAGCTCAACGAACCCGGCTTCCTCACGGGAGTGCCCGCATTCAAGAAGGCCGTCTCGAACATCGGCTTCCTCTTCAACTGGGCCTACGTCGATTCCGAACACATCGCCTACGCGCTCTCCGGGACGATGCCGCAGCGCGCTCGCGGCACCTCACCCGACTTCCCGATCCTCGGCACTGGGGAATTCGACTGGAAGGGCTTCAAACCCGCCGCCCAGACCGCCGACTACCTGCCGTTCAAAAAGCACCCGCAGGCGGTCGATCCCTCCTACCTCGTCTCCTGGAACAACAAGCAGGCTCCGGGCTGGGCGGCGGCCGACGACCGCTACGTCTACGGCCCGGTGCATCGTTCGCAGATGATCTCGGACAAGGTCCGCAAGGGGACCAAGGGGAAGGGCAGGATGACGATCGCGCAGTTGGTCAAGGCGATGGAGGAACCCGCTACCCAGGACCTGCGCGGCTACCGCCTGCTGCCGATCGTCTTCAAAGCTGTGGGCAAGCCGCGCCAGCCCGCGCTGCGCAAAGCGCTCGCCACCCTGCGCACCTGGCACGCGGCCGGCGCCCACCGGCGCGACCTCAATCGCGACGGCGTCGACGAGGAAAACCAGGGGGTCGAGTTGATGGATGCCTGGTGGCCGCAGCTAGTCGCCGCCGAGTTCAAGGGTCCGCTCGGCAAGAAGGCCTTCGAGCGACTCGAAGGGATGCTCGCGACGGGCTCCTACACCGGCGGCTCGCCGCGCGAACCGGATTTCGAGAGCGGCTGGTGGGGTTACGTCTCCAAGGACCTGCGCGACCTCTTCGGGCCGCGCCCGAAGTCGCCTTTCAGTCGGGTCTACTGCGGCAAAGGGTCGAAGAAACGCTGCCGACGCGCCCTGCAGCGCAGCCTCGGGCGGGCCCTGCAGACGACCGCCGCGCAGATGTACGGGGGAGGCGACGGCGCCTGCGCCTCGGACCCCCAACCGTCCTGCTTCGACCAGAACCGGCCGACGGTCACCTCTGGGGTCACCCTGCCTCCGTTCCCGTTCCAGAACCGGCCCACCTTCCAGCAGGTCGTCACGCTGACGCAGCGATTGCCACGATAGGCGCTCGGGGGAGTGTTTGTCTCGCCATGGCCTTAACAGGGCATGCGCTTCAGCAGGACGCGAAGAACAAGATGCGGTTGTGTCGCGTCACCCAGGAAGAGATCGCGGAGATCGTCTCCCCGCAGAATCGGGCCGCGGAGGATAGGGATGGAAATCCCGTCTACATGGGCATGGTCCGAGGCCTCTCTCTTTGCGTGGTGATTGCGCTCGATGACCTGAGCACGGTGATCACCGTCTACGATTTGGGGGCATGATGCGAGCTGACTACGACAGCGAAGGCGACACGATTCAGCTCGAGCTGGAGCCGGTTCGGAAGCTGGCGCATAGCGAGGTGGTCGAAGATGGGGCGGTAATCGTCGGCATATTCGATGATCGACCGGTGATGCTGGACGTGATCGGTACGCGTAGGGGATTTGAGGGCTCGCTGCGCGTCGCCGCGGAGCGCTACGACCTCGACGCGGAGGCCTTGATCGCTGCCGCGCGGGCGGCGCTCGCTGTGCCTGATCGGGTTGTAAGGCTCGATGTCGGGGCCCGGATCGCTGCCTGAGTCCCCCGAGGCACGACCCCTGCTATCTTTCTGCGTCGGCCCAGTGGGCCGGGTGGTTGCGCCTGCGTGTCCAACTCCTGGGACGGGCAGGAGTCCTGTTGTCGATACGAAGACCGGAGCGATGAAGGTCAGAGCTTCTGTAAAGCCGATGTGCGAAAAGTGCAAGATCATCCGCCGCAACGGCGCGGTGCTCGTGATCTGCCAGAACCCCCGCCACAAGCAGCGGCAGGGCTGAGGACGCGCATGGCACGTATCGCAGGAGTCAACATCCCGGTCAACAAGCGCACCGAGATCGGGCTCACCTACGTCTTCGGGATCGGCCGCTCGACGGCCCAGAAGATCCTCGAGGAGGCGAAAGTCGACCCCAATACGCTGGTCAAGGACCTGACCGAGGATGAGGTCGTCCGCCTGCGCGACGCGGTCGAGCAGCGCGAGGTCGAGGGCGACCTGCGGCGAGAGCGCTCGCAGAACGTCAAACGGCTGATGGAGATCGGCTCCTACCGCGGCCTGCGGCACCGCCGCGGCCTGCCGGTTCGCGGCCAGCGGACCAAGACCAACGCGCGCGGCCGCAAGGGACCGCGCCGGATGAGCGTCGCCGGCAAGCGCAAGGCACCGCAGCCGAAATAGGGATAGCCGATGGCCGCTGCGAAAAAACCCGCCAAAGGGCGCTCCCGGCGCCGCGTGAAGAAGAACGTCACCTACGGGCAGGCGCACATCAAGACTTCCTTCAACAACACGATCGTCACCTTGACCGACACCGAAGGCAACGTGATCGCCTGGGAGTCGGCTGGCTCGGCGGGCTTCAAAGGCTCGCGCAAGTCGACTCCGTTCGCCGCCCAGGTGACGGCCGATGCGGCTGCCAAGAAGGGCATGGAACACGGCCTCGAGCGAGTTGAGGTCTTCGCCAAGGGCGCCGGCTCGGGTCGCGAGACGGCGATTCGCTCGCTGCAGGCAGCCGGCCTCGACGTGACCACGGTCAAGGACGTCTCGCCGCAGGCGCACAACGGCTGCCGACCGAAGAAGCGGAGGCGTGTCTAGATGGCCCGCGATACCGCCCCGCAGTGCAAGCAGTGCCGCCGCGAGGGACAGAAGCTCTTCCTCAAGGGCGAGCGCTGCTTCACCGACAAGTGCGGCGTCGAGCGTCGCTCCTACCCGCCGGGTGAGCACGGCCGCGGGCGGATGCGCCAGTCCGAGTACAGGCTGCAGCTGCGCGAGAAGCAGAAGACGCGCCGCTACTACCAGGTGCTGGAGAAGCAGTTCCGCGCCTACTACGACAAGGCTTCCCGGCAGGAGGGCGTCACCGGCGAGAACCTGCTGCGCCTGCTCGAGTCGCGCTTCGACAACGTCCTCGTGCGCCTCGGCTTCGCCGCCTCGCGGCGCCAGGCACGCCAGCTGATCCGCCACGGGCACTGGCTGATCAACGGTCGCCGCGTCGACATTCCCTCTTACCAAGTACGTCCCGAGGACGTGATCTCGATCAAGTCCGGCTCTGCTGCCACCGACACGATTCGGCGGGCAACCGAGCTGGTCTCGACCGTTCCGGCCTGGCTGCAGGCCGATCATGACTCACTGACCGCCAAGGTCCTGCGCTATCCCGAGCGCGCGGAGATCTCGGCACCGGTGCAGGAGCAGCTGATCGTCGAGCTGTACTCCAAGTAACCGGAAACCGTTTCTGAACACGCATACGCAAGGAACTCATGACCACTGACTTCCAGGTCCCTCGAATCAGCTCAGAGAAAGTGGACGACCGTCGCGGCACGTTCACGATCGAGCCCTTGGACAAGGGCTTCGGCTACACCTTCGGCAACAGCCTCCGCCGCGTCCTGCTCTCCTCCCTAGGCGGGGCAGCGATCACCAGCGTTCGCATCGAGAACGTCGCGCACGAGTTCTCAACCGTGCCCGGCGTCAAGGAGGACGTGACGGACATCGTCCTCAACCTCAAGGATCTCGTCGTCCGCATGCACACCGACGCCGACGAGGTCGAGGCGCCGCTCGTCGCCACGGGGCCGGGTGAGATCAAGGCCAAGGACATCGATCTCCCTTCCGGGGTCGAGATCCTCAACCCGGAGGCGCCGATCGCGACTCTCGAGAAGAAAACCAAGCTCGAGGTCTACCTGACGATCGGTCGCGGCCGCGGCTACTCGGCGGCGGAAGACAACCAGTCGGAGGAGCAGCCGATCGGCGTGATCCCGATCGACTCGATCTTCTCACCGATCCGCCGCGCCGCCTACTCGGTGGCCACCGCTCGCGTCGGGCAGCGCACCGACTTCGACAAACTGACGCTCGAGCTCGAGACCGACGGGTCGATCGAGCCTGGGGCCGCGCTGCGCGAGGCCTCGGAGATCCTGATCAAGAGCCTGGCGATCTTCACCGATGCCGATCGCGTCGAGGAACTGACCGCGCGTGAGCCGGTCGCCCTTGCCGCCGATGCGGCCATTGCCTCCTCTGGCGATGGCGTCGCCGCCAACAACGGCCTCGACGAGATCCTGATCGAGGAGCTCGAGCTCGGCGTGCGCTCCTACAACTGCCTGAAGCGGGCCGGCGTGCAGACGGTTGGCGACCTGGTCCGCAAGACGCGCTCGGAGTTGAACGCGATTCCCAACTTCGGCCAGAAATCGATCGAGGAAGTGATCGAGACCCTGCACGCGCGGGGCCTCGACCTGCAGGGAGACTGAGGGGCTGAGGCGGCGATGCGCCACCGCAAGAAGCGCAACAAGCTGAGCCGCAGCGCGGCGCATCGCGAGGCCCTGCTCTCGAACCTCTGCAAGCAGTTGATCGACCACGAGCGGATCAAGACCAGCCAGGCCAAGGCCAAGGCGGTCAAGCCCGAGGTTGAGCAGCTGATCACGCTCGCCAAGCGCGGCGACCTGCACGCGCGGCGCCAGGCGCTGGCGACGCTGCACAACGACAAGTTCATCGTGCACAAGCTGTTCGAGGAGGTCGCGCCGCGGTACACGGAGCGGCCGGGTGGGTACACCAGGATCGTCAAGTTGGGTCCGAGGAAGTCGGACTCGACTGAGATGGTCTATCTCGAGTTGGTCTGACGGCAGGTTCCGAGTGGCCAAGGACGGGGTGCCTCCCGTCCTGACAATCGCCGGTCTAATTAGACCGGCGATTTGAGTATCCGTCAGTCCGGGAGGCACCCGTCCTTGGCCAATCCGTCGCGCTTCCGACATTGACCACACCAGGGTGGGGTCGATGTCGGCTACGCGTAGCTGACCGACTCCAGGTAGAGCCCGTGAGATGGGGCTGTGTCGCCGGCGTCGGAGCGGGGCGCTCCGTGTAGGAGTTGGACGAAGCTGTCCAAGGATCGGCGGGCGCTGGCGACTTCGAGCTGGGTGCCGACGAGGACGCGGACCATGTTGCGCATGAAGGCGTCGGCGGTGATGTGGAACGAAGCGAGGTCGTCGGAGAAGGTCCAGGAGGCGGAGAGGACGTCGCGGTCGAAGCGGACGTGGTCCGTTTGGGTGGGGGTGAAGGCGGTGAAGTCGTGCGTGCCGACCAATGCCTCCGCGCAGGTTTTGAGGGCGTCGCGATCCATGCGATGCGGCCACCAGAGCGCGCGACCCTGCTCAAAGGGACTGGGAGAGCTTCGAGCCAGCACGCGGTAGCGGTAGGTGCGCGACTTGGCGTCGCGCCTCGCGTCGAAGCCGTCGGCGACGACGGCAGCCGTGGTGACTGCGACATCATCGGGACCGACCCCATTGAGCCGCTGCGCCAGGTTCTCCGGAACCTCCGCATCGGTCTCGAAGCTGGTCACTTGCTCCAGCGCATGGACTCCGGTATCCGTCCTCCCGGCCACGGTCAGCTCGACCTCCTCCCGCAGAACCGTCGCCAGCGCCGCCTCCAGCTCCCCCTGCACTGTTCGCAACCCGGGCTGCTTCGCCCACCCGCTGAAATCAGAGCCGTCATATTCGAGATCTATTCGAACCGTGGTCATGACGGAGCAGTATGCAGCGACTGTGGAGCGGGCGTCCTACCCCCTCTGGAGCAGTGCCAGCAACCCCGCTTCGTCGAGTACCTCTGTTCCCAGTTTTTCGGCCTTGGCGAGTTTGGACCCGGCGTCGGTACCGGCGACCAGGTAATCGGTCTTTTTCGAGACCGAGCTGACCACTTTCCCGCCAGCGTTCTTGATGAGAGCGGCCGCTTCTTCCCGGGTCAGCTCGGGCAGGGCGCCGGTGAGGACGAGGGTCTTGCCCTCGAGCGGGCCGCCTTCAGGACGGCGTTCCGACTTGTCCTGCTCCAGTCGCACCCCTTTTTCGCGCAGCTTCTCGACCAGCGCCCAGGTCGGCTCGTCCGCCAGCGACTCGGCGATCTGCACGGCCATGATCGGGCCGACGCCCTCCACCTCCTCGATCCGCTCGGGATCCGCCTCATGCAGGGCGTCGATCGAGCCGAAGTGGTCGGCTAGGGCCTCTGCCGTGACGTAGCCGACGCCGGGCAGGCCGAGCGCGTAGAGGACGCGCTTGAAGGGGCGCGAGCGCGAGGCGTCGATGGCCGCGACGAGGTTGCGGGCGGAAATATCGCCGAAGCCCTCCAGGTCAGACAGCTGTCCCTCGTTCAGCTCGTAGATGTCGGCGACGTCTTCGATCAGCCCCTCCTGCAGGAAGCGCATTGCCTGCTTCTCGCCCAGTCCGTCGATGTCCATCGCCCCTTTGCTGACGAAGTGCTTGACGTGCTGGAAGGACTGCCCGGGGCAGCCCGACCTGTTCGGACAGATAGTGAAGACCGAGTCCTCAGGCTTGACCGTGGGGGTTTCGCAGGCGGGACATTTGGCCGGTGGTTTGGGCTTGGCGGTGCGGCGCTTGCCTTTCTCCTGGCGTTGGATCAGCGGTGCGACGACCTGTGGGATGACGTCGCCGGCGCGCATCACCACCACCTCGTCGCCCGGCCGCACGTCCTTGCGCGCCAGGTCCTCCTCGTTGTGCAGGGTCGCGGTGGAAACGGTCACGCCGCCGACGTGGACCGGCTCCAGCATCGCGAAGGGGACGAGGTGGCCGGTGCGGCCGACGTTCCAGACGATCCTGTGCAGCTTCGTGGTCGCAGTGGTCGGAGCGAACTTCCAGGCGATCGCCCAGCGCGGCTCGCGACCGACCACGCCCAGCTCGCGCCACAGGGCCCGCTCGTCGATCTTGACGACGACGCCGTCGATCTCGTAGTCGAGCTCGTCGCGGCGCTCCTCCCACCAGCGACAGCGCTCCACCACCGAGTCGATGCCGTCGTGGTGGGCGGTGTCGGGATTGACCTTGAAGCCGCGTTCGCGCAGCCACTCGATCTCCGCGCTGTGGGTGGGGAGGTCGAGGCCTTGGACGGCGCCGAGTCCGTAGGTCCAGATCGAGAGGGGTCGTTCTGCGGCGAGCGACGGGTCGAGTTGGCGAATCGACCCCGCTGCCGAGTTGCGGGGGTTGGCGAAGGCCGGTTCGCCAGCTTCGGCGCGACGTTCGTTCAGGGACTTGAATGCGGCGATCGGCAGGTAGACCTCACCGCGTACTTCGACCAGCGGTGGGGCATCCGGGATTCGCAGCGGGATCGCGCCGATCGTGCGCAGGTTCTGAGTTACGTTCTCTCCGATGCGTCCATCGCCGCGGGTCGCGCCGCGCACGAGCAAGCCGTCTTCGTAGGTGAGCGCGATCGCCAGGCCGTCGATCTTCGGCTCGCTTGTGTAGCTGAACTCGGCGGCGCTGATGTCGAGGCGCTTGAGATGGTTGCGGATGCGGGTCTCCCAGGCGCGCAGCTCCTCCTCGTTGCGAGCATTGGCGAGGGAGAGCATCGACTCGGCGTGTTCGACCTGTTCGAAGCGCTCCAGCGGTGGGGCCCCGACCCGTTGGGTGGGCGAGTCCGGCGTGCGAAGCTCGGGATGGTCGGCCTCGAGCGCGCGCAGCTCGTCGAGCAGGGCGTCGTATTCGTCGTCATCGACGATCGGGTCGTCGAGGACGTAGTAGCGGCGGTTGTGCTCCGCCAGCTCGCTGCGCAAATATTCCGCCCGCTTACTCCGCTCTCGCTCGCTCGCACTCATAATCCCTGGCTATCTTGCTCGCTCGCTTCCGCGTCCGTCGCGGGCGGTTCACACCCGAGGGGCAAGCATCTCCTCGAAGCTCCAGCCGCGCAGCGTGTCCAGGCCGCCGTGATCGGTGAGGTCGAAGTGGATCGGCGTCACCGAGATCCGCCCCTGGGCAACCGCGTTGAGGTCGGTTCCCTCGATCTCCTCGTAGCCGGGCTGCCAGCCGTAGATCTCGTAGTGCTTGCGCTCGCCCTCCTCGCCGACCAGCTTCAGCTTGTCGTTGTAGATCCGCTTGCCGAGACGCGTCACCTCGACCCCCTGTGGCTCGCCAGCGGGGCAATTGACGTTGATCAGGGTCGCCTCGGGCATGGGCTCGTCGATCAGCCGCCGGACCAGCTCGGCGGTGAAAGGCGCCGCGGCACCGAAGTCGAAGCGGCCGCTGACGTAGCCCATGCCGCCGCCGGAGGACTGTTGAGAAACGGCCACCGCCGGGATTCCGAGCACGATCCCCTCGAAGGCGGCCGCCACCGTGCCGGAGTAGGTGATGTCGTCGCCCAGGTTGGCGCCGTGGTTGATCCCGGAGACGATCAGGTCGGGACGTCCTCCGACCAGTCCAAGCTCGGCGAAGCGCACGCAGTCGACCGGGGTGCCGTCGGTCGCGTAGCCGACGTCCCCGTCGCCGAACGCGACCTCCTCGACCGTGAGCGGCGAGCGCGTGGTGATGCTGCGCGCGGTCGCGCTGCGATTCGAGTCCGGCGCGATCACGTCGACCTCGATGCCCTCGATCTCGCGCAGCGCTCGGCGGGCAGCCTGAAGCCCCGGGGCCGAAATCCCGTCGTCGTTTGTCAGCAGGACTCGCATCGGCACCGATTCTAGGTGTAAGAACCAGCCACGTTGTTCAGCTCGCCGAGGCGAGTTCCGGGCGGCTTGTGAGCAAGGGAGCCGTGCGGTCTGCGCCAGTTATAGAAGTCCAGCCACCCAGATAGCGCCGCGGTCCGCT
>Ga0134121_10001225_pt1 | contig 24523 bp, 25 predicted proteins | sample KB301_FD_96463 | JGI IMG/M metagenome (GOLD analysis project Ga0134121, IMG submission 96463) | Terrestrial soil microbial communities without Nitrogen fertilizer from Kellogg Biological Station, Michigan, USA - KB3-0-1 | ecosystem: Environmental > Terrestrial > Soil > Unclassified ... | reverse complement strand
GTCGGCGACGGCGTGGTTCTTCCGGTGCGTCCGACGCACCAGGTGTTCCTCGACTGGCAGGCGGGGCCGACGCATGTCACCTTCAGCGCCCAGGTCGCCTACGCCGAGGGCGCATGGCGCGAGGTCTGGCCCTGCATCAGCGACGCAGAGGTGCCGGCGATGCGGGCGGCGAACGAGGCGCGGCGCCAGCAGCGGCAGCGCGCTCAAACGCTCGCTGCGAGTCTGCAGCCCGCGCTACGCAAGGAGCTCCTCGATCTCATCGCCAAAGGCCAGCGCATCGAGGCGATCAAGCGCTATCAGGAAGCGAGCAAGGAAGACTTGTCCACTTCCAGGGCCGTGGTCGAGGCGATCAAATGAAACTTTTCGTCCTCGCGCTTGCGCTCGTCTTCAGCCCTGCGTCAGCGCTCGCGCAGAGCTATCCAGCCAAACCGATCAAGATCGTCGTGCCGTTCCCGGCCGGCGGCATCGCCGACCTCTATGCGCGGCTGATCGGCGCGCGCCTCACCGAGTCCTGGGGCCAGCCGATCGTGATCGAGAACCGCACCGGCGCCGGCGGCAACATCGGCGCCGACGCCGTCGCGAAGGCGGCGCCCGACGGCTACACGCTGGTCATGGGCAGCTTCGGCACGCACGCGGTGAATGTGAGCCTCTTTTCCAAGATGCCTTACGACCCGGTGAAGGACTTCGCACCGATCATCCTCGTGCTCGAAGCCGAGGGCCTTCTCGTCGTCCATCCCTCGGTGCCGGCGCAGAGCGTTCTCGACCTCATCGCCTACGGGCGCGCGCATCCGGGAAAGCTGACCTACGCCTCCGCCGGCATGGGCACCGCGAGCCATCTCGCCGGCGAGCTGTTCAAGACGATGGCGAAAGTCGACATGACGCACGTGCCCTACAAGGGCAACGTTCCCGCGATCACGGATCTTCTCGCGGGGCAGACTTCGCTCCTTTTCGGCACGATGCCGACCGTGCTGCCGCACGCAAAGGCAGGCAAGCTGCGCGCGCTCGCCACCATCGGCTCCGTGCGCTCGGCCGCCGCGCCCGAGCTGCCGACCGTCGCCGAGACGCTTCCGGGCTTCGAGGTGAACAACTGGGTCGGCCTCCTCGCGCCGGCCGGCACGCCGAGCGACATCGTCAAGAAGTGGAACGTCGAGGTGAACAGGATCATGACGGGCGCCGACATCAAGCAGCGCCTTCCGACCGAAGGCGCGCGCTATGCGCCCAACACGCCCGAGGAATTCAGCGCCTTCATCAAGTCCGAGATCGCCAAGTGGGCGCCAGTCGTCAAGGCGTCCGGGGCGCGGGTTGACTGAGAAGCTCGGTGACGCCGCCGATGGCGGCGGTGTTGACGGTTAGCGTCCGCTCGGTCGCAAAGCGCAGCACGTAATGCGGTCCGCCGGCCTTGGGGCCGGTGCCGGAGAGGCCTTCGCCGCCGAAGGGTTGCACGCCGACGACGGCGCCGATCATGCTGCGGTTCACATAGGTGTTGCCGACGCGCGTGGCGGCGACCACGTCGTCGACGAAGCTCTGGATGCGGCTGTGGATGCCGAGGGTCAGGCCGAAGCCCGTGCTGCGCAGCCATTCGAGCACCTTCGGCAGCCCGGCACGCCGGTAGGTGCAGACGTGCAGGATCGGGCCGAAGATTTCGGTGCGCGGCAGCTCTTCGAGCGTGAGGCGGAACGCGATCGGCGTAATGAAGTTGCCTTTGGCAGTTGGCGCGGGCGCTTCGCCGATCAGCCTGGCCGCCCGCCGCATGCGCTCTATGTGCCTGGCGAGCTCGGCGCAGGCGGCGCGATCGATGATCGGGCCGACGTCGGTATCGGGCTCCGCGGGATCGCCGACCTTAAGTTCCGCGAGCGCGCCGGCGAGGATCTGAAGGCATCGCGGCGCCGCGCCTTCGTCGACGAAGAGGACGCGCTGCGCCGAGCAGCGCTGCCCGGCGCTCTGGAAGGCGGAAATCAGCGTGTCGTCCACCACCTGCTCGGGCAGCGCGGACGAGTCGACGAGCATCGCGTTGACGCCGCCGGTCTCGGCGATGAGCGGCACGATCGGGCCTTCGCGCGCGGCGAGGGCGGCGTTGATGCGCTTCGCGGTTTCGACCGAGCCCGTGAACGCCACGCCGGCGATGCGCGAATCGGCGACGAGCGGCGCGCCGATCGTTTCACCGTCGCCCGGCACGCAGATCGCGGCGTCGGCCGGGATGCCGGCCTCGCGCAGGATCTCGACGGCGCGGATTCCGATGCGCGGCGTCTGCTCCGCCGGCTTGGCGATCACCGTATTGCCCGCCGCGAGCGCCGCGGCGACCTGGCCGGTGAAGATGGCGAGCGGGAAGTTCCACGGGCTCACGCAGGCGAAGACGCCGCGCCCATGCAGGTGCAGCTCGTTCCGCTCGCCGGCGGGGCCGGCGAGCACCTTCGGCTGCGCGAAATGCAGGCGCGCCTGCAGCGCGTAGTAGCGGCAGAAGTCCGCCGCCTCGCGCACTTCCGCGACCGAATCCGCATAGGTGCGTCCGCCTTCGCGCACGATGAGCGAGACGAGCTCTGCCATGCGTCCTTCGAGCAGGTCGGCGGCGGCTTCGAGATGCGACGCGCGCGTAGCAGCCGGCGTCTGCGACCAGGATTCGAAGGCGCGCGCCGCGCGGGCGAGCGCGTCTTGCAGGTTCGCGGCCGGCGCGGGGGCAAGCGAGCCATCGCTCGTGATTCTCTGGTGGAGCGCGTCGAGCACATCGCGGCGCGAGAGGTCGATGCCGAGCGAGTTCAGGCGGTCGGGATAGAGGCTGCGCGGCAGGGGTATGCGTTCGTCCGGTTTGTAAGGCTGCGGGATCTGCGCGAGCGGATCGGCGACGAGCGCCTCGAGCGGTACGTCCGGATCGGCGATCTGGTGCACGAACGAAGTGTTGGCGCCGTTCTCGAGCATGCGGCGCACGAGATACGGAAGCAGATCGGTGAAGCTGCCGACGGGCGCGTACATGCGCACCGTGACCTTGCGCTCGGCGAGCAGCGCTTCGTAGAGCGCGTCGCCCATGCCGACGAGCTTCTGGAACTCGAACTCCTTGCCTTGCGCCAGTTCCAGGATGGTCGCCACCGTGCGGCAGTTGTGGGTGGCAAACGCCGGGTAGATCGCATCCGGCGCGCCGAGCAGCGTGGTCGCGCACGCGACGTAGGAGAGGTCGGTGACCGCCTTGCGCGTGAAGACCGGGTAGTCGGGCATGCCGAGCTGTTGCGCGCGTTTGACCTCGCTATCCCAATACGCTCCTTTGACGAGGCGGATCGGCAGACGGCGCCGGTGCTTCCGGCCAAGCGCGACGAGCCATTCGCAGGCCGATAGCGCACGCTTCTGGTACGCCTGCACCGCGAGGCCGGGGTTGAACTCCTGCGCGAGCGCCGCATGCAGGTCGAGCGTCAGCTCGAGGCGCTCCGATTCCTCGGCGTCGATGGTGAAGGCGATGCCGCGATCGGCGGCGAGCCTGGCAAGCGCTTGCAGCCGAGGCAGCAGCTCGGCCATGACGCGACCGCGCTTGGCCTCTTCGAACCGCGGATGAAGCGCCGATAGCTTGATGGAGATGGTGTCGGGAGGGCGTACGGCGCCGATGGCGCGCGTATAGAGCTCCATGTAGTGCCCGGCATCGGCCGCGGTGCGGGCAGCCTCGCCCAGCATGTCGTAGGAGTGCAGATAAGGCGCGCGCTCGGCGCCGCGCTGCGTCGCGTCTTCGATCGTCTCCGCGAGCACGAACTGCTCGGCGAGGATGCGCATCGCCTGCCGCACGGCGGCGCGCACCACGGGCTCGCCGAGGCGCGCGACGATGTGCTTGAGCGGCGAGGGCTCGTCGTGCCAGCGGGCGAGCTTGCCGGTGAGCAGCAGCGCCCAGTCGGCGGCGCTCGCCAGCAGCGGCGCGTCGCCGGCGGGCGCCCAGTCGCCTTGCGAGAGCTTCTCGCGCAGCAGCGCGTCGGCCGTCTCGGCGTCGGGGATGCGCAGCAGCGCCTCGGCGACGCACATGAGCGCGACGCCTTCGCGCGTCGAGAGGCCGTAGTGGCGCAGGAACGATTCCGCGCTGAGCGGCCCGGGCGGCGTGGCGCGTACGCGTTGTGCGAGGCGCAGCGCGGTGGCCTCGATGGCGCCGCTCGATCGCGGCTGGAGCGCGCGCAGGCGCTCGACGGCGTCAGCCTCCGGCAAGCGATGGTGCTGCCGGATCTTTTGCAGCGCCGCGGGCAATATAATCACCGCCAAAATCCTAGCGGAAGAAGCATGGCGGCATCATCTGTTCCGAAGATCCTCTGGCAGCCGGGCGAACGCGCGATCGCGGACGCGCAGCTTACTCAATTTGCGCAGCAGCTGATCCGCAAGCGCAAGCTGGACGTCAACAGTTTTCCCGATTTCTACCAATGGTCGGTCGACAACCCGGAGGAATTCTGGTCCGACGCCTGGGATTTTTGCGGCGTGATCGCGTCGCGCAAAGGCTCGACGGTGCTCACCGACGGCGACAAGATGCCCGGCGCGCACTGGTTTCCGGAGGCGCGGCTCAACCTTGCACAGAACCTCCTGCGGCGCGGCGATCGCGGCGACGCCTTCGTCTTCTGGGACGAGACTGGCTTTAAGCGGCGCGTCAGCTATTCGGACCTGACGAGCGACGTCTCGCGCGCCGCGCAGGCCCTGATGGCGCTCGGCCTGCGCGCCGGCGACCGCGTGGCGGCGTTCATTCCCAACATCCCGGAAGCCGGGATGCTCGCGCTCGCGGCGCTCTCGCAAGGCATCGTCTGGTCCTCGTGCTCGCCGGACTTCGGCGTCGAGGGGGTGCTGGAGCGCTTCGGGCAGATCGAGCCGAAGGTTCTTTTTTGCGCCGACGGCTATCGCTACAACGGCGACCGGCACGACTCGCTCGAGCGCGTGCGGGAGATCGCGGAGAAGCTGCCGTCGCTGCGCAAAGTCGTGGTCGTACCGCAGCTCGACCCGCGCGTCGACGTCGGCGACATCCCGAAAGGGGTGACGCTCGAGGAATGGCTGCGCCGCTATCAGCCCGAGGACATCAAGTATGCGCAGCTGCCGTTCGAGCATCCGGTGTTCATCCTCTTCACCTCCGGCACGACCGGCCAGCCGAAGTGCATCGTGCATGGCGCGGGCGGCACGCTGCTGCAGACGGTGAAGATGTTCAAGCTGCACTTCGACGTGCGGCCGGGGGATCGCTACTTCTATTACTGCACCACCAACTGGGTGGTATGGAACGTGATGTTCATGGGCCTCGCGGCGGAGGCGAGCATCATGCTCTACGACGGCTCGCCCTTCGCGCGCGGCGGCAAGATCCTGTTCGACTACGCGGAGAAAGAGCGCTTCACGCACCTGGGCACTTCGGCCAAGTTCATCGACGCCTGCGCGAAGCGCGACCTGCGCCCGCGCGACACGCACGACCTCGCCGCGCTGCGCATGGTGATCTCCACCGGCTCGCCGCTCGTCGCGGAGAGCTATGACTACGTCTACGACGCGTGGAAGCCGGACGCGTGCCTTGCGTCCATCTCGGGTGGCACCGACATCATGGGCGCCTTCGCCGAGGCGAACGCGGTGCTGCCGGTCTATCGCGGCGAGATGCAATGCCGCTCGCTCGGCATGGCGGTCGATGTGTTCGACGAGGCGGGCAACTCGATCGTCGGAAGCAAGGGCGAGCTCGTCTGCACCAAGCCCTTTCCCTCGATGCCGCTCGGCTTCTGGAACGACCGCGGCGGCGAGCGCTACCACGCGGCGTACTTCGACAAGTACGCGAATGTCTGGTGCCACGGCGACTGGTCCGAGCTCACCGAGCGCGGCACGATGATCGTCTACGGGCGCTCCGACGCCACGCTCAACCCGGGCGGCGTGCGCATCGGCACGGCGGAGATCTATCGCGTCGTGGAGCGCATCCACGAAGTGGAAGAGTCGGTGGCGATCGGCCAGCTCTGGCCGCCCGACAATCCGAAAGACACGCGCGTCGTGCTCTTCGTGAAGCTAAGGCCGGGCTTCGCGCTCGACCAGAAGCTCGAGGATCGGATCCGGGCGGAGATCAAGAAGCAGGCCACGCCGCGCCACGTGCCGGCGCGCATCGTGCAGGTCCCCGATATCCCGCGCACGAAGAACGGCAAGGTGGTGGAGCTCGCGGTGAAGGCGGTCGTGCATGGCATGGCGGTCTCGAACACCGACGCGCTGGCGAATCCGGAAGCGCTCGCCTACTTCGAGAACGTTGCGGAGCTCATGACCTGATGGCGGCGCTGAGAGGAAAAGTGGCCGTCGTCACCGGCTCGACGAGCGGCATCGGGCTCGGCATTGCGCGCGCGTTAGGCGGCGCGGGCGCGGACTTGATGCTGAACGGCTTCGGCGACAAGGCGGCCATTGAAGCGCTGCGCAAGGAACTGGCGGGGCAATACAAGGTGCGCGTCGGCTACGACGGCGCCGACCTGTCGAAGCCCGCCGAGGTGCGTAGCCTCATCGGTCACGCGGCTTCAGAGCTCGGCGGCGTGGACATTCTGGTGAATAACGCCGGCATCCAGCATGTCGCGCCCGTCGAGGAATTCCCCGACGACAAGTGGGACGCCGTGATCGCGATCAACCTGTCGGCCGACTTCCACGCCATCAAGGCGGCGCTGCCGCACATGAGGCAGCGCGGCTGGGGCCGCATCGTCAACATTGCTTCGGCGCACGGCCTCGTCGCATCGACCAGCAAGGTGGCCTACGTCACCGCCAAGCACGGCGTGGTCGGCATGACGAAAGTCGTCGCGCTCGAGACCGCAGGCACAGCCATCACCTGCAACGCGATCTGCCCTGGCTGGGTGCTGACGCCGCTCGTGCAGAAGCAGATCGACGATCTCGCCAGGCGGGAGAAGCTGCCGGAGGGGGAAGCCAAGCGACGACTCCTCGCCGAGAAGCAGCCTTCGGGCGACTTCGTCACCACCGACCAGATCGGCGCGCTCGCGCTCTATCTCTGCTCCGACGCGGCCGCGCAGATTCGCGGCGCGGCAATCTCCATCGACGGCGGCTGGACCGCGCAGTAACCCTTGCAATAAGCCTATTTGCCGCGCGCGATTGCGGCGGCGATGGCTTCGATCACGCTCGGCTGCTCGCCAATGGCCGGCTCCAAATGAATCATCACGCCGGCGTGCTTCTTCTCTGCAGCTGCGACGAGCTTCGGCAGGTCTTCCTTCACGTGGCCGCCTTCGCCGAGAAACACCGGCACTACCCGGATGGTGGTCACGCTGTCGCGGGCGAGGGCGGCGATCGCCTCCTCGAGCGTTGGCGACATAAATTCCAGGTAGGCGAGCGCTACGGGGCCGTTCTTACGGAGCGTTTCGGCCAGCTGCTGGAACGGCCGCGCCCAGTCGCGATCGCGAGAGCCGTGGGCGAAAAGAACGATGCCGGACTTCAATGAATCGTGTGACGCCGTCCTTCGTAGATGCCCTGCAGGAGCCGTAGCGACCCGAGGCTGATTGCGTGGTGCGAGAGCGCGTGGCCCAGGTCTTCGACGATGTCGAGTGTCACCGGAACGTGCAGGCCTTCGAGCACGCGCGCGGCGCGCTCGGCATACACGCGGGAGACGACGGAATCGAACTCGCCGTGCACCAGGTGGATGCGCGAGCCGATGCGCGCGCCGCGGTTCGGCAGGCGCGCGTAGCGCGAGGAGAATGCGACGACTGCGCCGGCGAGGCCGGGCGACTTCACCGCCTCGAGGGCGAGCGTGCCTCCCTGCGAGAAGCCCACCAGCACCGTGCGGTTCGCGGTGACGCCGAAATTGGTCTGCTCGCGGCGCACGAGGTCCTCGAAGTCGGGCAGCACCGCGGCCACGCGCTCGCGATGGTTGTCGCAATTGAGTCCGCGCGTCGGATACCAGTCCTGCGCGGCGCCGCCACGCGCGTCCGGATCGAAGCCGCTCGGCACGACGAGCGCCGCGGTCGGAAAGCGCGCCTGGAACCTGAACGCGATCGGGATCATCGACTGCGCGGTCGCGCCGCAGCCGTGCAGGAAGACGAACAGGTGATGGGCTTGTTGCTCTTTCGCGGGGATGAAGCGGTAAACCCGGCCGGAGGACATTCGAGGGACATTGTTACGCCGCCGTGACGCTTCTGTAAACTGATTTAGGTCCTTCCCGAGGTTCCCATGAAAAAGACTGGATTTCTAACGGCTTTCTGGGCCGCATTTTGGACGTTGGCGAAACCGTACTGGGTTTCGCCGCAGCGCAGGAAAGGCATCGCGCTGCTCGCCACGGTGATCGGTCTGTCGCTCGCCATCGTCGGGCTCGAGGTGCAGTTCAACCTCTGGAACAAGGACTTCTACAACGCGCTGGAACAGAAGGACCAGTCGGGGTTCCTCGCGCAGCTCCTGCGCTTCACGGTGATTGCCGTGTTCTGGATCATCGCCGGCGTCTACCGCCTCTACCTGCAGCAGATGCTGCAGATCGAATGGCGCACCTGGCTCAACGAGAACTTCCTCGCGGAGTGGTTGCGCGATCGCGCGTATTACAGGCTGCAGCTCGCCGACGGCGGCATCGACAATCCGGATCAGCGCATCGCCGAGGACCTGCGCCTCTTCGTCGACAAGACGCTCGAGCTCGGCATCGGGCTGCTCTCCGCCGTCGTCACGCTGGCCTGGTTCGTGGTGATCCTGTGGAGCCTGTCGGAAGGCTTCACGCTGTTCGGCGCGGCGATTCCCGGCTTCATGGTGTGGGTCGCGGTGGCGTACGCGCTCATCGGCAGCCTGCTCGCGCACCGCATCGGCCACGCGCTGATCGGCCTCAACTTCGACCAGCAGCGCTACGAGGCCGACTACCGCTATTCGCTCGTGCGCCTGCGCGAGAACAGCGAAGGCGTCGCGCTCTACAAGGGCGAGGCGCTCGAGCTCGCCAATTTCCGCGAGCGCTTCCAGTACGTGGTGCGCAACTGGTTCGGCATCATGGACAAGCGCAAGGATCTCAACTGGTTCAGCAAGTTCTACCTGCAGTTCTCCATCCCGTTTCCCTATCTCGTCGCGGCCCCGCGCTACTTCGCCGGCGGCGTCGGCCTCGGCTTCATCTTCCAGACCTCATCGGCGTTCTTCTACGTGCGCTCGTCGCTCTCGTGGTTCATCGATTCGTATGCCGAGATCGCTCAGTGGAGGGCGACCGTCGAGCGCCTCACGTCGTTCAGCGCGTCGCTCGAGCGCGCGCGCAGCGACGCGGCGCAAGCGGGCGGGGAGCGCGGCGAGCAGGCGGTCGATGCGATCGGCGTCGAAGGTCTCGAGCTCGCGCTGCCGCAAGGCGCGCCGCTCCTCGCATCGACCTCGTTACAGCTGCGCAGCGGCGAGAACGTGCTGCTGAGCGGCGCTTCCGGCGTCGGCAAGTCGACTTTCTTCCGCGCGCTTGCCGGCATCTGGCCCTATTGGAAGGGCCGCGTGCGTCTGCCGAGAGGCGCGCACCTCCTCTTCCTGCCGCAGAAGCCGTATTTGCCGATCGGCACACTGCGTCGCGCGGTGAGCTATCCCGCGGACGAGGCGAAGTTCAGCGACGCATCGGTCGCAGAGGTACTGCAAGCGGTCGGCCTTGCGCCGCTGGCGGCGAACCTCGGGCGAAGCGAGAACTGGTCGCAGGTGCTGGCGGGCGGCGAGCAGCAGCGGCTCGCCTTCGCGCGAGCGCTATTGAATCAGCCGGACTGGCTCTTTCTCGACGAGGCCACCGCATCGCTCGCGGAGGAAGACCAGGACAAGCTTTACCGGGTGCTCAAGGAGCGGCTGCCGCGCTCCACGCTCGTCTCGATCGGCCACCGCGCGAGCCTGCGCGCACACCACGACCGCGCGTTCGCATGGCAGGGAGAGCGGCTAGCCGCCGTTTAGAACGATGCAGGTCGTCGTGGCGTGCGCGTAGAGCTTGCCGGCCGCGTCCTCCAGCCGGCCTTCTGCCGTGGCGACGCGGCTGCCGAGATGCACCACCTTGCCGATGGCGCGCAGCTTGCCGGTCTGGCTGGTGATGGCACGCACCAGGTTGGTCTTTGCTTCGAGCGTGGTGTAACCGGTTCCCGGCGGGAGCCGCGTGTGGATACAAACGCCCATCGCTGAATCGAGCAGCGTCATGGCCAGGCCGCCGTGCACGACGCCGATCGGGTTGTAGTGCTGCTCGCCCGGCGTAACTTCGAACACCGCGTGTCCGGGCTCGACCTCCGCCAGGCGAAAACCCATCAGCTGGGCAATCGGCGGCGCGGGCAGCCGCCCGTCGCGGATCGCGCGCAGGAAATCGATGCCCGCCATCGTGCGGCCGGCGTTGGCGAGCGCGGCGGGATCGCTCCACTCCACCGTGAGAGTGCGCGCCATCAGTAGAGCGGTGCCGGCTGCGCGTCGGACGCGATGCTCGCGACGGCCGAGCGCCCGGAGATGAAATCCGCCGCCGCTCGCGTCACCGCCTCGTCGTGCAGGATGCGGCCATGGCCGAGGCCGTCGGTGCTCATGAGGCGCGCGCCCGGCCAGAGGCGCGCGATGTGCGCGCCTTGCGTCCAAGGCACGTGGCGGTCGTCGCGGTCGTGGATCACGAGCGCGGGGGTCGCGAGGCGCGGCGCGAGGCGCGCCACCTCCAGGTTGTCCCACAGCACGCCATAACGTTCCTCGATCGCCGATTGCATGGCGTGCCGGATCGCTTCGGGCATCCAGTGCCAGCGCGCGAAGCGGCGCGAGTAGCCGACGAGGTCGGCGGGCGGGCTGACGAGCACGACCTTCTCGAAGCGCACGCGCTTGGTGGCGAGCGCCAGCGCTCCGGCGGCCGCGCCGAGCGAATGGCCGATGAATGCGCGCGCTCCGCCGTGATGCCATGAGAGGTCGGCAAGGAGGTCCGCGAAGTCGGGCAGGCCGGTGAGCTTGCCTTCGGAAACGCCGTGCGCCGGCTGGTCGTACGCGATCACCTGGTAGCCCGCGCCGAGGAGCGGGTAGACGAAGGCGCGCATCTGCGCGGCGTGGCCGCCCCAGCCGTGCGCGAGGATCACCGCCGGCGCATCGTGCGCGCCCCAGCGCCACGTGGCGATGTGGCGGCTCTTGTGCTCGAAGAGCGCAGAGCGCGCGTCGATGAGATCCAGCGGCGCTGCATTCCGGGGCGGCGTGAGGAACATGCGCTCGGCCCAGGCGCCGGCGAGCTCGGGGAACAGGACCGCCGAAGCGGCGAAGCGAACGTTCGTGCTAATTTTGGGCAGCGAAAGCGCGGCGGGCATGGCGGCTTCTCCTTAGCGGGCAACGGCCTTGAGGGTTTTTCGGGGCGCGGCGTGGCGCGCGATCAGCTCGTCGAACGCAAGGAGCGAGCGCTTGCGCGCCTCCCTGTCGCCGAGCAGGCGCCGATGGTTGTGGCTGGCGAGCACGATGCCGAGCATCTCGAAGGCAATCTGCTCTGGATCGGTGCCGGCCTTCAGGTGTCCTTCGTCGATGGCGAGGCGCACGGCCTTTTGCGAAATCGCGTTGCCGCGGTGCTGGTTCGCGATCACCGCGTCGCGGATCGGGCCCGGGCGGTCGTCGTACTCGTTCGCCGCCGAGATCATGATGCAGCCCCCGGGCAGCCCCGAGGACTGGGTCCAGTCGAGCCAGCGCTCGAACAGCACCCGCAGGCGCGGCAGGCCGCGCTTGATCTTGAGCGCGGGCAGGAACACGCGCTCGCCGTAGCGCCGCGCCGCATGCTCGAGCACGGCAAGCTGCAGGTCTTCGCGCGAGCCGAAGTGCGCAAAGAGGCCGGACTTCGACATGCGGGTCGCATCCGCCAGGCTGCCGATCGTCAGGCCCTCGAGGCCGAGGCGGCTCGCGATCTTGAGCGCCTCGTCGAGGATCGCGGCGCGGGTCTGCTCGCCTTTGGACGGTTTATCCACGGGCGGCTAAAATAGAACGACCGTTCCGTTTTGTCAAGCCGCGACCGAGCAGCTGCCGCAGATAGCCGCCGGTATGGCTCGCCGCCGTGCGCGCGATCTCTTCCGGCGTGCCCGCCGCGACGATGCGACCGCCGCCGTCGCCGCCCTCGGGCCCGAGGTCGACGATCCAGTCGGCCGTCTTGATGACGTCGAGGTTGTGCTCGATCACCACCACCGTGTTGCCCGCATCGCGCAGGCGATGCAGGACTTCGAGAAGCAGCTTGATGTCGTGGAAGTGCAGGCCCGTCGTCGGCTCATCCAATATGTAGAGCGTGCGCCCCGTGTCGCGCTTGGAGAGCTCGAGCGAGAGCTTCACGCGTTGCGCCTCGCCGCCCGACAGCGTGGTGGCGGACTGGCCGAGCCGGACGTAGGCGAGGCCCACATCGATCAGCGTTTTCAGCTTTCTCGCGATCGTCGGCACCGCGGAGAAGAACTCGGCCGCCTCCGCCACCGTCATCTCCAGCACCTCGTAGATGTTCCTGCCCTTGTAGCGGATCTCGAGCGTCTCGCGGTTGTAGCGCTTGCCGTGGCAGACGTCGCACGGCACGTAGATGTCGGCGAGGAAATGCATCTCGACCTTGGTGACGCCGTCGCCCTGGCATGCCTCGCAGCGCCCGCCCTTGACGTTGAACGAGAAGCGCCCGGCGTCGTAGCCGCGGGTCTTGGCCTCGGGCACCCCTGCAAAAAGGTCGCGGATCGGCGTGAAGAGCCCGGTATAGGTGGCGGGGTTGGAGCGCGGCGTGCGGCCGATCGGGCTCTGGTCGACGCTGATCACCTTGTCGAGCTGCTCGAGACCGTTCACGTGGTCGTGCGGGGCTGGCTCGATCGCCGTGCCGTAGAGATGGCGCGCCGCCGCGGCGTACAGCGTGTCGTTGATCAGAGTGGACTTGCCGGAGCCGGAAACGCCGGTCACGCAAACCAGGAGACCCAGCGGCAGCTTGAGCTCCACGTCCTTGAGGTTGTTCCCCCGCGCGCCGGCGACGACGAGCTTCGCATCCTTCGGCCGGTTGCGCCGCGCGGGCAGCGGGATTGAAAGCTCGTGCGCGAGATAGCGCCCGGTGAGCGAGGCGCGATTCGCCACGATGTCGTCCACCGTTCCCTCGGCGACCACGTGGCCGCCGGTGTCGCCGGCACCGGGCCCCATGTCGAGCACGTGATCGGCCGAGCGGATCGCTTCTTCGTCGTGCTCGACCACGATCACCGAGTTGCCGAGATCGCGCAGGTGCTTGAGCGTGGCGATGAGGCGCGCGTTGTCGCGCTGGTGCAGCCCGATCGAGGGCTCGTCGAGCACGTACATGACCCCGGTGAGCCCGGAGCCGATCTGGCTCGCGAGCCGGATGCGCTGGCCTTCGCCCCCCGATAGCGTGTCGGCCGAGCGCTCGAGCGACAGGTAGTCGAGGCCGACATTCACCAGGAACTCGAGGCGATTGGCGATCTCGCGCACGATGCGCTCGGCGATCTGCGCCTTCGAGCCCTGGAGTTGCAATTCCTTGAAAAAGAGCAGGGTCCGGGCGAGCGGTAGGCGCGAAACGTCGTGGATGGTCTGGTCGGCGAGGCGCACGTGCCGCGCTTCGCGCCGCAGGCGCGCGCCGCCGCAGTCCGGGCACGCTTGCAGGCTGATCAGCTTCGCCAGCTCTTCGCGCACGACGAGCGAATCGGTCTCGCGATAGCGCCGCTCGAGGTTGGGCACCACGCCCTCGAACGGATGCTCCTTCACGCTGGCGCGGCCGCGCTCGCCGGGGTAGTGGAACGCGATCGCTTCCTTCCCGGAGCCATGCAGGATGAGCTTCTGGATGCGCTCGTCCAGCATTTCCCAGGGCTGCTCGACGTCGAAGCGGTAGTGCTTCGACAGCGACTGCAGCATCGAGTAATAGAAGTGATTGCGCCGGTCCCAGCCGCGGATCGCGCCGCTAGCGAGCGACAGGTTCGGATGCGCAACGATGCGCTTGGTATCGAAGAACTCGACGGCGCCGAGCCCATCGCAGCGCGGGCAAGCGCCCATCGGATTATTGAAGGAGAAAAGGCGCGGCTCGAGCTCGGGCAGCGCGTACTCGCAGGTCGGCACCGGACAGGCGTACTTCGCCGAGAAGAGGTGCTCGCGCGCACCCTCGCCCTCGATCACGATCGCGCGCCCATCGGCGTGACGCAGTGCCGTCTCGAGCGATTCGGCCAGGCGCTGCTTGGCATCGGCGCGGGCGCGCAGGCGGTCGACGACGACCTCGACCGTGTGCTTCACGTTCTTCTTGAGCTTCGGCGCGGCGTCGAGGTCGTGCACTTTGCCATCGATGCGCACGCGGCTGAAGCCCTGGGCGCGCAGCTCCTCCAACAGGTCGGCCTGCTCGCCCTTGCGCGCCGTGACGACGGGTGCGAGCACCATCAGCCGCGTGTCTTCGGGCAGCGCGAGCAGCTTGTCGACCATCTCGGCCACCGTCTCCGACTGCAGCGCCAGGCCGTGATCGGGACAGTAGGGCGACCCGACCCGCGCGAAAAGCAAGCGCAGGTAATCGTGGATCTCGGTCACCGTGCCGACCGTCGAGCGCGGGTTGTGGCTCGCCGCCTTCTGCTCGATGGCGATCGCGGGCGAAAGCCCCTCGATCAGGTCGACGTCGGGCTTTTCCATGAGCTGCAAGAACTGGCGCGCATACGCCGAAAGCGATTCGACGTAGCGGCGCTGTCCCTCGGCGTAGAGCGTGTCGAAGGCGAGCGAGCTCTTGCCCGAGCCGGAAAGGCCGGTGATGACGACGAGGCGGTTGCGCGGCAGCTCAACCGAAAGATTCTTCAGGTTGTGCGTGCGCGCGCCGCGGATGCGTATCGAATCCAAGAGTGCCGGTCGGAAAAGCGAAACTTGCTACTATAGCGCGCTTCACTTTCGCGCCGCACCTTCCTGCTTCTCTCCTAAATGTCCCCTGAACGCATGAGCGCCGCCGAACTGCGCGCGGGCGTGAGCCTCGCGGGCGTGTTCGGGCTGCGCATGCTGGGCCTCTTCCTCATCCTGCCGGTGTTCGCGGTGCACGCGTCCAAGCTCGCGGGCGGCGACAACCTCACGCTGGTCGGCCTCGCGCTCGGCGCCTACGGCCTCTCGCAGGCGTGCCTTCAGATCCCGTTCGGCATGGCGTCCGATCGCTGGGGGCGAAAGCCGGTGATCTATGCAGGCCTCGTCATCTTCGCCGGCGGCAGCTTCGTCGCCGCCGGCGCGAGCGACATCTGGACGGCGATCCTCGGCCGCACGCTGCAAGGCGGCGGTGCGATTTCTTCGGTGGTGGTAGCGCTCGCTGCCGATCTCACGCGCGAGCAGCACCGCACGAAGACGATGGCGATGATCGGGGCGACGATCGGATTCGCATTTGCGCTTTCGCTGGTCGCCGCGCCGATCCTCTACCAATGGATCGGCATGGGCGGCTTGTTCACGCTGACCGGACTCCTTTGCCTCGGCGCCATGGCCGTCGTCAAAGGCCTCGTGCCGGACGTGCCGGCGCGCGCGAGCGTGCCGCAGCCCGCCGCCGGCGCGCTGCGGGCCGCGCTCGCGCCCGAGCTCCTGCGGGTGAACCTGGGCATCTTCGTGCTGCACCTCACGCAGATGGCGATGTTCGTCGTGCTGCCGCGGCGGCTCGTCGAGGCGGGCCTTGCGCTGCCTGAGCACTGGAAGCTGTACCTGCCGGTCGTGCTCGTCTCCTTTGCGCTGATGATGCCGCCGATCCTGCACGCCGACCGCCGCAATCGGCCCAAGCCCGTGCTGCTCGGCGCCATCGCGCTCCTCTTGGCCGTGCAGCTCTGCCTGCCGCTTGCCGGCGGCATCCTCGGCCACGCGATCGCGATCCTCGCGTTCTTCATCGCCTTCAATATCTTGGAGGCAATGCTGCCTTCCCTCATCTCCCGGCTCGCGCCCGCGGCGGCCCGCGGCACGGCGATCGGCGTCTACAACACGACGCAGACCCTGGGCCTTTTTTTTGGCGGCTTGCTGGGTGGCTGGCTCGCGAAGCATCATGGCGCGAGCGCCGTTTACATCGCCTGTGCCGTACTATCGGCGTTGTGGCTGGCGGTGGCGCTGCGCATGCGCCCGCCGGCGGCGGTCAACGAGGTTTCGAGTCTCACGTTTAGCATCGGATCGGGAGTGAATCTCGAGGGATTGAGCGAAGCGCTCGCCGCGGTGCGCGGCGTGCGTGAAGCCGAAGTGCTCGCGCGCGAGCGCATCGCGCGCCTCAAGGTCGTGCCGGAGCAATGGGACGAGGGCAGGGTGCGCAAACTGCTAGCCGGGGAGGGTTGAACATGGCGTCAGTCAACAAGGTCATCTTGGTCGGCAATCTCGGTGCCGATCCTGAAACGAAGTATCTGCCGAGCGGCGACGCCGTGACGAACATCCGCGTTGCGACCACCGACCGTTGGAAGGACAAGGCGAGCGGCGAGATGAAGGAAGCCACCGAGTGGCACCGCATCGCATTCTTCGGACGCCTGGCCCAGATTGCCGGCGAGTACTTGAAAAAAGGCTCGCAGGTCTATATCGAAGGCCGTATCCGCACGCGGAAGTGGCAGGACAAGGAAGGCCAGGACCGCTACAGCACCGAAATCGTCGGCGACACGATGCAGATGCTCGGCTCGCGCGCGGGTTCCGGCGAGCCGCGTCCCGAGCCGATGAAGAGCGCTGAGCCGAAGGGCGCCGGCGCGCCGGCGGCGAAGAAACCCGCCGGCAAGTTCGACGACATGGAAGACGACATTCCGTTCTGAATCAGCGATATAATCGCGTTTCTATGCCGATCTACGAATACCGCTGCGCCGCCTGCGGACACCAGGACGAGCACCTGCAAAAGGTCTCCGACGCGCCGCTCACCAAGTGCCCGGCCTGCGGCAAGGCGAAGTACCAGAAGCAGCTCTCCGCGGCGGGCTTTCAGCTGAAGGGAACCGGCTGGTACGCGACCGATTTCAAGGGCGCGGCCAAGAAATCCGCCGACAAGAAGACCGAAACGAAGTCCGAAACGAAGACCGATTCCCGGCCCGAAGCGAAGTCGGACGCGAAGCCGGACAAGAAAACCGAATCGAAAGCAGCCGCCTGAGCGGGCGGGCTTAGTAGCAGTTAGTAAGATGAGCGGCCCGGCGAGCGTCCGGGCCTTTTCATTTATCGAGCCGTGAAAAAGCTTTTTACCTCCGGAGCCTTCAAGAAATACCTGATCACGGGACTCCTCATCTGGATCCCGCTGATCATCACGCTTTGGGTGCTGAAGGTCATCTTCGACACCCTCGATGCGTCGCTGCTCCTCCTTCCCGAGTCCTTCCAGACCGAGCACTGGCTCGGGGTCCACATCCCGGGCCTCGGCGCGATCCTCACCATCGTCGTCATCTTCCTCACCGGCGTCCTGGCGACGAACTTCGTCGGCGCGCAGCTCGTCGAGTTCTGGCACGACGTGCTGCAGAGGATCCCGGTCGTCAACTCGATCTACTCGAGCGTCAAGCAAATCTCCGACACGCTCTTCTCCTCGAGTGGCGAGGCGTTCCGCAAGGCGCTGCTCGTGCAGTGGCCGCATCCGGGCATGTGGACCATCGCCTTCCTGACGGGCACGCCTGGCGGTGGCGTCGAGCGGCATGTGCCGGCCGATTGCATCGCGGTATACGTGCCGACGACGCCCAACCCGACCGGTGGCTATTTCGTGATCGTGCGCCGCGCCGACGTGATCGAGCTCGAGATGAGCGTCGACCAGGCGCTGAAGTACATCATCTCGATGGGCGTGGTGCCGCCGATGCCCAAATGATGCGCACCCATTACTGCGGCGAGCTCTCGGCGGGGCTCGTCGAGCGCACGGTGACGCTCTGCGGCTGGGCCAACCGCCCGCGCGACCACGGCGGCGTGATCTTCATCGACCTCGCCGACCGCGAGGGTCTGGCGCAGGTGGTTTGTCATCCAGAGCGCCGGCCCGTATTCAAGGTCGCCGAGAACGTGCGCAATCAGTTCGTCCTGCGGGTCACGGGAAAAGTACGCCGCCGCATCGAGGGCACCGTCAATCCGAAGCTGCGTACCGGCGAGGTGGAGGTCGTGGCCGAGGAGCTCGAGATCCTCAATCCGTCGGTGCCGCCGCCTTTCCAGCTCGATGACGACAACCTTTCCGAGACCGTGCGGCTCGAGCATCGCGTGCTCGATCTCAGGCGCGAGCCGATGCAGCGTAACCTGCGCCTTCGACACCGGGCCGCGATGGCGGTGCGCCGCTTCCTCGATCAGCACGGCTTCGTCGACATCGAGACCCCGGTGCTCTACAAGTCGACGCCCGAGGGCGCGCGAGAATTTCTCGTGCCGTCACGGCTGCACCCAGGGCACTTCTACGCGCTGCCTCAGTCGCCGCAGCTCTTCAAGCAGCTGCTGATGGTGGCGGGCTTCGACCGCTACTACCAGATCGTCAAGTGCTTCCGCGACGAGGATCTGCGCGCCGATCGCCAGCCCGAGTTCACGCAGATCGATATCGAGACCTCGTTCCTCGCGGAAGAAGACATCCGCCGGCTGATGGAGGAGCTCGTGAGGGCCGTGTTCCGGGAGGCAGCGGGCATCGAGCTGCCGGCGCCCTTCCCGGTGCTCACTTACGACGAAGCCATGCGCGACTACGGGGTCGACAAGCCCGATTTGCGCGTGCCGCTCAAGCTCGCCGAGCTTACCGACGTGGTGCGCGACGTGGAATTCAAGGTGTTCTCCGGACCGGCCAATGCGCAGGGCGGGCGCGTCTGCGCGCTGCGGGTGCCGGGCGGCGGCGCGCTCTCGCGCAGCGAGCTTGACGGATACGGCGATTTCGCCAAGGCGCTCGGCGCCAAGGGCCTCGCTTGGATCAAGGTCAACGACCGCTCCAAGGTGCCCGATGGCCTGCAATCGCCGATCGTGAAGAATCTGCATGCGAAGGCGCTGGAAAGCATTCTGGCGCGAACCAGCGCGACGAATGGCGACGTCGTGTTCTTCGGCGCCGGCGATGCCGTGGCGGTCGACGCGTACATGGGCGCGCTGCGCGACAAGATCGGCCACGATCGCGGCCTCGCAGAGCAAGGCTGGCGGCCGCTGTGGGTGATCGACTTCCCGATGTTCGAGCTCGACCCGGACTCCAGGCTTTGGAAAGCACGGCACCATCCATTCACGAGTCCCAAGGACGGGCACGAGAAGCACCTCGAGAGCGCCCCGGGCGAGGCGTACGCCAAGGCCTACGACATGGTGCTGAACGGTTGGGAGATCGGCGGCGGCTCCGTGCGCATCCACCGTGCGGAGATTCAGCAACGAGTCTTTGCCGCGCTGAAGATCAGTGCAGAAGAGCAACGCGCCAAGTTCGGCTTCCTGCTGGACGCCTTGCAATACGGCGCGCCCCCGCACGGCGGCATCGCTTTCGGACTCGACCGCATGGTGGCATTGATGGCGGGCGTGGAGGCCATCCGAGACGTGATCGCCTTCCCGAAGACGCAGCGCGGCCAGGACCTCCTCACGGGCGCACCGACCGGGGTGCCGGAGAAGCAGCTGCGCGAGCTAGGCATCCGCTTGCGGGAGAGACCGAAAGACTGATGCGGGCGCTCGCGCTCGCCTTTCTCGTTGCGAGCGGCGCGGCGCTTGGCTTCTCGAGCGGCATCGACGCAAACTCGCTGCCGCCCGAGGCGCGTCAGGCGATCACGCTGATCAAGGCGGGTGGTCCATTTCCGTATTCGCGCGATGGCCTCGTTTTCAACAACCGCGAAGGCCAGCTCCCCAGGAAGGCGCGCGGCTACTATCACGAGTACACGGTGAAGACTCCGGGCGCGCGCGATCGCGGCGCCCGGCGCATTATCACCGGGCGCGAAGGCGAGCTCTACTACACCGATGATCATTACCGGACCTTCAAGCGGATAGTCGGGGAAATGCGCGAATGAGCAAGCTGCTGCAGCGCTTGTCCGATCCATCCCGCTCGGGCGTGTACCGCACGCGGGAAGAGAAGGACATTCTGGAAGCGACGCGGGGCGCCGGGCTGGACGTCGTGGCGGTGGCAGCGGGACAAGACCTGTTTGACAGCCTGTCGCGCGCGCTCGCTTTCCCGGACTGGTTCGGCCGCAACTGGGACGCGCTGGAAGATCTGCTCGGCGACCTGTCGTGGCGCAAAGGCGACGGCCATGTCGTCGTCTTTCGCACTTACCCTACAGGCGAGGACTTCGGGATATTGGTCGATGTGCTGCGCACAACGGCCGAATACTGGTCGGGCCGCCACAAGCCATTCTTCGCCGTGTTCCTGGATCCCGCAAAAAAGCTCGCCCTGCCGGACCTTTACCGAGAGCGATGAGCCACAAGCTGCCGATCTCGGTGCTGGTGCTGGTCCATACGGTGCAGCGCGAGGTGCTCCTCTTGGAACGCGCTTTGCGTCCGGGTTACTGGCAATCGGTGACCGGATCAGTCGACACAATGGACGAACCGCTCGAGCTTGCCGCGGCACGCGAAGTGCGCGAGGAGACCGGCATCGACGCGGGCCGCGCGCGGCTCGAGCGCTGGAACGTCGTGTACACCTTCGAGATCTACAAGCAGTGGCGCCATCGGTTTGCACCGGGCGTGATCCACAACGTCGAGAACGTCTTCGCGCTCGAGCTGCCGGCACGCGCGCCGGTAACACTCGCGCAAGAAGAGCACACCGGCTTCGAGTGGCTGCCGTGGCGCGAGGCGGCGGCGAAGTGCTTCTCATGGTCGAACCGCGATGCCATCCTGATGCTGGGCGGGCAATGAAGCAGGAACGCCTCAAGGTCGTCACCCTCAACATCCACAAGGGCCTGTCGCACTTCAACCGGCGCATGGTGATCCATGATCTGCGCGCAGGCCTGCAGGAGCTCGACCCCGACCTCGTCTTCCTGCAGGAAGTGCAAGGGCTCAACCAGCGCTTCGCGCTGCGCTTCTCGGGCGCGCCGGTCGAGCCGCAGCACGCCTTCCTCGCCGGCGATCGCTGGGAGCACGTGTATGGCTGCAACGCCGTCTACGACCATGGGCACCACGGCAACGCGATCCTTTCGCGCTTCGGCTTTCTCTCGTTCGAGAACGAGGACGTCTCGGATCACCGCTACGAGCGCCGCGGGCTCCTGCACAGCGTGGTTTCCGTCCCGGGCTGGCGGCGCAACCTGCACTGCGTCTGCGTGCACCTCTCGCTGCACGAGAAGGGCCGCAGCCGCCAGCTCGAGGCGATCTCGGGGCGGCTGGAAGAGCTCGCCTCGCGCGACCTGCCGATCATCGTCGCGGGCGACTTCAACGACTGGCGGCATCGCGCCTCGTCGATCCTCGAGCGGCGCCTCGGCATGACCGAGGTTTCGCTCGCGCGCTTCGGCCGGGCGGCGCGCACCTTTCCGGCCATGATGCCGATGCTGCGCCTCGACCGGATCTACGTGCGCGGCTTCAATGTGGTCGCTTCACAAGTGCATCGCGGAAAGCCGTGGTCGATGCTTTCGGACCACCTCGCGGTGAGCGCCGAGCTCGAGCGCGCCTAGAGCAGGCGCAGTCGCCCGTCTTCCAGCACGGGCACCACGGGAAAAGCGTCGACGCGGCAGGAGAATTCCACCTCATGGCGCAATCCCCGCGCGCTCATCATCCGGCCGAGCCGGCACTCGAGCAGCGCCTGCGGCAGCGGCGAGTTGCGAAAAACGGTGCGCGCGGCGCGCGCCGCATCGGACAGATCGCCCGCAGGCCCGAGATGCTCCGCGAAACGCTCGACGAAGCAGCCGGCGCCGTAGAAATCCTCGAAATTGAAGTTGCCGCCCGATCCCGCGCAAACCAGGAGCACGGTTTCTCCCGCATGCTCGCGGGTGATGGACTCGACCAATCGCGTGGCGTTGATCAGGGCGCCGCAGTAGACGCGCCGCGCCCCCGTGGCGAGCGCCATCGCGACCGTGCCGTTGGTCGTCGAATAGACCACGGTGCGCCCCTGGATGCCGTGCTCGATCAGCGCGAGCGGCGCAGGATGCACGAATCCGGGCAGCGTCTCGGCGTAGAGCTCGCCCGCGAGCACGCAGCTGCCCGCGCCGCGACGCCGGTCTTCGGCGCGCGCGGCCGCCTCGTCGAGCACCGGGATGACCTCGAGCGCACCGTGGGCGAGCGCGGCGACCATGGTGGTGGTGGCGAACAGCACGTCGATGACCACCACCACCTTGCCCGCCACGCGCACGCTGTCGAGATCCTCTTTGCGCGTGAGGACGTGGACCTTGTGATTCAGCTCGATCTTGGCGGCAGCCAGGCGCTTATCGTTCCGTGGGGTTCGTGGAGTTGTGCAAGCGATGTTAGCGCGGTCAAATGCGCTGGCTAGAATCGGCGCCATGGACGACCCGCAGCTGCAAAGCGTCGATTCGGAGCTCGCCGGTTGGAGCGATCCGGCCCAGCGGCTGCGCGATGCCGTGGAGCGCGACGAGTTCGCGCTTTTCTGCCAGCCGATCGTGCAATTCGCCGGCGAGGAGCGCTATCCGATGGCCGAGGTGCTCGTGCGCCTGCGCGAGGAGGAGCGCGCGTTGCTGCCGCCCGGCGAATTCCTGCCGGTGTTCGAGCACTACAAGATGATGGCGCAACTCGACCGCTGGGTCGTGCGTCACACCATCAAGCGCCTGGTGGAAGGTTCGAAGGTGCCGCGCTTTACGGTGAATCTCTCGGGGCAAACGCTCGACGACGAGGATTTTCCGCGATTCGTCGCCGCACAGCTCAGCACCAGCCAGGTGCCGGCGGAAAAGCTGCTTTTCGAGATCGACGAGAGCGACGCGCTGATGCGGCTCGGCGCCTGCAAGCGCTTCAGCGACGCCTATCGCGCCCTGGGCGGCCAAATCCTCCTGGATGGCTTCGGCAACCGTGCAGTGTCATTCCTGCCCGTGCGCGAGCTCGGCGTGAAGTTCGTCAAGGCCGACGGCAGCGTGTGCCGCAAGGTGCTGACGAGCGAGACCGCGCGCCACAAGCTGAATGCGATGGTGCGTGCCGGGTCGCTGCTCGGATATTCCGTGGTGGCCGAATGCGTCGAGGACCAGGACGCGCTCGCTCGGCTCAAGGCCATGGGCGTCGCCTACGCGCAAGGCTTTGGCATCTACCAGCCGCACGCGATCGATTCGCTGAAGCTCTAGGTGATGGACGCGCTCGTCGCGCAGGCAATGACGAAGTGGCCGAACGTGCCGGCCGTCTATGGCTGGCTCTCGCTCGATCGCCGCGGCAACTGGCGCATCAAGGGCGAGCGCATCGCCAACCAGGCGCTGCGCGATTTCATCTCCCGCAATTACGAGAGCGACGCTGCGGGGGGCTGGTATTTCCAGAACGGCCCGCAGCGGGTTTACGTCGCGCTCGACTACACGCCGCTCGTCGTCCATTACGACGGCGACGAACTGCGCGATCATTGCGGGCGGCCCTTCGCCGTACGAGCCGCCTATCTGGACGACGAAGGCTCCGTGCTGATGGAGAGCGAGAACGCCATCGCGCTCCTCGACGACCGGGACCTCGCGCGGTTCGCCGATTCTGCGGCTTCGCTGCAGCGCATCAAGGCCGATGAAATTCAAGCCCGGTTCCGCTTTGTGAAAGAGCCAAAACCATGCTGAATCTGGCCCCAGCGCTTTCCTTGCGCCGTGTGAATTTCCTCTTTATAATCCGGCCTCTTTTTTAGCCCCGGGGCGGCTACGGAAGTTTGATCGTGGCTGCCCGGTTCGTTTCTGGACTAGCAAAAACATGCCCACCGTCAATCAGTTAGTGCGGCAGGGACGCGCCGCGAAGCGTCCCAAGTCGAAAGTGCCCGCACTGGCGGGCTCGCCGCAAAAGCGCGGCGTGTGCACGCGCGTCTACACGACCACCCCCAAAAAGCCGAACTCGGCGCTTCGCAAAGTGGCGAAAGTGCGGCTCACCAACGGCTTCGAGGTGATCGGCTACATCGGCGGCGAGGGCCACAACCTGCAGGAGCACTCGGTCGTGCTGATCCGCGGCGGCCGCGTCAAGGACCTGCCGGGGGTGCGCTACCACATCGTGCGCGGCTCGCTCGACACGCAGGGCGTGAAGGACCGCAAGCAGGCACGTTCGAAATACGGCGCCAAGGCGCCCAAAGCAGGGTAAAGACAAATGCCGCGTCGCAGAGAAGTCCCGAAGCGGGAGATCCTCCCCGACCCGAAGTTCAACAACGTCGAGCTGGCGAAGTTCGTCAACGTGCTGATGACGCGCGGCAAGAAGTCCGTGGCGGAACGCATCATTTACGGCGCGCTCGACACCATCAAGTCAAAGTCGGGCAAGGACCCGATCGAGGTGTTCTCGCAGGCCGTGCAGAACGTGAAGCCGGTGGTCGAGGTGAAGAGCCGGCGCGTGGGCGGCGCGAACTACCAGGTGCCCGTGGAAGTTCGCCCGGTGCGGCGCGTGGCGCTCGCCATGCGCTGGATCCGCGAGGCGGCGCAGAAGCGCGGCGAGAAGTCGATGATGGTTCGCCTGGCCGGCGAGCTACAGGAAGCGGCCGAAGGCCGCGGCGGTGCGATGAAGAAGCGCGAGGAAGTGCATCGTATGGCTGAAGCCAACAAGGCTTTCTCGCACTACAGGTTCTGAGGACATGGCAGTGGCCCGCAAAACCCCCATCGAACGCTATCGGAACATCGGCATCTCGGCGCACATCGACGCCGGGAAGACGACGACGACCGAGCGCATCCTTTTCTACACCGGCGTGAACCACAAGATCGGCGAGGTGCACGACGGCGCGGCCACCATGGACTGGATG
>Ga0134121_10001224_pt1 | contig 24531 bp, 23 predicted proteins | sample KB301_FD_96463 | JGI IMG/M metagenome (GOLD analysis project Ga0134121, IMG submission 96463) | Terrestrial soil microbial communities without Nitrogen fertilizer from Kellogg Biological Station, Michigan, USA - KB3-0-1 | ecosystem: Environmental > Terrestrial > Soil > Unclassified ... | reverse complement strand
GTCGCGCTGCGCGACGGACGGGTGCGCGCCGAGCTCGCAGCGAACCGGCTGCGAGTGACCGAGGCGCGCATCGCGGGCGGCGACGGCAGCTTTACCGCCAGCGGCACACTGCCGCTCACGCTCGCCGACGGCCCCGTGACGCTGGCGTGGGAAGCAACCAATTTCCGCCTGCTCGGCAGGCCCGACATGCGCCTCGTGGTGTCCGGGAAGGGCAGCACGAGCTTCGACGGCAAGAAGCTCGGCCTGGTCGGCGAGCTGCGCGCCGACAGCGGCCACTTCGAGCTCGCCGGCGAAGCGCTGCAGCAGCTCGACGACTCGGTCGAGGTCGAAGGCGCCGAGCGCGGGGCGGCGGGCAAGCGCGGGCCGCTGCCGATCGACCTCGATCTCAAGCTCGACCTCGGCACGCGGCTGACGCTGCGCGGCTACGGTTACAACGGCGGCGTCAGCGGGAAGCTGCAGGTCACGACCAGCGCAAGCGGCGAGCTGCTCGCGCGCGGCCGCGTGGAGGCGGTGAAGGCGACCTTCCGCGCCTACGGCCAGGAGCTCCAGGTCGACCCCGGCATCGTGATCTTCGACGGCCCGCTCGACGCCCCCGGCCTGGAGATCAGCGCCTGGCGCCGCCACCAGCAGGTCGAGGCCGGGATCAAGCTCACCGGCACGCTGCAGACGCCGCGCGTCGAGCTGATCTCCAACCCGCCGGCGAGCGAGGGCGACAAGCTCTCCTGGCTGGTGCTGGGGCGAGCGCCGACCCAGGCGGGCGGCGCCGACCTGGCGGTGCTGCAGGCGGCGGGCGGCGCCCTGTTCGACCGCGGCGGCGGCGCGTCGCAGCAGCGCAGCTTCGCGGCGCGCGTCGGCCTAGACGAGCTCGGCGTGCGCAGCTCGAGCGAGCTCGAGAGCAACGTGGTGGCGCTCGGCAAGCGCTACGACAAGCTCTACGTCAGCTTCGAGCGCGCGATCAGCACCACCACGGAATACCTGGTGAAGCTCGACTACTCGCTGACGCAGCGCGTGTCGCTGCGCGGCCAGACCGGCACCACGAGCGGCGTCGGGGTCTTCTACCGCTATTCCTGGGACTGATTGGTCCGAAATTCCGGGTCGCCCATAAGACCTTGGTCCAATTACGCCGCTTGCCGCGCTGCTCTAAGTTAGGCCCAACTGCAAGGAGACCTTCCATGAACAAGCCGGCCGAGGGCGCGGGCGTGCGCTCATTTTTTTCCGCATCCCAGGACCGTGAAGAGCGTTGGCGCGAGCTGCATCGCGTGGCGAAAGGCCTGGCCGCCGGCGGCCAGGCCGAGAAGCTGCGCCAGGAGGCGCAGGCGCTCGTGACCCAGCTCAGCCCGCTCGAAGCGTTATGCGGCTATCCGGGCGCGCGCCTGATGGCACAGCTGAGCGAACGTCTGAAGGACGGCGACGGAGCTAGCCTCGCGCGCCTCACGCAGCGCATCAGCATGTCGCTGCTCTCGAACAGCTACCGCGACGATCCGGAGGCGTGGAAGTCCGACCAGGAAGAGGACGACCCGCATATTCCCAAAGTCCTGCCGCCGTCGATCGGCCGTGGCCAGGCGCGCAAGCCCTACTGCGAAGTGCTGATCGTTTCGCCCGGCGAGCGCTCGACCTGGGGGCCGATGTGCGACGGGATCCGCAGGCTGCGGCGCGATACCGACCAGTTCGTGGTCGAGCCGGTCGTGGTCGGCAGCTTCGAGGACGCGGTGCTCGCGGTGCTGGTGAACTACAACATCCAGGCCGTGGTGATGTTCGACGGCTTCGGCTACGAGGCGCAGGCGCCGCTACCCGACCTGCGCGAGCTGGTCGCGGCGTACATGCCGCAGGCCGCCGCCGCGCGTGACGGCGATCTCGCCATGCTGTTGTCGCGCGCGATGCATGCGATCCGGCCCGAGCTCGACGTCTACCTCTCCACCGATCGCGACGTCGCCAAGCTGGCCGGCGCCGACGAGGCGGCGGGAATCCGGCGCGTGTTCTACGCGCTGGAGGAAATGCTCGAGCTGCACCTGGCGATCCTCGAGGGCCTGCAGGATCGCTACGAGACGCCGTACTTCGACAACCTGAAGAAGTATGCGCAGCGCCCGATCGGCACCTTCCATGCCCTGCCAGTCGCCCGCGGCAAGTCGATCTTCAAGTCGAACTGGATCCGCGACATGGGCGAGTTCTACGGCGCCAACCTGTTCCTCGCCGAGTCCTCGGCGACCACCGGCGGCCTCGACAGCCTGCTCGAGCCCACCGGCAACATCAAGGTGGCGCAGGACAAGGCGGCGCGCGCTTTCGGCGGCGACCGCTGCTTCTTCGTCACCAACGGCACCTCGACCTCCAACAAGATCATCCACATGTCGGTGTGCCGGCCCGGCGACATCGTGCTGATCGACCGCGACTGCCACAAGTCGCACCACTACGGCCTGGTGCTAGCGGGCGCGCAGCCTTACTACATCGACGCGTTCCCGCTCACGCAGTACTCGATGTACGGCAGCCTGGCGATCAAGCCGATCAAGGACGCGCTGCTGCAGCTCAAGGCCGAAGGCAAGCTCGACAAGGTGCGCATGCTGGTGCTCACCAACTGCACGTTCGACGGCCACGTCGCGAACGTCGAGCGCACCATGCTCGAGTGCCTGGCGATCAAGCCCGACCTCATCTTCCTGTGGGACGAGGCCTGGTTCGGCTTCGCGCGCTTCTCGCCGTTCCTGCGCCGGCGCACGGCGATGGGCGCGGCGGCGAAGCTGCGCGCGATGTTCAAGGATCCTGAATACAGGAAGCGTTTTCAGGAATCCAAGGGCGCGCTGCCCGACCCGGACAAGGTGCGCGTGCGCGTCTACGAGAGCGACTCGGTGCACAAGTCGATGTCGTGCCTGCGCCAGGGCTCCGTCGTCGTGGTCGCCGACCAGGACTTCCACACCGTGGAGGCGTCGTTCAAGGAGGCGTTCTTCACCCACACCTCGACCTCGCCCAACCTGCAGATCATCGCTTCGCTCGACGTCGCGCGCCGGCAGATGGAACTCGAGGGCTACGAGCTGGTGAGCCGCGCAATCCAGCTCGCGGTCGAGATGCGCCGCGAGATCAACCAGCATCCGCTGATCTCGAAGTACTTCAAGGCGGCGACCCCGGCCGAGATGATCCCGTCCGAGTACCGCAAGTCCGGGTTCACCGACTACGGCCAGCCGGGCTGGACGCTCGCCAAGCTGGTCGGCGCGCTCGACTCGGACGAGTTCTTCCTCGATCCGACGCGCATTACCGTGCTGTGCGGCAACGCCGGCATGGACGGCTCGCAGTTCAAGGCGCTGCTGTCGAACGAGTACGACATCCAGATCAACAAGACCTCGCGCAACAGCGTGCTGGTGCAGATCAACATCAACAACACGAGGAGCGACCTCGCGCACCTGATCAAGGCGCTCGCCGACACCTCGCGCGCGATCGACAAGCGCCTGGCCGAAGGCGCCGAGCCGGCGCAGGCCGCGTTCAAGGCGCGCGTCAAGTCGCTGGTCGAGGACGTGCCCGACCTGCCGAACTTCAGCCGCTTCCACGACGCGTTCCGCGACAACCCGAAGAGCAAGACCGCCGAGGGGCACATGCGCGAGGCGTTCTACCTCGCCTACGAGGCCTCGGCTCGCGAGTACGTGAAGCTGAACAGCAAGGACGTCGACGAGCGGCTGAAGAATGGGCCGGAGATGGTGTCGGCGAAGTTCGTGATTCCGTATCCGCCGGGCTTCCCGATCATGGTGCCCGGGCAGGTGATCACGCAGGAGACCATCACCTTCATGCGCAAGCTCGACGTCAAGGAGATCCACGGCTTCAACGCGTCGCTCGGCCTGGAATTGCTCAAGCCGTCGGCGCTCGCCGAGCTGAAGAAAGAAGCCACTCCGAAACGCGAAAGAGAGCGCTAAGCCATGAAAGCCGTCTTCGACTGGTTCGCCGCGAACCCTTACATCCTGCTGTTCTTCGTGGTCGGCGGCGCGGTCGCCGTCGGCAAGATCACCGTCAAGGGCTACGGCCTGGGCATGGTGGCCGCGGCGATCGTGGTCGGCGCGGGCCTGTCCGCGTGGGCGTCGACCTACGGCACCGCGCTCAAGCTCGACAACTTCGCCAAGTCGCTCTTCTACTATCTGTTCATGTACGGCGTCGGTCTGCGCGTGGGTCCGTCGTTCATCAACAGCCTGAAGGGCGACGGCCTGAAGTTCACCGTGCTCGCGGTATTCTGCTCGGCGCTCGGCCTGTTCGGCGCGGTGCTGTTCACCCGCTGGTGGAGCCTGCCCGACGGCGCGGCGGGCGGTATCCTGGCCGGCGCGATGACCATGTCGGCGGCGATCGGCTCGGCGGAAGAGGCGGTGCGGCAGGGCGCGTTCAAGCTCGCCGACGGCCAGACCGCCGAATCCGTCAGCGGCATGATCGCGCTCTCCTACGGCCTGACCTATATCTGGGGCACGGTCGGCATCATCCTCATCTGCAAGTACCTGCCGCGCTGGTGGGGCATCGATGCCAGGGCGGCGGCGAAGAAGTACGAGGACGAGAACGGCGTGCGCAACGTGGACGACGCCGGCTTGACGGGATACAAGCCCCTGTCGCTGCGCGCCTATCGGCTGACCAGTAACGAGACGGCCGGCCAGACGGTGCGCCAGTTCCTCACCAGGCACCCGGAGTACAAGGTGGTGAACGTCGGCCGCGGCGAGCAGAACATGGGCGCGGCGGACGACCTGGTGCTGCAGAAGGGCGACGTGATCGCGCTCGGCGGGCGGCTGGAGGCGATGACTTCGAACATGGGCCTGATCGGCCCCGAGGTGCCCGACTCCAGGGCGCTCAACGTGCCGCTCGACTCGGCCGAGATCCTGGTCACCAACAAGGAGATGGTCGGCAAGGAGCTGAACGACCTGCGCAACACGCAGCTCGCCGGCACCATCGCGCTGCACCACATCGAGCGCGCGGGCGAAACCATCCCGCTGGGACTGCACACCAAGCTCGAGCGCTTCGACGTGCTGTTCGTCGGCGGGGTCAAGTCCTCGATCGACCGGGCGGCGCAGCTGCTCGGCAAGATCGCACGCCCCAACACCTCCACCGACCTGTTCACGCTCGCGGCCGGCATGATCCTCGGCTTCCTGATCGGCGCGATCGAGTTCCCGCTCGCCGGCTCGAAGGTCGGCCTGGGCAACGCCGGCGGCCTGCTGGTGTCGGGCGTGATCGTGTCGTCGGTCGCCTCGCGGCTGCGCTTCTTCGGCAGCACGCCGAACGCGGCGCGCAACGTCCTCGAGGACCTCGGGCTGATCGTGTTCATCGCCATCGTCGGCATCAACGCCGGCGCCGGACTGATTTCGCAGCTCACCGGCGCGGTGGCATTGAAGATCTTCCTCGCCGGCTTCATCGTCACCACCATTCCGCCGATCCTGGTCTGGGCGATCGGCTACCACTGGATGAAGATCAACCCGGCCATCCTGATGGGCGGCGTGGCAGGCGCGCGCTCGCACTCCGGCCCGGCGCGCGAGGCCGCCAAGGAGATCGGCAGCTCGGTGCCCTGGATCGGCTTCCCGGTCGGCTACGCCGTCTCCGGCGTGCTGCTCACGGTGTTCGGCTACCTGGCGATGGTGATGTCGAAGTGACGCTCGAGCTCGACCTGATCCACACCATCCTGGCGGCGATGGTGGTGCTGTTCGTCGGGCGCGCGCTGGTCGCGAACATCGGGGTGCTGCAGCGCTTCAGCATCCCGGCGCCGGTGGTGGGCGGCGGGCTGGTGGCGATCCTGCTCGCGCTCGCCGACGGCCTCGGCGGCGTCAAGCTGTCGTTCAACATGGCGATGAAGGACTCGCTGCTGCTCATGTTTTTCACCACCGTGGGCCTGGCCGCCGACGCGCGCATGCTGACCAAGGGCGGCATCAAGCTGCTCGTGTTCCTCGCGATCAGCGGCGCGCTGGTGGTGGTGCAGAACATCGTCGGCATCGGTGCCGCGCTCGCGCTCGACCTGCACCCGGTGATCGGCCTGTTCGGCGGCTCGATCACGCTGGTCGGCGGGCACGGCACCGGCGCGGCCTACGCCGGCCGCCTCGGCGAGACCATGAACATCCAGGGCGTGATGGAGCTCGCCATGGCCGCGGCGACCGCGGGCCTGGTGCTGGGCGCGGTGCTCGGCGGCCCGATCACCGAGTACCTGATCAAGCGCCACAAGCTGTCGGGCCCGGCGGAAGCGTCGGCCGGGGAAGCGGCGGCGGAAAAAGCCGACGGCGACGAGGTCACCTCGCGCTCGCTGATCAATACCCTGTTCGTGGTGCTGGTGTGCCTGGCGGGCGGCAAGGCGCTGGTGCGGCTGGTGGAGGGCAGCGGCTTCATCCTGCCCGACTTCGTGTTCTCGCTGCTGCTCGGCGTGGTGATCCGTAACGCGACCAACTTCACGCCCGCGTCGATGAAGCTGAGCGATCGCACCGTGGAGGTGGTGGGAGAGGTGGCGCTGTCGCTGTTCCTGGTGATGGCGCTGATGACGATGAAGCTGCTCGACCTGGCGAACCTGGCGGGACCGCTGCTCATCATCCTCGCGCTGCAGGCCATCGTGATGATCCTGTTCACGGTCCTCATCACCTACCCGGTGATGGGCCGCAACTACGACGCGGCGGTGATTGCCGGCGGCCAGGTCGGATTCGGCCTGTCTTCCACCGCCTGCGCGCTCGCCATCATGAAAGCGGTCACCGGGCGCCACGGCGCCTCGGCGCTCGCGTTCCTGATCGTGCCGATGGTCGGTGCTTTCTTCATCGACATCCTCAACGCGATGGTGATCCAGGGCTCGCTTGCGCTGCCGCTGTTCGGGTTTGGCCCATGAACGTCAACCGTTGGGCGAGTCTCGGCGTCCTGCTGGTTGTTGTTGCCGGATGCTCGCGCGGACCTGATCAGGACGCGCTCAAGGCCCAGGTCCAGCAGCAGATCGAAAAGGGCTTCAAGCCCGGCTTGCTCGAGCTCGCCGATCTCAAGCGCCAGGGCTCGAGCCCGCTGGCCGCCGCCGAGAACGGCGCCGAGCGCGTGCTGGTGTACTTCAACGCCACGCTGCGGCTGCGCGAGGGCTACGACTTCAAGGACTGGGAAGCCATGAGTCCCGCCACCCTCGCCCAGGTGCTCGGCGGCCGTGAAAAGGGCGTGTTCGGCGTCAAGCAGAAAGAGAATCAGGCCGGCGACCTGCTGCGCGTCTACGGCACCGGTGTCTTCGAGCGCTCCGCGCAGGGCTGGGCGGAGGTCGCCGCCGCCACTCGCGATGTCTCGCCGAGGCCGGCCGAGCCGGGCAATGCGGCGGCCTCGATCAATTCGAAGCGCTACCTGGATCAGCTCGCGTCCGTAGTCGAGGTCGGGCCGCCCGGGATCGACGCGAAGTCCGACGCCATCATTTCGGAGGAGCTCGAGCACGCGCTGCGCGCGATCGCGCGCCGGCGCGCGCGCGCGCAGGAGCTGGTCACCGTCGCCAGCGGTCCGGCCGGCGGGGAATACACGCGGGTCGTGGAGGCGATCCTCGGCACGCTGCGCAAGGGCGGGCGGCAAGTGCGCGTGCTGGGCGTCGAGACCGAGGGCAGCATCGAGAACGCGCTGCTCATCGGGCGCGGCCAGGCCGATCTGGCGCTGGTGCAAAGCGATGTGGCGTGGCTCGCGTCCAACGGCGCCGGGCCTTTCGCGGTCGACGGTCCCCTGAAGCGCATGGTCGCCCTCGCCAGCCTTTATCCGGAGCCGGTGCACCTCGTGGTGCCGGCGAAATCGGGCATCCGCAGCGTCGAGGACCTGCGCGGCAAGCGCGTGGACCTCGGCACGCCGCAATCGGGCACCCGGATCAACGCGCTCAGCGTGCTGCAGGCGCACCGCGTCGCCGCCAGGGACCTTGCCGAGGCGCGCGGCGACGGCCCGGCGGCCGCCCTGCACCAGTTGAGCAACGGCCGCATCGACGCGTTCTTCACCACGATCGGCGCGCCGGCGCGTGACCTGCAGCGCGTAGCGGCGGTGTTCCCGATCCGCCTGGTGCCGCTCAGCCGGGACGCGATCCAGCGGCTGGTCGCCGAGCAGCCCGGCCTGGTGGCCTTGCGGATTCCCGCGCAAACCTATCCCGGCCAGACCGAGCCCACCGCCACCATCGCCGCCACCGCACTTCTGGTCGCAGCCGCCGACAAGCCCGATGACGAGGTCACCGCGCTGCTCCAGCTGGTCTTCGAGAGCGTCGACTACCTCGCGTTCGGCAGCGCGCAGGGCGTGAAGATCGCCAAGGCGAGCGGGCGGCGCGGCGTGGCGATTCCGATGCACCCGGCGGCGCTCGCGTACTTCGGCAACAGCAAGCCCTGAGAGGAGCGCTACTAGGGGTTCTTGCCCAGTCCGCGCGTAGTCTGCACGAACAGCCGGCGGCCCTTCCAGAACATGTCGTGCAGCCGCAGCTGCGCGTCGTACACCGCCTTGTCCGGCGCGTCGTCGAACACCAGCACGGCCGCCGGCCGCGAGCCGTCGCCCGGCACGCGCTCGATGCGCGCGGGGGCGGGGCAGCCGTACTTCGCTGCGAACGCCTTCAGGTCGTCGTCGGTAACCTCGGGAGCGAGGTTACCGATCCACAAATTCATTTCTTGGCGGCTTCTTTCTTCGCCGGAGCCTTCTTGGCGGGGGCCTGCGCCGTCATCTCGAGCGCGAGCGCCGCAGTGTAGGTGACGCTGATGCGGTCGCCGGCGGCGATCTGCTTCAGGTCGACGTCTTGCGCGACCTTGAGCGGCACCACGTTGCCTTTCGGCCCGCGCACCGAGATGTAGCGCTCGTTGTAGTCGACCGCGTCGACCACGCCGGCGAGCTGCACCGTGCGCACCACCACGCCGCCGGGCTTGGCGCCCTTCGGATTGAGCTTCATTTCCTGCGCGGCGCTGGCCGACGGCGCGCCGCCCTTGCGGATGTCGACCGCCACCGCCTCGACGTACTTCATCTTGTACTGCTGGCCGACTTTCACCTGGTCGAGGTTCTGCGACTCCTTGGGCACGTTGAGCGTGCCGAGGTTGCCGCGCGGCCCGCGGAAGGTGACGGTGCGCGCTTCCTTGTCCACCTTGGTCACGGTGACCACGGCCTCGGCCTCCTGCACGGCCATCGCGCTGTCCTTGACCTGCGCGGCCGCGATCAGCGGGAAGAGGCAAAACAGTCCAATCAGGAATCTCATTGACATCTCCGTTAGAACTTCACGCCGAAATCGATGCGGTACTGGATGAAGTCGGCCTGCCCCCAGCCGCCGAGGTCCGCATATTGGTAGTTCACCAGGCCGCGGAACACGCCCTTGCCGACGTCGAGCCGCAGCCCGAGCCCGGCGTTGTAGCTGAAGCGGGTGGTGGTCTTGGTCGGCACGTAGGTCCCGCAGTAGGACCCGTACCACGGGTAGTACCAGCAGAACGATTCGGGCAGGCCGGCCGGGATGTTGGTGTCGATGTAGGTCCAGCCGAGGCCGCCGGTGGCGAACGGCGTGAAGTTGCCGGCCAGCAGGTTGTAGGTGCCGTTGAAGCGCACCGTGCCGGTCTCGATCGTGCCGTTGATGCGGCCGGTGAGGTTCGGGTTGTTCGGGCCGGGCTGCACGTTGGCGCTGTAGTCGATCTCGCTCCAGGCGAAGTCGATGCCGGCCTGCCAGTGGGCGTCGAAGTTGTAGGCGAAGCCGAGGTTGAGGCCGTTGCCGGTGTCGGTCTTCGCGGTGGTACCGCCGTCGAAGCTGTAGTCCTTGGACTGGGTGAAGACCGGCCCGATATAGAACTCGCCGTGGCGGGCGCGGCTCGAGGACTGGGCGGCGGCGGGCAGGGCGGCGAGCAGCGCGGCGGCCAGGAAAATGGATTTGAGGATCATGGTAGGGGCTACGGTACGCAACGCCTTGCCGCCGCGGTATTGGACCTTGGTCCCATGGCTGAAAAGCGCAAATGCAGGCCCTGGGCTCACAGCAGCTTGCTGATGAACCGGCCCACCAGCTCTTCCAGCGGAATCATGGCCAGCACCAGCGGCAGATACGGCAGCGCGACCACGATGGCGAGGCGCACGATCGTCTGCATGCTGAACGGCAGCACGCGCATCTCGCGCAATACATCGTGCGCGCCGGCCAGGTCGGCGAGGGACTGGATGTCTGCGCTGCCGATGAGCGGCTCGCCGGCCGGGTGCTGCCCGCCCAGCCACTTGTCGCGGAACGCATCGGCGTAGCGCATCGCCAGCAGGCCGTACTCGCGTGTGCCTTCGCGCTTCGCGCGGGCGAGCTGGAAGACGAAAAATGGCAGCGGCGCCAGCACGAGCGCCATCAGCAGCGCCACCGCGCTGGCGATCTCCATGTAGAACGCCGGTAGCGCCGCGCCCTCGTGCAGGATCCGGTTGCCGATCACGCCCGCCAGAACCGCGGTCTGTGCGACCAGCAGCGGTATGAAGGCGAAAACGCTGTTGCCGATGAAGCCCAGCCCGCCCGCGCGGTCCGGGTGCAGGGGATTCAGCCGCAGCGGCAGCCGCGACACGCGCCACAGGAAGACATACCAGACGAGCAGGCGGAAGTACCAGCGCAGCAGCACGAAGCGGAACAGGTTGAGGCTGACGAAGGCATACCACCACCCCGCCGCCGTGAGGTTCCCGCCGCCGGCCGCATCGATCTCGACGTACCAGCTGCCGATCTGCATCGCCATGCGCTCGCGCCAGACCCAGTAGCCGAACGTGATCGCGGCCATGGCCAGCGCGATCTCGATCGGCGCCGAATTGCGCAGGCGCATCACCGACGCGATGATCGCATCGAACCGCGCGCGATCCGCGGCAGCGACGATGCCCCGGTCGACGAACTGGCGCACCGTGGCCTGCACGCGCTGGTGCACGATCAGCTCCGCGGCGATCAGCAGCGGCAGCGCGAGCAGCAGGCGCGCGTGAACGCCCAGATCGAAGGCGAACGGCACTTGCACCCCGCCGAACGCGCTGCCGCCCGCGAGCGTGAGAACGGCGAGCGGCAGCCACGCCACGACGATGAACAGGAGGATGCGCCGCTCCACCAGGTCGGCGCTCGGCCGGATCAAGCCCGAGCGCAGGTAGAGCTGGTACAGCGGCCCGCCCAGCACCAGCGAGAAGTCTGGCGCTTGCGGCGCGAGCGGAGGCTGGCGATTCACCTGCCTGGCATTCTTCGGCGAAGTTTCCGGCGGCGCTAGTGGACCTTGGTCCCATTGGTGCGGTAGTGTGAAACCGTGAACGTGGAGCCGGCAGCCGTATTGAGAACCGGGCGCGTGGAGCAGGGCTTGCTGTGGAGCGCGCTCGCGGTCGCCGTCGGCTACTACCTCGGGGCTCGCCTCGGCTTCCTCTTCACCCTCCAGCCGCACCCGATCTCGACGCTGTGGCCGCCGAACGCGCTGCTGATGGCGGCGCTGCTGCTCGCGCCGGCGCGCTGGTGGTGGATGCTGCTCGTCGCGGCGCTGCCCGCGCACCTGCTCGCGGAGCTGCAGAGCGGGGTGCCGCTTGCCATGGTGCTCGGCTGGTATGCGAGCAACTGCAGCGAAGCGCTGATCGGCGCGGCGCTGGTGCGCGTCTTCGTGCGCGGGCCCTTGCGCCTCGATTCATTGCGCCGCGCGGGCCTGTTCCTGCTGTTCGGCGTGCTCGTCGCACCGCTCGGCTCCTCGTTCCTCGATGCCGGCCTGGTCACGCTGATCGGCTTCGGCGACGGGGACTACTGGACGCTGGTGCGCACGCGGTTCTCCGGCAACGTGCTCGCCGAGCTGACCATCGTGCCGCTGATCGTGACCTGGGCCAGCTGGCGCCCCCGCGAGCTGCGCGATGCGCTGCCGAAGCGCTTCGCCGAGATCGCGGCGGTGTTCGCCGGGGTGCTGATGACCAGCGTGGTGGCGTTCGAGCTGCCGGTGTTCGACGCCAACACGGCGCCGGCGCTGTTCTACGCGCCGCTGCCGTTCCTGCTGTGGGCGGCGGTGCGCCTCGGGCCGCGCGGCACCGCCAGCGCGCTCGCGTTGATGGTGGTGGTGACGATCTGGGGCGCGGTGCACGGCCTCGGCCCGTTCGCCGGCGGCCCGCCGCAGGACACGGCGCGCGACATGCAGCTTTTCCTGATCTCGGTGTCGGTGCCGCTGCTGCTGCTCGCCATGGCGCTCGAGGAGGGCGGCAAGGCCGAGCTCGATGCGCACGAGCAGCGCCAGCAGCTCACGCATCTTTCGCGCGTGGCGATGCTCGGCGAGCTCTCGGGCGGCATCGCCCACGAGCTCAACCAGCCGCTCACCGCCATCCTGTCGAACGCGCAGGCGGCGCAGCACTTCCTCGCCGGCAAGGAGCTCGACCGGCACGAGCTGTCCGAGATCCTGAAGGACATCATCGCCGCCGACCAGCGCGCCGGCGAGGTGATCCATCGGCTGCGCGCCCTGTTCAAGAAGGGCGAGAGCCACCTCCAGCCGCTCGACGCCAACGAGCTGGTGCGCGAGGTGCTCAGCATCGCGCACGGCGACCTGATCACGCGCGCGGTCGAGGTGCTGCCCGACCTCGCGCCGAACCTGCCGCTGATCGAGGGCGACCGGGTGCAGCTCGAGCAGGTGATGCTCAACCTGGTGATGAACGGCTGCGATGCGATGACCGCCGGCGGCGTCGACGCCCGGCGCCTCTCGATCCGCAGCCGCTCGAGCGACGCCCTGGTGCAGATCAGCTTCACCGACCTCGGCCTGGGCTTCCGCGCCGAGGACTACGACAAGCTGTTCCAGCCCTTCTACACCACCAAGCCGCAGGGCCTCGGCCTCGGCCTGTCGATTTCGCGCTCGATCGTGACCGCGCACGGCGGCCGGTTGTGGGGCAGCTCCAACCCCGGCCATGGGGCCACCTTCCACATCTCGCTCCCCATATTGGACCTTGGTCCAATTACTGCACGAGCGCTGAACTGATCCAATCGCAACGTGCCGTCCGTCGCGATCGTGGATGACGAGGAAGGGATCCGCAAGGCGCTCAGCCGCCTGCTGCGCGCCTCCGGCCTTGACGCCGAGAGCTACGCCAACGGCCAGGAGTTCCTCGACGCCGCCGCCGAGCACCGGCCCGACTGCGTGGTGCTCGACCTGCACATGCCGGGGATGAGCGGCCTGCAGGTGCTGCGCAAGCTCAAGGCCGCCGGCCAGCGCCTGTCGATCGTGGTGATCACCGCGCACGACGAGCCCGAGACCCGCGAGCGCTGCATCGACGCGGGCGCCTGCGCCTACCTGCGCAAGCCGCTCGAGGACCGGCTGCTGCTCAACGCCATCTCGGCCGCGATGCGCGCCCATACCCCCCACATCAAGAGGTGATCGTGCTGAAGCGTTTACTGCTGCTGGCTGCCGTCAGCCTGGCTCTCCCCCTGTGCCTTCCCGCCGGCGCGCAGACCCTGGACAAGGTTCGCAAGAGCGGCGTGATCACGCTCGGCTACATCGACGGCGCGGCGCCGTTCTCGTATGCCGACGGCAACGGCCAGCCGCAGGGCTACTCGATCGAGCTGTGCAACGCCGTGGCCGACGGCGTCGCCGCGCAGCTCAAGCGCCAGAACCTCAAGGTGCGCTGGGTCAAGCTCACCATCCAGGACCGCATCGACGCGGTGCGCACCGGCAAGGTCGACCTGGAATGCAGCACCACCACGTGGACGCTGTCGCGCCAGCAGCTGGTCGACTTCAGCCTGATGACCTTCGTCGACGGCGGCAGCCTGCTGGTGAAGAGCGACGCCGAATTCGGCAAGCTCGCCGACCTCGACGGCAAGCGCATCGCGGTGATCAAGGGCACGACCACCGAGCGCGCGCTGCGCGACGCGCTGACCCGGCGCACGGCAAAGGCCGAGCTGGTGTCGATCAAGACTCGCGACGAGGGGCTCACCCTGCTGCGCGAGGGCCAGGTCGACGCCCTTGCTTCCGACCGCACGGCGCTGATCGGCGTGGTGGTGATGAGCGGGCGCGGCGGCGGCCAGTACAAGCTGCTCGACCAGGACTTCTCCATCGAGCAGTACGCGCTCATGCTTCGGCGCAACGACGCCGACTTTCGCCTGGCGGTGAACCGCGAGCTGGCGCGCGTCTACCGCAGCGGCGAGATCGAGAAGATCTACGGCCGCTGGCTCGGGCCGCTCGGCCCGCCGAGCGTGCTGCTGTCGGCGACCTACTTCATCCAGAACCTGGCGGAGTAGCCGTGCGGCGTTTGCTCGTTGCCGGCCTCGCCTGCTCCGCGTTGAACGCCTGGGCGCAGACCTGCCAGGTGTGCGGGGAAATCCGCACCATTCGCGAGGTGAGCGCCCCGCGCACGGTGATCTCGCCCACGCCCGAACGCACCACCGTGGGGACTTCATCCGATCTCGACACCGGGCCGGTGGTCGGCACGGTCGCGCAGTTCCAGTGGGGCAAGGGCGAGGGCAACTGGCGCTTCGGCGCCGCCGGCACGCCGGAGATGCAGGACCGGCTCGGACAGACCTACTACGAAGTGGTGGTGGCGATGGACGGCGGCGACAAGCGCACCGTGCAGCGCCGCGACGTCAGCCGCTTCTACGTGGGCCAGCGCGTCGCGCTGCGCTCGGGCGAGCTCGAGCCGATGCAGCCATAACAGGGAGATGGCATGGAAAAGCGGGGAATGATCATCCACTTCACCGACGGCACGAAGAAGGTGCTCGAGTTCCCGCAGCAGGTCGCCGACAGCGACGCCAATGCCGCGGCGAGAATCAAGGAAGCCCTCGACGCGCGCCACCTCACCCTCGAGGCCGAAGGCGCGCTGATCGTGGTCCCGCTGGAGAACGTCAAGTACCTCCAGGTCTACCCGGCGCCGAAGAAGCTGCCGGCCGGGGTGATCAGGGGAGCGAGCTTCAAGGACTGAGCAGGGAGGCTCTCGATGATGAGAACCATCATCGCAGTCGCGTTGCTCGCCGCCAGTCTTGCCACCATCGCGGGGTGCGAGACGACCGGTGGCGGCGTGAGAGTGGAGAACCCGTCGCCATTCCCGTATAACTCAAGGTGGTAGATGGCTGACGAGACCGCCGCGGGGTACCTGGACGCGCGCATCGATGCGCTGCGTGAGCATCTGGCAGCGCTCGCCGCGGCGGTGCCGCAATTGCCGGCCGCGTTCGCAGGCGTGCAAGACCAGCTCATGCTGGAGTGGCAGGCGAGGGGCCGCGGGTACGTCCTCGGCCTGATCGCCGCGTTCCTCCTTCTCGGCTTCGCGCTCGAAGCGGTCTACCGCTACAGTTTTCCGAAGCCAGAAGCCGAGCGGCTGCGCGCCATGGCGCTGCGCTTCGCGCGCGATGTCGGCGGGGTAGCTCTGTTCGCGATCGGCAGCATCGCCGCCTTTCTGGTGTTCGATTGGCCGCCTCGCACGCGCCAGGCGGTCGTCGCTTTTCTCGCCGCGTTCATCGTGGTGCGCCTGGTAATGGTCGCCAGCCGCGCGCTGCTCTCGCCCGGGGACGCGCGCCTGCGCATCCTGCCGGCGGGAGACGGGGAAGCGGCGTCCTGGCACCGGCGCGTCGCGCTGTTCGCCGGCTGGCTCGCGTTCGGCTGGGTGCTCGCCGGCTGGCTCGCGCTCCTCGGCATGGACCTCGCCTCGCGGCAGATCATCGTCTACCTGCTCGGCCTGGGGCTGCTGGCGATCGCGGTGGGATCGGTGTGGCGCCGCTCGCGGGTCGTGGCGATCGGTTTCGTCGTGGCCTGGGTGCTCTGGGTGCTCGTCGGCGCGCGCGGCCTGTTCTGGCTGGTGCTGGTCGCCGTCGCGCTGCCGGGCGTAATGCGGCTCGCGCAGGCCGGGGTGGATCATGCGCTGCGCCCGCCGGACGCTGCTGCCGCCGAGACGCGCGGGGTGACGGCCGCGGCGCTGGGCCGCACGCTGCGCGCGCTCCTCATCATCGGCGCCGCCTTCCTGCTGGTGTCCGCGTTCGGCCTGAACGTCGACGCGGTGGCTTCCGGCGACGCACTGTGGATGCGCCTGCTGCGCGGCGCGGTGCAGGCGCTCGCCATCATCCTGATCGCCGACGTCATCTGGCTGGTGGTCGCGTCGCTCATCGACCAGAAGCTTGCCGCGACGCAGGACGCGAGCGCCCGGCTGCGCACGCTGCTGCCGATCGTGCGCGGCACGGTGGCGGTGGTGCTGCTCGTGATGACGGTGCTGATGGCGCTCTCGGCGCTCGGCGTCCAGGTCGGGCCGCTGATGGCCAGCGCCGGCGTGCTGGGCATCGCCATCGGCTTCGGCGCGCAGACCCTGGTGCGCGACATGTTCAGCAAGTTCTTCTACCTGCTGGACGACGCCTTCCGCGTCGGCGAATACATCCAGAGCGGCAATTACAAGGGCACGGTCGAGCACCTCGGCGTGCGCTCGGTGGTGCTGCGCCACCACCGCGGGCCGGTCTACACCATCCCCTACGGCCAGCTCGGCGCGGTGCAGAACCAGAGCCGCGACTGGGTGATCGACAAGCTCACCATCGGCCTGACCTACGACTCCGACCTCGACAAGGCGAAGAAGCTGATCAAGAAGATCGGCAAGGACCTGGCGGCGGACCCGGAGTTCGCGCCGAGCATCCTCGAGCCGCTGAAGATGCAGGGCGTCGAGCAGTTCGGCGACTTCGCGATCCAGATCCGCATGAAGATGATGACCAAGCCGGGCCAGCAGTTCAGCATCCGGCGGCGCGCCCATGCGATGATCAAGCAGGCGTTCGACGCCAACGGCATCAAGTTCGCCACGCCGACGGTGCAGGTGGCGGGCGGCGGCGCCGCCGAGCCGGCGGCCGTGGCCGCGGTACGCCAGGTGCTGGAGCGCGACAAGGCCTCGGGCGAGGCGTGAAAGCGCTGCTGCTGCTGGCGGTGGCTACCGGCGTCACCGGCCTGGAGCACGATCTTCCCGCGCGCACCGGCGACCTCGACACGCTGCTCGAGCGGCGCGAGATCCGCGTGCTGGTGCCCTACAGCCGCACGCTGTTCTTCAACGACAAGGGCGCGCAGCGCGGGCTCACCGCCGACACGCTGCAGGACTTCGAGATCTTCCTCAACCGCAAGTACCCGAAGAAGGGCTACCCGATCACGGTGGTCGCGCTGCCGACGACGCGCGACCAGCTGCTGAGCGGCCTGGTGCAAGGGCGCGCCGACATCGCCGCGGGCAACATCACCATCACCGCCGAGCGCGCGAAGAGCGTCGATTTCTCGCAGCCGATGGCGAGCAATATCGCCGAGATCGTGGTCACCGGCCCGCGCTCGCCCAAGCTCGCGCGCATCGAGGACCTCGGCGGGCACGAGATCCACGTGCGCCCCTCGAGCAGCTACTACGCGAGCCTGCAGAAGCTCAACCTGAACCTGCGCGCCGCCGGCAAGCCGGAAACGCGCATCGTCGCGGTGCCCGAGGCGCTCGAGGACGAGGACCTGATGGACATGGTGGGCGCGGGCATGATTCCGCTCACGGTGGTGGACGAGTGGAAGGCGAAAGCGTGGGCCTCGATCCACAAGCGGCTGCGGCCGCGGCCGGAGCTCGCGCTGACCGACGGCGAGAGCATCGGCTGGGCGCTGCGCCCCGGCGCGCCGAAGCTGCTCGCGCTGGTGAACGAGTTCATCGACAAGCATCCCGGCTCGCGCGAGAAGCGGATGAAGGCGTATCCGCAGTACCTGTCGCGGCTGAAGAATGCGACCGCGGACGAGGACTGGAAGCGCTTCGAGCAGACCGCGGTGCTGTTCCGCAAGTACGCGCCGCGCTACAAGCTCGACTACCTGATGACGGCGGCGCTGGGCTACCAGGAGTCGCGGCTCGACCAGGGGGCGCGCAGCTCGGTGGGCGCGGTCGGCATCATGCAGCTCCTGCCGGAAACCGGCGCGTCGATGAAGGTCGGCGACATCACGCAGGCCGAGCCGAACGTGCACGCCGGCATCAAGTACCTGCGGCAGCTGCACGACCGCTACATCACCGGCGAGAACGTCGACGACCAGAACCGCACGCTTCTCGCACTCGCGTCCTACAACGCCGGACCGGGGCGCATCGAGAAGCTTCGCGCCGAGGCGCCGAAGCTCGGCTACGACCCGGACATCTGGTTCAACAACATGGAGCTGGTGGTGGCGCGTCGCGTCGGGCAGGAGCCCGTGATCTACGTGCGCAACATCTACAAGTACTACGTGGCCTACAAGCTGCAGGTCGAGACGCTGGAGGCGCGCCGCGCCGCCGGCGCCGCGCACGCGCCGCCGAAAAAGTCAGCCGGCGCGCCCCGCAAGAAGAACTAGCTCGGCCAGCGAGCCGGCGCGCATCTTCTTCATCACGCGCGCGCGGTGCACCTTGACCGTCTTTTCCGCGGTGCCGAGTTCGGCGGCGATCTGCTTGTTGAGCTTGCCCGCCACCACGCCGGCGAGCACCTCGCGCTCGCGCGGCGTAAGCGCGGCGACCCGGCCGGCGACGTCGGCCCGCGCCTCGCGCGCGGCGCGCGCGCGCCGGTCGTTGCTGATCGCGATGCGCACGGCGGCCAGCAGCTTCTCGCGGTCGACCGGCTTGGTGAGGAAATCCACCGCGCCGGCCTTCATCGCCTTCACGCTTTGCGGGATGTCGGCGTTGCCGCTCAGGAACACGACCGGGCAGTCGTTGCCGGTACGCACGAGCTGCGCCTGGAGATCGAGGCCGTTCAGGCCGGGCATCGTCAGGTCGAGCACCAGGCAGCCGGGCTCGCCGCTCTGCGTTTTCGAGAGGAACTCCTGCGAGGAGGGAAAGGTGCGCACGGCGAAGCCCGCGGATCGCAGCAGGCGTCCCAGCGATCTCAGGACCAGCGCGTCGTCGTCGACTACGTTTACCAACGGCGCTTCAGTGTCCAAGCCCGTCTCCCGAGACTTCCAACCCTCACTCAGAATACACCTCGTCTAGCCACGGTTGTGTGCGGTATCGAACATAGAGACACCGAGGACCGGCGCCAGGTTGAGGCCCACCCCGCGGTCAGAGTACACCGGGCCCGTTGGCGCCGGGAGGGCAAACCGCAACCCTTGTGGACAACGGGCGAAGCTCAGGGTTTTCCCTGACAGGATTTCTCCCGACTTGAAGCCGTAACGGCCCTCTGCAATATTTCCGTCTATGGGAGAAACCAAGCTTGGGAAGGAAGTGATCGCGCGGCTGGTGAGCAAGCTCGGCAGCGTGGAGAAAGCTGCGGTCAGCCTCAGCATCCGCCCCGGCTTGGTGCAGCGCTTCCTCGAAGGTCAGTCGCCGGTGCCGGATGCGGTGCTGCTGAGGGCCCTCGACGCCATGGCGGATCCGGCCACGCCCGCGCTGCGGCCGGAATCCGCACCGCCGAAGGGCCGGCCGGTTATCTAGACGTCCTGCGCTAGGCGGCGCGCGCCTGGCCTTGTTCCTCGCTGATCAAACGCTGCACGATGCCGCGCATCGCCATCCATGCCTTGTCCTGCCCGAGACCCACCGCCGCGCTCGGCCCGAGGTCCATGTTCTGCTGCTGCGCCTTGATGATCGCCATGTCCTCGAGGAAGATGTTATGAACTTGAGTTCTTAACATGTTGGACACCCACGGCTCGTCCAGCTTGAAGTTGTAGGCCTGCGCGAAGAAGTAGTGCGCGGTCTTCTCCGTCTCCGGCGTGATCGCGTTCAGGTTCCACATGTTGACGCCGTTCGCGCGGCTTCCCTGGCGCGCGCCGGTGCCGGCGGGCGAGGAGCCGACATCGAGCTTGACGAAGCACGGCGGGCCGAAGTGCGTGAACTGCCAGCGGTCCACTTTCATCCCGTCGGGAAAGCCCCCCATCTGCTTGTGGAACGGCGCGGGCAGCTCGTTCATCACCCAGCGCGACACGACGATGCGGTCGCCCTCGCGCTTCACATCGAACTCGGAGCGCGCGAACGTATCGGTGCCGAGGGTGTTGGGATGCAGGAAGGGCAGGTGCGTCGTGTCGAGCAGGTTCTCCACCACCAGCAGATAGTTCGCGTCGACGTGCAGGTAGCTGCCGCCGAAGCGCCACGCGGGATCGTCCAGGTAGTGGAAGTCCTCGATCTTCGCCGGGTCGGCCTTCGCCGGGTCGCCGGTCCAGATCCAGATCCAGTGGTTCTTCTCGACCACGGGATACGCCCTGACCTTGGCATTCCCCGGCACGAGATCTTGCGAAGGCACCTTGACGCACTTGCCGGTGGTATCGAACTGCAGCCCGTGATACGGGCAGTGCACCACGTTGCCGACCAGCTTGCCCATCGAGAGCGGCGCCTGGCGGTGGCAGCAGCGGTCTTCGAGCGCGACCGGCGCGCCGTCCACGGTGCGGAACAGCAGCACCGGCTCGTCGAGGATGATGCGCCGGCGCATCTCGCGCGTCAGCTCGTGATCCCAGGCCGCGACGTACCAGGCGTTACGCACGAACATAGGCCCTCCTTGCTCTCACCTCGTAGATTACCAGCGTCGCGCCGAGGATCAGCCCCGCGACGTTGACCCAGCCGTTGATCGCGGCGGCCTGGAACGGCATCAGCAGCAGCAGGCCGGCCAGCACGAACCCGATGCGCGACGCCAGCGGCATGACGCGGAACGCATAGCCGGTCATGCCGGCGCACACGAACCAGATGCCGGCGACGGAAAGGGCCATCACCAGGCAGATGGTGCCGACGCTGCCGCGCATGATGAGCGCGGGCGAATACACGAACAGGAAGGGCACGATGTAGGACGCCCAGCCGAAGCGCATCGCGGTCCAGCCAGCGGCCATCGGGTCGGTCTTGGCGATGGTCGCAGCGACGAAGGCGGCGGTGGCGATCGGCGGGGTGATCAGCGACATGATGCCGAAGTAGAGGATGAAGAGATGCGCGGCCATCGCCGGCACGCCGACCTTGATCAGCGCCGGCGCCACCAGGATCGCGAGCATCACGTACACCGCGAGCGTCGGCAGCCCGAGGCCGAGGATGATGTTGGTCACGGCGCAGATGATGAGCAGCAGCAGCAGGTTCTCGGCGCCGAGGTTGACGAGGTAGGCGGTGAGCGCGAAGGACAGGCCGCCGATCTGGAACAGGCCGAGCACGTAGCCGCCGATCGCGCTGATGACGATGATCTCGCACACGCCGATGCCGGTCTCGATGATCGCGCTCCAGATGTCCTGCAGCTTCATGCGGGCGCCGCGGTAGCCGACGAACAGGCCGAGCCCGATGATGATCGCCGAGGCGAGCGCGGCGGAGGGCTCGGGCTCCCAGTTGAGCCAGAACATCGCGCCGATGATCGCGGCGAACGGCGCGAGGAAGATCCAGCCGCTCGCGAGCACCGGCCCCATCGGCGGGATCTCGCTCGGCGCCACCTTGCCGATGCCGTAGCGCGCGGTCTCGAGGTCGCACTGGATGAACAGCGCGGCGTAATACAGCACCGAAGGCAGCAGCGCGGCGAGCGCCACCTCGCGGTAGGGCACCTGCAGGAAGTCCGCCATCACGAACGCCACCGCGCCCATCACCGGCGGCATGAGCTGCGCGCCGTTCGAGGCGCAGGCCTCGATCGCCGCCGCGAGGCGCGCCGGGATGCCCGACTTCTTCATCAGCGGGATGGTCACCACGCCGACCGCCAGCGCGCTCGCCGCCGCGATTCCCGAAATACTGCCGAACAGGCTGGAGGCCACGACGGCGATCTTCGCCGCGCCGCCGCGGTAGCGGCCCATCAGGCCGAGGGCGAAGTCGTTGAAGAAGCCCGAGCCGCCCGAGCGCGCGAGCAGCTGCCCCATCAGCACGAACGCGATCACGATGGTCGAGGCGATCTCGAGCACCAGGCCGAGCAGGCCGTTGTTGTCGAAGTTGAGGTAGACGGCGAGCGTCGCGGGCTCGACCTTGTGGGTGCGCAGCTCGCCGGGGACCAGGTGGCCGAGGAGCACCCAGACCACGAGCACGAAGGTGATGACGATCAGCGAATAGCCGGAGGTGCGACGAGTTCCTTCCAGCGTAAGAAAGGCGAGCAGACCCGCCAGAAGCAATAATTCAGCGGTGACGGTCCCGGCCTGCGCGGTGATGCGGGGGAAATGGATCGCCACGTAGATTCCGCCAACCAGCCCGGCGGCCGCCAGCAGCCAGTCGAGCCAGGGAATGTCGCCTCGCGGCTTGCCGCGCTGCGCGGGAAAGCTGATGAACAGCAGCGCGAGGCAGACGCCGTAGATGCCGGCGAGGAACTGCTCGGGGAAGAGGACCAGCCCCGCCCAGCGGGTGAGGCCGACGCTGTAGGCGAGCGAGCCGAGCGTCAGCGTCGCCGCCAGCACCGTCTGCGCCAGGCGGCCGGCCGCGGAGTTCGGCGGCGCCGCGGCCGATAGTTCCTCCACGGGACTCTAGCGCAGCCCGGTTTCCTTCCAGTACTTCTCGGCTGCCGGGTGGTAGGCGAGGCGCGGCTGCACCTTGCCCGACTTCGAAGGATCGTAGGCGCGGAAGTTCGGGTGTCCGGCCACCAGCTCGTCCTTGTGGGTGTGCACCGCCTTGATGAAGTCCACCACCACTGCGTCGGGCACGTGGGTGCCGACGCCGATGATGAAGTCGATGGTCTGCACCTTGGTCGGCTGGTCGACGCCGGCGATGTGCGGCGCCGGGTTGACGGTGGAGAAGTAGTACTCGGGGCGGATCGCCTTCATCCGCTTCTCCGAGTCCGGCAGGATCTCCATGTTCAGCACGCGCAGGCCGCCGACCGCGGCGGAGATCTCCTGCACCTTCGGCGCGCCGACCGCGAAGAAGAAGATGTCGATGCGGCCCGACTTGAAGTCCTCCGAGGCGCGGATCACGTTCACCGTCGGCACGTGCTTCACGTCCTTCAGCGTCACGCCGCCGGCCGCCAGCAGCGCATTCAGGTGCGTGATGACGCTGGTCTGCTGCACCCACTCGGTGGGAATGTTCTTGCCCTTCAGGTCGGCGATGCTCTGGATCGGCGAGTCCTTGCGCACCCAGAACGCCATCTGGAAGCCGAACAGGGTCAGCGCGACGCGGATGTTGGGCTTGGGGTTGCCCTTCCACACGTTCTCGCCTTTCTGCGCCTCGGCCGGCTCGCCGATGTCGAGCAGCAGGAAGTCGGCCTGCTTGGAATTGACCGCGTCGATGATGCCGGTGTCGCCGCCGTGGCCGATCACGCGCACCTGCAGCTTGCTGTGGTCCTGCACCACCTTGGCGATCACCGACGCCTGCGCGTTCAGCAGCGTGCCGGGCTGCAGCGTGGCGAAGCCGACGGTCTGCTGCGCATTTGCGGCAACGCACCATGCAGCGGCGAGCGCCGCTGCCATTCCATAGCGGTTGAACATTACGCACTCCTCCTGTGACGGAAGTCTACCGCTTCCCATGGACAGGGGATTGCAGGCCTCACGGCGATGCAGTCTAATCGGCCGAAACGCCGAAAAGAAACGGGGGGAACATGCGCAGCCGCCTATTGCTTGCGGCCGCGTTGACAGTCTGCGTTCAGGGATGCGGAACGGGTCGCGGGGGCTCGTCCGAGAGGGTGATTTGCGTCAACGAATCCGCGCGCGTCGGCCAGGAGATTCGAGTCCATAGCGCGAGCCAGCTCGGCGAATTTGTCGAGGTGCTCGTGATCACGAGCCTCCACGGCCCCAGCCGTCATTGCGCGAGGGACCCGCGTTTGCGGATTACCGCACGCGCAGCGCCGGCGGAGGAGGCCGAGCAACGCCTCGCGAAGTTGCGCGAACGCAACTTCCCGAAGAAGTTCGAGCGCGTCGCGACCGTAGACAGCAACGATGCCCTGCCGGCCGGCGCGTTGCTTGTCGCCACTCACACCTACCGCAAGGTCGGACCCGACGAGGCCGCGGCATGGCTGGTGGTGAATTTCAGCGACGCGAGCGAGAAAGACGAGCGTTCCTACGTGGCCGACGCCACCGCGCATTGCGGCAGCGGCGCGCTGAGCATTGCCTGGTCGACCACGTTCCGGCAGCAAGACGGCGCCGGGGAGGCGGTGGACTCCATCTCGCATACGCCGGCGCTGAAGATCGACAAGCCGAGCGCCGCACTGCTGGCGGGCGCACGCAAGATCTGCTCAATGGAAAGGTCACCATGAGTGAAGATTCCATGAAGAGGATGGCGATGGTGCTGGTGGGGGCGCTCGCGCTCGGCGCGTGCGCGCGGATGCAAGTGACGTCGGTCGCGCTGGAGGAGAAGCGCGTCTGCATCATCGAAAACCCGCGGGTCAAGTTCGATTTCATTGGCGCCTATCGCCGGGCGCTCGAGGAGCGCGGTTTCGCGGTCGAGGTCCTGCCGGAAACCGCGTCCCTCACGGCCTGCCCCGTGACTTCGCGCTACATCGGCTACTACCGCTGGGATCTGGTGATGTACCTCGCGTCCGGCGAGATCCAGGTATTCCGCGGCGGCCAGCCGGCGGGTCGCGCGGTGTACACCGCCAGGTCAAGCCGGACCAGCGCGGAAATCGTGATCAGGGACATGGTGGCCGAGATCTTCAAGGGATAGGGGGAATCATGAGGGTCGCGCTGCTTGCCCTGGGCCTCGCCGGCTGCACTTCAGTGCCGACCGATCCCGCCCGGTTCAGCCTTGAGCCCCAAGCAGTGTCGCAGCTGCGCGCGCCGCAGGCCATCGCAGTCCTAAACACCTACCGAGCGCCGGCGGTCACCAAGATCAATAACGCCGGCTGGACGGCGGACTTCCAGACGTTGACCGAATCCGCGACCGTGATGC
>Ga0134121_10001223_pt1 | contig 24532 bp, 16 predicted proteins | sample KB301_FD_96463 | JGI IMG/M metagenome (GOLD analysis project Ga0134121, IMG submission 96463) | Terrestrial soil microbial communities without Nitrogen fertilizer from Kellogg Biological Station, Michigan, USA - KB3-0-1 | ecosystem: Environmental > Terrestrial > Soil > Unclassified ... | reverse complement strand
TTCTCCGAAACAGTTTCCTGTACGATGTGATCGATCTTGTCTTCGAAATCTTCGATGCAGTTGGTCTCCCATCCAGGGAGTTGGTTCCGGCGCAGGTACTGCGGCACGTGGTGGTTGACGATGCCGCTGAGGCGTCCCACTTTCAGACCGTTTTTTTCTTCCAGTGCAGGACTGCCGCTGATGAAAATCAATTTGCCTTTCAAAAAATCCGCTTTGCCTGTTTCTGCGATATAGCTGAGCATGGCATTGCGGGTGCTGTTGATGTGGTTGCTGATGCTGTCACTAGTGATGGGAATATATTTTATTCCTGAAGTGGTGCCCGACGTTTTGGAAACATACAATGGTTTGCCCGGCCACAGGATGTTGGGCTCGCCTTCCAGCATTCTGTCAATGTAAGGTTTCATGGCTTCATAATCCCTGACAGGAACGCGCGCAATAAAATCTTCATACGTTTTTATTTCCCCAAACCAATGATCTTTCCCGAAGACCGTATGCCGTGCCTTGCGGATGAGACTGCGGAAAATTTTTTCCTGTAGCATCACCGCATTCATGCTTTGGTGGCGGAGTGAACCGGCAGTAAAGGATGCAATGGGTTTGCTGAGTGCGGAAAGGATGCTCATTGGGCACGAATGTGCGGAAAAAAGTTATTGGTTTACTCCTTCACCACTTTTCCGCGCCTGGTAATTACCCAATTCCCTATTTCCCAATTCCCGACTCAGAACGCCACACTTTACGCTAAAGTTTTCTTTTTGATTGTCGCTGACGACTTTGAAAAAAGGTGATGAGTTCGACTTCGTTATTCTTTATCCTGTAGTATAGCGTAACATTATTATTAACTACACATTTGTGAATTTTCTTTCTTTTGTTTACACATACGTACATATGGGGAGTTTCTGAAATTCCATCAAGCAAATCGTCAATACGATCAAGAAATTTTTCTGAAACTGTTGCGCCCCATTCTTTGTCAAGATATTCTAATACGGTTTGAAGGTCATCTAGAGCACGTGGAGAAAAATGAATTTCGTGATTCATCCACGCTGTCTTTTCCTGAGCATGTTCATTGCCTGCCGGCGTGGAATGCGTTTTCCTTTATTCAGTTGCTGAAGTCCACCTTCAATAGCAGCTTTTTCTTCACTACTGATGCTTGCCCATTGATCAAGGGATTGCTTGCCGTTAAAAAAATTTACAACAATTCCATAAAGTTCCTTAAGTGATGCAGGGCTTAACTCTCCAATTTGTTTTTCGAGAAGGATTTTTATTTGGTCTGTTGTCATTAGGCTGTTCTATTGTATGCAAATATAAGGAGGAAAGTTTATTGCTTGACCACTTTTCCGCGCCTGGCAATTACCCAATTACCTATTTCTCAATTCCCAACTTAAAACGCCACATACTTCTGCGGATCGAGCGCAGTACCATTGCTCCACAGTTCAAAATGCAAATGAGGACCGGTGGAAAGTTCGCCACTGTTGCCGATGATGGCAATCACTTCTCCCGCCTTTACAAAGTCTCCCGCTTTTTTAAGGAGAGATGAGTTGTGCTTGTAAAATGAAAACAGGTTGTTGCCGTGCTGGATGCCGATCACCCACCCCGTTTCGCTGGTGAAGTTGGCCAGGACGATGGTGCCGTCCAGCGTGGCTTTTACGGCTTCATTAGGATTGCCCGCGATGTCGATGCCGTAGTGTTTCGAAACGGCATTGAAGCGGTTGGTCACCATTCCTTTCACTGGCGGAAAAAATAAAAAGCTGCTGATGCCGGAAGAAGAAGAGGTGTTGGCATTCAACGTAAACTTATCGCTGCCTTCGATCTCTGTGCGGAGCAATGAATCTTCTTTGGATTTCTTGAGCGTATTGATGTTGTCAAACTTGTTATTGCCCGTCGGTTTTTTGTCGGCCGAATCACTTTTCAGGTTTCCGTTTACGATGTTGCGGATGTTATCGATGTAGAGGTCGCGGGCATTCAGAGCGATCTGCATGCTGTCGCTGCGCTGCATCAGGGTGAAGAGCTGCCGTTTCATTTTCACGTCACTGTAACCGGGAATGTATTCGCGCAAACCTGTAAAGGCAATGAGCAAAGTCGTGAGTACAATGAGCAGGATGATGGTAATGCCGGCGGTGACAAAAATATTCAGCGGGCGAAGGTGGAATGCGGCGCGTTCTTCAAACGTATCCTCATTCAGGAAAACAAGTTTGTAACGGCTCTTGAGGCCGCTGAGTTTTCGCTTCTTTTTTTCTTCGGGCATGAGCGTTTTAAACTTGTAAATTGCACCAAAAGTATATTTAATATGTAATAGGTAATATTTAAAATTTGATACGGAATACCGATGTCGTCTTTGTGCTTCCTGTTCATAGCAGGCGTGAAGGCTGTTACATATTAAATATTACCTATTACATTATTCCATTACGGACAACTTTTCTGTCGTTTCTGCTGCAGAGAGGATTATTAAAATATTTTTGCAACTTTGTCGTTAACAGGTTGCTGTAAAATCAGGGTTTCAACCCGAAAATGCAGGCAGCCGGGATTACTCATTACACCTTCAGCACAAGAACAGGATCAGAAGAAGATGCATTCATTACGCGTAAAAATCAGTGTTGTATTTGGTTTGGCTCTTTTTGCAAGCGCATGCAAGAACACGAAGAGCGGATTTATCAGCCGCAATTACCATGACCTCACGGCCCGTTACAACGGACTCTACAATGCAAACCTGAAGATCGATGATGGCGCACAAAAATTGTCCGACGCGCAAACAGACATCTATGACCGCGTGCTGCCCGTTTTCAAGTATGCCGATGCCCAGAAAGCCAAGAGCATTTATCCGCAGATGGATGAAGCGCTGAAAAAAACAAGCACTGTCATCCAGCGGCATACCCTGGTGGACAAAAACGGAAATGAAAAGCCGGACAAGGAGCACTGGATTGATGACAACTGGATTGCTTATGGTAAAGCACTTTTTTACAAGCACGAATATTTTGAGGCCATTGAAACATTTAAATATGTGGAGACCACGTATAAGAATGAACAAGGCAGGCATGTAGCTTCCTTGTGGCTGGCCAAAACCTATTTACAGCTTACGCAGCTGAAAGAAGTGGAGGATAAACTTGATTACCTCCGCAACCAGAAAGACCTGAGCAAAAAGGTGCGTGCCGAATACGATGCTGTGGCTGCAGATTATTATCTGCAGACGAGGAATACCGACCGCGCCATTGAACACCTGGAGCTCGCCATCCCCGTTACAAAAAACAGGAACAGCCGCATCCGGTACATGTTCATCCTGGCGCAGCTCTACCAGCAAAAGGGAGATTTCAAAGCCGCTTTTGACCTCTATACAAAAGTGATCAAGAAAAATCCTGTGTACGAAATGGCCTTCAATGCCCGCATCAACCGCGCGCGCTGCTTTGATTCGCAAAGCCAGAACAGCAACAGCGTGAAAAAGGAATTGCAGAAAATGGCAAAGGATCCGAAGAATAAAGAATACCTCGACCAGGTTTACTATGCGCTTGCAGGAATTTCTCAGAAGGAAAATAAAGAAGAGGAAGAAATTATTTACCTGCAGAAATCCATTTCCGCCAGCACGAGCAACCAGAACCAGAAAGCCATCAGCTACCTTGAGCTGGGAAAAATTTACCTTTCTAAGCCCGATTACCGGACTGCGCAACTGTATTACGACAGCTGCATTACCAATTTAGGAAATGATCACCCGGATTACACTGACATTCTCACGAAAAGAAATTCTTTGACGAAGCTGATCAAGGCGCTCAATACGATTCATGACCAGGACAGCCTGATGCAGTTGGCGCTGATGAGTCCGGCTGAACGTGAAAAAGCCGTTGAGGACATGCTGAAAAAAGAGGACGAAGAACGTCAGCGTAAGCTGGAAGAAGAAAAAGAACAGCAGGTGAACCAATTGTTTAACAACGACAATAAACAGCAGCAGCAGTTCAACCGCGGCAACGGTTCTTCGTGGTATTTTTATAACCAGTCAGCCATCACTTTCGGTTACAACGATTTCCAGCGGAAGTGGGGGAGCAGGAAACTGGAAGACAACTGGAGGCGCAGCAGTAAGCAAATGAATATACAGGAGGAAGAAGTGGTCGTGGAGGATACTGTGAAGAATGAAATTAAGGACCCGGCAGAAGCGCGCGAAGCCCACAGGAAAGAGCTCCTCGATAAAATTCCCAGCGACCAGGAAGCGATCAATAAGTCAGTCGGGAAAGTGATAGATGCTTATTACAATGCTGCCATGATTTACAATGAGCAGTTGAATGACAAGACGGCGTCTGCAAAAATGTTTGAGGATTTGCTGGAGAAATATCCTGACAATAAATACAAGCTACCGGCCTATTACCAACTGTACCGGCTCTACCTGGCAATGAAGAATACGCAGAAGAGCGAGTACTACAAAAACATGCTGCTGGATAAATATCCTGACAGCGACTATGCGATGATCATCAAGAACCCGAACTTCATGGCAGAGAAGGCGGCGAAGAAATCGGACCTCGAACTTTTTTACGAAGATACCTATCGCAAGTACCTTAACGGTGAATATGCTTCCGTGATCACGCGCAAGGCACAGGCCGAGCAGATGTACCCGGGGAATGCCTACATCCCGAAATTCGACATGCTGAAAACGCTGGCCATCGGGCGCACGCAGCCGATCGGAGCTTTCACGGCATCGCTGCAGGACATCGTACGGAATTATTCTGAGGACCCTGTCAAAACACAGGCGCAGGATATTTTAGATTATATCAACGGCATGGGCCAGATGGATGAAAATAAAATACCGGAAAAAGATACGCTGGAACGGATGTACAATTACAATGAAGACACTACGCACATGGTGATCCTTGCTTTCAGGAATGTAGGTCCGATCAATTCCGATCAGCTGAAGGTGAAGTTGAGCAATTACAACACAAAGTATTACAGCACGAAAGGGTATTCGATCACCAGCCAGTTGCTGGACCATATTACCCAAATCATTATCATCCGCGAGTTCGCTGATAAAAATGAAGCCATGCTTTATTTCAACGGAGCCAATGACAACGATGAAATTTTCGGGAATACAAACCCTGACCTGTACAACATTTTCGTGATATCCTCGAACAATTTTCCGTCCTATATAAAGGATAAAAAGACGGAGACCTATCTTGATTTCTTCAGAAAATTCTATCAATAAGCATAGAATCGCAGTTTTTTATTTCAGTAAGGAACTATTCATTTCTCTCTCAATTAGCCCTTGACTCTAAGTATATTAGCCCTACATTTGTCACACCAAGGAATAATCACTTAACAGTTTTGATATGTTCAATAAAAATTCAACCCCGGGAACAGATGGCAGCACGTCATCCATCAACCTGATCGGTGCGGGCACCGTTGTGGAAGGTGACATCAAATCCAACGGCGACATCCGCATAGATGGATCAGTGGTCGGCAACATCGTTTCAAAATCCAAGGTCGTGGTGGGCGCTACAGGATCCATTGACGGCAATGTAACGAGTCAGAATGCTGACGTGAGCGGGAGTATCCGCGGAAAAGTGACGGTGAATGAATTGCTTTTCCTGAAATCATCAGCCAATATCCAGGGAGACATTGTTACCGGCAAACTGGTGGTGGAAGTAGGAGCTACTTTTACCGGCACGTGCAACATGGGCCCGATGATCAAGGACATGCATGGGACTGAAAAGCAAAATGAGATGAAAGAAAAAACCGGTTCCTGAATAATTTAATAAAGTATATCAAAGAATCTGTCCATGTTCAGGGCAGATTTTCTTTTTTGTGGTGAAAAGAGAATTGGTACTTTTACTTTCCCCATTCAAACCAATTCAATGAAACGGATATTTTTTTTGCTCCTCGTTGTTTTACCATTTGCCTCATTCGCGCAGTTGCAGGACGATTTCAATGACGGCGATTTTACAAACAACCCGGCATGGGGTGGACTCGTGGATTCCTTTATTGTAAATGCATCGCAGCAGCTTCAGTTGAATGCATCAGCTACAGGCGCAGCAACTTCTTATTTGTCCGTTGCCAATGCGATGGCTTCGCTTGCGAATACGGAATGGCGGTTCTGGATCAAGCAGAGTTTCTCTCCATCAAGCAGCAATTTCGGAAGGGTTTACCTGGTATCGGATCAGGGCGTTGTTACCGGGCCCTTGAATGGATACTATCTTCAGTTCGGAGAATCAGGCAGCCTGGATGCGGTTGAATTATTCAGGCAGGATGGAAGTGCTTCCACGTCGGTTTGCAGGGGAACAAATGCAGAGATAGCCGCGTCCTTTACGATTGGTATTAAAGTTACACGCGACGCAAGCGGTCTCTGGACACTTTCCGTTGATCCGGCCGGCGGAACCAATTATGCGACGGAAGCGACAGGGAATGACGCTACGTACAACACGTCTGCATTCTTTGGAATTCAGTGCTCCTATACATTAAGCAATGCAACTAAATTTTATTTTGACGATATCTTTGCCGGTGCGGGATCGGTAGACGTGACGCCGCCAACGCTTGTTTCGGCAACAGCTCTTTCAACAACACAGCTTGATTTACTTTTCTCAGAGGGCGTAGACGCGGTGACTGCGGGAACGATGGTGAACTACGTCGTGGACCAGGGAATAGGCACTCCCGTTTCAGCTGCGCGTGACGGAAGCAATTTTTCATTGGTGCACCTCCAGTTCGCCGGTTCATTTGTTACAGCTACAACATATACCGTTACTGTAAATAATGTGAATGACCTCGCAGGGAACACCATCGGTGCGAATTCGTCAGCAACGTTTACCTATTCTCCAGATGCAACACCGCCTGCGCTTTCTTCCGCAGTGGCGGCTTCAGCCACACAGCTGGACGTGCTTTTCTCAGAAGCAGTTGATATCGCTACTTCTCAAACGGCGTCGAATTATTCCGTTGACAATCTAATCGGCACTCCGTCTTCGGCGCTGCGTGACGGTTCAAACTTCAGCCTGGTGCATTTGACTTTTGGGAATACTTTTTCCGGCGGCACGACGTACAGCCTCACTGTCAACAACGTGAAAGACCTGGCCGGCAATACCATCGCTGCAAATTCAATTGCAACCTTTACTTATACGGCGTCAAGTGCGCCTGTTCCCGGAGACGTTGTCATCACGGAATTCATGGCAGACCCTGATCCTGTGATAGGACTACCGAATGCAGAATACATAGAGATTTATAACAGGAGCACCAAAACGTTCGACCTGAACGGATGGAAGATTTCTGATTCCGGAAGTCCGCATGATCTGACTTCATTTCTGCTGCTGCCGGATTCATTCCTGATTTTGTGCAGTACAACTTCTGCAGCATCGTTTGCCGGGTTCGGAAACGTGATGGGCGTAACCTCATTTCCTTCGCTGAACAATACAGGCGGTGATGATGTCATACTCTTCGATCCTTCTTCTGTTACAATAGATAAAGTTCACTATGATGAGTCCTATTATAATGACGCCTCTAAAGCAGATGGCGGCTGGAGCATTGAACGGATCGATCCTGACTTTACCTGCCTGAGTGCAGCGAACTGGAGAGCATCCGTAGATCCTTCCGGTGGAACGCCGGGCCGGGTCAACAGCGTCGATGCCACCTTTGCTGACAACACACCGCCGAGACTTTTACGCGCCTGCCTTGATGACTCGTTGCATGTCACGCTTTACTTTTCTGAAGCAATTCCTGATACTGCCCTTTCGAATATCCTGAACTACTATATCGCCGAAGGTGACATACTCCTTGGGAATCCTGTTGCCGCCACGCCTGCTGCTGATGGAAGCAGCGTTACGCTTACGCTTTCGGGTTCGGCGGCCAATGGAGTTTTTACAGTCAGCATCACGTCCACCTTTGCCGATTGTGCCGGAAACGGCGTTGCAGCAAATGAAGCGAACTTTGCTACACCGGAGCCCGCATCTCGCAATGATATTCTATTCAATGAAGTATTGTTCAGCGTTGACAACGGAGCGGTCGAGTTCGCCGAACTTTACAATGCCTCTTCAAAAATAATTGACCTGGGTACGCTTGAGATCAACAACTACAGCATCACCAGCGGAAACCCCAATACGCCGCAGGCATTGGCCGACGGGTGTTACCTGATGTTCCCCTCCACTTACCTTGTGCTGAGCGATGACGGCGACGCAATAAAAGCTCACTATACTACGCCAGCGCCTGATGCATTCCTCGACATGAGCTTTCCTGATTTGCTTACAGATGAAGATATGGTTGTATTAAAGAACAGTTCTGCACAGGTCATTGATTCCCTGCACTATTATTCCTCCTGGCATTTTCCCCTGTTGAATGACGTTCACAATATTTCATTGGAGCGTTTAAGCGCAACCCGTGAAACAAACGATCCGCAAAACTGGCACAGCGCTTCTGAGACTGTTGGTTTTGCCACGCCCGGCTACAAGAATTCGCAGCAGGATGAACAAGGCGTGGGGAAGTCAGACGTTACAATCGAGCCTGAAGTTTTTTCACCTGACAATGACGGCGTCAACGACGTCGTGAATATTTTATTTCACTTCACTACACCAGGCTACCTGGCGAACGTAAAGATATATGATTCGAAAGGGAGATTTGTCCGGACGCTTGTCGACAACAAACTGCTTGGAAATGACGGAAGCTTCAGCTGGGACGGAGTGAACGACGACAAAGAAAAATCACGCACGGGTATTTATGTTTTTTACATTGAAGTATTTAACATCAACGGAGATGTAAAAAAATACAAGAAGACATGCGTGCTGGCCACGAAGCTGTGATTTTTTTTTCGGCATAATTTTTCTTCCACCTGCATGGACACGATTCAGTTTTCTGACCGGAAAGAATCCGTTAATTTTTACGAAGGGCGTTATGCTGCCGGTTACATGGGGCATTGGAGTTCCTTCGATAAAAAACGGATGTATGAGCTGATCAATGGGCTGAACCTGCCTGCTGAAGGGAATGCATTGGATTTTGGTTGTGGCCGTGGAATATTTACGGCAGTGATCCGGGAAGCACTGCCGGGCTGGACGATCACAGGCTGCGACATCAGTAGTGAAGCCATTGAGAGCGCAAAGCGAAATAATCCTTCCATCACTTTTTTTGTACTGGGAGAAAAAAATATTTCAGAAAAAAAGTTCGATTTTATTCATTCGCACCATGTGCTCGAACATACGTTTGACCTGGAGATCACGGCGAAGGAAATTGCATCTTATGCTGCAGAAAGGTGTGTAATGCTTCACAGCTTACCCTGCAACCATGAGGGAAGCCTGGAATACCGTTTATCACAATGGACAAAAAACGGAATAGATCCTTCCACCGGAAAATTTTTCTTTGAGGATTCTGCGCACATGCGGAGACTGAGTGCGCAACAGGCAGAAGCTTTATTTTCGAAACATGGTTTCCGCATGACCAGGAAATATTTTTCGAACAGGCGCTGGGGAGCCGTCAAATGGATTGCGGAAAGCAATTTCGGCCTGGTCAGGAATATTTCAAATCCTTTTCGGGCGAATTCTACATCATCATTTTTTAAGCTGGCTGTGTGGAGGAAACGACTGTTGTTTTCCTGGTTTTGTTTTTTTGCGGCATCGGCTTTTTCTCCTGCAGACCGTGGTAAATATTATTTTCTGAAAAAAATTTTCCAGGCATTATGCTGCTTGCTTTTCTTCTGGTTTGCCATTCCTGTAAGCAGGTTTATTACCGTGATGGCGAAGCGGGAATGGGATGAAGAAAAGGAGAACTCCGCCGGTTCTGATATGTTTTTAGTTTTTGAAAGATGATTCCCGAATTTTTAAAGGCGGAAGTAGAAGCGGGATTCAGCAGGCATTTAAAAAAAGAAATCAAAATTTCCGCGTCCGTACCTGTTTCGGGAGGCTGCATCAACAGTTGCCTGAGGCTGGAGACCAATGCAGGAAAACATTTTCTGAAATACAACGATGCTTCGCTGTACCCGGGTATGTTTGAAGCGGAGGCATCCGGATTGCAATTACTTAAAGATGCAGAATTTGTAGCAGTTCCGGAAGTTTATTTCAGCGGTGAAATAAATAACGTTTCATTCCTGGTGATGGAATGGGTGGAGCAGCGAAAAAGAGTAAAAAATTTCTGGGCTGATTTCGGAAACAAATTAGCAGCGCTTCATCGATCAACTGCTGAACATTTTGGCCTGGCCATGAATAATTATATCGGATCTCTTGCACAGTCAAATGCCTTTGAAAAAAACTGGGTTGATTTTTTTATTCACCAAAGGATTGAACCTCAGCTAAGAATGGCAAAAGACGCAGGTAAAATAACAGATGGAACAGCCAGGAGTTTTGAAAAGCTTTTTCATAATCTTCCCGGACTTATTCCCGTGGAAAAACCTGTGCTGCTGCATGGAGATTTATGGAATGGAAATTATTTGGTAAATGAAAGGGGGGAGGCAACGCTGGTTGATCCTGCTGTTTACTATGGTCACCGCGAAATGGATTTGTCGATGACAAAACTATTCGGTGGATTTGACAGGGAATTTTATCCAGCTTACGAGGAAGCGTTTCCGCTTGAGAAAGGGTTTGAAGGGCGCGTTGACATTCACAATTTATATCCTTTGCTGGTGCATGTGAATTTGTTTGGGGGCGGGTACATGCAGAATGTAACTTCAATCCTCAAAAAATTTAGCTGATCGCAAATTGAATTTTATTTCGATATTCGTCAAACATTACCGGAGAAAGATGTCAGAAGAAAAACACGATTCCATCAACTCATCCAAAGCCCCTGAACCTGTGGGTTTGTATCCGCATGCAAGACGTGTGGGCAATTTATTGTTTTTGTCGGGCGTGGGGCCAAGGGAACGCGGCACAAAAAAAATTCCGGGCGTCGAGTTGGATGTCAACGGAAATATTTCTTCCTATGACATCGAAGCCCAGTGCCACTCTGTTTTCAAAAATGTAAAGTCCATCCTGGAAGATGCGGGATCCTCGTGGGACAAAATTGTGGACGTCACCGTTTTCCTCACCAACATGAAAGAGGATTTCCCGAAGTACAATAAGTTGTGGGCGGAATATTTCAAAGACAACCCGCCCTGCCGCACAACGATTGAAATCAATTGCCTCCCCACACCGATTGCCATTGAGCTGAAGGTGATCGCCACCATTTGATGAAGCGCCTGCTGAAAAAACTACCGCCAGCGGTTCAGTACATCCTTCTTGTCTATGGAACCGGCATGCTGCTGTTTTCATTTTTCCGGTTGCTGCTGCTCTTCCTCCACCTGAACGAAGCGAAAGAAATCCCGGCGACGATTTTATTCCAGGCTTTGCTGATGGGCTTGCGGTTCGATGCCGTCATCAATGGATACCTGCTCCTGCTGCCCGCATTAATTTTATTTCTTCTGTCTTTTTCAAAGAAAGGGAATTTGTTTCCCGTCAAACTTATTTCAGGTTTCGTTGTAGTCATCTATGCGGTAACATTTTTAATTCATGTCTGCGACATGCGCTGGTATGGACACGGAGCTACACGCCTTACAGTTTCATTTTTGCAATGGACGGACACGCCTGGGTGGATGCTCAAATTTACATTCCAGGATATTTACAATTACCCGTTTATCATTTTAATGGCTGCGTTGATTTATTTATTTCATCTGGCTGTAAGAAAAATAAAAACAACGACCTTCATTAAAAACCAGGCATTCGTCAGCACAACAAAAAATTTGCTGTCGTTCCTGCTGCTCTTCGCATTTTTATTCATCGGCATGCGCGGACGGCTGGCGGTTAAATCTCCCATTCGCTGGGGCACGGCTTTTTTCAGTCCTTACAATTTCACGAACCAGCTTGGATTAAACCCCGTGTATACTTTGATGCGGAGCTGGCTGGACAAAAAAGAAAACCAGGATGTCCGCTATAATTTCATGAGCGAAACGGAGGCTGAAAAAATCTTGCGTGAAAGCCTCGACGCTGAAAACCCTGATACTGTCATTTCTCCTGTGGCCAGGAAAGTCAATGCTGCAGGAACGCCTCACCGTTTCAATATTGTGGTTGTCTTGATGGAAAGCATGAGTGCGAAGAACATGAGGCATTTCGGAAACGAGGGTAACATCACACCTGTGCTTGACAGCCTCTTTGATCACTCCATTGCATTTCCTGATTTCTATTCCGACGGCAACCATACCTTCAATGGAATTTATTCTTCCCTTTACGGTTGGCATTCACTGCCCATGGTTCATCACATGAAAGACCTGGCCCACCAGCAGCCTTATGCCGGACTGCCGAAAACGCTGCTGTCGAATGGATACACGACAACTTTTTTCACCACCCATGACGACCAGTTCGACAACATGGCTGGATTTCTTTTACCGAACGGTTTTGAAAAAATAATTTCTGAAAAAGATTATGACAGGAAAGATGTGCTCAGCACACTGGGCGTTCCGGATCATGTGATGTTTGAACAGGTGATCAAAGAAATGGATGAGAAAGCTAAAAAAAACCAACCCTTTTTTATAGCCATGATCACCGGGAGCAACCACGAACCTTTTGTACTGCCTGAAAATATTTCATTAAAGACGCATGCTCCTGTCATGGCGCAGCGAATGGTAGAATATGCTGACTGGTCCATCGGCAAATTCCTGAGCGATGCGGCAACTCATACCTGGTTTGATTCCACCGTTTTTATTTTCACCGGCGATCACGGCGGACTCATCGACGGATTTGACCATTATCTTGCATTTCATCACATCCCCCTGATCATTTATGCACCGAAAATATTTCAGCATCCGGAAGTGATCAATAAGGTGGGCGGGCAGGCAGACATCTATGCCACTGTATGCGGACTTTTGAATATATCCTATACCAACAATTCAATGAGTGTGGACCTCATAAATTCCCGGCGCAGCTTTTATCCCTTTAACTACGATGAGGAAATGTGTTGTGTAAGCAGGGAGAACTTTATTACGATTGGCCATGACCATGAACGCTTCTTCGGCATTTCACCTGACAGGAAAAATATTTTGGAGACGGAAAAAACTTCGCTTGCTGATTCGATGAAAATATTTCTGGAAGTCGCTATGCAGGTTACGCAGAGAATGATTGAAGAGCGGAGAATGCATTAAGGAAGCAAATTTCGAATTTAGAAAATCCGAAATCCGAAAAAATAAATAATATTGAATTTTAAATCGATTTTTATTTTTTTGATACTTCGAATTTATAATTCTAATTTTTTTCGAAATTCAATATTTAAAAATTCGAAAGTGAGGTTCAGTAAACCTAAGTTTTAACAAATGCAATCGACAGTATATTTGAAGCACCTAATATGCCCATTTGAGCCAGATGCTTCCCCAGGTAAAACCTCCGCCGAAGGCAGCAAGCACAAGATTGTCGCCTTTGTGTAATTGCTTTTCATAATCCCAGAGACAAAGAGGAATCGTTCCACTTGTTGTATTCCCGTACTTCTGGATGTTGAGCATAATTTTTTCTTCGCCCACGCCCATGCGCCTTGCGGTAGCATCAATGATGCGCTTGTTTGCCTGGTGAGGAACCAGCCACGACACATCTTCCGCTTTCAGGTGATTGCGCTCCATGATTTCCGCGCTCACGTCGGCCATGCCCTTCACGGCGAATTTGAAAACGGGCTGTCCGTCCTGGAAAACAAAATGTTCTTTTTCATCCACTGTTTTATGCGAAGCAGGCTTCACAGAGCCACCCGCTTTTTGGTGCAGGTAGACCCTGCCGCTTCCGTCGCTCCTGAGGATGGAGTCCAAAATTCCGTAGCCATCAGTATTCGGTTCCAGCAAAACGGCGCCGGCGCCGTCTCCGAAAATAATGCACGTGGAGCGATCGGTGTAGTCAATGATGCTGCTCATTTTGTCGCCTCCTACGATCACCACTTTTTTATACTGACCGCTCTCGATAAATTTTGATCCTGTTACCAGGGCATAAATAAATCCGGAACACGCTGCCTGGATGTCGTAGCCGAAAGCATTCTTCGCGCCGACCTTATCTGTGATGATGTTTGCTGTTGCCGGAAAAACGAAGTCGGGCGTGGTGGTAGCGCAGAGCAGCATATCGATTTCTGTCGGATCGATGCCGCGTTTTTTACAAAGCTCCAGTACAGCAGGCACAGCCATGTCGCTTGTACCGAGGCCTTCGCCTTTAAGTATCCTGCGCTCCTTAATACCCGTGCGTGAAATGATCCACTCATCCTTGGTGTCGACCATTGTTTCCAGCAATTGGTTGGTTAACCTGAACTCCGGAACAAATCCTCCGACGGCGGTAATGGCAGCAGTTATCTTTTTGCTCATCTATAAAGGTTGTCGGGCAAACCTACATGATTTTTTGGCAAAAACTAACAAGTAAAATGAAAAAATGATGTGTTGCCGGTATGTGTTATTGAATCAAAAACGCTACGGAAAAATAACGGGAATGAATTATTGCAAGAGAAAAATCAGGAAACCGCTTCCTTGCTGAATGCCTGCGCAATTTTTTCCGACAGCTTTACCTCTGCGCATTCATGCGAGTTCAGGATCATGTTCTTGATCGCCTTTGCTTTGCTGATGCCATGTGCAATGATCACGGTGCCGTTGATGCCGAGGATCGGTGTGCCGCCATAATCTTCGTAGTTGAAACGGTCGAAATATTCGTTCTGGATTTTTTGCTTTTTGATAATGCCGTAAAATGATTCAGCTTCTTTCAGCATAACGTTTCCGGTGAAGCCGTCGCATACGATCACATCTGCCTTGTCGTTGAACAGGTCGCGTCCCTCTACATTTCCCATGAAAGAAATGTCGCGTGTTTCTTTCAGGAGTAGGTGTGTTTCCTTGGTGAGCAGGTTTCCTTTTTCTTCTTCTTCACCGATGTTCATGAGCCCGACTTTAGGATCAGCAATGTGAAGGACATGTTTTGCGTACACAGTTCCGAGCAAGGCAAACTGCTGCAGCACTTCCGGTTTGCAATCTGCATTGACACCTACGTCAAGCAGTAATCCCCAGCCTCCGGAAACTTTTGGAAGCAAGGTTGCAATGGCAGGACGGAGAATGCCGGCAATAGGTTTAACCGTGAACATGGAACCGACGAGCATGGCGCCCGTGTTTCCGGCGGAAGAAAAGGCGTCGATCTTTCCTTCCTTCAACAAGTGGAAGCCTGCGGCTAAGCTTGATTTTGGTTTCTGCTGAAAAGATTTCGTTGGATGCTCGCTCATCTCGATCACCTCCGTAGTGTGGATGATTTCGAAAACGTCTTCTGAAACATTTTGCTCTTTGAGGATCGGGCGGATTTCATCGATGTTGCCGATGAGCACGAGCTTCACATCTTTCGGAAGTTCATGGTATGCGGCAATGGCACCAAGCGTTGTTTCGCGCGGTGCGTAGTCGCCACCCATAATGTCAATTCCGAGTCGGAGCATTTTTGCCGTTTTCAGTTATCCGTCAGCAGTGATGCAATACAAAAGAAAGCATCACTGAAGAATCCGAATTATGTTATGCAGATTCTTTTTCCATTACTACTTTTCCCTTGTAGTAAAGTTTTCCTTCAAACCAGTGTGCGCGGTGGTAAAGGTGCGGCTGTCCTGTCGTAGGATCAGTGGCTACGGTAGGCACTGTTGCTTTGTAGGTTGACCTGCGGCTTCCTGTCCTGGCTTTGGAATGTTTATGTTTAGGATTTGGCATTGTTCTTTATTTTATTGTGAACGTTATTTTTTTTCTGTTTGTTGTCTGCTGGCTTCTGGTCTTGAGCTACTAGCTTCTAGCTTCTGGCAGCTTGCTAATTAATTTTTAATCTTTTACTCTGAATCAGTTTTTTGATTTCTTGTCTACTGCCTATTGCCTATTGCCTACTGATTCTTAGTTCAAATTTATCTTCTTCAGCATCTCCCACCTCGGATCCACTTCTTTTTCTTCGTTCTCCCGGTGAAGCAGTTGATCAAGTTTTTTTAAAGTTTCAGGGTTGCATCCATTGTCACCGTTTTCATCTTCTTCATGCACGTTGCGCATGGGAATAAGGAGCGTGACGTACTCGTAAATAAACTGGGCCACATTCAGCTCATGTTCTTTCGGCGAGATGACGATCACGTCTTCTGATTCTTCTTTTGGTTCCGGACCGAACTTCACGGTAAGCTCGTTGTACCCGGTGAGTTCCAGTTCCATGGGATCTCCGCAGCGGTCGCAAAGTGTTTCAATAGTTCCCTCCATGGTGAAATCCAGGAGGAGCATGGTTTCCTGTTTGTTCAATGTAACGAGTACGTCGAGGAAGCCGTGCTGGACTGGTACATTTCCGAATTGCTCAAAGAACTTATCGTCTATTTCAAACTCGAATTCGTGTTCGCCTTTTGGAAGATTTCCGAACGAAATCTTATACTTTTCTAAATAATTCATCCCTTCTACTCCTTTCAAATTTTTTGGGGACGCAAAGAAAAGAAAATCAGTGGAATGAGCAAAAGAAAATGCTGATATATCAGGATTTTTGGCTAAAAACCGACCTGACAGGTGACCTTTGACCTGACAGGTCGCCTCCGACCTGACAGGTTGATGGTCATTCGGGGCTATTCAATTACGAATTTCCCACAGCCGATGAGTTTTAAATCTTAAAGAATCATAACCATCGGGATAATCAGCGTTCCGGATTTTATTAAGCGAACACCGGGACCGCAGACAAGAAGTAATAAGTAAGATTTAATATTTGAACAGCCGGAACGCTGATTCTTAAGATTGTTATGATTTGCGCAGAGTAAATCTTAAAGAATCATCACAATCGTGATAATCCGTGTTCTGGCTCAATTAAATTCGCAATTCGTCCCGATAGCTATCGGGATCGATTCGAATTCGTTATTCGAAGGGGTCATGCAACAACTTTCAATCTCGCCACCAGTCTCGACATTTTCTTCAGCAGCTCAACAGTATTGAATGGCTTGGCAACAAAATCATCCATGCCCGCGGCAAAGCAGCGCTCCACTTCAGTCTTCATGGCGCTGGCAGTCATGGCAATGATGCGCGTCTGGTTTTTAGGCGAAGCCAGTTTACGGATGTTGCGTGTGGCGTCCAGTCCGTTCATCACGGGCATCTGCACGTCCATCAGCACAATGTCATAGGTATTCTCTGAAACCATTTTGATGGCTTCTTCACCATTCTCTGCAACGTCCACCAAAACGCGCGTGAGTTCAAGCTCCAAGGTGTCGATGGCCACAAGCTGGTTGAAATGGTTGTCGTCAACCAGCAGTATTTTCAAATCAACCATCTTGCTGCGCACGTCTGCGTCAAGGGTTTCGACAACGATGGTTTCGACTTCTTCCTCCGCAATAGTATACGGAACAGAAACAGTGAACGTACTGCCTTCTCCCTTCACGCTGCTTACGTTGAGCGCGCCGCCCTGCATCTCGATCAACCGTTTTGAAATGGCAAGCCCCAGGCCGGTGCCGCCGAATTCGCGCGTCACGCTGCTGTTCTCCTGCGTAAAACTTTCAAATATTTTCCCGATGCTTTCCTGCGCAATCCCCACGCCGGTGTCAATCACGTTGAAGTGGATGCGCGACTGTTCCCCGTTGATCTCGTCGGCGCTGCAGGTGATCATCACGCTGCCTTTGGCGGTGAACTTGATGGCATTGCCTGCCAGGTTGATGAGCACCTGCGCCAGGCGCACAGGATCTCCCATTACCGTCTTCGGAACTTCAGGAGAAATGCGCGCAGAGAATGTCAGCCCTTTTTCCTCCGCTTTGAAACGAAGCGTGGTGTGTACGTTGTTGATGGCGTCGCGGATGTTGAACGGAATATTTTCAAGTTCAATTTTTCCGGCTTCAATTTTTGAGAAGTCGAGGATGTCGTTGATGAGGACGAGCAAGTGATCGGACGACTGCGTGATGGCATTCAGGTATTTCAGCTGATCCGGCTTCGGATTTTTTTCATAGAGTAGCCTAGTCATTCCCATGATGGCATTCAGTGGCGTGCGGATCTCATGACTCATGTTGGCGAGGAACTGTTCCTTCAACTGTGTCTGGCGCAAAGCGAGTTCTTTCTCTTTCCTGTTTTCTATGCTGCGGATGTGCTCGCGGTAATAGACATATACTAAAAGCGTGATGGCAATGATGAGTGAAATGCGGAACCACCAGGTGCGGAAGAATGGCGGGGTGATGATGATGGGAACGGAGATCCCTGTTTCATTCCAGACGTTGTCATTGTTCGCGGCCTTGATGCGCAGCGTATACGGACCCGGATCGAGGTTGGTATAGGAAACAAAATTGCGATTGCCCAGCATCACCCAGGTTTTATCAAAGCCTACCAGCATTACAGCATATTGATTTTTTTCTGCGCTGATAAAATTCAACGCAGCAAATTCAAAGGAGAAACTGTTCTCTGTATATCCGAAAGTAAGCGGCCGGCCGGAAAGTATTTGCTGACGCGTTTCCAGGTTGTCATTTAAAAGAGACTTGTCGAGCAGCTTGAAATCAGTGAGCGCAACGGGAGGAACAGCATTGTTCAGGCGGATGCTGTCGGGATGGAAGCTATTATATCCATTCTGTCCCCCGAAGAAAATAAATCCGTCAGCTGTAATCAGCGAAGAGGCCTCGTTGAATTCCTCGGAAGCAAGCCCGTCTTTTTCATCGTAGTTTGTAAAAGTTTTTCTTTCGAGGTCAAACCTTGAAATGCCTTTATTGGTGCTGATCCATAAGTTGCCCGTAGGATCACTCTGAATGCCTTGCACCACGTTGCTTGCAAGTCCATCGTTTTCTGAAAAAGAATGAAAAGTATTAGTGGCCGGATCATACATGCTGATACCTCCGCCACTGGTTCCTATCCACAGGTGATTTTGAAAATCCGTATGCAGGCAGATGATGCGCTGGCTGGGCAGCGAGGTGGAATCATCCTGTCCCCCGTTCATCTTGCTGAACGTATTGGAAGAAAGATTGTATTGAAACAACCCGCCGTCCGTTGCAATCCAAAGTTTGTTGGCAGCGTCGATGAGCAAGTGCCGCACGATGCGCTCGGCAAAAAGACTTGGGTTGCTGGGATTCAAATCTACGGGCGTTATTTTCTCCGTGCTGATGTCCATGCTGGACAATCCCTGGCCTGTGGCAATCCATATCCTGTTGTTATGATCCTGGGTAAGCGAAAAAACAATGTTGCTTTGAATCGAATGGCCTGGGTCTGCAGGATTCTTTTTGAAAAATCGGACGCCGCAATTGCTGTTAACCATGGTCTGGCTGTCCTGCTGCTTAAAAAGGGAATTGCCTGTAAGGAATGCAACTCCGTTTCCGGTGCCGATCCAGAAATCTCCTTTGTCATCTTTTTTGATGCTGTAGATGTCGAGAGAACGCAGGGCATTGATGGTGGATGTTTTCTTCAGGACATTGTCATAAATAAAAAGGCCTGTTCCGTTGGTGCCAAAAAAATAAAAACGGTTGTGGTCAAGGTAAAACGTCTGCACGTTGAAATCGGAAGTGTCGTGATCGACCACAGGAAACACGCGCGCATTGAACCGTTCCTTCAACCGGTTCAGCAAAGAAATTCCGTTCGTTGTGCCCACCCAAAGCATGCTGGTGCGGTCCTTCAGGATGGTAATGCATGAGTTGGAGAGGATGGTGTTGCTCTTGGATTTGTCGTGTTCGAAATGCTGTTCAATGACTGAATCATTTTCAAAACTTATTTTTTCCAATCCTACATTTCCATAGGTGATCCATAGGTTGTCCTCATTGTCAAAAATCATTTTTGTAACCATCGGCAATTCATCCGGGACAACTGTCTTCACGTTCAGCCGTATACTCTTCCAGGTTTCTTTTTTTGTATCTGCATAATCGAGGTAGTAAATAAATTGGCCGATGGTCCCGAACCAGATCCGGCTTCCATGGTTCAGAATTTCACTCACGCGCCCCTTGTCAAAAACACAGGTGCTGTTTTCGCAGATGCGGATCCTCTCAAATGCAAGGTCGGCAGCGGGAGAATTCAGCTTCCGGGCATCAAGCCTGCACAAACCTGTTTCTGTTCCGATCCAAAGGTTGCTATGCTCATCTGTTTCTAAGGCAAAAACGGTATTGCTCGTCAGTGATGAGGTATCAGCATCGAGATGCAGGAATTGAGTGATGCCGAACACATACTCATTCCGTGTTGAATCAATTTTAATCCTGAGCAACCCGGCGCCGTCAGTTCCTGCCCAGATGGTCCCCGTCTTGTCTTCTGCAATGGAAGGAATAAAAATACTTTTTGCAAAATCATTGAGCGGAACATGTATAAAGTTATTGTGACTTTCATCATAAACATTCAGGCCGTTGCGTGTTCCGATCCATAACCTGCCCGCATGGTCTTCGAAAATTTCATCGATGTAATTGTCGGAGATAGAAGTGCTGTCGCTCTTTTTATGCGTATAGGCCACAAACCGTTTACCATCATATCTGTTCAGACCATCCTGCGTGCCGATCCATATAAAACCTTTGCGGTCCTGGATGATACTGCGTACCGTATTTTGAATGAGGCCTTCCGAAGTGGTGATTGATTCGAATGAAATATGAGTTGCAATGGATGCCAGCGGAATCAGGCTACAGTTCAGGAGAAAAAATATAGCGGTTATTATTTTTTTCATGACTGAAGGATCTGTACTTTTTTTTCCACGACTTCCTGGGAGAATAGCATGAGATACTTGTATTGATAAGTTTCAAATCAACAACCACCTGTCCAAATCAGCAGGCGGTTGCTGAATGAGAAAAATCTATTGTCCGCATACACCGCACATTGTAGGACATAATGCTTTAGAGTAATACATGGTGGCTGAACCGTCATCCAGTGTTGTGATGCTGTTCGTACGTGCAACTTCAACAATAAAGGTGGGTTGTCCCTCCGCATCTGTTCCCTTGTAAACATAAATGCCGTTCGCATCCTGCTTGTGACAGAACATAATGTCGAGTGTAATTTTACTGAACCATGCTCCTTTAATTGTAAGCGGGCCTTTCTCGTCGCCTCTTGGCGGAGTTGTACCGTTAACCATTCCCTGGCAGGCAGCATCGCTTGAGATCGGCAAATTTTTTGAATCTTCTTTCGGAGAAACATTGTACCTTAAATCGTCTTCGCAGGCACATGGATGAGAAACGGAGGTGGTGTCAGTTGCAGATGAATCAGTTTCCATCATGAGCATCATCTTATCGGTTTTATCAGAATCTTTAATTTCCTGGTATAAGCCGTAAGTTGCAATGCCCCCGATATAAATGAGCAACGCATAAATTAATGTCGAGCTTTTGGTTGGTGATGAATTCATAGCGGTTGTTTTTTTAGTTGGTTAAATTTTTTGATATGAAGTACCAAAAGTAGGCGTTGCACCAATGCCAGTAAAGAGGGTTTTCCCTGAATTATTTTTAAGGGTATACCCTGACGCTTTTCTTTGATTCCCTATTTTAAAAAAGGAATTTCAGAATCGGGGATTCAGGTCAGCATCCCATTTGTTTCAGTGAAGAACCATCAAGCACCTCTTTTGTTATCGTTCACCCCGGTTATGCGGCTGTTCCCACGTCTGAATGCTTCCGTTCACATAATTAAGGAAAAGTGACGGAGAATATTTTTCACTTTCAGCCCCACTATACTTAAAACGCAACCCGCATGAAAAAGAAAATTACCTGGTACCTGGTACTGATCCCTGTTCTTCTGCTTTCACAAAAAGCATTTTCACAGTGTAATAATGTAACGAGCGGCGGAACCATTGGTTCTGATCAATCCAGTTGTGGTGGTTTTAATCCTGCCAACATTACCAATATCACTCTCCCTTCCGGAGGCACCGGCACCATTGAATACCAATGGCAATCGTCATTCAATGGAACAACCTGGTCAGATATTGCGGGCGCTACCTTGCAGAGTTACGATCCTTCAACCATTTTTATAACGACGTATTACAAGCGTCTCTCCAGGCGATCTGGCTGCACTACCTATGATGGAATAAGTAATAACGTGATCAAGACAGTAAACAATCCGCCTCCTGCAAGCGTAAGTGCGGGCGGACCTGTTACGTTCTGCTCGCCCGGAAGCGTTGTGCTTACGGCTAATTCCGGCGGCGGCCTTACCTACCAGTGGCGATTTGGCGCAATTAATATCGGGGGAGCCACGGCGATAAACTACACCGCTACCACAACAGGAGAGTATTCGGTTACAGTTACCTCAACAGCCACGGGTTGTTCGGCAAATTCCAATTCCATCTATGTTTATGCCGACAATCCGCTCACGACTACGATTACAGATTACGGTTTTACATTTTGCCAGTCCTCAACAATTTTGCTCCAGGTTCAGAGCAGCAGCTCTTACACCTATCAATGGTTTGACGATATTTATTCCATACCCAATTCAAATTCCTACCAGCTCATTACAGGTCATGACGGAAATTATTCATGCATGATCACCAATGCCTGCGGAAGTTATACTTCTGCATCATATCCTGTAATGGACTACCAGAATATAGGCTTTTATGAGTTTGGTTCAATTGCAGCTTCAGGCACAACAAGTCTTTGCAATGGCGCCACGGTAAATCTCTTTGAAAAACTTTCTGCGCAATTTGGATGGTCATTCTTCCCCGGGTATCAATGGTACAGGAACGGTGCAGCCATTCCTGGTGCCAATAATTACACTTACACGGCTTCACAGGCTGGTCTTTATGGCCTGCTTTTGACAGCTTACGACAATTGCAACTTTCAAAATTTTAATTACTGGACGAACTGGATCAACGTAACTGTAGGAGCCGGTACTTATCCTACTGTTTCAATTTCGGCGGGAGGTCCGACCTCTCTCTGCCAGGGAAGCAATGTGCTTTTGACTGCCACCGCGACCGGGACAAACATTACTTATCAATGGTATGCCAGCGGCCTTCCGATCGGAGGCGCTACGAACCAGACATATACGGCGTCCACAGCAGCTAACTATCTGTGCATTGTTTCTAACGCATGCGGAACAGCAACTTCGAATGCAATTACAGTTTCCGTAACTCCGACTACTGTATCAGTTTCACCTTCAGGTGCACAAAATATTTGTACCGGCTCATCAATGATACTGACCTCGGGTACTGCAGGCAGCGGAGGAACGTACCAATGGAAACTAAACGGAACGAATATCAGCGGAGCCACACTGCAAACTTATTCTGCCAGCCAATCAGGAAGTTTTACGTGTGCCATCACCAACAGCTGCGGCACCTTTACTTCTAACGCTGTTGTGACTACTGTCATCACATGTCCGACCGGAATGCAGTTTGACGGTTCCAACGACTATGTGAAAATTCCCAACAACGCTTCTTACTCTTTCGGCCTAGGTAATTTTACTGCTGAAGGATGGATCAGGATGGACGTGACCCAGGTTGCATCAAATTTTCCCGCACTGGTTTCACATCGCCTTGCCACCAACGGATTTACAGGCTTCCTGGTATATTTCAACGCAGGAAAACTGACTGCTCAAATGGGAGGCATTAACAACCTGGCGTTTGGTCCCGATCTCAGGGATAACAATTGTCATCATGTTGCCGTGTCGCGAACCGGTAGCACGATCAGTTTTTATGTGGATGGCATATTGCAGGGTACCAGCCCGAACGGAAATCATGATGTAAGTATCTCCGACAATCTTTTAATCGGAAATGATGCGTATGATACTTACCATGACGGTTTCAAGGGTAAGGTAATGGAGGTCAGATTATGGAATGTGGCGCGGTCGCTTGCGCAAATCCAGGGATCGATGAATTCACAGCTTGCAGGAAACGAAACAGGACTTGTCGGCTATTGGCGCCTGGATGATGGAAGCGGACAGGTAGCCAATGACTATTCGACTCTTAACAATGACGGGCAGCTTGGCTCTACGGCATCTGCTGACGTGAATGATCCCGTTTTTGCAGCTACATGCGCATTGAGCGGATGCATCCTGCCTCCTGCAACCATTTCAGCCTCGGGCTCAACAACATTTTGCAGCGGTGGTTCAGTTGTGTTAAATGCAAATACGGGCGGAGGCTTGTCATATCAATGGAAGCTGAATGGAAGTTCGATCGCCGGTGCGACTTCTTCATCATACAGTGCGTCTGCCGGCGGAAGTTATGTATGCGTGGTTACGAACTCATGCGGAAGCACTTCTTCCGGCGCCATCGTAGTTACGGTGAACAGCACGCCCACTGCAGTGATCAGTGCCGGCGGTCCGACAACTTTCTGCAGCGGATCCTCAGTAACATTAAATGCGGTTACGGGCAATGGTTATAACTACCAATGGAGCGTGAACGGAGGCAACATTGCACTGGCGACTTCTTCTTCATACATAGCAAATGCAGCCGGCGTTTATGCATGCGTGGTAAGCAACAGTTGCGGATCGGCTTCCTCAAATTCAATTTCTGTGACAGTCAATTCAACACCGCTGACGCCTTCTTCTATCACGGGCGTTCCGTCAGTGTGCACGAATTCTTTCGGTGTTTCCTATTCAGTGAGCCTCGTGAATGGAGCAACTTCTTATTCATGGACGGTTCCTGCAGGGGCCACAATTACCTCAGGATCGGGAACCAATTCCATTACTGTTGATTTTGGAGGTGCAGCCGCAAACGGTAACTTGTGCGTAACGGCCGACAATGCATGCGGGAGCAGTAGCCAGAGATGCCTTGCCATAACGGTATCAACAATCCCTGTCATTACC